>WBZP01001168.1_pt1 | contig 33216 bp, 35 predicted proteins | sample 5204301 | NCBI WGS metagenome assembly WBZP01 (sample SAMN12412401, study PRJNA552823) | activated sludge metagenome | isolation source: activated sludge from nitrification reactor of wastewater treatment plant... | place: USA: Pennsylvania | collected 2017 | reverse complement strand
GCACCCCGGTATTACCCCACCCCTCAACCCGGGCACGCTCCGACTCATCAAGCACATCAATACCCGACAACCGCCGACCCGGATCAGCCGCCATCACCTCCAACACCCGCCCCAAACGGGCGACCAATTCAACGGCTCCAATGGTCGCGAACGGTTCTCCCGAGCCTGCCGTGCTCAGAGAGAGCTCGTCACCGGAGCCGATGAAGAACAGTCCGAAGTGACCCACTGGACCGTTGTTTGTGTGGGCCGCCGTCGCCCGAACAGCACCAAAATCCAGCGTGAGTCGCGCAGGGATGAAGTTGACTGCTAATCGATTCGGTGGCGGCCGCAGGCCACGGAATCCAGCATTCTCGAGCGTGCGTATCGGAAATCGCTGATGAATCAGCAACTCTCGAATGCGGGCGTCCACATGTTGGCAGAAGGCAGCAACCGTCGAGCCTGGTGGCGTATCCACCACCAGTGGCAAGACCCCGCTGAGCATCCCGGGCAGCGTCTTGGATTCTGGGGTCACCCGCCTGCTGACGGGAAAGTCCAAGACCACTCGATTACCAGTGGCGCTGTACTCGCGCACCAGCAAGGCGCATGCCGCAGTGAAGATCGTGTACCGACGAACGCCCAACGCCTTGGCCAAGCCTTTGGCGTGGGCAACGACGGACCGATCAAATGTGACCGCTGCGGATGGGGTGAATCCATCATGTGCGTTATCGGAGGCCGGTAGCCAGGGCAGCGGTTGGTCGCCAGTGGGAAGGTGGGCGCTCCAATAGTCCCGGTCCGCGAGATAGCCGGGAGACGCTTCGTAGGCCGACTCGCAGTCGATCAACTCTTGTAGGGAGCCAAAGTAGGCCGGTGGGACAGGTTCGCCGGACACCATGGCTGAATAAATCGCCGCGATGCGCCGGCTGACAAGGACCATGCCGACCCCATCCATCGCGATGTGGTGGCAGCAGGCGAACAGATAGAACTCGTCGGTCAAAGTCTGGAAGAGCGCGAACTTGAATAGCGGGCCTGAAAGTGGCATCGCAGTGCGTTGGATCGCCGCCGCCACATCCTGGACATTCTGGGCGGGATTCTTCGAGCCGGTCAGGTCATAGAAATCGAGCTCAACATCTGGATAGTCGACCGCCTGTTGAACGACCTGGCCGTCGGCGAGCGAGAAAGCTGCCCGGCCCGGTTCTGCCTCGCGCACTGCCCGACGAATCGCCTCCTGAAGGAGGCCTCGATCGATGCCGCCAGCGAATCGGGCGAGCAGGCCCAGCTGCCAGCCTGTACCCACCAGATTTGCTTCCTGGGAGAACCAGATGTCCAGCTGACCACGCGTCAACGGCAGCGGTATGTCACCTGATTTCACTCAGCCCCCAACTCGACACTCGTAATCTTCTACCTGAGTCTCCGCCAATGTCTGCCCGGGGGTTCTCGTCCAAACGCTGACTGCGGGCTTGATGTGATCCCAAGAAGCTATGTCGCGTCACGCTGTTACCGACGAACTCCACGCGGAATGAACAGCATCTGCGCTGATGAGCCGGTGTTATGGCGGTGGCGGAGGGATTTGAACCCTAATCGGCTAGCTGGTCAAAGGGCTGAAATCACCGTTCACCTGCAATAACGGCCACAATATATCACTCCGGCTAACGCCATCTGCCACAACTTTGTGTCCAAACGGTGTCCACGGCTACGAAGCCTCAGCGCACCGCAGCCGCGCCGGCTCAGGACGGCGACGAGACGTCGAACTGCACATCCTTATTGTCCGAGACGCACACCAGGATCACCGGCTTTAGATCGGCAATCGTCGTGTAGCAGGTAAAGGGGTTGTCGGGTGTGTCGATCTTCTGGAATTTCGGTCCCACGTCAAAGTTGTACTTGCTGGTGATGAAGTAGGCCTCGTCGCAAGTGACGTCGCCACTCCAGATTTTGATGGCTTTTCCGTCCTTCGCCGGGCACTCCTTGGCGGCCGGTACAGCGGTCGGGCCAGTGTCGCGGTCTGCGCAGCCCCGCATCGCATCGTCGCGGTTCCACCATGACTCCCTCCCGACCAAGGACTGCCATTCATCGACCACGGTCGAACACGCTTTGTCCCAAGCGGTGCCGGTCCCGTTGAACCGCTGGAAGGCCTCCCGGTAGATCACCGAGTGGCCCAGGTCGTAGGACTCCTTGGCATAGCCGGGGCCGGCGTTCTGCGACGGGGTCGGCGCAGCACTCGACGCCGCACTGCTGGATGATGCGACTGAGGACGACGAGGACGATGTGGCGGATTTGTCGCTACTACAGGCCGCGACTGACAGCAGAACCGCGACCGCCGCGACCGTGCCACCCATATTGATGTTCATTGCCCCCAACTTTCCCTTCGCTAAGATCGCAAAGATTTGCGCGTCCGACGATACGTCCTGGGGTATGCATTAAGGCCCGAATTGGGCCTGTAAAAAATGGCGACCGCCGGTCGGTTACCGGACTGCTCTCGTTCGACCTAACGCACCGCAGCCGCGGCGGCCGCGCCGGCCAAAACCGCACAGGACGGGGATGGCCAGCGCCCTTAATCAGGTGCAGCCCGATGTCCAGGACGGGATCGCCGACATTGCAAGCGAGTTCTACCAGGGTCGGCAGGTGCCCGTTGGCGACGATTAGGCGCTACCAGACCGCTGCTGGGGAACTGTGGGAGGTCCGGTATCGGCAGCCCAACGGAGCCACCAATCGGAAGCGCGGTTTCTCCACCAAGAGGGACGCGGAGAACTGGAATGCGACCAACATGGTTGCGATCAACCACGGTTCCTACTCTCCGCCGTCACTGGGCCGGGTGAAGGTAGCCGATCTCGCGCAAGCCTGGTTGGAGCGCAAGGCCGCGACGACCGCGCCTTCCCACAGCGGCATGCTGCAGTCCGCCTGGCGGATTCATGTCGCCCCGACGTGGGCTGCGGTGCCCGTAAGCAAGGTATCTTTGACCGGGGTGCGGAACTGGTCGGCCAAGATGACCGGGGATAGGTGTTCCTCGACGACGGTGCTTCGGGCGCTGGGTGTACTGGCGGGGATCCTTGACGATGCGATCGCGGACGGTCGGATCACCACGAATCCGGCTCGCGGCCTGGACCCGAAGAAGCGGGAGAAGCCGATCAAGCCGAAGAAGAAGAACGTCTATCTGGATCACGACGATGTGGCGCGGTTGGCCAATGAGGCTGGCGACTACAGGACGCTGGTGCTTGTTCTTGCCTATACCGGGATCCGGCGGGGTGAGTCCGTGGCGTTGCGGGTGCGTCATGTCGATGAGGTTCGGCGGCGGCTGCTGATCAAGGACAACGCGGTGCAGCTCAGCGTTGATCACGATGAGAAGGATCCGAAGGACGACGAGCCGCGTGAAGTACCTGTTCCGCCGTTCTTGATTTCACTGTTGAAGGACGAGATCAAGGATCGCGGTCCCGACGACCTCGTTTTTGGGAACGGGAAGAACTACCTGCCGCGCCCGAAGTCGGTGGACGGTTGGTTCGTCGGGGCGGTGAAGCGTGCCAAGGTTCAGCGGATCACACCACGGGATCTGAGGCATACGGCAGCCAGTTTGGCGATCAGTGCGGGGGCCAACGTCCTGGCCGTCAGCAGGATGCTGGGCACGCAAACCCGGCGATGACACTCAAGGTCTACGCGGATCTATTCGACGATGATCTGGACACTGTCGGCAATGCGCTCGACGCGGTTTTTCAAAAAAGTGTGTCCAAAGCGGGTCCAAACAAGGTCCAGCCGATCCATAAAGTCGGCGGATAAAACAGTTCTACCAGCGGGTTTATGCTGGGAACTGTGGCGGTGGCGGAGGGATTTGAACCCTCGGACGGGGGTTACCCGTCACACGCTTTCGAGGCGTGCTCCTTAGGCCGCTCGGACACGCCACCGCGGAGAAGCTTACGGCCAGCACCGACCTAACCCAAATCGCGCTGACGCGCGAAAAAGCCCTCCAGCAGGGCGGCGCAGTCATCGGCCAGTACCCCGCCACGCACCTGCGGCCGATGCGTCAGGCGGCGGTCACGCACAACATCCCACAGCGAGCCCACCGCCCCGGTCTTGGGCTCGAACGCGCCGAACACCAGCCGCGCCACCCGCGCCATCACCAGCGCGCCGGCGCACATCGTGCAGGGTTCGACCGTCACGGCGATCGTCGTGCCCTCCAGCCGCCAGCCGTCGCCGAACCGCAGCGCGGCGGCCCGCAACGCCAGGATCTCGGCGTGCGCCGTCGGGTCCCCGAGTGCCTCCCGGGCGTTGGCCGCACGGGCCAGCTCGGTGCCGTCGGGGCCGAACACGACCGCGCCGATCGGCACGTCCGCGTCACCGGCGCCGGTGGCCGCCGCGATCGCCGCCCGGATCAGCCGTTCGTCGCCGGCGGCATCGTCGCTGTCGCAAGCTTGTCGGCGGCGCTCCTCCGCCTCGGCTGCGCCGGCGGCATCGTCGCCGGCGCTCACCGATCGAGGCGGTCGAGCACCGCGGAGAGTTCCTCGGCGAATCCCATCTCCCTGGCGATGCGACCCAACTGCTCGTCGGGATACAGATCGGTCTCGTCGAGGATCACCCCCAGCACCGCGTCCGGCAGTCCGATATCGGACAGGACGCCGAGATCGCCCTCCTCGAAGGGGTCGGATTCCTCGAGATCCTCCGCGGAAATGTCGGCGTCGAGGGTTTCCAGCGCCTCGGCGGCGATGTCATAGTCCAACGCCGCGGTCGCATCCGACAGCAGCAGCCGGGTGCCCGCCGGGGCCGGCCGCACGATCAGGAAGAACTCGTCGTCGATGTCCAGCAGCCCGAACACCGCTCCGGCGCTGCGCAATTCCCGCAGTTCGGTCTCCGCCGCGGACAGGCTGGTCAACACCTTGGGGCTCATCGGGGCGCACCGCCACTTACCGTCTTCGCGGACCACGGCCACGCCGAAGCCGTCGGGGGTGTCGGCCGAATCCTGTGGCCCCGCCCCCTTCCCGGCCCGCGATGCTTCCATGGGCGCTTACGGTAGTCGCTGATCAGGCCCGTTACCAGGTAATCGGCCGCCGCCGCCGCACACCGGCCGGACGCGGGCCGTCCGGGCCCGTGTGCCAACCTGGAAAGCGTGACGAAGACACCCGTGTGCGTGCTCGGGCTGGGGTTGATCGGCGGGTCGGTACTGCGCGCAGCGGTGGCGGCCGGACGCGACGGATTCGGCTACAACCGGTCCGTCGAGGGCGCGCAGGCCGCCCGCATGGACGGGTTCGAGGCCACCACCGATCTCACCGAGGCGCTGACGTGGGCCGCCGACCGCAACGCGCTGATCGTGCTGGCCGTTCCGATGCCCGCGGTGTCGATGCTGCTCGGCCACATCACGGACGTCGCCCCGGACTGCCCGTTGACCGACGTGATCAGCGTCAAGGAGGCCGTCCTGGCCGAGGTGCGGGCCGCGGGCCTGCTGGACCGCTACGTCGGGGGTCACCCGATGGCCGGCACCGCCCACTCCGGCTGGGCCGCGGGCAACGCCCGGCTGGCCGCCGGTGCCCCGTGGGTGCTCAGCGTGGACGAGCACGTCGACGCGCGGGTGTGGTCGGAGGTGATGCACCTGGCGTTGGACTGCGGCGCGGTGGTGGTGCCCGCCAAGTCCGACGAGCACGACGCCGCCGCCGCCAGCATCTCGCATCTGCCCCACCTGTTGGCCGAGGCGCTCGCCGTCACCGCGGGCGAGGTTCCGCTGGCCTTCGCGCTGGCGGCCGGCTCGTTCCGGGATGGCACCCGGGTGGCCGCGACGGCACCGGACCTGGTGCGGGCGATGTGCGAGGCGAACGTCGAGCAGCTGCTGCCGGCTTTGGACCGGACCCTGGAACTTCTGAACCAAACCCGGCAGTCGCTGGCGGAGCGCGATTCGGTGGCCGAACTCGTCGAGGCCGGGCACGCCGCACGGGCCCGCTACGACGGCTTCTCCCGGCCGCAGATCGTGACGATCGCGATCGGTGAGGAGAACTGGCGCGAGGAGCTCGCGGCCGCCGGGCGTTCCGGCGCGGTGATCAGATCCGCTCTGCCAGGCCCGGGTAATCCACGATGAAGCCCTCGTCGTCGACGGTGATCGTGGTCTTGGCCACCGGGGAGTCCAGCTCGATGCCGCTGCCCGGCCCGGGACTGATGTAGCCGATCGTCGCCGGCTTGACCGTCAGGTCCGGCAGGTGCACGTACACCACCGGCAGGGCCACCGACTCGGCCCGCTGGTAGAGCCCGGTGCGCCGGATCGGCAGGGCGTTGAAGAACGGGCTGAAGACGACATCGACGTCCAGGGCGCCGTCGTAGGCCTCCCGGGACTGGCCCTGGTGGTCGGTGATCAGCCACATGTTCTCCTCGTCCCGCGCGATCGAGAGCTGCCGGTCGCGCTCGGCAAGGGTGATGGACAGGGAGAGCCGCTTGGTGGCCCCCGTCTCGTCGGTCACCAGGTCGTAGGAGGCGCTGAACGCCGGGTGGGTGACGGAGGCCGCGGCGACGATGCGCCCATAGGCCTTGATTCGGTTGCCGGACAACTGGACCCGGGCAGACTCCATCCGTGAACCATCGTGGGCGCGCCAGGTCAGGATCGCCGGCCAGGCGCTAGCTGTCGCATCACTCACCCGTCTACCGTAAGCGACGGTCCAACCCGGCCTCACCCCGGTCGGGCGGTGCGGCCCTTCCTGGACCCCAGCGGGCGGGACCCGAGGCTCACCTCGTCGTCCAGCAAAGGCTGGGGCAGCCTGCCGGGACGCAGCCGGCCCGATCCGGGGACCGAGGCCCACACCGCCAGCGCGAGCAGGCCGTCCAGGATCAGCGCGAGCACCGTCACCAGCAGCGCCCCGACCAGCGCGATATGGAACTGTCGCACCTTGATGCCGTCGATCAGGTAGCGGCCCAACCCGCCAAGGCTGGCGTAGGCGGCCACCGTGGCGGTGGCGACCACTTGCAGGGTCGCGGTGCGCAGGCCGCCCAGGACCAGCGGCATCGCGTTGGGCAACTCGACGCGGGTCAGCACCCGCGTCTCGGTCATCCCCATCGAGCGGGCGGCGTCCACCACCGCAGGGTCGACATTGGCGATCCCGGCGTAGGTACCCGCCAGCAGCGGCGGGATGCCGAGCAGCATCAGCGCGACAGTCGGGGGCAGCAGGCCCAGCCCCCACAGCAGGACGCCGAGCAGCAGCACGCCGAGGGTCGGTAGCGCCCGCAGCGCGTTGACCCCGGTCACCACCAGGAAGGTGCCGCGGCCGGTGTGGCCGATGATCATCCCGATCGGGATCGCGATCAGCGCCGAGATGACGACCGCGACGGCGGTGTACTGCAGGTGCTCGAGGATCCGGGCGCCGATGCCGGAGCGGCCGCCCCAGTGGTCCGCCGTGAAGATGTAGGCCAGCGCCTGGTGCAGGAAGTTCACGCCGCCACCTTCGCCCGGGCCCAGGGGGTGATGAGGCGCCCGATCAGCATGATCAGGATGTCGATGACGATCGCCAGCAGGAAGATCGCGATGATCCCGGCGACGATCTGGTCGCTCTTGTCGGCCTGGTAGCCCTCGGTGAACCAGGTACCCAGACCGCCGATTCCGATGACCGAGCCGACGGAGACCATCGAGATGTTCGTCACCGCGACCACCCGCAGGCCGGCGATGAGCACCGGAATCGACAGCGGGAGTTCCACTTTCAGCATCCGGGCCAATCCGGTGTAGCCGACGGCGGTGGCCGCGTCGCGCACCTGGGCGGGCACCGCGTCGAGCGCCTCGGGCACCGCGCGCACCAGCAGGGCGGTGGTGTAGAGGGTCAGCGCGACGATGACGTTGGCCTCGTCGAGGATCCGGGTCGGGATGATCAGGGGCAGCACCACGAACAGCGCCAGTGACGGGATGGTGAAGATGATGCTGGCGGTCACGGTGGTCAGCCGCCGCAGCGCGGTGGTGCGCCAGACGTAGGCGCCCAGGGGCACGGCGATCAGCAGTCCGAGCACCACCGGGATCAGCGAAAGCCTCAGGTGGATGACCGTCAGCATCCACGCCTTGTCGAGGTGGGTGACCAGGTAGCGCACGGTCAGGTCACCTCTCGGCGTTGTCGCTCGAGGGCCTCCAGCACGTCTTCGGCACGCACGCCGCCGGCGACCCGCCCGCTCGCATCGACCGCGACACCGAGCGCCGACGGCGAGGACAGCGCCGCGTCGAGCGCCTGCCGCAGGGTGCCGTCGGGGGGGAACAGCGACCCGCCGGCGATGGTGCTGTCGTAGAGCGAGCTGCCGTTGCGGTGCAGCGCAACGCCTTCCGCGTTGATCCACGCATATGGCGACCCGTCGGCTCGGGTTATGAGCACCCACTCGTCCGGACCGAGCGCCAGGGCGTCGATCTCCGGTTCGGTCACGGCGCGGACGTCGTGCAGCGGGACGCCGGTCGCGTGATAGAACTGCAGACCCCGGTAGCCGCGGTCGGCGCCGATGAAGCCGGCCACGAAATCGTTGGCGGGATTGGACAACAACCGCGCCGGTTCGTCGTACTGCTGCAGCGCGCCCCCCGGTCCGAATACGGCCACCCGGTCTCCGAGCTTGATCGCCTCGTCGATGTCGTGGGTGACGAAGACGATGGTCTTGTGCAGTTCGTCTTGCAGGCGCAGCATTTCGGCCTGCAACTCGTCGCGCACCACCGGGTCGACAGCCGAGAACGGTTCGTCCATCAGCAGGATCGGGGGGTCGGCGGCCAGCGCGCGGGCGACGCCGACCCGCTGCTGCTGGCCGCCGGACAGCTGCGCCGGATAGCGGTCGCCGAGTTTGGGGTCCAGGCCGACCCGTTCGAGCACGGCGTAGGCGGCTTTGCGCGCCTCGCGGCGGGACTGACCGGTCAGCACCGGCACGGTGGCGACGTTGTCGACCACCCGCTGATGCGGCATCAGACCACCACTCTGGATGACGTAGCCGATGCCGAGTCGCAGCTTGACCGGGTTGACGGTCGAGACGTCGCGGCCGTCGACCGTCAGGGTTCCGGACGTCGGCTCGATCATCCGGTTGATCATCCGCATCGAGGTGGTCTTGCCGCAACCGGACGGTCCGACGAACACCGTGAGCGTGCCGGTCGGCACCTCCAGGGTGAGGTCGTCCACCGCGACCGTGCCGTCGGGGTAACGCTTGGTCACGCCGTCGAAGGTGATCATCTACTTTCCGATCGGCCGGTCGAAGCCGTTGTCGCGCACCCATTTCCGGGCGGCTTCGTCGGGGTCCACCCCGGCGTTGCCCGATACGGCGGTGTTGAGGTCGATCAGGCCCTGGGTGGTCAGTTTCGCCGAGACCGCATCCAGGATGGTCTTCAGTTCGTCGGACTTCTTCTGCGAGCTCACCAGCGGAACGACGTTGGCGGCCAGGAAGTTGTTCTTCGGATCCTCGAGCACCACCAGCCTGTTCTGCGGGATCGCCGGGGAGGTGCTGAAGATGTCTGCCGCGGTGACGGTTCCGTCGGTCAGTGCCCGCACCGTCGCCGGGCCGCCGCCGTCGCTGATCGACACGAAATTGTCCGGTTTGATGTCCAACCCGTACTTGGCCTTCAGCCCGGGCAGTCCCTCGGTGCGGGTCTGGAACTCCGAGGGGGCACCGAACTTCACCTCCGCGGAATGCGCGGCGAGATCGCCGATGGTCTTCAGGTTCCACTTCCGCGCGGTGGCCTCGGTGACGGCGACGGTATCGGTGTCGTTGGCCGGTGAGGGTGTCAGGATCGACAGGTCACCGGGAAGCGCCCGGGCCAGGGCCAGTTCCACCGCATCGGGTGTGGTGACCGTCGTCTTCGGGTCGAAGTACTGCAACAGGTTTCCGGTGTACTCCGGCACCAGGTCGATCGAGTGGTCCCGCACGGCGGGAACGTAGGTCTCCCGGCTGCCGATGCCGAACTGCCGCCCCACGTTGAAGCCGTTGGCCTCCAACGCCTGCGCGTAGATCTCGGCGATGATCTTCGACTCGGGGAAGTCCGCCGAGCCGACCACGACGCTCTTGAGGTCACCCGAAGCCGATCCGCCGCCGAGTGGGTTGGAGCTGCCGCAGCCTGCTGCCGCGGGCGCCACGAGCGCGAGGACAATTGCCGCCAGTCGCAGCCGCTTCCGGTATCGCGACGGGTTCATGTAGGTCCTTTCCCCGGCCGTAGAGCCGACCCTATCGACCCGGGCATCGCCCTGCCGTGCTTTGGCCCAAGGGCGACGCGACATCCCGGTTGTGGGCGTTGTCGTTTCTTTAGGCACAGATGGGGGCAAGATGGCGTCATGAGCACCGAACCGTCACCGCCCACCGGCGAACCGACCCCCGCGGCGCCGCCGCCCCCGCCGCCGGTGACACCGAGCGAAACAACGGTGAAGGATCTGGCCGAGGTCAAACTCACCAAGGCCGCGGCATTGTGGACGTCGCTCATCTTCGGGCTGGTGATCCTGACCATCCTGCTGGTGTTCATCGCCCAGAACACCGACTCGGCGTCGTTCGCCTTCTTCGGCTGGCACTGGACCCTGCCCCTCGGGGTGGCGATCCTGCTGGCAGCGGTGTGCGGGTCGGCGATCACCGTGCTCGTCGGTGCGGCCCGGATCTTCCAGTTGCGCCGGGCGGCGAAGAAGAATCTCAAGGCGGCTTTGCACGGCTAGCCGGGTTTCGGTCGACACGGCCGGTGGTATACCCGGCCAATGCTGAAACAACTGACGAAGATGACACCCGTGCTGTTCGCGGGCGCTGCGGCAGCTGTCATCGCGGCCGCACCGGTCGCCCTCGCCGACCCATGTGTGAATCCCGACGGCACCGCGTGCGCGGTGATCGGCCCCGACGGCGCCAGCGGAGCCGTGCCCGGTGGGCCGGGCGGCGCGGCCGGCCCCGGCGGCGCGACCGGTGCGATTCCGGGCGGCCCCAGCGGCACTGCGGGACCCGGCGGCGCCAGCGGATGCATCCCCGGCGTCGGCTGTCTCAACGTCGGGTAGCCAACCGGCGATCTAGTTCAGGGCGGCCAGCCCGGCGCTGATCAGGATGTCGACGGCCTGACCGAGGGGTTCATCCGACGCACCCGCGGCATCGCCGGCGGCCGCCCGGGCGCGGTGTTCGATGCCGGCGACGATGATCCCGAGCTTGAAGTAGCCAAGGGCCATCTGGAAGTCCCAATGCGCCAGCGGATGTCCGGATGCCAGCGAATAGCGGTGCGCCAGATCGTCCTGCGACGGCATCGTCGGCGCCGACCACGCCGCCTGCATACCGAGAATCGTGTTGAGCGCCGGGTTGCGCTGGACGACCATCACCGCGACATCCGAGATCGGGTCGCCGAGCGTCGACATCTCCCAATCCAGCACGGCACGAACGATTCTCGGGTCGTCGGCGTCGAGCATGGTGTTGTCGATGCGGTAGTCGCCGTGCACGATCGAGGCGCGGCTCTCCGCCGGCACGGTTTCCGCGAGCTTGGCGTGCAGCCGCCGCACATCGTCGTCCCGCGGGTCGTCGGGCAACCGGACGTAGTCCCACTGCGAGCCCCAGCGGCGCACCTGGCGCTCGAGATATCCCGTCGGCTTTCCGAAGTCGCCGAGTCCCACGGCGTCGGGGTCGACCTGGTGCAGGTCCACCAGAACCTTGATCAGGCCGTCCACACAGTCGCTGACCACCTCCGGCCCGCCGAGCGCCTCCAGGTCGGCCCGAGTGCGCACCACCTGGCCGGGCACGTACTCAACCATCTGGAACGGCGCCCCGAGAACCGTGTCGTCGTCGCGCATGGTCACCGCGGGCGCCACCGGGACCGGGGTATCCGCCAGCGCGGCGACCACCCGGTATTCCCGGGCCATGTCATGGGCCGACGGGGTCAGGCCATGCAGCGGCGGGCGACGCAGCACCCACTTCGACGCGTCGTCATAGACCAGAAAGGTCAGGTTGGACCGGCCGCCGGAGATGAGCTCCGCCCGCAACTCCCCATCGCGCGGGATGCCGACGTCGCGCAGGTGCCGGTCCAGGGCCGTCAGGTCGAGCCCCTCGAGTGCAGTCACCCGTCATGTATATGCCTCAGCGCCGGTTCCGTGGGAGCAGATCCCAGACATGCTCGGTGCTGTTGACCGCCGCCACCGTGCCCTGCCCGCTGCGGGCGTACAGCAGTCGGGTCACCGAGACGTAGTCGATGGGAAACGACAGCAGCCGCGCGGTGCCCAGAAGCTCGTGCAGGACAACGTTGATCACACCGCCGTGGCTGAACACCGCCACGGTGTCGTCGTGCTCGGTGGCGGCGACGATATCGGCCAGCGCCGCCGCGACCCGGCCGCGGAACGCGTCCTCGTCGACGGTGCCGGGCAGGTGGCCCGCGGCCATCCGCGCCCATTCCTCGGGGTGTTCGGTGCGTACCTGCTCGATCGGCACGTAGTGGGACAACCCACGGTCGTACTCGGCCAGCCGGTCGTCGATGTCGACGCTCAGACCCAGGGCCTCGGCGACGGGTTCGGCGGTCTGGAACGCCCGGCGTTGCGGGCTGCTGACCAGACGGGTTATCGGGAACCGGGCCAGCGCGTCGGGCAGCCGTCGGGCCTGCTGCCAGCCCTCCTCCGAGAGTTCCGGGTCGGCACCCTCGCCGGCCTCGGTCCGAAACGGCAGGGCATGCCTGACGAGCAGCAGTTGCATGGCTGCGGTGGTCCTTTCAATTCCGGCCCGTGCATCGTTTAAGCCGTTGTGGCCGAGTCCAATTCGGCAAGAGATGCCTCGATCGCCTCGGCCAGGCGGGCGATGTCGGGCAGCGCGTTGGGATCGGTGCACAGGCCGATGCCCATCTCACCGGCGCAGGAGATCGCCGAGATCCGAAGGGCATGGTGTGCCGCAGGCTCGGAGGACGAGAACAGGTTCGCCACCGGTCGACCGGAAACGCTCACCGCCTCGCGCGGTCCGGGAACGTTCGATATCGACAGGCTGAACTCGCGCGGGCTGCCGGCCAGCCGCTGCACGGCGGAGCCGATGTGGCCGACCCGCCCCAGCGCGTGGAACAGGTCGTACATCTCGTCGGCGTCGTCGAGGCGCTTGCGGCGGCGGGTCTCGGCGCTGATGCGGTCCAGCCGGATCAGCGGGTTCGGCTCATCGACTTCCAGATCGATGTTGAGGAACGAATCGCGGTTGCCGGCGTCGACCGCGGACTCGTCGCGATGGTGCAGGCTGACCGGAATCTGCGCGCGCAGTCGGTGGGCCGCGGAACCACCGGCCCACGTCCGCAGCCCACCCGCGATGGTGGCGAGCAGAACGTCATTGACGGTCGCCGGATCGGGGCGTGCCGCGCCGATCGCCTTGAACCGCGTCAGCGGGGCGACGACGAACGCCAGTTCGCGGGCGATGGTGATCGGCCGGTCGAATGGCGATCGACCGCCGGCATGGCCGAGTTCGCGCAGCACGGCGCCGGGCAGCCGGAGCGCTTCGGTAAGGGGGGTCGGCCGGGGTGCCTCATGCAGGCCGGGCACAGTGCCCGCGGCACGATCGCGGGCGGCCGCGCGGGCGTCGAAGAGCACCCTGTCGAGGAACTGCACCCCGGCGATCCCGTCGGCCATCGCATGATGGATGCGCGCCGCGATCGCCTCCCTTCCGTCCGCCAACGGCCCGATCACGTCGAACGTCCACAGCGGCCGACTGCGGTCGAGATGCTCGGACATCAACCCGCCGACGATGCGCCACAGGTCGGCCTTCGAGTCGCACTGCGGGTCGCTGTGGCGCCGGACGTGCCGGCGGATGTCGAAGTCCTCGGCCGGCACCCACCGTGGTTCCGGGCCGCAGGTGTCCACCCGGTGGGTCGCGCGTGGGGTGGAATCGAGCCGCTCGCCCACGGCCCCGCGCAGCGCCTCGATGTCCAGCGCGCCGTCGCCCGGTTCCAGGATCAGGAGTTTGAGGGTGTGCCCGGCGATCGACGCCGACTCCAGCCTCAGGATGCGGCCGTCATCCTCGGAGAGGCGGTCGGGATCATCACTCGGCGGCACGTGCCACAGCGTACGGCTCGGCGACGGCGGCCACACGCGCCTGGCGCCCGTGCAACGATGAGGCCCATGCGCGCCTTCGCCTGCCCGGTGTGCCAGAGCTTCGCATCGTTCGAGCGGGACCGCTGCGAGTCCTGCGGCGCCGCGCTGGGTCTGCACCTGCCGAGTCGGTCGATGGTGGCGCTGCACGGTGGTGCGACCGCGATCCACGGCGAAGCCTGGGTGCGCTGCACGCAGGCCGACCCGCTGGGCTGTAACTGGCTGGTGCCGGAGAGCGAGGATCCGGCGGCGCGCGGCCGGTGCCTGGCCGACTCACTGATCCGCCGCGAGCCCGAGCCCGACGACACCATCGCCCGGGAGAAGCTGGCGCCGACCGCAGTCGCCCTGCGCAGGCTGATCTACCAACTGGACTGGCTCGGCCTGCCGATCGACGGGTACTGGCGCCGTGACGGCGGGCTGGCGTTCGACCTGCTGTCCAGCCACAGCACCGGCGAGCGAATCACCATCGGCCACGCCGACGGCGTGATCACCATCGATCTGGTGGAATCCCTTGACGCATACCGGGAGACGCTGCGGGTGCGCCTCGGCGAGCCGTACCGGACCATGCTCGGCCACTTTCGCCACGAGGCCGGCCACTACTACCAGAACATCCTCGTCGAGACCGGTCCGGGCGCGCAGCGCTACCTCGCTCGCTGCCGCGACCTGTTCGGCGACGAGCGGGCCAGTTACGCCGATGCGCTGGCGCGGCACTACGAGTTCGGGGCGCCGCCGGACTGGCAGGACTCCTACATCTCGGAGTACGCGACCATGCACCCATGGGAGGACTTCGCCGAGTGCTTCGCCCATTACCTGCACATCACCGACACCATCGACACCGCCCGGGAGGCGGGCATGGTGCTGCACGTCGACCGGGTCCGGTTCACCGGTCCGCGGGACATCGTTCCGCTGGAGTCGTACGCCGACGCCCCGATCGATCGGTTGTTGTTCGACTGGAAGTGGATGTCGCTGTTCTTCAATCGGGTGAACACCGCAATGGGAAAGAACCCGTTGTACCCCTTCGAGATCGGTAAACCGGTGGCAGACAAACTCGGTTTCGTGCACGAGGTCGTGCGGGAGTCAGCGGGAACGTAGCTCGATGAGGACTTCCTCGGTGTGCTCGCCGAGCTTCGGCGCGGCCGACCGCGGCGCCCACGGGGTGCCGTGGAAGTCGGCGGGAGTGGCGACCATCGGCAGCGACCCGTCGCCGTCCGGTACGTCGACCAGACCCCCGGCGGCGTGGAACTGCTCGTCGCCCAGCACGTCCTCCATCGAGTTCACCGGCGCCCAGAACAATTCGGGCTCACCGTCGAAGATCTCGGCCCATTCGGCCAGCGTTCGGGCGGCGAAGATCTCGTCGAGCACGGCGATCAGCTCGCGGGAGTTGCGGGCGCGGTCCCGTGCGGTGGCAAACCGACTGTCGGCCAACCATTCCGGGTGCCCCACCGCGCGGCACAGCGGTGGCCAGTGCCGATCGGCCTCCAGCCCGACGATCCAGAACCGCCTGCCGTCCGCCGCCGTGTAGTTGTTCATGCACGGGTTTCCCATCGACTCGCGCTGGCCGATCGCGATCGGCCGCCCGGTCAACAGGAACGTGTTCAGGTCGAAGCTGACGGTGTAGGCGCCCTGGCGGTACAGCGACGTGCTGACCAGTTGCCCCTCGCCAGTGCGGGTGCGGGCCACCAGGGCGGCGTTGACCGCCGCCGCCAGCGTCATGCCGGTCAGGTGGTCCCCCATGCCGCCCCGCTGGAACGGCGGGGTGTCACCGGGCCGGGTCAGCAGGTCGGCCACCCCGGAGCGGGCCCAGAACGCCGCGATGTCGTAGGCCGGGCGGTTCGCGTCCGGGCCCTTCTCGCCATAGCCGGTGATCAACCCGTACACCAGGCGCGGGTTCAGTTCGGCCACCGACGGATAGTCCAGGGCGAGCCGGCGCAGCGCGTCCGGCCGCACGTTGGTGATGAAAACGTCTGCGCCGGCGATCAGTTGGCGCGCGGTAGCCTGCCCGCCGTCGGTGGTGAGGTCGAGCACGATGCTGCGTTTGGAGCGGTTGTCCATGTCGAACGGCGGGCTGGTCCCGTCGTCGAGGCCCATCATCGCGCCGAAAAGCCGGCCCGGGTCGCCGGTGGGCGGTTCGATCTTGACGACGTCAGCACCCCAGTCGGCCAGAATGCCGCCGGCCGCCGGTCCGGCCACCCACACCCCGAGTTCGACGACCCGGATGCCTTCCAGAGGTCCTGTCATTCCGAAAACACTACTTCTGCCCGCCACGGAGAATGCTATTCTCCGAATAGAGAGTGGGGAGCGCGATGATGAGAACCGAGAGTCCGGCCGACCTGGACACCGTCACCCTGGGCCGGTGGCTGGACAGCCAGGACGCCCCAGGCCACGGCGAGGAGCCGGTGGCCGACGTGCTCAAGGGCGGATCACAGAACATGCTGTACAAGGTCAGCCGCGGCGGCCAGGGCATGGTGTTGCGGATGCCCGGCCCGCGCGCCGACGAGCGGCGGCTGAGCGAGCTGCTGCGCGAGATCCGCCTCGAGCGCGCGTTGAAGGGCACCGACGTCCCGCATGCCGAACTGGTCGCCGCCGACGAGAGCGGCGAGGTGCTGGGCAAGCCGTTCTACCTGATGAAGGAGATCGACGGCTGGAGCCCGATGGACGGCGGCTGGGCGGCCCCGTTCGACACCGACCTCCAGGCCCGCCGCGGTTTGGCGTTCCAACTCATCGAGGGCGCGGCGAAGCTGGGCCGGCTGGACTGGAAGGCCCAGGGGTTGGCGGGCTTCGGCAAGCCGGACGGCTTCCACGACCGCCAGGTCGACCGCTGGTTGTCCTTCCTGGACTCGTTCAAGGTGCGCGAGCTGCCGGGACTGGACGTGGCCTCGGACTGGTTGCGGCGCAACCGCCCCGCCCACTTCACGCCGGGCATCATGCACGGCGACTACCAGTTCGCCAACGTCATGTACGCCCACGGGGCGCCGGCGCGGCTGGCGGCGATCGTGGACTGGGAGATGACGACGATCGGTGATCCGCTTCTCGACGTCGCCTGGGCGCTGCTGGGCTATGACGGCGAAGAACCCAAGACCCAGGGCTTCTACCTGCCGATGGAAGGCATGCCGACCCGCACCGAACTGCTGGCGCACTACGAGAAGCTGACCGGCATCTCCACCGAGAACATCCACTACTACCTGGTGCTGGCGAACTGGAAGCTGGGCATCGTGCTGGAGAAGACCTATGCCGCCGCCGTCACCGGCGGCAAGGCCGACCCTCAGGTCAAGGAGGCGTTCGGCAAGATGGCGCCCGACCTGATCGGCACCGCCGCACGGTTGGCCCAGTCCGGCGCGGAGGCCTGAGATGGGTTACGCCGACGACCTTTTCGACCTGACCGACCGAGTCGTGCTGATCACCGGCGGCAGCCGCGGCCTGGGCCGGGAGATGGCGTTCGCGGCCGCACGCTGCGGCGCCGACGTGATCGTGGCCAGCCGCAAGTACGACACCTGTGTGGAGACCGCCAAGCAGATCGAGGACGAAACCGGCCGGACCGCAATGCCGTACGCCGTCCACGTCGGCCGCTGGGACGAACTCGACGGCCTCGTCGAGGCGGTGTACGAGCGGTTCGGCAAGCTCGACGTGCTGGTGAACAACGCGGGCATGTCGCCCACCTACGACAAGCTCACCGACGTCAGCGAGAAGCTGTTCGACTCGGTGGTCAACCTGAACCTCAAGGGCCCCTTCCGGCTGTCCGCGCTGGTGGGTGAGCGGATGGTGGCCGGCGGTGGCGGGGTGATCATCAACGTCAGCACCCACGGATCGCTGCGCCCGCACCCGTCGTTCATCCCGTACGCGGCGTCGAAGGCCGGGCTGAACGCGATGACCGAGGGCCTGGCGCTGGCATTCGGGCCGACCGTCCGGGTCAACACGCTGATGCCCGGGCCGTTCCTGACCGACATCAGCAAGGCGTGGGACTTCGGCGTGCAGAACCCGTTCGGCCGCCACGCGTTGCAGCGCGCCGGACAGCCCGACGAGATCATCGGCGCGGCACTGTTCCTGATGTCCGACGCATCCAGTTTCACCACCGGCTCAATCCTGCGCGCCGACGGCGGCATCCCCTAAGGAGTAAGCGAAATGGCCTTTGATTTCTCCGTCGAGCCGGAGTTCGAGAAGAAGCTCGAGTGGATCCGCGAGTTCGTCCGCGAGGAGGTCGAACCGCTCGAGGTGCTCTTTCCGAGCTTTGAGTTCCTGCCGCTGAACGACGAACGCCGCAGGATCGTCGACCCGCTCAAGCAGAAGGTCCGCGACCAGGGCCTGTGGGCACCGCACCTGGGGCCGGAACTCGGCGGCCAGGGCTTCGGCGCGGTGAAGCTGACCCTGATCAACGAGATCCTTGGCCGCGCCACCTGGTCGTCCATCGTCTTCGGCACCCAGGCCCCCGACACCGGCAACGCGGAGATCATCGCGCGCTTCGGCACGCAGGACCAGAAGGACACCTACCTGGCCGGGCTGCTGTCCGGGGAGATCTTCTCGACGTTCTCCATGACCGAACCGCAGGGCGGCTCGGACCCGCGGGTGTTCACCACCCGGGCGGTGCGCGACGGTGACGACTGGATCATCAACGGGCGCAAGTACTGGTCGTCCAACGCCTCGGTGGCGTCGTTCTTCATCGTCGTGGCGATCACCAACCCGGACGTCGCCGTGCACAAGGGCGCCTCGACCTTCCTGGTTCCCAAGGAAACCCCGGGGGTCGTCGTCGAGGCCACCCACCACCTCGTCGGCTCGCACAAGCACGATCCGGGGCACTCGCTGGTGCGCTACGACAACGTGCGGGTGCCGGCCTCGGCGATGCTCGGCGAGGAGGGCGGCGGCTTCGGAGTCGCGCAGTCCCGGCTGGCCGGCGGCCGCCTGCACCACGCGATGCGCTCCATCGGTGTGGCCCAGCGCGCGATCGACATGATGGGCCGGCGCGCGAAGAGCCGCTTCACCCAGGGCAGTGTGCTGGCCGACAAGCAGTTGATCCAGGAGTTCGTCGCCGACTCCTACATCGAGCTGGCCCAATTCCGGCTGCTGGTGCTGCACGCCGCCTGGCTGGTCGACACCCAGGGCGAGCACGCCGCACGCGAGGCCATCGCCGCCTGCAAGATCCAGACCGCCAACGTGCTGAAGTCGATCGGGCTGCGCGCCATCCAGGTTCACGGCGGCCTCGGGCTGACCGACCAGATGCCGTTGAGCAGTGTCCTGTTCGGCGGTATCGCGCTCGGACTCGCCGACGGGCCGACCGAGGCGCACAAGGTGAACCTGGCCCGGATGGTGCTCAAGGGCTACGAGCCCGAGGACCCGGTCTGGCCCAGCGAGTTCATGACCAACCGCATCGAGCGGGCGCGGGAGAAGTACGGTCACCTGGTGGATCGCATTCCCGCGCTGCCCGTTTCACCGTGACCGACCGAGCAGCCGCCGCAGTCGTGCGCGCCCTCGACGACCGCCGGCGGGAGGCCACCGAGGAGGTGGAGGGCATCCTGGCCGCCACCATGCGGGTGATGCAGCGGGTGTCGCCGGAGGCGCCGCGGGTCAGCGACATCATCGCCGAGGCCGGGGTGTCCAACAAGGCGTTCTACCGGTACTTCGCCGGCAAGGACGACCTGATGTTGGCCGCCATGGAACGCGGTGTCGCGCTGGTGGTTTCGTACCTCGAGCACCGGATGGCCAAGGAGAAGACACCACAGGACAAGGTCGCGCGGTGGATCAGGGGTGCACTGGCCCAGGTCGTCGACCCCGAGTTGACCGCGATGAGCCGGGCACTGGTGATCCAGTTGACCGGCCCCGATAAGAGCCGGGTGGCTCAGGAGGAGATCGTCGGCAGAATGCGCGAACTGCTCATCGAACCGATCCGGGACCTAGGCCGCGTCGACACACAGCGCGATGCCGATGCGGTGTTCAACTGCACCATCGGCATGATGCGCGGATACGTCGACTCCGGTAAGCAGCCCGGGCCGAAGGACATCGACCACCTTGTACGCTTCTGCCTGGCCGGGTTGGGCGTGCCGGAAGGAGGACGGTGATGCGGGCGATCGTCTGCCGCGAGTACGGCACGCCGGAGGATCTCGTCCTCAACGAATTGCCCGACCCCACAGCCGGTCCCGGACAGGTCGTGGTCAGGGTGCGGGCCGCGGCGGTCAACTATCCCGACGTGCTCCTTATCGCGGGAAAGTACCAGATCAAGGTGCCTCCGCCGTTCACCCCGGGCAGCGAGATGGCCGGTGACGTGCGGGCGGTGGGCGACGGGGTGGACCTTCGGCCCGGCGACCGGGTGTCGGCGACGGCATTCGTCGGCGGCTTCGCCGAGCAGATCCTGGTCGATGCCCGTGGGTTGACGCCGATCCCGGACGGTGTCGACTACGCCGACGCCGCGGCCTTCGGGGTGACCAATCGCACCGCCTACTACACGCTGCGCACGGTGGCCCCGGTCAGGCCCGGTGACTGGGTGGTGGTCCTGGGGGCCGCCGGCGGCGTGGGCCTGGCCGCGGTCGACATCGCGGTGCTGATGGGCGCCAGGGTGATTGCGGCCGCGTCGGGCGCCGACAAGCTGGAGGTGTGCCGGCAGCGGGGTGCCGCGGAGTGCATCGACTACGACCGCGAGGATCTGAAAGCCCGCCTCAAGGAGATCACCGGGGAGGCCGGTGCCCAGGTCGTGCTCGACCCGGTCGGCGGCCGCTACGCCGAGCCGGCTCTGCGCGGCCTGGGCCGCGGGGGCCGATTCGTCACGCTGGGCTACGCGTCCGGCGAGATCCCGAAGATCCCGCTGAACCTGGTGATGCTCAAGGGAATCACGTTGGTCGGCATGGAGATCCGGACCTTCGCCACCGACTACCCGGACGCGATCGAGCGGGACGACGCCGAGCTTCGGCAGCTGTTCGCCGGGGGCAAGCTGCGGCCCTATATCGGCGCCCGCTTCCCGCTGGAGCAGGCGCCCGCCGCGCTGCGCTACGTCGCCGACCGCAAGGCCGTAGGGAAGGTCGTCATCGACGTCGCCTAGCGGTGCGGCTCCGCCCCGAGATCTTCACCAGGGTCGTGATTCGTCGAGAGGCACAGCCATGGTGTCGATCTCGCGCGGCGTCGGCTACGGCGTGATGATGTTGAAGCCCGGGTCGGGCCGGTCCAACACACCGAGCAGCGCCTGCAGCGCCGCCGCATCCCCGCTCGTCTCCAGCCCCGGAGACGTGAAATCGCCGGCGGCGGCGGCCAGCAGCCGCATCTTGGTGGCCAGTGTGACGGTAACGTTCGCGCTCGACGCGTCCGCGGGACACGCACGGTAGACCAGCACACCGTTGCGCAGGGTCAACCGGTAGTTGGTCGCGAGATCGGTGAACGTCATGTCGATCGCGATGTCGAGATCCCAGGCGCGTGGACCGTTCACGCTGATCGCCAGGGTGTCGAACATCTGCTCCGGGGTCAGCTGGCTCAGCATCGTCGTCGAGGTGGTGTTCACCGGCGTGCCGAAGTTGCCGTCGCGCAGTTCGGTGGCCCCGGACAGGAAGAAGTTGCGCCAGGTGGCGCACTCCGCCCCGTATCCAAGCTGCTCCAGGGTGTCCGCGTAGAGTTCGCGGGCACCGGGATGGTTTTCGTCGGTGAAGATCGCATGGTCGAGAAGGGTTGCGGCCCAGCGATAGTCGCCCTCTTCGAAGGCCGTTCGGGCGAGCTCCACCACCCGATCGATACCGCCCATGGCGGCGACGTAGCGCGGACCGATCGCCTCCGGCGGATGCGCCCACAGCCGACCGGGATTGCCGTCGAACCACCCCATGTAACGCTGGTAGACCGCCTTGACGTTGTGGCTCACCGAGCCGTAGTAGCCGTGCGCATGCCAGGCGTTATGCAGTGCCGGCGGCATCTGGAAGGTCTCTGCGATCTCGATGCCGGTATCGCCCTGGTTGAGCCGCCGCAGGGTCTGGTCGTGCAGGTAGGCATACAGATCACGTTGCAGGGAAAGGAACTTCACGATGTTGTCCCGGCCCCAGGTCGGCCAGTGGTGCGATGCGAACACCACGTCGGTGCGGTCGGCGAAAGTGTCGATGGCCTCGGTGAGATACCCCGACCAGGCGTGCGGGTCGCGCACCAGCGCCCCGCGCAGGGTCAGCAGGTTGTGCAGGTTGTGGGTGGCGTTCTCCGCCATGCACAACGCCCGGTACTGCGGGAAGTAGAAGTGCATTTCGGCGGGCGCCTCGGTGCCCGGGGCCATCTGGAATTCGATCTGGACCCCGTCGATGGTGTGCGTCTCGCCGGTGGTGGTGATGTCGATGGTCGGCACGATGATGGCGATCTCGCCGGTGGACGTGTTCTGGCCCAACCCGCAGCCGACCTGCCCGCGCGGGCCGCGCTCCAGCAGCGTGCCATACATGTAGGTGGCGCGGCGAGTCATCGCGGTGCCGGCATACACGTTCTCCTGCACCGCGTGCTGGACGAACCCCTCGGGGGCGATCACCGCGACCTTGCCGGCGTCCACGTCGGCCTGGGTTGTCACACCCAGTACGCCGCCGAAGTGATCCACGTGGCTGTGGGTATAAATGACAGCGCTCACCGGCCTCTCCCCGCGGTGGGCCCGGTACAACGCCAGCGCGGCCGCGGCGGTCTCGGTGCAGATCAGCGGGTCGATCACGATGACGCCGGTATCGCCCTCGATGAAGCTGATGTTGGACAGGTCCAGTCCGCGCACCTGGTAGATGCCTTCGACCACCTCGTAGAGGCCCTGCTTCGCGGCCAGGATGGACTGCCGCCACAGGCTGGGATGCACCGAGGTGGGTGCGTCACCGGCCAGGAAGTCGTAGACGTCGTTGTCCCACACCACCCGGCCGTCGGCGGCGGTGACCACGCACGGCTGCAGGGCGGCGATGAAGCCGCGCTCGGTGTCGTCGAAGTCGGCGGTGTCGTCGAACGGCAGTGTGGTCAGGTGCTCGGCGTGGGCGGCCTCGATGACCGGCGCCGGGGGTTTGTGCTCCATGTTGCGAATCCTGCCCCAGGGCGCCGGTGCCGGTCGCATGATTGCGCCGATGAAACTGCTGCCGGGGTTGACCCGGAAGAACGTCGGCACCGAGGTGCTGGGCGGGATCACGCTGCTTGCGATCGCGTTGCCGCTGAACATCGGCTACGCCCAGATCGCCGGGTTGCCGCCCATCGCGGGGCTGTACGCGCTCGTGGTGCCGTCGGTGGTGTTCGCGCTGCTGGCGTCGTCGCGCCAACTGGTCGCCGCCCCCGATGCCGCCGCTTCGGCGCTGGTCGGCTCGGCGCTGGTGGGCATGGCGGCCGCCGGCAGCCAGCACTACGCGCCCATGGCGGCGGGGATGGCGATCATCGGCGGCCTGCTGTTCCTGCTCTTCAGCGTCTTCCGGCTGGGCTTCCTGGCCAACTTCCTGTCCAAGCCGATCCTGGTCGGCTTCATCGCCGGGCTCGCCACCGACATCCTGGTCAGCCAGATCGCCCGGATGCTGGGGATCCGGGTGCCGTCCAGCGCCGAGTTCTTCGAGAAGCTGGCCACGCTGGTGACGCGACTGGGTGCGGTGCACTGGTGGTCGGTGGCGGTGAGTGTGTTCTCGCTGGCGATCCTTATCCCCGGCCGGCGGCACTGGCCGCGGGTGCCGTGGGCGCTGATCGTCCTGGTGGCCGCCACCGCGGTGTCCCTGGCGTTGCACCTGTCCGGCAAGGGGGTCGGGGTGTTGGGCAGCGTGCCTAGTGGCCCGCCGGTGCTGGCATTCCCGCGGCTGAGCCTCGCGGAGTGGGTACGGCTGATCCTGCCTGCCCTGGCCCTGACCGTCGTCACGATGGGCGAGGGCCTGTTACTCGCCCGCTCCTTCGCCGACAAATACGGCTACCAGACCTCCCCGGACCGCGACCTGGCCGCGTTCGGCTTCGCGAACCTCACCTCCGGGCTGTCGTCGTCGTTCACCATGGGATCGTCGACGTCGCGGGCGGCCGCGATGGACCAGGCCGGCACCCGCAGCCAGCTGCCGTTGCTGGTGATGGCGGCGGGCACCCTGCTGTTACTGCTGTTCGGCACCGGCCTGCTGTCGGACATCCCGTCTCCGGCCATCGGGGCGATCGTCGCGGTCGCGGTGCTCAAGTTGATCAACGTCGCCGAGTTCCGGCACCTGTGGCAGCTGTCCCGGTTCGAGTTCGCCGTCGGTGCAACATGTTTCGCCGGTGTGCTGTTCATCGGCCCCCTCGCCGGGATCGTGCTGGCGTTCATCCTTTCGCTGATCAACCTGCTGTACCGGGCCGCCGGCCCGGCGGTCGATGTGCTGCAGGGCTCCGACGATCCGCACGTCTCGCTGACCGTCGGTCACGACGACGTGCACGAGACGGTGCCGGGCCTGATCGCCATGCGGTTCGCCGCCCCGATCTTCTTCGGCAACGCCCAGACCCTCAGCGCCGCCATCAGGCAAGCCGTGCAGGACGCCCCACACCCGGTGCACGCCTTCATCCTCGACATGGAGGGCGTCACCAACGTCGACGTCACCGGCGCGGAGGCCCTGGCCAAGGAACTGCAATGGCTTCAGGGCAGGTCCATCACGTTCGGCTACTCGCGGGTGCGGCCGGAACTGCTGGCCAACCTCGAGCGAATGCACCTGCTGCAGGGACACCACGTCTTCGAGACCAACCGCGCCGCGGTGGCGGCGCTGCGGACCTGACGTGTCACACCGTGCGCGCGCCGGGCAACCGGACGGTGAATTCCGTGTGCCCCGGCACGCTGCGCAACCCGATCGTGCCGTCGTGGGCCCGGACCACCGCCGAGACGATGGCCAGCCCCAGACCGGTGGAGCCGGCGTGGCGCGAGCGGGAGCTGTCCCCACGCGCGAACCGTTCGAAGACCTCCGACTGGAGCTCGGCGGGGATGCCCGGCCCGTTGTCGACCACCCGCATGACCGCGGCGCCGTCCTCGGCGGTGAGTGAGAGCGTGACGGCGGTGCCGGGTGGGGTGTGCGTGCGCGCGTTGCCCAGCAGGTTGGCCACCACTTGGTGCAGGCGGGCGTCATCGCCCGGCACGTACAGCGGGCCGGCGGGCACGTCGAGGTTCCACTGGTGATCCGGTCCGGCGGCGTGGGCGTCGCTGACGACGTCGGCGCACAGCCGGGACAGGTCCACCGGCTGCCGCTCCAGCGGACGCCCGGAGTCCAGCCGCGCCAGCAGCAGCAGATCCTCCACCAGGTGGGTCATCCGCTCGGCCTCCGACTCGACGCGCCCCATCGCATGGGCCACGTCGTCGGGCACTTCGGCTCGTTTCCGTTGGGCCAGTTCGGTGTAGCCGCGGATGGCGGCCAGCGGGGTGCGAAGCTCATGGCTGGCGTCGGCGACGAACTGGCGCACCCGGATCTCGCTGGCCTGCCGGGTGGACAGCGCCGCCGCGATGTGGTCGAGCATCCGGTTGAGCGCGAGACCGAGGCGCCCCACCTCGGTGTGCGGGTTGGCATCCGGTTCGGCGACCCGCACCGGCAGTGCCACCTCGCCCCGGTCCAGTGGCAGGTTGGCCACCTCACCCGCGGTGGCCGCGACCCGGTTCAGCGGTGCCAGCGCCCGCCGGATGATCAGCACACCGACGGTGGTGGCCACCGCGAGCGCCGCGGCGGTGACCACCGCGAAGATCAGCGCCACCCGAAGCAGCGTCTCGTCGACGTCGCCGGTGCTCAAGCCGATCACCAGGGTGTGGCCGGTACGCCTGCTCTGCAGGGCCATCAGGCGGTAACGGCCCAAACCGTCCAGCCGCCGCGTCACCGGATGACCCTTGCCGGAGACGGCGGCCAATTGCCCTGCCGCCATGGGTGATACGGCGGTGCGCACCCCGCCGGCGGTCAGCACGCCGGCGTTGCGGGTGCGACCGTGGTCGACGACGGAGGCGACCAGCCCGATCGGCTGGCCGGGCGCGTCCAGGAAGGCCGGGCCGGGACCGGGGCGGGCCATCGGCGGACGGTCGTCCCGCCAGGGTGGCGGCGGCGGTGGCGGTGGATCGCCGTACATCATCGCCGCGCGGTGCGCGCTCTCCCGCAGCTGGTCGTCGAGCTGGCCGTAAAGGTATTGGTGCAGTGCGAGTTCGGTGATCGCCGCGATGCCGACGCACACCGCAGCCAACAACAGCACCTGACCGATGAGCAGTCGCGCCCGCAGCGACCAGGTGCTAGCTCGCCGGTTTGAGGACATACCCGGCGCCGCGCAACGTGTGAATCATCGGTTCGTGCCCGCTGTCGATCTTCTTGCGCAGATACGAGATGTAGAGCTCGACGATGTTGGACCGGCCGCCGAAGTCGTAGCTCCAGACCCGGTCCAGGATCTGGGCCTTGGACAGCACCCGCTTGGGGTTGCGCATCATGAACCGCAGCAGCTCGAACTCGGTGGAGGTCAGCACGACCGGCTCACCGGCGCGGGTCACCTCGTGGCTGTCCTCGTCGAGCACCAGGTCGCCCACCACGATCTGGGCTCCGCTGTCCACGGTGGTCACCCCGGTGCGGCGCAACAGCGCCCGCAGCCGCAGCACGACCTCCTCGATGGAGAACGGCTTGGTGACGTAGTCGTCGCCGCCGGCGGTCAACCCGGCGATCCGGTCCTCGACGGCGTCCTTGGCGGTGAGCAGCAGCACCGGCAGGTGCGGGTGCTGCTCACGCAGCCTGCGCAGCACGTCCAGTCCGCTCATGTCGGGCAGCATGACGTCAAGCACCACCACGTCGGGACGCTCGGCGCGGGCCGCCGCGATCGCCGCGGCGCCGTCGGCGGCGGTGGCGATGTTCCAGCCCTCGTAGCGCAGCGCCATCGACACCATCTCGGCAAGCACCGACTCGTCGTCGACGACCAGCACGCTGATCGGGTTGCCGTCGGCCCGGCGCATGACGACGCGCTCGGCCGCTGAGGAGCTCATGGTTCAAGTATGGGAGTGCCGATGGGGCGAACCTGTGCCGTCCCTGTGCGCCGGCTGTGAAAGTCCCCGGCGCCAACCCGGCCAATCCCCGCTCCCCGGCGGCGGGCGTTCCTACAATTCGGCGGTGAGCTTCTTCGAGGTCATCGAGACGACCGGCAAGTCGATCGACGTGATCGGCGTCGCGGTGATCGCCATCGGCGCGCTGATCTCCGCGGCCAGCGTGGTGCCGATGCTGAGCCGGCGGATCGGCGACCCGTACCGCGCATTCCGGGAACGGCTCGGCCGCTCGATCCTGCTCGGTCTGGAGTTCCTGGTCGCCGCCGACATCATCCGGACCGTCGCGGTGACCCCGGACGCCCGCAGCGTCGCGGTGCTGGGCGGCATCGTGCTGATCCGGACCTTCCTCAGCTGGTCGCTGCAACTGGAGGTGACCGGCTACTGGCCGTGGCAGGCGGCGAAGCAGCGGGCCCGCAAGCAGCCGTCCGCGGCCGCGGCGCCGCCCACCCGACCCACGGGGTGAATCAACCGGCGTAGCGCGGGCGCTGCGCCATGATGCCGGTATGAACGAGAAACGACGCGCACGCCGGCTGCGGGTCTTCAACGCGATCCGCAAGACCCCGCCCGAGCCGCTCGCCCCGCCGGACGCCCACGACCAGGCCGAGGTAGCCGCGATGCTGCGGGCGATCGGCATCGCACTGGTGGAGGTGGAGCAGCCGACCCAGCTGGTGGAGGGCCGGCTGCTGCAGATCGCCGCGCAGTACACCACCGAGCCGGTGCGGGTGGTGGTGCTGCCGACGATGCTGATGATCCAGGTGGGCAACGTCGGTTACGAAGTCGACGGGTCGACCCACGCGTCGCTGCAGCTCGACATGGCCGGTCGCATCGACGACATCGCCAGCCTGGCCGCCGTCGGCGCCATCACACCCGCCGACGCCGTCGCCGCCATCGAGGCGGCCCGCACCCTGCGGCCCCGGTTCGGGCCGGTCCTGACCACCATCGGATATGCCGTCACCACAGTCGGTTTCGGCATGGTGATCAACCCGACCTGGGCGTCGCTGCCCGGCTATCTGTTCCTCGGGCTGGTGGTCGGCGGGATCGTGCAGTTGGGCCGACCGTTCCCCGGCCTGAACCCGATGCTGCCGACGCTGTCGGCGACCATCGTCACCGCGCTCGCCACCTGGTTCGTCGCGGACACCGCCCACGACGGGCTGCTGCGGGTGATCGCCCCGCCGCTGGTGGCCACCCTGCCCGGCATGGCGCTGACCATCGGCGCCATGGAACTGGCTGCGTCCCAGATTATTTCGGGGTCCAGCAGGCTGGTCTACGGGATGGCGCAGCTGGCGCTGCTGGTGTTCGGGGTGGCCCTGGGGGTGCAGATCGCCGGCGAGGTGTACCCGCAGAGCCCGTCGGCGCAGATGGGCGCCTGGTCGTTGTACGTCGCGATCGTCGTGGTCGCGATCGGGCTCAACATCTACCTGTCCGCGCCCCGGCGGTCGCTGCCCTGGATCATCGCCGCGATCGCGGTGGCCCTGGTGGGGCAGAGCCTGGCCGGGACGGTGATGTCCGCGGCCCACTCCGGATTCGTCGGCGCCATCCTGGTGGTGCCCTTCTCGATGGTGGCCGCGCGAGTGAAGACCGCGCCGTCGGCGATCGTGATGATGCTCTCGGCGTTCTGGTCGCTGGTGCCGGGCGCGCTGAGTTTCGAATCGGTGAGCCAGGCGGCGTCCGGGGGCAACATCGGGGTGTCCAGCCTGGGCGCCACCGGGGCGGCGATCCTGTCGATCGCGCTGGGCACGGTGGTCGGGTGGAGCGTCTTCCACACCATCGATGCCCGGTTGCCGTGGCCGAAGGGACTGGCCCAACCAACCGTACGGTAGCTTCACCGGCGTGGAGTACCTGACCTCGGTGGCCGCCTGGATGTCGGAGCAGGGTCTGGGTGCGGGCCCGGTGGAGAACGTCTCCGAGATCGTCGGCGGCACCCAGAACATCATGTTGCGGTTCACCCGGTCCGACCGCGAGTACGTGTTCCGGCGCGGGCCCAAGCATCTGCGGCCGGTCAGCAACAAGGTGATCCTGCGCGAGACCAAGGTGCTGCACGCGCTGGCCGGCACCGACGTTCCACACCCGCGGCTGATCGCGGTGTGCGAGGACACGTCGGTGCTCGGCGACGCGGTCTTCTATCTGATGGAGCCGGTCGACGGGTTCAACGCCGGGTCCGGGCTGCCGGCGCTGCACGCCGGCGATGCCGGGATCCGCCACGAGATGGGCCTGTCGATGGCCGACGCGGTGGCCCGACTGGGCGCCGTCGACCACGTCGCGGTCGGCCTCGCCGACTTCGGCAAGGCGGACGGGTTCCTGGATCGCCAAGTGCCGCGCTGGCTTTCGGAGTTGGAGTCCTACAGCGGTATCGAGGCCTACCCGGGACCCGACATCGGCGACGTGGCGGCGGTGGCGACCTGGCTGCAGCAGAACCAGCCCGGGGCCTGGACGCCGGGGATCATGCACGGCGACTACCACGCCGCGAACGTGATGTTCTCCCCCACCGGCCCGGAGGTGGTGGCGATCGTCGACTGGGAGATGTGCACCATCGGCGACCCGTTGCTGGACCTGGGCTGGATGCTGGCGACCTGGTACGACCCCGGCCACGACTCGGTGCTGACCAACGTGTTGATGGACGCCGGGAACCTGGCCACCCCGGACGAGTTGGTGGCCCGGTACGCGCAGAACACCACCCGCGACCTGACCCACATCGACTGGTACACGGTGTTGGCCTGCTTCAAGCTGGGAATCATCCTGGAGGGCTCGAACGCGCGGGCCGCTGCGGGCCTGGCGCCCAAGGAGATTGGCGACCGGCTGCACATCGCGACGGTGCGGCTGTTCGAGCGAGCACTGGCGATTATGGACGGAGAGCGATGATCGATTTCGAGATCCCGGCCGACCTGGCGGCGTTGCGCGACGAGATCCGCGCCTTCGTCGTCGACAAGATCGTGCCGTACGAGCGTGATCCGCGGCTGACCCGGCACGGGCCCGACGAGGACCTGCGCACCGAATTGGTGGGGCTGGCCCGGGACGCCGGTCTGCTGACCTTCCAGGCGCCGCGCCGGTTCGGCGGCCGCGAGCCCTCGCACCGCGAGCAGGCGGTGCTGTTCGAGGCCGCCGGCTGGTCGACGCTGGGGCCGGTCGCGCTGAACTGCGCCGCCCCCGACGAGGGCAACATGTTCGTGCTGGGCAAGATCGCCAACGACGATCAGGTGGAACGCTTCCTGGTGCCGGTCATCGACGGCAGGCAGCGCTCGGTGTTCGCGATGACCGAACCCGGCGGCGCCGGTTCGGACCCGGGCCAGTTGGCCACCGAGGCGGTGTTCGACGGCAGCGAGTACGTGATCAACGGCCGCAAGTGGCTGATCACCGGTGCCGACGGCGCGCGGACCTGGATCATCATGGCCCGGCTCGCGCCCAACCCGCACGGGGCCGACGGGCCGACGCTGTTCCTCTGCGACGGGCAGACCCCCGGGATTCACCTCGAGCGGGTGATGAACACGATGGACCGCAACTACGTCCAGGGTCACGGCGTGGTCGAGTTCCGCGACCTGCGACTGCCGGCCGATGCGGTGCTCGGCGAGGTGGGCCAGGCGTTGCGCTACGCCCAGCTGCGGCTGACCCCGGCCCGGTTGACGCACTGCATGCGCTGGCTGGGCGCGGCATCTCGCGCCCATTCGATCGCCGTCGACTACGCCCGCACCCGCACCGCGTTCGGCAAGCCGCTCGGCGAACATCAGGGTGTCGGTTTCATGTTGGCGGACAACGAGATTGCGCTGCAGCAGTGTCGGCTGGCGATCTGGTGGGCGTGCTGGGCGCTGGACACCGGGGCCAAGGGCCGCCACGAAAGCTCGATGGTCAAGGCCTACGTGTCCGAGGAACTGTTCAAGGTGGCCGACCGCTGCGTCCAGATCCTGGGCGGGATGGGTATCTCCGACGAGACGCCGGTCGGCATGATCTTCTCCGACATGCGCGCCTTCCGGCTCTACGACGGGCCGACCGAGGTGCACAAGTACGCGATCGCCCGCCAGGTGCTGAGGAGTCCGCGATGAGCATCCTTGACTCGTTCCGATTGACCGACAAGGTCGTTGTCGTCACCGGCGCGTCCTCCGGACTGGGCGTCTCCTTCGCGCAGGCCTTCGCCGAGGCCGGGGCCGACCTGGTGCTCGGTGCGCGGCGGGTGGAGCGGATGGCGCAGACCGCGGCGCTGGTGGAGGCCGCCGGGCGCCGGGTCTACACCCGGATGACCGACGTGGCCGACCCCGAACAGTGTCAGGCGCTGGTGGATTCGGCGATCGAGGTGTTCGGCCGGGTGGATGTGTTGATCAACAACGCCGGCGTGGGCACCGCGGTGCCGGCGACCCGGGAGACCCCCGAGCAGTTCCGCGCGGTGGTCGATGTCAACCTGCACGGCTCGTACTGGATGGCGCAGGCTTGTGCGCGGGTGATGCAGCCGGGCAGTGCGATCGTCAACGTCTCCAGCATCCTCGGGCTCACCACCGGCGGCCTGCCGCAGGCCGCCTACAGCGCCTCCAAGGCCGGTGTGCTGGGCCTGACCCGCGACCTGGCCCAGCAGTGGGGGGCCCGCAAGGGAATTCGGGTCAACGCGCTGGCGCCGGGCTTCTTCAAGAGCGAGATGACCGACGAGTACAAGCCGGGCTATCTCGACAGCCAGCTGCCGCGGATCGTACTGGGCCGCATCGGTGATCCCGCCGAGTTGGCCGCGACGGCGGTGTGGCTGGCCTCGCCGGCGGCCGGCTATGTCACCGGCCAGACGATCGTCGTCGACGGCGGGCTGACCATCACCTGAGCCGGTCCCGCGCCACCCCGGCGGCACCGTGCCGTTGACATGGGGCACCGGACCGATGCCTGCCGACAATCTTCCGATCATCATCCGTACCCGTTGACTTCACCTGCCTGCCCTAGGTTTTCGATCTCGTGAACCTCGCCAAGCTGGCGCTGACGCCGCTGGCCGTCGTCGCGATCACCCTCACCGCGGCACCGACGGCATCCGCCGACTCCGGTGGGCTGGTCTGGCCCGATCCCACCGAGCCGTACTACTGGGACGCCAACGAGAACCCCGGCAGCACCGGACCCGCTCCGCTGCCCACCGACGATCTGTACTGGAAGACCGGCAACGACGCCGGGAGCACCGGACCCGGGGCGCAACCCGATGTACCGGAGTACACCAATTTGGGTGAAGACGCCGGCGCGGTGTAAGGCGCGCGCCTAGGGTGCGAACCATGGCCGAGATCCTGAAGGGCCGCTATACGGCCGACGTGGGTCGGCTCGGCGACGAGGTCGTGGTGTTCATCATCGGCATGCGGATCAACAAGCCGCTCAAGCTGGGCCAGTGGCTTCCGGTGTTCAAGGCCATGGGCCCCATGCTGAAGCATCTGGCGGAGCGCCCCGAGAAGGGTCTGCTCGCCTACCGGGCGTCGTTGCTCCCGCTGTTCTTCGTGCAGTACTGGCGGTCCTTCGAAGACCTGGAGCGATTCGCCCGCAACGCCGACGACCCGCACCTCGAGCCGTGGCGGCGGTTCAACCGGAAGATCGGCAACTCCGGTGACGTCGGCATCTGGCACGAGACCTACCGGGTGAAGACGGCCGATATCGAGAGCATCTACGGCAACATGCCGGCGCAGGGGCTCGGCGTGGCCGCCGGCATGGTGCCGGTGCGCCGGGGCAAGGATTCGGCGGCGGCCCGCATCGGTGTCACCGATGACGACAAGCCCGCGCTGCCCGGTTACTAGTTCGCCCCGAACAACTCGGCGGTGAGATACCGCTCACATTCGCGTGGCAATCACTCCCAAGCAGTTTCGCGGCGTCCCAGCGCGGCAATGACGCACCTCGAGTGGTCAGGGTTTCGTCAAGCGCCAACGACTGATGGGAAGCGCACACATGACATTCGATGCCGAGTTTCAGACCTGGTGGGATCGGCTCTCCGAGGCGAACAGGACGCGCCTGAAGACGGCGGCCGGGGAAGACGTCCTGCGCCGGGCGACGACCCGCCTGCTGCTGCAGACCGCCTGCCCGCTGGGCCCCATCGGCACCAGGTGGGAGACCCCGATCGGCCCGATGCGGGAGTCCCGGCCGGAGATCGCCTGGAGTTGGCCGGAACCCGTTCGCCGGTTCGTGCTGTCGCGCTGAGTCACCGCCGGGCCGTTTGACGGCGTCGGCACTTCGTAGTAGAACATGACTCATGTTCGTGTTTAATGATGATCGACCCGTGCAGGTCACCCCATGACCGCCCGCCCGGACCCGAACCGCATCGGCGGGCTGGAGTGGACGCGGCGGACGAAGGGGCTGCTCAGCCGCCGTGAGCGCCTCCAATTGTTGGGCTCGGTGGCGACCAGT
>WBZP01000429.1_pt2 | contig 33242 bp, 24 predicted proteins | sample 5204301 | NCBI WGS metagenome assembly WBZP01 (sample SAMN12412401, study PRJNA552823) | activated sludge metagenome | isolation source: activated sludge from nitrification reactor of wastewater treatment plant... | place: USA: Pennsylvania | collected 2017 | reverse complement strand
GGAGAACTACTCGGTGCTGCGCCCCGAGGTCGGCACCGACGCCTCCGGGCGCGCCGTCGAGAGGCCGAACAAGGCCCTCCTCGACCACCTGCTCTCCTTCGACCGGATCCTCGTCGCGGGCGAGGCCAAGAGCCACTGCGTCGAGTGGACCGTCGACGACCTCCTCGACGAGGCCGTGTGCCGGGACCCCGCCCTCGCGCGCCGGGTCGTCCTCCTCGAGGACTGCACCTCCGCCGTCGTCGTGCCCGGGGTCGTCGACTTCACGGACCAGGCCGACGCCGCCTTCAAGCGCTTCGCCTCGCGCGGGGCGCGGCGGGCGAAGTCGACGGACGAGCTCGGCTAGCTTCCGGCCTCAGCCGAGGAGGCCGTCGGCGAGCGCCTCGAGCAGGACGCCGGGGCGGTTCGAGCCGACGCCGTAGAGCCCGAAGCGGGCGAGGGCCCGCAGCTCCCCGGGCTCGTCGACGACCCACGTCGCGAGCTTGAGGCCCGCCTCGCGGGCCCGCGTCACGAGCGGCTCGTGGATCTGGCTCTTGTGGGGCATCACGATCTCGCAGCCGGCCTCGGCCGCGGTGGCGAGGACCTCGTCCGGGCTCGTCCGGCCGTAGACGCGGCCGCGCGTGATCTCGGGGGCGATCGAGCGCAGGCGGAGGATCGCACGCTGGTCGAAGGAGATGAGGGCCACCGCGCCCGACATCCCCGCGCGGCGGACCTCGGCCACGGTGCGCGCTTCGATCCCGCCGTCCGCGTCTTCCGACACCGACTCGGCCTTGATCTCGACGAGCACCCGTGCGCGGTCGCGCACGAAGGCGAGCACCTCGCCGAGGGTCGAGATGCGCTCGCCCGCGTAGCGGTCGCCGAACTGGCTCGGGTAGCCGGCCGACACCTCTCGCAGCTCGGCCAGCGTGTGGCCGCGCACGTCGCCGTGGGCGTCGGTCGTCCGGTCGAGCGTCGCGTCGTGGATGACCACGACCTGGTCGTCGGCGGTCAGCTGCACGTCGAGCTCGATCACGGTCGCCCCGAGCTCGAGGGCGCTCGCGAACGACGCGAGCGTGTTCTCGGGCCGGTGGGCCGAGTCGCCCCGGTGGGCGATGACGAGGGGGACCGGCGCGATCACTGTTTCCGCAGGAGGGCGATGAACCTCGGCAGCTCGTAGATCTTCGCCTCCACGAACACGCGCAGGAGCTCGCCGTCGAGCCGGCCGGCCTGGACGTCCTTCTGGAGGATGTCGATGGCCCGCTCCGGAGGCACGGCCTTCTTGTAGGGCCGGTCGACCGCCCGCAGGGCGTCGTAGATGTCGGAGATCGTCATCATCTTCGACTGCACGGGAATCTCGGCGGCCCTGATGCCGCGCGGGTAGCCGGTGCCGTCGAGCTTCTCGTGGTGGGCCCAGGCGATCTCGGGGATGCGGGAGAACTCGCCGGTCCAGGGGATCTGCCGGAGGAACTCGTAGGTATGGGAGACGTGGCTCTCGATCTCCCGCCGCTCGCGGTCGGTGAGGGTCCCTCTTCGGATCGACAGCGCCTCGATCTCGTCCTCGCTGAGGTGCGGCTCCTCGGCCCACAGCTCGACGGGGAAGTCGTCCTCGGCGTTGTGGTCGGGGAACCTCCGCCGGGGCAGGTTCATGAGTGCGCTGAAGTTCTCCTCCTCCACCACCGTCGGCTCGTTGGCCCGGATGACGGCATCCCGTACCTTCTCGGTGCGGGCCTTCCGCGCGAGGAACGCGGCCTCGAGCGCGGCGATCTCGTCGGGGCCGGCGCCACGCGCCATCGCCTCGAGCCTCGCCCGCAGGTAGTCCGTCTCGAAGGACTTGAGGATGTACGCGAAGCGCTGCTTCACCGCGACCATGCGGGTCGCGTAGAGCTTCTTGCGCTTGCCCAGCAGCTTCTCCTGGACCGCGACCTTGCCGAAGTCGTGGAGGAGCCCGGCGTAGCGGATCTCCTGGATCTGCTCGCGCGTGAAACGGGTCTGGGCGTAGGGGCCGGTGGTGAGACGGTCGACGCTCTCCGCGATGGCGACCGTCAGCTCAGCCACGCGCTCCGAGTGATCGGACGTGACCTCGTCGCGTGCCTCGACCGCCTTCGCCGCCGCGCGGATGAACTTGTCGAAGAGGGCCTTGATCTCCTTCAGGAGGTTCGCGTTCTCGAAGGCGACTGCCGCCTGACTCGCGAGCGAGCTCGCCAGATCCTCGTCGACCGACGTGAACGCGACGACCTCCTCCTCGACGAGCGCGACGGGCTGGAGGAGCGCCTTCGGGTCCCTCTTCTTGTTGATGAGCTGGACGGCGCCGATGATCGCGTTCTCGTGGTCGCGCATCGGCACGACCAGCATCGACTTCGTGCGGTAGCCGGACTTCTCGTCGAAGGAGCGGCTGATGCGGAAGGACGAGCCCTCGGGCAGGCGATACGCGTCCGCGACGTTCACGACCCGCCCGGTCACGGCGACGTGGCCGGCGATCGACGACTCGTCGAGCGGCATCGTGAACTCCTCGAACGGGACGTCCACGCTGTCGTTCTGCGCGAGCTTGAACCGGAGGCGGTCCGGCGATCCCTCGCCGCCGCGCTCGACCAGGTAGAGGCTGCCCGCGTCCGCGCAGGTGATCTCGCGGCTCTTGGCGAGGATCAGCTCGAGGAGCGCGTCCGTGTCCCTCTCCGCCGAGAGCGCGATCCCGATCCGGTTGAGCTCGCGCAGCTCCACGTCCTTCCGGGCGAGGGCGTCCTCGAGCTGCCTGACGCTGCGCCGCGAGCGCACGGTCTCGATCGCGCGGTCGAGCCGGCGTCGCAGGCGCAGCGCCGTCACCGGCCTCTCGACGGCGTCGTCGACGAACGGCATCCTCGCGAGGACCTCGTCGACCGACGGCGCCTCGGCCACGGCCAGCAGGACGGGCCGTCCGACGCCGGCGTCGTGGGCCCAGGCGGCCACGCGCTCGGCCTCCTGCTCGAGGCAGCGCGCGTCGGCCAGGACCAACGAGGGCCTGCGGCCGTCGGTCCGCTCGAGGCCGGCGGAGCTCGAGATCGTCTCGACCGCGACGCCGGAGGGAAGGTCGCCCGACAGGATCTCGCGCGGGTCGCCCCAGATCAGCATTTGTGGCATCGGCGCTGGCCTACCTCAGCAGGATTTCGGTAGACGGTATTACACGCCGGCCGCGCGGGAGGAGCAAGGCCCCTCCGGCCGCTCAGGCCGTCAGGAGGGAGGCGAGGGCGGCGGCGGAGTCGACGAGCCGGTCCGGAGCGGAGGCCCGGACGCCCGCGGGGTCGAGGCCCCAGGTGACGCCGCAGGCCCGCACGCCGGCGGCCCGGGCGGTGCGGACGTCGATCGTCGAGTCCCCGATCATCCACGCCCCGGCCGCGTCGGCGCCGAGCTCGTCGACGAGGCGGAGCAGGCCCGAAGGGTCGGGCTTGCGGGCGGGCACGTCGCCGTACCCCCAGATCCGGGCGAAGCGCGAGGCGACGCCGAGGCCCTCGAGGATCGTCCGCGAGAAATCGCCCGGCTTGTTCGTGAGGACGGCGAGGGTGGCGCCGGACAGGGCGTCGAGCGCCTCCGTGACGCCCGGGTAGAGGCGGGTTGTGTCGAGCAGGTGGCGCCCGTAGGTCTCGAAGAAGACGGGCAGCACGTCCTCGGGCGGCACGGCGAGGCCGGCGTGGCGGAGGCAGCGCTCGACGAGGAGCCGCGCGCCCTCCCCGACGTAGGAGACGACGGCTTCGAGCGGGACCGCCGGCGCGCCGGGGGCAAAGGCCGCGATCGCCTCGTTCGCGGCCACGGCGAGGTCGCGGACCGAGTCGACGAGCGTGCCGTCGAGGTCGAAGACGAGGAGGCGCGGCAACGACGCCTAGCCCGGCCCGACGTAGCCGAGGGCCTTCAGCCGCTCGCGCGTCGCCGGGTCCATCTCGCCGATCGTGCGGCCGGGCGGGAGGGTGAGCCAGACCCGCACGCCGACCTTCGCCGCGGCCGGGGGCCGGAAGAGGTCGAGCCCGCGGTCGCGGTCCGTCTCCGACTCGATGTCCGGCAGGCGGAAGGGGAAGGCTTCGGCAGCGAACGACGTGCCGCCCACGAGGAGATCGCCCCGGCCCATCGGGCGGCCGTCGCGCGTGCCGAGCACCTGCACCGGCGCGCCGACGGGCCGCACGGTGAAGCCGATCTCGCGCGGCGTGCCGGCCTTCGGCCGCACCTGCACGTCGACCGAGCGGCCGTTGCCGCCCACGGTCCAGCGCTCCGCGGGGCCGAAGCCGGTCGTCTCGATTCCCTCCAGCCAGCCGTGCGTCTCGATCCGCAGCGCCCAGGCGCCCGGCCCCGCGACCTGCACGACGTAGCGGAAGGGGTTCGAGGCCATCGCCGACTCGGCCTGGGCCTGCAGGAGCCGCACGCGCTGCGGGTTCTCGGCGGCCCGGTTGACCTGCTCCTTCGGGTCGCGCTCGAGCTCGAAGTAGAGCTCGTCGTCCGCGGGGCTGAACCGGCGGATGAACTTGTCGCCCTCGGTGCGGACGCCGTGGGCCACGAAGCCGCGGTGGCTGATCTCGGCGAGGGCCGGCCGCGGCTTGCCGCCGCCGCGGAGCGCGGCCTGCAGCGGCCGCCCCTCGGCCTCGGGCGGGATCGGGGCCTTCGCGAACTCGAGCACCGTCGGCAGCACGTCGACGAGCTGCACCTGCTCGGCGATCCGCCGGCCCTTCCCCAGGTTGCCGGGGAACTTGACGACGAGCGGCACGTGGATGAGCTCGTCGAAGAGGCTCCGCCCGTGGAGCCAGAGGCCGTGGTCCATGAACTCCTCGCCGTGGTCGGCGAGGAAGACGACGAGCGAGTCGTCGTAGAGCCCGTCCTGCCGGAGCTGGCGCACGAAGCGGCCGAACTCCCGGTCGCCGTAGGCGACGTCGCCGTCGTACTGCGCGATCATCCGCTCGCGGTCGAGCGGCTCCTTGTAGTCGGTGCGCGGGTCCTGGGCCGGGTGGCCCTCGACGGGGTGCGGCTCGAACATGCGGTCGAAGGGCTCGGGCGGAGCGTAGGGGACGTGCGGGTCCATCGTGTGCACGTACAGGAACGTCGGCAGGCCCCGGCGGGACTTCAGGAAGGCGAGCGCCGAGTCCACGACCACGTCGGCGCCGACGAGCTTGCTCCGCTGGTCGTCCTCGCCGTGGAGGCCGGCGAACACGTCGAAGCCGGGGTCGAACGCCGACTCCCCGCCGTAGATCACGGAGTTCGCGATCGCCGCCCCGGTCGACCAGCCGCGGTCGTTGAGCCGCCTCGCGATCGTCGGGTTCGCGGGGTCGAGCGGGTCGCGCAGCTGCACCGCGCGGTGGTGGCCGGGCAGGCGCGACGTGAGGACCGACGCCACCGAGGGCTTCGTCCACGACGCGTGGGCCACCGCGGCGTCGAAGACCACGGCGTCCTTCGCGAACCGGTCGAGCTCGGGCGTCGTGTCGCGCGAGTAGCCGTAGACCCCCGTGTGGTCGGCGCGCAGCGTGTCGACGAGGTACACGACGACGAGGGGCGCGTTCCGCCGCGCGCTCGTGATCGTGGGGGCGCCCCAGAAGGCGCGGGCCACGTCTCCCGACTCTTCGTAGCCGTGCGCCTCGAGCAGCAGCTCGCGGTCGCTGCCCGCGTACGGCGAGAGGTCGACCTCCGCCGTCACGAAGCCGCGGTGCTCGGGGCGCGTGATCGGGTCGACCACCTGCGTCCACACCGCGGTCTCGCGCCCGTTCTTCCGGATCTTCGCGGTGAACTCGACCCCGGGGCGGTCGTGGAAGCGCGGATCGATCGCGCAGGTGAGGTGGAGCCGGCCGTCCTTCGGCACGTCGATCGCGAAGCGCAGGCGGCCCGGAGGACCGGCGGCGAACCCGCGCACCAGGACGTCGTCGATGCGCAGGCCTCTCTCTCCCGCCTCGACGACCGCGGCGCGGTCGTGGCCGGCCGCGCTCGCCTCGACGAGCCGATCGCCGCCGCCGCGATGGAGGTCCAGCGGGGGCGCCGACGTGCAGGCTGCCGTCAGGAGGGCGAGGGCGGAGGCGGCCGCCACCAGTCGCAGGGTCGTCATCAGGTCGAACGGACGAAGCTAGCACGGGGCCTGCGTGCGGGCCAAACGGGCGAGGCCCGCGGCCGTCACGGGTCCGGCGCGGCCTGGCTCGACGGCGGCGGGGCCGGCGGTCGGCGCGGGCCCGCGCCGAGGTCGATCGCGATGCCGACGAGGAGCGCGAGGGCCACCGCCGCGCCGAAGCTCGTGAACGCCCGGTCGACCCGGCGCCGCGACGCGGCGAGGCGGTCGAGCGCGAGAAGCGCCGCGAGCGCCACGAGCCAGACGAGGGCGAGCCGAGCGTCGCGCTCCGACGCGTGGGTGAGCGAGGGCAGGTAGTCGCCGATCGGCACCTCGCCGGAGAGCGCGGCCCACAGCCGCGTCGGCCGGTCGCGGACGTTCAGCAGCAGCCGCGCGCCGGGCTCGACGACGGCCCTCGCGGCGAGGGCGTACCCGGCCGCGAGGAGCCCGATCCGCCAGCGGGCGAGGCCGTGGGGGCCGGCGGCGAGCCGCGCGGCGAGGGCCGCCGCGAGGAAGGGGAGTGCGGGCACGAGGAACCGCGCGGGCGGGCACTGCCCGCCCCACCACATGCGCCACGACAGGGCGGGCGCGAGCACGGCCAGCGCGACGAGGACGTGCGGCCACGCGGCGCGGCGCGACAAGAGGGCCGGGATCCCCGCGAGCGCCAGCAGGAAGACGGGCGCGATCGGGAGCAGGCCGAAGGACCGGTCGAGCAGAAGGCCCGCCGGCGCGCGCCACGTGTAGACACGGGCGTCCTCCGGCATCCCGCCGTAGATCGCGAGCGGCGAAGCCACCCCGAAGACCGACGCGTAGTAGGCCGCGAAGGCGGCGCCCGCCGCGAGGGCGACGGCCGCGAAGGCCGCGAGCGCGCGGCCGCGGAGTCGGGCGAGGGCCACGAGGCCGAGCGCCCCGGCCGCCGGGACCATCTTGAGGTGCAGCCACGGCAGGGCGGAGGCGGCCAGCGCGGCGATCGCCGCGCCGCCGACTCCCGGCGAGCGCGTGAGCAGCAGGAGGGCGAGGCCCGCGCCGAGGAGCGACGGCGCCTCCGTGTAGACGAGGAACGAGTAGAAGAAGAGCGGCGGCCCGACCGCCGCGAGCCACGCCCAGGCCGCCGCTTCGGCGTCGCCCGCGACCGCCAGGGCCAGCCGCCGGCAGACGAGCGCCGCCGCGGCGGCGACGAGCGCCATGAGGACGACCGCGCCCGCCCGCCCTCCCGCCGCGTACGCGGGCGCGACGGCGAGGGGCAGGCCGGGGCTGTGGGCCGGGAAGGGCCGCCCGTCGGCTCGGGGCGAGCCCCAGTGGGGCCGCACGGGCCCGGGCGTGAACTCGCTCCACTCCTCCGTCTCGTACTCGTCGCGGAGGTCCAGGTCGTGGTCCCGCCACAGGCTCTGCGCCATGACGAGGTAGTGCGGCTCGTCGCCGGAGGGTGGCAGCCAGGCCGCGTAGTGCAGGCCCACCGCGAGCGACACCAGGAAGGCCGCGAGGAGGAGAGTCCGCCCCTTCAGGCTGGCGAGGCGCAGAGCGAGTCGGAGAGGGAGGAGCCGAAGGAGGACGACGCCGACTCCGGCGGCGGCGAGCGCGTACGCGGCCGGCCCGCGAAGGATCCCGAGGCTCGGCAGCCGCTCCACGAGAGCGTCGACGCGCGACAGGGCGAGCGGGACGAGCACTCCGGCGGCGACGTCGAGGCCGTGGCGGAGGCCGTCCGGGATGCGCATGCCCGATCGATCCTAGCCGAGCCCGCGCGCGCCCGCGACGCACGCGAGGCGGCGCCTCATCTCTCGAGCGGCGTGACGCGGTACACGGCGTCGCAGGGCTCGCCTCCCGGCTTGCGCGTCTCGCCGACCGGCTCGACGCGCAGGCCGCCCCAGGCCCCGGTCGGGAGTCGGCGTCCGCCGTCGACGAGCGACACGACGACAAGCGTGGGCCGCTCGCGGGCCCACTGCTCGAGCAGGGGGAGGCTCCGCTCCGCGTCGTCGAGAGGCAGGTCCTCGAGGCGCACGCCGGGGTCCCGGCGGAACGCAACCGCGAGCGCGAGCTGCGTCGGCGGAACCGCGCGGCTGCGCAGGACGACGGTGAGGCCTTCGGGGTGGCGCTCGCGCTCCCGCCGGACGAGGGCCACCGTCTCCCGCGGGCCGTAGCCCGAAGGCCATCCCTCGACGTACTGGATGCGGTCGGTCGCCGGCATGCGGGCGCGGAGCGGATCGGTCCACACTCGCCAGTCGTCGGCGAGCGCGGGGGCGAGCGCGGCGAGGGTGGCGCCGGCGAGCACCGCCGCGCGGGTCGATCCGGACGGCGCCGCGCGCGCGGGCAGGGCGTCGACGAGGCGGACGAGGGCGTGGGCGGCGAGGGCCAGCGCCGGCACCGCCACGAAGTGGACGTAGCGCGGGTACCAGGTCGTGGCTGTCGCGACGAGGACCGCCAGCGGGAGGAGCGCGACCGAAGCGAGGAAGAGCGAGGGAGCGTGGCGGCGAACGACCGCCAGCGTCACGGCCGCCGCGGCGAGGACGCACAGCGGCGCCGTTCCCCACGTCCAGAGCCACTCCGCGAGGAGGGGGATGTTGCGGGCGACCCGCCCGAGCGGCGGCGCGCCGCCGCCGAGCGACACGCGCACCGCGTCCGTCCCCCGGACGAACACCCACAGCGGTACGGCCAGGAGGGCGAGCGAGACGGCGCCGGCCGCGGCGAGCGCGGCCACCGAGCGGCGGAGCGGGCGCGCGAGGGCGAGCCAGGCGGCCGCGGGGACGAACAGCAGGAGGACGCCGTTCGCCTTCGACAGCGTCGCGAGGGCCAGGGCGAGGCCGCAGAGGGCGCCGTCCCGCAGGCGGCCGCCCCGGGCGAGGTCGATCGACGCCACGAGCGCCAGCGAGAAGAAGGCGGTGAGCGCGGCGTCCGCCAGGAACAGGCGGTCGTGAAAGAGTGCGAACGGGCAGAAGACGTAGAAGAGGGCGGCCACGACGGCGGTCCGATCGTCGTAGAGGCGGCGCGCCAGAAGGAACACCGCCGCCACGGTGAGGAGCGAGAGGGCGGCGGTCACGGCTCGGCTCGCGGCGAGGTCGTGGCCGCCCGCGAGCGGCAGCACCAGCGCGTTCAGGAAGATCGGCAGGCCCTTGCCGGCGAGCCACGGGCGCACGACGCTCATGCCGGCGGTGAGCTTCTGGGACCAGGAGATGTACCAGGTCTCGTCCAGGAACGCCGGGAGCACGGTCAGCCGGACGAGCCGGGTCGCCGCGGCGAGAAGGAGGAGGCCCGCGAGCGCCGCGCGCCACGACCGCGCCGGACGAGTTGGGGCGGTGGTGAGCAAGGCCGGAGCGCGGTGAGAATAGCACGCCAGCCGCCGGGCATCGGCCCCGCGGGCCCCGCGAACCGCCGCGGGGCCGTGTGCTATGGTCGCGGGCGTGTCCTTTCGCCGCGGCCTGCTGGCGCTGACCGGGGCCGGGCTCCTCCTCCGGCTGGCCTGGATCGTCCTCGAACCGGCCACGGGCCCGGTCGCCGACGAGACCATGTGGGTGACCTGGGGGAGCCGCGAGCTTCCCGCCGTCGGGTTCGACCCCCTGAAGCTGCGGTTCATCTTCCACCCCCCGCTCTACCTCTACTTCATCGGAGTCGTCCAGGCCGTCTTCGGCTCGCTCGAGGCGGTGAAATCCGCGCAGGCGGTGGTCGGCGCGCTGCTCGTGCCGGCGCTCGGCCTCCTCGGACGGCGGGCCTGCGGGGAGCGGGCCGGGCTCCTGGCCGCCGGCCTCGCGGCCTTCTACCCCGAGCTCGTCTGGTTCACCTCGCACTACTGGGCGGAGACGGTCTTCACCGTCCTCTTGTGGTGGGGCCTCGAGCGCACGGTCGCGGCCGACCAGCGCGCCTCGACGAAGGCCGCCGCCGCCGCGGGTGCTCTCCTCGGCCTCGCGACCCTCACGCGCGAGACGGTCCTCTACTTCCTCCCCGCCGCCGCGCTGTGGCTCGCGTGGCGCCGCGCGGGAGGCGGGCGCCGCGCGGCCGCGCTCCTCCTGTCGGCCCTCGCGCTCGTCGCCCCGTGGACGCTGCGCAACCTCCGCGCGTTCGACGCCTTCGTGCCGGTATCGACCTCGGGCGCCCTCAACCTCTGGCAGGGCAACGCGCGGCTCAGCCGCGAGCAGGTGTACGAGGAGTACGGGGCCGTCCACGGCCGCATCGCCAAGTACGAGTACGCGCGGAAGAAGGGCATCGAGGCCGTCCTCGAGCGCCAGCCGTGGTGGATCTTCGAGAAGCTCCACGCGGAGATGCCGGAGTACTGGGCCGTCCACGGCCAGCCGGTCGTGCACATCGAGCGCGGCGCCTACGGGTTCGTGAAGCGGCCGTTGGCCTTCGCCGCGATCGCGGTCGTGCTCCTGCCGTACGTCGCCGTGCTCGCGCTTTTCGTGGCCGGGATCGCCTTTCTCCCACGCGAGCGCGCGAGCGTCCTCCTCCTCGGCTTCCTCGCCTTCTACGTTCTGCTCCACGTCGCATCGCACGGCTACCCGCGTTACCGCCTGCCGTCGATGCCGGTCGTCTTCCTCGTAGCGGCCCACGGGTGGACCGCGTGGCGCGGCCGGCCCCGGCCCGCGGTCGACCGCGCGCACGCGCTCTTTGCCGCGGCCGTGGGCCTCGCCCTCGCGCTGTCCGTCGGGCCGAGCCTGCGGACCTGGGCGACCCAGCCCTGGCCGCCGCCGTGGTTCGCCGAGGAGACGGGCACCGGCACGGAGTCGCCGTGAGGCCCTCGCGCGCCATCCCGCTCGCGCTGCTCGTCGCCCTCGCGGTCCGCGTCCCGTTCTGGATCGAGGCGCTGCGCACGCCGGTCGACGGCGACACCGCGATCGTCGGTCTCATGGCCCGCCACCCCGGCGTCGGCACGACGATGTGGGGCCAGCCCTACGGCTCGCCGGTCGACTCGTGGGTCGCCCTGCCGTTCGTCGCGGCCTGGGGATCGTCGGTCGAGGCGCTGCGGCTGCCGGTGTTCCTGCTCGGCCTCGGCCTCGTGCCCGTCGCGTACGGACTCGCGCGTCAGCTCCATCCCGCGGCCGCGCTGCCGGCGGCGTTCCTGGTGGCGTGCCCGCCGCCGTACCTCGTCCTCCTCTCCGCGCTGCCGCCGCCCTTCTACGCGACGAGCCTCCTCCTCTGCGGGCTCGTCCTTCTCTGCGCCGCCTCCGCCGGGAGACGCCTGGAGGCCGGAGAGGGGCCGCCGCCGCGCGGCACGCTGCTCCTGGCCGGCCTCTTCGGGGGCCTCGCCGCGTGGACCCACCTGATGTCGCTGAGTGCCGTGGCCGCGGCCCTCGCGTGGACGTTCCTCCGCGCGCGCGGCCGCCGACGCATCCTCCTGTGGGCCCTCGTCCCGCTCGTCGCCGCGAGCGCCCCCTTCTGGACGCGCGCGCTGCGCGACGCGGAGGCGACCCGCATCGTCCAGGTCGAGGCGCGCGGCCAGTCGATGGGAGCGCACCTCCTCGAGGTCGTCCCGCGCCTCCACGAGCCGCTCGGCGCGATCGTCGGCACCCACGTGCCGGTCATCGCGGACTCCGAGGACTTCGTGCTGCACGCGCCGGGCTGGCGCGCCGGCCTCACGGTGCTCCTCTACGGCTTCCTCCTCGTCCTCGCCGGCCGCGCGGCCCGCGCGCGCCAGCCCGCCGTCCTCCTGTTCCTCGCCGCGCTCCTCGCGCTCCTCGCGTTCCCCTTCCCGCAGCGGGCGGCGCCGCACACGATCCGCTTCCTGACGCCCCTCTACCTGCCCGTGGCCGCGCTCGTGGCGTGGGGCGCGGCGCCGCGCGGCGGCGGCCGGCGGGCCTGGGTCGCGGTGCTCGCCCTCGCCGTTCTGAACCTGCTCGGGGCGACGCAGCTCCTGCAGGCGTGGCGCACGATGGACCGGGCGGAGGCGCCGTTCGTCCTTCCGGACCTCGGCCCCGTGCGCCGCCTCCTCGAGCAGCGCGGCGTGCGCCACGCGTACGCGCCGTACGGGCCGGCCTTCCGCCTCGCGTGGGAGAGCGGCGAGCGGATCTCTGCCTCGCCGCCGTGGAACGACCGCTTCCGGCACTGGCCGCTGCCGTTCCTCGACGAGGTGCGCTTCGCGAAGAACGTCGCGTGGGTGATCACGCCGGCCGAGCGGAACGCACTGCCCGCCCCGGACGCGTTCGACGCCGAGCTGCGTCGGATCGGAGGGCGCTGGCAGCGGATCGACGTGCCGCACGCCGCCGTCTTCCTCGGCTTCGTGCCGCCGTTCTCGGCGCGGGTCGAGCGGTGGCCCGACGCCGGGCCGGCCGGCGATAGCGACCTGCGCACCGCGCTCGAGCCGGCGAAGCCGTCGGAGCCCCTGGAGTTGAGGCTGCCAGCCCCGCGCACGCTCGAGGCGGTGACCCTCACGGCCGCGCTCGACGGCCCGCGCCTGCCGCGCAGCGTCGACGTGGCGGTGAGCGCGGACGGTCGGACGTGGGAGACGGTCGCGACCCGCCGCCGCCGCGAGGAGCGCGCGGACCTGCGCTGGCTCAACGGGCACCCGCAGGCGGTCATCGATCACGACGTCATCGCGATCCCGCTCGCGGGCCGGACCGTCTCCGCGCTGCGCATCGTCCCGTGGGAATCGTCGGAGCCGTGGCGCCTCGGCGAGGCGCTCGTCCACGGCGACCCGGCCCGGGCGGCCTGGGACGAGTGGCTCCCGCCGTCCCTCGACTGGGAGGCGCGACGGCGGGCGCTCGTCGACACGCCGCTCCCCGACCGCGAGGACTGGTACTCGCGGGTGCTCCTCGCCGCGCGGCACCGCCCGCCGCCCTAGGCCGGTTCCGCACGAACTCCGCCCGGACGGAGTCGGGCGTGGAACAATGGCCCCCATGCCCGACCTCGAGCCGCTCTTCGTCGGCCGGACGTTCGACGACTTCCTCTTCCGGCCGCAGCACAGCCCCGTGCGCACGCGGCGCGACGTGAGCCTCGCCATGCCGCTCGTGGCGGGGATCGAGCTCGCGCTTCCGGTGCTCGGCGCGAACATGGACACGGTGGTCGGCGAGGAGATGGCGAAGACCCTCGCCCTCGAGGGCGGGCTCGGCTTCCTCCACCGCAACTGCACGATCGAGGCGCAGGCGCAGTCGGTGCGCTACGTGAAGACGCGGCACTCCCACGTGATCGAGCGGCCGGCGATGATCCCGCGGACGGCCACGGTCGGGGAGGCGCGGAAGGCCGCCCGGCTCTTCGACGCGAGCAGCCTCCTCATCGAGGCGGAGAAGGGAAGCGGCGTCCTCGCCGGGATCTTCTCGCACCGCGACATGCCCCTCGACCGCAGCTCGGACGAGCGGCCGGTGAGCGAGTTCATGACGCCGCGCGAGCGGCTCGTGACCCGTCCGCCGGGCGTCTCGATCGAGGAGGCCGAGCGGGCGATGTTCGAGGCCCGGGTCGAGAAGCTGCCGATCGTCGACGCCGAGGGCCGCGTGGTCGGCCTCGTCACGATGCGGGACCTCAAGCTTCACAAGCAGAAGCCGTACTCGACCAAGGAGGGCCGCGGCCGCCTGCGGGTCGGCGCGGCGATCGGCGCGACCGGGGACTTCGTCGAGCGTGCGGCGGCCCTCGCGGAGCGCGACAGCGACGTGCTCCTCCTCGACGTGGCGCACGCGGACTCCGACCTCGTGGCGGCGGCCGTCGGCGAGCTGCGGCGACGCCTGCCGGCCGGCGTCCCGCTGGTGGTCGGCAACGTGGCCACCGCCGACGGCGCGCGCCGGCTGCGCGACGCCGGGGCCGACGCGATCAAGGTCGGCGTCGGCCCCGGCCGCGGCTGCCGCACGCGCCTCGAGACGGGGGCGGGCGTCCCGCAGCTCCAGGCCGTGCGCGAGTGCTTCCTCGCGGTCGAGGGGAAGGTCCCGGTCATCGCCGACGGCGGGGTGAAGGACGACAAGGACCTCTTCTTCGCGATCGCGTGCGGCGCCTCGACGGTGATGCTGGGCTCGATGCTGGCGGGGACCGACGAGGCCCCTGGCATCGTGGTCGAGGACCCGGCCACGCGGCAGAAGATGAAGCTCTACCGCGGCATGACGTCGCCCGAGGCGGTGGCCGACGCGAACGAGCCGGGCGACGTGGCCGAGGCGCTGCGCACGCCGGCCGAGGGCCAGTCGGTCCGCGTGCCCTACGTCGGCAGCGTCGTCGGCATCCTCGCCCGCCTCCGCGGGCACCTGCAGTCGGCGGTGAGCTACGCGGGCGAGACGAGCCTCCGCGCCGCCCACGACAAGGTCGCGGCCGACCCTGGCCGGTACTTCGTGCCGCTCTCGGAGGCGAGCCGCCGGGAGTCGTTCGTCCGCTGAGGCTCGGGCCTGCCCGGGATCAGAGCCCGGCGAGCGCCTCGTCGAGCCGGGCGCCGGCGCGATCCGGGTCGCGCAGCTCCGCGAGCGGCTTCGCGAAGCGCTTCTCCGCGCGGGCGCGGAGCCGTCGCATCGCGCCGAGGGTGAAGGGCCAGCGGCGCTCGATCGCGCGGCGGAAGCGCCAGGTGAAGCGGCGCGGCTGCGCGGCGATCGAGGCCACGAGGAGCGTCCGGCAGTTCCGGCGGACGAGGTCGCGCCGCTCCGCCGCCGCCTCGTCGGCGAGCGGCTCGCCGTCGAGCACCTCGTCGACGAAGCGGGCGAGGCGCGCGGCCGGCGCGTCGAGCGGGCCCCGCGCCGCCGCGCGCGTGAAGAGCGTCTGGTGGCCGGCCGCGAGGTCGTTCCCGACGTCCTGGAGGTCGTCGAGGAGCTGCAGGAAGACGCCGTAGCCGAAGGCGAAGCGCTGCTCGGCCTCGTCGGCCTCGCCGGCGACGAGCCACAGGTCGGCGAGCACCGACGTCCCGCCCTTCTCGCAGCTGATGTCGAGGAGCTCCCCGTCGTCGAGCTCCGGGTCGTCCTGCTGCGCGAGCGAGCGCGTCTGGCCGGCGTGGATCGCGAGGAGCGACTCGTGGACCTCCGGGTAGTCGCGACGCGGGTACTCGCCCTCGATCCGCGAGACGAGGGCGAACACGGCCGCCTCCCCCGCGTCCGCCGGGGTCGCCGGCTCGCCCGCGAGGCGCCGCCCGAAGCGTCGGCTGAAGGCGCGCTTGTCGGCGGCGTCGAGGCGGGGGTCGTCGAGGCGGTTGTCGGTGAGCGGGTAGAGCATGCTGTAGGCGAAGAGGCCCTCGCCGCACCGCACCTCCCGGCCGAGCCGCATCTGGAGGCTGTTGCCGATCCAGACGTTCCGGAGCGCCTGGCCGAGGCCCTCGATCGGCAGGGTCGGGTCGAAGGCGCGCGCGGCGCGTGCGAAGGAGACCGACGAGCCCAGGAACGCGTCGGCGAAGAGGAGCCGGCCGTAGCCGCCGGGCCAGCCCAGGCGCTCAGCGCCGAAGCCGCGGAGGCGCTCGGCGACCGAGTCGCGCCACGCGTGGCGTCCCTCCTCGTCGGCCGGCAGGTGGTGGAGCTCGTCCGCGAGCGCGTCGACGAGTCGACGGGCCGCCCGCTCGTTGCCGAAGTGGCGGCGCCAGCCGACGCGCGGGCCGAGATCGGGCAGCTCGGGCCGCGTCGCCCGCCACCGCTCCGCGTGCTCCTCGCGCAGCGCCGCGACCTCGATCGGCGCGACCTCGGGCGACGCGGCGAGCGTGGCGGCTCCCACGCTCGTTGTTACGCAGTTCGCGGGGGCAGGGTTCCGGTCTCTAGAACTGCACGCGCAGCGTGGCGAGCGCCTCGTCGTGCCGGACCGCGCGAGAGGCGGCGACGTCGTGGAAGGAGTACTCGAGCGTGAGATCGACGCGCTTCACGATCGTCACCCGCAGGCCCGCGTCGAGCTTGTCCCAGTCCCAGGCGAAGCTCGGCGCGACGAACCCTCGCGGCGCCTGGAAGTCGTTCACGAGCCGGCTCCAGCGCACGACCGGCTGGATCGCGGGGAAGAGATCCGAGGCATCCGCGAGGTCGCCGAGAACGACCCGCCAGCCCGCCTCCACCTCGAAGCCGGTGCGCGGCAGGCCGGCGAGCCGCTCGTGGACGACCTGCCCCCACGCCGTGAAGCCGCCGAAGCGGACGTCGAGGTTCCCGCCGTAGCGCTCCATCCGGTCGCCCGAGATCGGGAGCGAGAGGCCGCCCGCGCCGTCGAGGAGGTCGAGGTCGCCCTCGTAGAAGGTGCCGCGCAGGCGCGCCTGCGCGGACAGCCTTCCGCGATAGTAGAAGCCCATCGCGTCGATCCCGCGCCGGTAGTCGGCGCTCAGGAAGCGGAGCCCGACGGCGCCGCCCCACTCGGGGTCGTGGCCGTTCGAGAGCTCCTCGACCTCGGCGTGGTACAGGATCGGAAAGCCCGAGTGCAGCTTCGGGTCCGGGTTCGGAGGCTCGTCGGTGCCGTTGTCCCCGGCGAGGACGTTCGGGTCGCGCATGAAGATCGGGTTCCCGGACGAGGCCTGCCCCACGAAGTAGAGGTGGCTCCCGATCGATCCGCCGGCCTGGACCTGGAGGTCGTTGAAGCGGTTGAACGCCGTCGAGACGAGGCCGTAGCTCTCGAGCCGCCGGAACGGCTGGCGGTCGAGCTTCGGCGCCTTGCCGACGAGCGCGAAGAACGCCGCGCCGCCCGGCAGCGGCTCGAGCGAGGCCTTCTTCGTGCCGAAGCCGACCCAGCCCTCCTCCACGTTCACGGTCTGGTCGGTGCTCGTGGGGTTGCGGTCGTACAGGCTGACGAACGCGACCTTCAGGTGGGCCGTGATCGACCGCGGCATCTCGACGTCGACGTGCAGGAGAGCCTTGCTGAGCTCGATCGAGCCGCCGGGCGAGACCGTCTGGAGCGCGACGTTCGGCTGCCCCTGGGGCACGAACTCCGGAGGGAAGGGGAACGAGAGCGGAAAGCGGTCGTCCTCCGACCAGCGGCCGTTCGCCTTCAGCTCGCCACCGAGGTGGACCTTGAAGCCGTCGTCCTGCCCTCCGCCGTGGCCGCCGGCGTCCTGCGGGGCGGCTCGCGCCGCGCCCGCGAGGAGCAGGCACACGAGAATCCCCTCTCGTCGCATTCGTCCTCCATTCGCAGGGTTGGCGGAATGCTAGCATCGGGGCAGGGGCTTCCGGCGACGAGAATGGGCATCCCGGGAGCCGGGGAGGTTCTGATGGGCCGGGTCTACGCCGACAACAGCGAGTCGATCGGTCGCACGCCGCTCGTGCGGATCAACAAGCTCACGAAGGGCGCGCGGGCGACCGTACTCGCCAAGATCGAGGGCCGCAACCCGGCGTACTCCGTCAAGTGTCGGATCGGGGCCTCGATCGTGTGGGCGGCGGAGAAGAGCGGCGAGCTCAAGCCGGGGATGGCGATCCTCGAGGCGACGAGCGGCAACACCGGGATCGCCCTCGCGTACGCGGCCGCGGCGCGCGGCTACGAGTGCGTGCTCGTCATGCCCGAGACGATGAGCATGGAGCGGCGGAAGGTGCTCGTCGCGCTCGGGGCGAAGCTCATCCTCACGCCGGGGTCGGTGGGCATGAAGGGGGCGGTCGCGAAGACGGAAGAGCTGGCCAAGGCCGAGCCGGGGAAGTACTTCCTGGCCCGCCAGTTCGACAACCCGGCGAACCCCGACATCCACGAGCGCACGACCGGGCCCGAGATCTGGGACGACACCGACGGGAACGTGGACGTCTTCGTCGCCGGCGTCGGCACCGGCGGCACCCTGACCGGCGTGAGCCGCTACATCAAGAACACGAAGGGCCGGAAGGTCCTCGCGGTGGCGGTCGAGCCGGAGGTTTCCCCGCTCATCACCCAGACGCTCGCCGGGCAGCCCCTCGCGCCCGCCCCGCACAAGATCCAGGGCATCGGCGCGAACTTCGTCCCGAAGAACCTCGACATCTCCCTCGTCGACCGCGTCGAGCGCGTCTCGAACGACGACGCGATCACGATGGCCCGCCGTCTTGCCCGCGAGGAGGGCATCCTCTGCGGCATCTCCTGCGGCGCGGCGATGGTCGCCGCCGTCCGCCTTGCCCACGAGCCCGCCTTCGCCGGCAAGACGATCGTCGTCGTGCTGCCCGACCTCGCCGAGCGCTACCTCAGCGGCGCGCTCTTCGAGGGTCTCTTCACGGAGGTCGAGAAGATGCAGGCCACACCGCTGTCATGACCACCCAGGCGTCGGCCGAGCTCGAGCGGCTGGTCGACGGCATGGTCGCGAGCTACCGTCGCGACCCCCGCGGCCAGCACGTCAACCGGCGCTTCCTGCCGTCGCGCGACGAGATCCTGGAGATCGTCCGGCTCCTTCTCCAGCTCTTCTACCCGGGCTACGTGGGGCGGCAGGACCTGACGGACGAGAACGTCGAGTACCACGTGGGCACCCTGCTCTCGGCCGTCCGCGAGAAGGTGCAGCGCCAGGTGGAGACGTGCCTCGCCTTCGCCGCCGAGTCCGAGGGGAAGCCCGAGGGCCCGTGCGGCGAGGAGGCGCGGCGGATCACGCGGGCGTTCCTCGAGCGCCTCCCGGTCATCCGGGGGGCGCTCATCGAGGACGTCCAGGCCGCCTACGACGGCGACCCCGCCGCGACGAGCCTCGACGAGGTGATCCTCGCGTACCCGGGGTTCCTCGCGATCAGCGTCCACCGCGTGGCCCACGAGCTGCACGTCATGGGCGTCCCCCTCATGCCCCGCATCATGAGCGAGTGGGCCCACTCGCAGAGCGGGGCGGACATCCACCCCGGGGCGAACGTCGGCCGCAGCTTCTTCATCGACCACGCGACCGGCGTGGTGGTGGGCGAGACGACCACGATCGGGGCGAACGTCAAGCTCTATCAGGGCGTGACCCTCGGCGCGCTGTCGATCCCGAAGGACGCGCGCGGCCGGGTCATCCGCGACACGAAGCGCCACCCCACGGTGCACGACAACGTCACGGTCTACGCGAACGCGACGGTGCTCGGCGGCGAGACCGTGCTCGGCGCCGACAGCGTCGTGGGCGGGTCCGTGTTCGTCACGTCGAGCGTCCCCGCCGGCTCGCGCGTGGCGCTGCGGCCGCCCGAGATGACCGTGCGCTCGAAGGCGGAGGCCGGCGATTTCGTGATCTAGGCCGGCGGGCGGGGCGGTCGGCCCGGTTGACCCCGCCCGCGCCCCGCCCCACAATCCCCATCGCCTTGCTGACCATGGAGCCCCGGCGGTGAAGCTCACCTCGCGCTCCGAGTACGCGCTCCTCGCCCTCGTGCACCTCGCCCGCAACGAGGACAAGGGCTTCATCCCCGTCCAGGCGATCGGCGCGGCACAGGGCATTCCGCCGCGCTTCCTCGAGCAGATCCTGCTCCTCCTCAAGCGGGCCCGCTACGTGCGCAGTCTCAAGGGCCAGCGCGGCGGCTACGCTCTCGCCCGTCCCGCCGACCGCATCACCCTCGCCGAGGTCGTCCGCCTCATCGACGGCGCTCTCGCGCCGACGGAGTCGGTGAGCAAGTACTTCTACGAGACCACTCCGATCGAGAAGGAGCGGAAGCTCGTGCGGGTCTTCAAGGAGATCCGCGACGTGGTGGCGGCCAAGCTCGAGAAGACGACCATCCGCGACGTGGCCTGAGCGGCCCCGGTCGGCACGACCCGGATGGCTCCCCGCGCCGGGGCGGGCCGGGCCTCGTCGAATCGGACACTCGCCTATAACATGCCTCAGCTCGAGGGCAACCTCGGCGCCGAAAACTCCGTTGCCCGGGCCGGCCGCGGCGTCTAGCCTGCGGCTCGACTCCTGCGCCCTCCGGGGGCCGGATCGGATGCGGCCGCGGGGCGGCGCACGTCGGGGGCCGCCCCGCGGTTTTTCTTCCCTCCCGGGACTTCTCGAGGACTGCTCATGGTGCCCAGCTCCAGGACGAGGATCGTGGCCAGGGGGGCCGTCGCGGCCCTCGCCGCCGCGCTCGCTCTCGCTCCCGCCCTCGGCTGGGGCGCGTCCCTGCCGGGGGCGCACGGCGCGTCGCTGACGTTCGAGGACTTCGAGTCGTACACCACGGACCAGGCGCTCGCGAAGGCGTGGTACGTGCCGCCGCACGGCAACTGGATGCGGCAGACGCTCGTGCCGCGGCCGGGCGGTGGCCACGCGATGCGTTTCGAGTACCGCACGGCGCCGGGCGAGGGGAAGTACTACGCCGCCATCTGCATCGTGAAGAGCTGGGACCTCGGCGGCTTCGACGCGATCCGCTTCTGGCTGCGGCCCGACGGCTCCGGCCGCGAGCTGACGGTCCAGCTCAACCTCGCCGACGCGAAGGGAGCGAACATCCACGACCTCTGGCAGGCGAGCTGGCGGCCGGCGAAGGGCGACACCTCTCCGCAGCGGGTCACGATCCCGTTCGCCCGGCTCGGGCATCCGGCCTGGCTCGACCGCACGGGCAAGCGCTCCACCTTCGATCCCGCGGCCGTCAACGAGATCGCCCTCTACGTCGGCGCCCCCGAGGGCCCGTACGGCGAGGGGGTGTACGAGTTCGACGACTTCGCCGCGGTCCGCGTGCACGACGATCTCGCGGCGCGTGCCCTCGCGGCGATGGAGGCTAGGGCGAAGGAGCTGAAGGTCGAGGGTGTGGCCGTCGTGGCCTGGACCGACGCGGCGAGCCCGCGCGCGTGGTCGTCGCGGATGGCGGTCGTCGGCCGCCTCACCGCCCCGCCGGACAAGGGCGCGCCCGCCGGCGCCAACCTGCTCGCGATCGCCTACGCGAAGGCCTGCGAGATGGCCGTGTCCGGCAAGGACAGCGGCAACGCGGGACGAGCGACGATGCTCGGAGAGCTCGGCTGGACGGGCGGCGTCGTGGGCAGCGCCGAGGGCGGCCGGCTCGTCGCCGCATTCAGCGGCGGTCCGTCGGAGGACGACGTGAAGATCTCGCGCGCGGGGCTCGAGGTCCTGTCCGGCGGCAGCGTGTCGGAGTGATGGAAGCATGACGACGAAGAGCCGTTCCCGAGCGCTCACCGCCGCTCTCGCCCTGTCCGCGTCCGTCCCGGCGGGAGCCGGCGACGAGCCGTCTCCTCTCGCGCTGCATCCCGAGAACCCGCGCTACTTCCTCTTCCGGGGCCGTCCGACCGTGCTCGTGGCTTCGGGCGAGCACTACGGCTCGGTGGTGAACCCCGACTTCGACTACGTCCGGTACCTGGCGACGCTCGAGGCGGCCGGCCTCAACACGACGCGCCTCTTCCTCGGCGACTACGTCGAGGCGTCCGGCGCCTTCGGCATCGTCGACGACACGATCGCTCCCGCGCCCGGCCGGGTCCTCGCGCCGTGGGCGCGCAGCACGACTCCGGGCTACGCCCTCGGCGGCGCGCGGTTCGACCTCGACCGGTGGGATCCCGCCTTCTTCGAGCGGCTCCACGGCTTCGTCCGCGAGGCGGGCCGCCGCGGGATCGTCGTCGAGGTCGTCCTGTTCTTCGTCGGCCCGGGCTGGAACGAGTCGCCGATGAACCCGCGCAACAACGTGAACGGCCTCCCCGACGTCGGTGCGAAGGGCTACCTCCGCCTCGACAGCGCGCCCCTGCTCGCGCGCCAGGAGGCGTACGTGCGGAAGGTCGTGTCGGAGATCAACCGCTACGACAATCTCTTCTTCAACCTCTGCAACGAGCCGTGGTTCTACAACCAGGAGCGGCCGGGATTCGTGTCGCAGGCCCCGGCCGAGACGAAGGCCTGGATCGAGCGCGTGGCCGAGTGGGTGGTCGACGAGGAGACGAAGCTCGGCCGCCGCCACCTGCTCGGCGTCGACGTGTCGAACCAGGGCAGCGTCGTCGAGGCGAAAGACCTCGCCGGGCCGTTCCGCGCGCTGTCGGTCTTCACGTTCCACTACGACGGCAACGCCGACTCGGTCCGGCTGAACTCGGGCCTTCCGCGGGCGATCGGCTTCAACGAGACGGGCTTCAACGGCACCGGGGACGACGCCTATCGCACCCAGGGCTGGAACTACATGCTCTCCGGCGGCTCGCTCTACGGCCACCTCGACTTCAGCTTCACCGTGGGCCACGAGGACGGCACGGCCGTGCCGCGCTTCGCGACGGCGCTCTACGACGGCGGAGGCAGCGCCGCGCTTCGGGCCCAGCTCGCCGTCCTGCTGCGCTTCGTCCACTCGCTGCCCCTCGAGCGCATGCGCCCCGACGACGCCGTCGTCGTCGGCGGGGCCGACTCGTGGCGCGCGCTCGCGGCGCCGGGCGAGGCCTATGCGTTCTGGCTGCCCGGATGCGGCCCGCTCCAGGTCGCCCTCGCGCTCCCCCCGGGCGCGTGGCGCTACGACTGGGTCGACCCGGTCACGGGCGCCGTGACGTCGCAGGTCGCGCGGCACGAGAGTTGGGTCACGAAGGTGCGCGGGGAGCGCCACGGCGGCGGCGTCGCCCTGCGCGTGACGAGGGCCGGAGCGGCCGCGGAGCGCTAGAGGGATCGCCGGCGGATCAGCCGGAACGGGTTGAGGATGCGGTCGTCGCGCCCTTCGGCGACGAGCGACGCCATCGTGCGCCCCATCGCCTCGAAGTCCGTGGAGATGGTCGCGATCCCGTCGGCGACGACCGCCATCAGCGGCGTCTCGTTGAACGAGACGATGCCGGCCTGGCGGCCGATCTCGAGGCCCGCGCCGCGCGCCGCCTGGACGAGCCGGACGAGGTCGAAGTCGTAGGACGTGAAGAAGCACTGCCCGGCGCGCGGCCGGACCGCCTCCGCGGAGGGCGCGGTGCGGAACCGCAGGCCCGCCTCCTTGCAGAACCGCCGCAGGCCGGCGGACACGCCGGCGCGGATCGCCGCGCCGTACGCGTGGCCGGGCCGGCCCCAGAGGAGCACGAGCTCGTCGTACTTGGCCATGAGGTCCCGTGCCGCGCGGAGGGACGCGTACACCTCGCCGCGAAAGTCCTGGCACACGCACGGGTACTCGTCGCGGTACAGCTCCCAGCCGACGTCGAGGACGTACACGCGCTCCCCGCCGAGGGTCTCGCGCAGCCACGCCCGGTGCGCCTCGTCGGCCAGCGGCATGACGACGTAGTCCGTGTAGCGCCCGGCCGCCTGGCTCACCAGCGTGCGGAAGACGTCGGGGGCGAAGTGGTGGAAGTAGACGTCGACCACGGCGTCGTCGCCGAGGGCCTGCCGGAACGAGTCGAAGAGGACCTCCTTGTAGGCCGTGAGGCCGTCGAGGAGGAGGAACACGTGGTGCCGGGTGCGCGCGGGGACCGACGACACGTAGTAGCCCTTGCCCGGGTGCGACGAGACGATGCCTCGTGCCCGCAGCTCGCGGTAGGCCTTGAAGACGGTCTCGCGGGCGACGCCCAGGCGCGCCTGCAGCGCGTTCATCGAGGGGATCGCGTCGCCGGAACGGAGCCGGCCGTCGCGGATCGCCGCCTGCACCGAGGCGACGATCTGCTGGTACTTCGGCGGCCCGGGGCGCAGGCGGATGGCGAGCCCGGCGGCCGCTTCGCCCCGGCCCTCCTGGAACGTACCGGTTCGGCTCACGAGCCCTATGCTGCGCCGCGCGCGACGGGCGGTGCAACCGGGACGGCGCAGCGAGGCCGCTCAGGCGCGAGCCAGCCGCCTCCTCGCCTCGTCGAGGATCTCGCGGGTCGCGGTGGCCCCGGAGCGGGTGCAGCCGATCTCGCGGACCCGGAGGAGCCGGTCGAGGTCCCGGACACCGCCCGCGGCCTTCACCTGCACGTGCGCCGGCGAGTGCTTTCGCATGAGGGTGAGGTCCGCGTCCGTCGCGCCCGAGGTGCCGAAGCCGGTCGAGGTCTTCACCCAGTCGACCCGCAGCTCGCCGCAGATCTCGCACAGGCGGACCTTCTGCGCGTCGTCGAGGTAGCAGTTCTCGAAGATCACCTTGAGCTTCGCCCCGCGGGAGTGGGTGGGCTCGAGCACCGCGCGGACGTCGTCACGCACGTAGCCCCAGTCGCCGCTGCGGACCATCGACACGTTCACGACCATGTCGAGTTCCCGGCCGCCGTCGTCGAGCGCGCGCTCGGCCTCGAACACCTTCACCGACGTGTGGTGGGCTCCGTGAGGGAAGCCGATGGTGGTGCTCGGGACGACGGTCGATCCCTCGAGCAGCTCCGTGCAGCGCGCAAGGGAGTAGGGCAGCGTGCAGACGCTGGCCACGTCGTACTCGCGAGCGAGGGCGCAGCCCGCCTCGAGCTCGGGCCCCGTGAGCGCCGGCCGCAGGAGCGAGTGGTCGATCATCTTGGCGACGTCTTCGTAGGTCCAGGACAAGGACGAGCCTCCCCGTGTTGGAGCGGCCAGCGTAGACGGCGCGGGCCGCGGGGGGCGAGGCCGATCTCGAGCCGTCGGGAGCTCTTCGTATATCAGGTTATAGTCGGGCCGTGCCGCCGCCCCGCCGCCGCCCCGCCGTCGAGCGCGCCACGGCCCACCTCACGACGCTGATCGCGGAGCGCCGGCCCGAGCACGCGACGCGGCTGCCGGGGATCCGGGAGCTCGCGGCTGCGGCGGGCGTCTCCCACGTCACGATGTGGAAGGCCGTCCAGGGCCTGAAGCGGTCCGGCGTCGTCGGAACGGCACCCGAGAAAAAGATCTTCACGGGGCCGGTCCCGCCCCCGCCTCCGCGTCCGCCCCAGCCTCCGCCGCCCGAGCCGCCCCCCTTCCGCCCCCGCTGGCTGGAGCTGCGCGACGCGATCGCGAGCGACCTGCTGGCGGCCCGGCTCCCGCCCGGCGTTCCCCTGCCCACGGTGAAGGAGCTCTGCGGGCGCCACGGGGCCGGGCGCGTGTCGGTCGACCGGGCCCTGCGGGCTCTGCTGGCCGAGGGGCGGCTGCAGCGCGACGGCCGCCGGCTCCGGGCGACGATGGCGGTCGCCCGCGGGCGCTCGGCCACGCTCGTGTTCGTCGCGGAGCAGCCGGGGGGAGACGCCCTCGGCGACGTGGCGCCGCGCTCGCTCGAGCTGTGGCGCGGACTCGAGGACGCCTGCCGGCGGCGGAGCCTCCGCCTCGAGGCCCGCTCGGCCCTCGACTGCATGGCGCGCGTCCGTCGCGGACCGGAGGCTGGCGTCGTGGGGTACGTCGTGCGCAACCTCGACCTCGAGGTCGTGGCCCGCGTGCTCGCGGCGCTCGCCCCGACGGGCCTCCCGGTGGGGCTCGTCGACGAGGTCGGCCTCGCGTCGAGGCTCGTCTGGCCAAGGCGCTCGAGCCGGTTCCGCGCCTTCGCGATCGCGCACAGCGAGCGCGCCGGACGTGAGGTGGCCGGCCACCTCGTCGCCCTCGGGCACCGGCGGGTCGCGTTCTTCTCCGTCTACGGCGGGGCCGACTGGAGCGAGCGCCGCCTGGCCGGCGTCCGCCACGCCCTGCGGGCCGCCGGTCTCGCCGCCGGCCCCGAGAGCTTCGTCGCGCCCCGCTTCCCGAACGACTTCGTCCAGCGCGAGGACCTCGTCGGAAGGGCCGCCTACGACGCGTTCGCCCGGCGCGCCGACGCGCTGTTCGAGGCGCTCGACCCCGGGACGCCGTCCGCGTCGGCGCGGCCCACCCTCCTCCAGCCCCCGCTCATCGGCGCCCAGGTCGCGGGCGCCCTCCAGCCGCTCTTCGAGCGAGCGAGCGGCGACCGGTCGCTCTCGGCCTGGGTCGGCGCGAACGACCTCGTCGCCCTCGCGGCCCTTCGCTTTCTCGAGAGCGGCGGCCGTCGCGTGCCGCGGGACGTCGCGGTCGTCGGATTCGACAACAGCCTGGAGGCGCTGCGCGTCGGGCTCGCGAGCTACGACTTCAACCTGCCGGCTCTGGCGAACGCCCTCGTCGAGCACGTCGTCGCCTGGCGGACGCGCGCCGGCCGGGACCGCGGCGCCGTGATCGAGGTCCCCGGCGCCCTCGTCGACCGCGCGAGCCTGGGAGCGCCGCCCGCGCGCGCCTAGCGGCCGCGCCGGAGCCACACTGTAACAGGGTATCGTCACGTGCCTTCTCGGGCGCGAGTCTTCCTTGCCCGGCCCGTGGTCCGGCGTCTAGTCTCCCGGCCCGGGCGGGAGGCCATGGCCAAGAGGACGAGAGGGCTGGCGAACGCGTACGGCCATCACGACGCGTCCGCGCGCGAGTACGTGATCACCCGACCCGACACGCCCACGCCGTGGTTCAACTTCATCGGCGCCGGCGGGTACGGGGGGATCGTCTCGAACTCCGCGGGCGGCTTCGCCTTCGACCGCGATCCGCGCGACCGGAGGGTGTCGCGCTACCGCTACAACGCGGTCCCCGCCGACCAGCCGGGCCGCTACGTCTACCTCCGCGACATGGAGAGCGGCCGATTCTGGAGCCCGACGTGGCAGCCCACCCCGCGGGCCCGGCTCGACGCGTACGAGTGCCGTCACGGCGCCGGCTACACGCGCATCCGCGGGACGGCCGAGGGGATCGCGGCGAGCCTGCTCTACTTCGTGCCGCCCGCCGCGGAGGACGAGCCCTGCCCGTGCGAGGTCTGGGTGCTGACCGTGCGCAACGCCAGCCGCCGGCCCCGGCGGCTCCGCACGTTCTCGTACGTGGAGCTCAGCTACTGGGACACCCTGACGGACCAGCTCAACCTGGACTGGGGCCAGCACATCGTCGAGGCCGCCGTCGAGGGCGGCGTGATCCGCTCGCGCACGCGCTTCCGCCCCACGACCACGTTCTTCGCCGCGGCCGCGCGGCCGCGCGGCTTCGACACCGACCGCGAGGTCTTCGTCGGGAGAGGGCGGGACCTCGCGAGTCCCCTTGTCGTCGAGCGCGGCCGGCCGGCGAACAGCGTGGCCGCCCGGGGGAACACAATCGGTTCGCTGTGCCACGAGCTGCGGCTGCAGCCGGGCGAGGAGCGCCGGATCGCCTTCGTGATGGGTGTGACCGACGAGCCCGCGCGGATCGACGGTGTCGTCGCGCGGTACCGCGACCCGGGGAGGGTCGACGAGGCCTTCGCCGCGCTCCGCGCGGACTGGGACGACTACCTCGGCCGCTTCACGGTGGCGACGCCCGACCCCGTGGTCGACGCGATGCTGAACGTCTGGAACCCGGTCCAGTGCCGGACGACACTCTTCTGGTCGCGCTTCGTCTCCGGGTACGAGACGGGCACCGGCCGCGGCATGGGGACGCGCGACTCCGCGCAGGACACCCTCGGAACGGTCCACAACGCGCCGGAGCGAGCGCGCCGGAACCTCGACGTGCTCTGGCGGCTGCAGTTCCGGGACGGCCACACCTGGCACCAGGTGATGCCGCTGACCGGCGCGGGCGGGCCCGGCCTCGCCGCCGAGTTCCCCGAGTGGCCGCAGTGGTTCTCGGACGACCACCTGTGGCTGGTGCTGGGCGTCTGCGCGTACCTGCGGGAGACCGGCGACTACGGCTATCTCGACTCCGTCGTCGACTACCAGGACGGGGGCGCGGACACGATCTGGAACCACATGCTGCGGGCGATCGAGTTCACGCTCGCGCACCGCGGCCCGCGCGGCCTGCCCCGGCTCGGCTTCTCCGACTGGGACGACACGATGAACCTCGACCACGGCAGCGGCCGGGCCGAGAGCACGTGGTCCGCCCAGCACTTCTGCCGCGCCGTGCTCGACCTCGCGGAACTCTGCGAGCACCTGGGCCGGGCCGCCGAGGCGCAGCGCTTCCGTGCCCTCCACGCGGAGATGGCGGGAATCGTCGACGCCGTGGCGTGGGACGGGGCCTGGTACGCGCGAGCGTGGGACGACGCCGGCCGGCCGGTCGGGGTCTCGGGCGAGGAGAAGCACCGCATCAACCTCAACCCGCAGACCTGGGCGGTGATCGGCGAGGCGGCCCCGCCGGCGCGGGCCCGCCAGGCTCTTGACAGCGCACACGCGATGCTCAACACGCCGTTCGGCCTCGCGCTCATGACGCCACCGTACGTGGAGGGCGACCTGCGCGTGCGGGGGACGACGACGTTTCCTCCGGGGGCGAAGGAGAACGGCGGCATCTTCTGCCACGCGAACACCTGGGCGGTGATCGCGGCGGCCCGCCTCGGCCTCGCCGAGCGTGCGCTCCAGTACTATCTCCAGATCACGCCCCTCGCCCACGGCCGCGACGTCGAGCGGATGAAGGTGGAGCCGTACGTGTTCTGCGGCAACGTCGCCGGCCCCGCCCACGGCCAGTACGGCTACGCCCGCAACGCCTGGCTCACCGGGACCGCCACGTGGGCCTACGTGGCGGCCACGCAGTGGATCCTCGGCATCCGCCCGACGCACGACGGGCTCGTGGTCGCGCCCGTCGTGCCGGACTCGTGGCCCGGCTTCGAGGCGAAGCGGCGCTTCCGCGGCCGCGATCACGCGATCACGGTGCGCCGGGTGGGACCGGGGCACGCGGTGGCGCTCACCGTCGACGGTCGGGCGGTGGCCGGGAACGTGGTTCCCCTTCCCGCGGGCGGCGCGGGCGAGGTGCGCGTCGAGGTCCGGCTCGGCACGGAGGACGAGCGAGGCGGCTCGCGCTCCCGGGCGCGCGCGGAGGACTGACCCCGCCCATGGCCACTCGGTTCGAGACGGAGCTGGACGAGTCGCCCGAAGCCCTGCGGCGCCTCGTGGAGTGGGCCGCGGGCCCGGGCGCGCGCGCCATGGACGCGTGGACGGCCGGCCTGCGCGGCGTGCGCCGCGTGATCGCCCTCGGCATGGGCACGTCGCTCTTCGCGCCTTCCACGATGCGCCACGGCCTCGCGCGCGGGGGCGTGCGCTTCCACGCCGTGGAGGCCGGGGAGTGGCTCCACGCCGGCGAGACGCCGGCCGACGGCGAGCGGCTGCTGCTGTGCAGCCAGTCGGGCGCCTCGGCAGAGATCGTGCGGCTGGTCGAGCGCGGCCTGCCCGACGGCACCGCGGCGATCACGAACGAGCCGGACAGCCCGCTCGGCCGGGCCGTCTCGCCCACGCTGCTGCTCCAGGCGGGCGAGGAGGCGGCGATCAGCACCAAGACCTACGTCAACACGCTCGCCCTCGGCCACCTCCTCGGCGCGGCCGCGGCCGGGGACCGGCCGGAGTGGCTCGAGCGGCTGCGCGAAGCCGCCGCCGGGCTGCACGCTTTCGATCGCGCAGCGGTCCGGCGAGCCGCCGACGCCCTGGCCGGGACGCGGGCGATCGCCTGCGTCGGGCGGACGGAGGCCGCGCCCGCCGTTCACCAGCTCGCGCTCACCGTGGTCGAGGGCGCGGCCGTGGCGGCGGTACCGTTCGTCGGCGGGAGCTTCCGCCACGGGCCGCTCGAGGCGTGCGGGCGGGAGCTCGGCGTCGTGAGCTTCGCTCCCCCGGGACCACCGGGCGACCTCGTGCTGCGCGCGTCCGCCGACGCGGCTCGGCTCGGCTCGCCGGTGGTCGTCCTCAGCGACCGGCCGAGCGTCCCGGCCGGCCTCGTGCACCTGCCCGCTCCGCCAGGGCGCGATCCGCAGGACTTCGCGCTGCGCGCCAGCCGCGTCCAGGCGCACCTGGTGCAGGCGCTGGCCGCCGCGCGCGGCCGCGAGGCCGGTGTCTTTCTCGTCAACAGCAAGGTCACGACGACGGAATGAGCGACTCGAAGCCCCCCGCGGTCCGCTTGCCCTCGCGTCCCCTCATCGGCTGCATCCACCACGCGAGCCATCTGAAGCAGTCCCCGCCCACGGAAGGCGCGGCCTTCTCGGAGTTCATGCGCGCGGAGCTTCTCGCCGCGCGCGACGCCGGCTTCAACAGCTACGTGCTGGAGTGCGGCTGGGCCGACCTCGAGTGGCAGCGCGACGCCTTCGACTTCGACCGGACCGACCGCCAGCTCGCCTTGTGCGAGGAGCTGGGGCTCCTCGTGCACCTCTGGCTCTTCGCCGAGCTCACGCCACGCTGGTTCCGCGCCGGCCATCCCGAGGCACTTTGCATCGCCGCGAGCGGCCGGCCGGGGATGAGCCACTCGATCGCCCATCCCTTCGCGCGGGAGAGGATGGCCCACTACGTCCGCGCCTGTGTCGAGCGCTACGGCCCGCACGCGGTCAGCGCGAACGTCGGCATCGAGAGCGGGCTGCACTGGGTGAAGGGGCCCGACTCCCTCGACTACGACGACTCGCTCTACGACTACAACCCCGCAGCGATAGTCCGCTGGCGCGCGTGGCTCGAAGAGCGCCACGGCTCGCTGGAGCGCTTCGGCCGGCTCGCCCGCGAGCGTTTCCCGTCTTGGGAGGACGTCCGGCCGCCGACGCGTCGGCCTTTCCGGACGAACCCGATGCTCGAGAACCAGGTGCCCTGGCTCGAGTGGCGGCGCTTCACGATCGAGCTGTTCGCCGAGTACGTCGGGGCCAAGGCCGCGGCCGTGCGCGCGGCCGCCCCCGGCCTGCCGGTGAGCGACCAGAGCTACGAGGTCGACCCGTCGCGAGGCGCCCAGGACGTCGAGCGGATCGACGCGGCCATGGACGTCGCGGGCACGAGCTTCTTCGTGAGCAACGCACCGGGGGACTTCCCGCTCGGGAACTACCTGCTCGACTACCATCGCAGCGGGGCGAAGGAGAAGCCGTTCTGGATCTGGGAGCTGCGCTCCGGCCAGAACGCGTGGGGCATCACCAACTGGGGCCCGCCGGTCGACGACGCGGACCTCGCGCGGTTCACCTGGCAGGCCCTCGGCGCGGGCGCGAAGGCGATCCAGTACTGGAACTGGCGGCCGCATCTCGGCGGGCTCGAGGTGGGCGGGCACGGGATGACCGAGCGCGATGGCGCTGGCAACGCGCGCACGCGCCGCATGGGGGCGCTCGTCCGCACCCTCGACGAGGGCCGCGCCTGGTTCATGGGGATGCTGCCGCCGCGCCCGCGCGTCGCGCTGCTCGACGCCCGCGACGCGCGCATCGTCGCGGCCGGCGAGAGCAGCGACCGCCTGATCGTCGCGGCCCAGCAGGGCGTCCACGCGGCGCTCGCGGGCCGCGGCCTCGGTGTCGACTTCGTCTCGGAGGCGGAGATCCGCCGCGGCGGCCTGGCCGGGTACCGCATGCTCGTCCTGGCGTGCGCCTACGTGATGGCGGAGGAGACGGCGCGCGCGGTCGAGGCGTGGGTCGAAGGCGGCGGCGTCCTGGTCGGGGGGATGTTCTGCGCGGCCAAGGACGAGTTCGGCTTCGCGCCGGGCGCGGTACCGGGCCACGGCCTCGACGAGGTCTTCGGCGCCCGCGAAGGGACCGTCACCCCGATCTACTCTCCCGACGACCGGCCCGTGAGCCAGTTCGGCGAGGCCTGGGACGTGCCGATCAACGGGCGGCGCGCCCTGAGCTGGGTCGAGCCGTCCGAGGCGCCGGCGCCGGAGGCGTTCCGCTACGTCGTGCGCCTCGTCCCGACCTCGGCCGCGGTGCTGGCCGTCGACGAGGACGGCTCGCCCGCGCTCACGCGCCGCGCGCACGGCCGTGGCGTCGCCTACCTGCTCGGTACCCTGCCGATCCCGGCCGATCCCTTCGAGACGGGTGGCCTCGGCGCCTGGCTCGCGGCCGTGGCCGCGGAGGCCGGCGTCGTCGCGGACGTGGAGCTCGTCGGCCCGCGCCGCCCGGCCGTCTTCGCACGGGTGCTCGACTCGGCGTCCTCCGGCTCGCTGCTCGTCCTGCTCTCCGCGTCCTCGCGCCCCGAGAGGGTCCGCGTGCGGGTGAGCCGGGCCGCGTCGGCGGCGACCCACGTCGAGTCGGGTGCGCCGGCCGCGATCGTCCAGCTCCCCGGCGGGCGCGTCGAACTGGAGGCGGAGGTCCCCCCGCGCGACGCGCTGGCCGTTCGCCTCCTGCCCTGAGCGTTCGCCCCGTGGCGCTCAGTCCACGACGGTGAGCGTCGTGCGCTGGCGGATGTCCGCGCTCGAGGCGCCGACCATCACCTCGAAGTCCCCGGGTTCGACGACGCGCTTCATCCGCGCGTCGTAGAGCGCGAGCTGGTCGGGCTCGATCGTGAAGGCGACGCTCCGCGTCTCCCCGGGGCCGAGGCGCACGCGGCGGAAGCCCGCGAGCTGGAGGACGGGACGGGAGACGCTCGCGACGACGTCGTGGAGGTAGAGCTGGACGACCTCGTCGCCGGCGACCGCGCCGGTGTTGCGCACCTCCACCGAGACGCTCGCGCTCTCGCCGCGCCGGATCCGCGGCGAGCCGAGACGCAGCCCGGAGATCTCGAAGGTCGTGTAGCTCAGGCCGTGGCCGAACGGGAACTGCGGCTCGTTGCCGACGCCGATGAACGCGTCCTGCGGCTTGCCGGGCAGGCGGTTGTAGTGGATCGGCACCTGGCCCGTGACCTTCGGGAAGGTGACCGGCAGCTTGCCGCCCGGGTTCACGTCGCCGAAGAGCGCCTCCGCGATCGCGTTGCCGCCCTCCTCGCCGGGATACCAGCCGACGAGCACCGCGGGGGCCTCGTCGATCCAGTCGTGCGCCGTGATCACGGTGCCGCTCTGGATCACCACCGCCAGCGGCTTGCCGGTCGCGGCGAGCTCGTGGACGAGGCGCTCCTGCGCCGGGTCGAGGTCGAGGTCGGCGCGGTCGAGGTTCTCGTCGTCGCGCATGCCCACGACGGCCACCACCGCGTCGGCCTCGCGGGCCAGGGCCGCGGCCTTCGCCACGCCGGCGAACGGGTCGAGGTCCCAGCCGAGCTGCACGGAGGCGCGGTGCGCGCTGTCGTAGAACTCGACGCGAAGGTCGTAGGTGCGGCCGGCCTCCAGGGTGTACTCGGCCTCGGCCAGCCTCAGGCCGCCGTTCTGCCAGGCGTCGATGACGAGCCGCCCGTCGAGGTAGAGCCGCGCCCCGTCGTCCATCGTCAGGCCGAAGCGGACCCGGCCGCCGCGCGGGGCGCGCAGCCGGCCGGTGAAGCGCGCCGAGAAGCCGTCGACGGGCAGGCTCTCGGGGCCGCCCTCCTTCCAGTCGTGCTCGATCGACTCCTCGTGGCGCGTCACGGCCGGCACTCCCTCGAGGCGCGGGTTCGCGAAGTACTCCGCGGTGAGCCCCTCCGGGAACGCGGATGCCGGGACCGCCGGGTGGGCGAGGTACGCCACCTCGGCGCCCCTCGCGTAGGCGACCTCGGCCGAGGGCAGGAGCCGGCGCACGCCTTCGAGCACGGTGACCTCGTGCCGTCCCCACCCGCCGTAGTGGTTGACGAGAAGCGCGTCGGCCAGCGGGCCGACGACCGCCACCTTCCGCACGTCCTTGCGGAACGGCAGCGTGCGGCCGTCGTTTTTGAGCAGCACGAGCGAACGGCGGGCGAGGTCGAGGGCGAGCCGCCGGTGCTCGGCCGAGCCGTTCACCCGCGCGGCCTCGTCGGGATCGACGTAGGGGTGGTCGAAGAGGCCCGTGCGGAAGACCTGCCGCAGGACGCGCCGCGCCGACTCGTCGATCGCGGAGATCGAGACCGTGCCCTTGCGCAGCGCCTCGCGCAGCGGCGCGCCGTAGAAGTCGCCGCCGTCGGAGAGGCTCACGTCGCAGCCCGCGTTCATCGCGGCAGCGGCGATCTCCTC
>WBZP01001167.1_pt1 | contig 33246 bp, 36 predicted proteins | sample 5204301 | NCBI WGS metagenome assembly WBZP01 (sample SAMN12412401, study PRJNA552823) | activated sludge metagenome | isolation source: activated sludge from nitrification reactor of wastewater treatment plant... | place: USA: Pennsylvania | collected 2017 | reverse complement strand
CCGCCACGCCTCGTCGTACCGGTGACGCCTGCGCCGCACTGATCGGCCTATCGTGGCGCTGTGGCCTTCCTCTTCGTGTTGCCTCTCGCGATCGTTGTCGCGGTGGTCGCCTATTTGCTTGCCTTCGTACGTCGACCGCACCTGATCGTCTCCCCAGCCGAAGCTGACTCGTGGAGCGGGTTGATCCGCCAAGCGTGGATCGTTCCGCTCGCCATGGTGGCGGCGACATTGACCTGGGCGATCGGTGTGACCGTGGGGTCGGCCATGGGTGGGTTCGGGCCGTTTGCCTGGACCTTTCCGCTCGCGGCGGCGGTGGTCGTGTGGGTCGTGATGCTGCTGGTGCTTTCGCGGTTCCTACCGACTGAATCCACGGCGCGGCTGGACCGCGCCTCACGCCTCGCGCTGGCTCCGATCTTCGTCGTGGTCGCCTGGCTGCTCGCCGCGGTGCCCACCTTGGTGCGGTTGGTGCTCTGCGACGGAGGGTCAGTGGTTGGGCTGGGTGTTCGCTGCCGCATCGACGGGGTGGGGCACACGATCTGGCCGCTAGGTGATCTGGGGGTGGTTCCGTTTGCGGTCGTGGTGATTGCCGTGCTGGTCGCTAAGCGGCGTGCCTCTCGTCGTACTGGCGCGCCGAGGGCGCAGGCCACCGTCCTTGCCGTCGACGGTATCGGGGCCGCGGCCTCGGGTGCGGGGCTGGTGCTGCTAGCTCGGCAGCTATCGGTGCTGCTGGTCCATGCGCTCGATGGCGCTCATGGGGTCCCGCAGTCTCTGCTGGTCAGCGGACTCGCAGCCGCAGCCGTGCTGGTCGGGCTGCTGGTCTGGCAATTGAGCCGGGTGCTGCTGCCGCCCAAGTTGGTCGTCGAGCCACGTGAGCAATCGCCAGCGTTGTGATGCTGGGCGGTTCCGATTTCGCGGCGCAGCCACACCAGTGGCACACTTGGGCGCTGGCTCCGGTTCACGTCGTACGACGACCCGGCGGCCCTTGAGAGAAGAGGACCCATGAAGAAGAACATCCACCCGGATTATGAGGTCACCACCGTGACCTGCACCTGCGGCAATTCGTTTGAGACCCGGAGCACGTCGAAGAAGAAGGCGATTCACGCCGACGTGTGCTCCAACTGCCACCCGTTCTACACAGGCAAGCAGAAGATCCTCGACACCGGTGGCCGCGTGGCCCGGTTTGAGGCCCGCTACGCCAAGAAAAAGTAGCTTCGTTGTCAGCGCCGACCCCTGCGTGAGGGGGTCGGCGCTGACGTGTTTTCGACAACAACCGGGCGCGTCGGCCGAACAACCGGGCGGCTCGGCCGAACAACCGGGCGGATCGCCGAGGAGGGGACATGTTCGAGGCAGTAGAGGGACTGATTGCCGAACATGAGGAGTTGGAGCCGCGGTTGGCGGATCCGGCGATTCACTCCGACCCGGCGCTGAGCAAGCGGCTGAACCAGCGCTATTCGGAACTCAGTTCGATCATTCGGACCTACCGTGAATGGCAGGGGCTCAATGACGACATTGGGGCAGCTCGGGAGTTGGCCACGGAGGACGCTTCGTTCGCCGAGGAGGCGGACCGCCTCGAAGTCAGCCGCGACGAGGTGTCAGAGAAGCTGCGCAACCTCTTGATCCCCCGTGACCCCAACGATGGCAAAGACGCGATCATGGAGGTCAAGTCCGGCGAAGGTGGCGAGGAGTCGGCGCTCTTTGCGGCCGATCTCCTGCGGATGTATATGCGCTACGCCGAGTCTCTCGGTTGGCGCACCGAGGTGTTGGATGCCACCGAGTCGGACCTGGGTGGCTACAAATCGGTCACCGTTGCGGTCAAGGCGAAGGGCACTCCCGAACCCGGCCAGGCCCCGTTTGCCTTGCTCAAGTTCGAAGGTGGCGTGCACCGAGTTCAGCGGGTTCCGGTCACCGAAAGCCAGGGCCGGGTGCACACCAGCGCCGCCGGAGTGCTGGTCATGCCCGAGGCCGAGCAGGTCGACGTGACGGTTGACGAGAACGATCTGCGGATCGACGTGTTTCGCTCCAGTGGTCCTGGTGGTCAGAGCGTCAACACCACCGACTCCGCCGTGCGGATCACGCACCTGCCCACCGGGATCGTGGTGAGTTGCCAGAACGAGAAGTCGCAGTTGCAAAACAAGGAGCAGGCCCTGCGCATCCTGCGCGCCCGACTGCTGGCGGCCGCCCAAGAAGAGGCCGACGCCGCCGCGAGTGATGCGCGCAAGTCCCAGGTGCGCACCGTCGACCGCAGCGAGCGGATTCGCACCTACAACTTCCCCGAAAACCGCATCTCCGACCACCGCACCGGCTACAAGGCCTACAACCTCGACCACGTGCTGGGCGGTGACCTGGCTCCGGTGATCGAGTCATGCGTGCAGGCAGATCTGGCCGCTCGGCTAGAGGCGCTGGAGAAGTGAGCCTCCGGGAGACGTTGGCGCAGGCGGTGTCCAGGTTGGCCGAGGCCGGCGTCGCCTCTCCTGAGTACGACGCTCGCGAACTGCTCGCCCACACCCTCGACGTACGACGAGATCACCTGCTCGTGATCGACTCGCTGGCCCCCAACGAAATCAGCCCCGAGCAGCAGGCCAAGTTCGATGACCTGATCAGCCAGCGGGCCCAGCGGGTCCCGCTGCAACACCTCACCGGAGTGGCCGGGTTCCGCTATATCGAACTCGCTGTTGGGCCGGGGGTGTTTGTTCCGCGGCCAGAGACCGAACTTCTCGCCGGTTGGGCGATCGAGCGGGCCAGCGGTCTTGATCAGCCCGTCGTCGTCGACCTGTGCACGGGCTCGGGTGCGATTGCGCTCAGTGTGGCCGACGAGGTTCCGACAGCGCAGGTGGCCGCCGTCGAACTTGACCCGGCCGCGCACGCTTGGGCCGAACGCAACCTTGCTGGTCGAGTTCGCCTCGAACTTGGGGATATGGCGACGGCCTTCGATGAGCTAGACGGGACTGTCGACGTGGTCACCGCCAATCCGCCGTACATCCCGATGGAGGCGTGGGAGTCAGTGGCTGTCGAAGCGCGCGACTTCGACCCCTCGCTGTCGCTGTGGTCGACCGGTGACGGGCTCGACGCCATGCGCGTCGTGGAGGCCACGGCGGCCCGCCTTCTCAAGACGGGCGGAGTGGTGGGAGCAGAGCATGCGGACGCGCAAGGCGAGTCGGCTCCGGCAGTCTTTGCCGCAACTGGCCGATGGAGCGACATTCGCGATCACCTCGACTTGGCAGGTCGGCCACGGTTTGTGACGGCAAGGCTGGCACGATGACCGGTGTGAGCCAGCGTTTTGACCTCGCCGACGAGACCGCCCTTGAGGAGGGCCTGACCGCCGCCACCGCTGCGATCCGCAACGGAGAGGTGGTGGTGATCCCCACCGACACCGTCTACGGCGTCGCTGCTGATGCCTTCGACCCGGCCGCGGTCCACCGACTTCTCGACGTCAAAGGTCGGGGTCGGGAGATGCCGCCGCCGGTGCTGATCGGTGGTCACGACACGGTGCACGCACTTGCTGCCGACGTACCCGAGTGGGTGAACCACTTGATCAGCGAGGCCTGGCCTGGTCCGCTCACGGTGATCTTGCACCAGCAGCCGTCTCTGGCGATGGACCTGGGCGAGACCCGAGGCACGATCGCGGTTCGGATGCCTGATCACGAAGCGGCCCTGGCGCTGCTCAACCGCACTGGGCCGTTGGCGGTCAGTTCGGCCAACCTCAGCGGTATGCCTGCCGCGACCGACGCCGACCAAGCCGCCGACATGCTGGGGGAGCGAGTCTCGGTGATTCTCGACGGCGGGGCCACACCTGGTGAGATCCCCTCCACGATCGTCGATTGCACTCAAGACCAGGCGCGGGTCCTGCGTGTGGGTGCGCTTTCAGTCCAAGAGATCACTGACCTGATCGAGGCCGGGGGAGGGACTCTCGAAGGTCCGGAGACGGCCTCGGATGCGTGAATATCTCCTCGTCTTCCTGGTCGCAGGTGCGATCAGCTATCTACTGTGCGTGATCGCCCGCGAACTCGCCACCTGGGCGGGTGCTGTGGCGCAGGTGCGCGACCGCGACGTGCACGTGATCCCGATTCCCTACTTCGGGGGCGTGGCCATGCTCGGTGGGCTCGGCGCCGGAGTGCTGATTGCCCACCAACTGCCGTTCCTGTCAACGGCCGGCGGCTACGTCTTTCATGACGCCGCCGTGGTGCTGATCGCCGGAGCGATCATCTGTGCGGTCGGGGTGCTCGATGACATCTTCGAACTCGACGCGCTCACCAAACTCGGCGGCCAAGTGGTCGCCGCGGGGTTCCTCGTGCTCAACGGGGTTCAGTTCTATTCGTTCAACTCCGGCACCGAGCAGTTTGTGCTGCCGCCAGAGTTGAGCATGCTGGTCTCGATCATCATGGTGGTCGGGACCGCCAATGCAGTGAACTTCGTCGACGGCCTCGACGGCTTGGCCTCGGGGATCGTCGGGATCGGGGCGGTGGCGTTCTTCTTGTTCTCCTACAAGTTGGCCGATGTCAACAACGAGACGCTGGCGGTCACCGCCGCCTTGTTGTGCGCGGCGTTAGCAGGCGCGTGTGCAGGTTTTTTGCCACACAACTTCAGCCCGGCCCGGATCTTCATGGGTGACTCCGGTTCGATGCTGATCGGGCTCACTCTGGCCGCCTCCGCTCTGACCCTCACTGGTCAGTTCAGCAACGTCGACGTCGGACAAGGGCTCTGGGGGCAGTCGTCGAACTCCTGGATTCTCTTCCTGCCGGCCTTGCTGCCGTTGTCGATTCTGATGATTCCGTTCTTGGACCTCGTGCTTGCCGTCGTACGACGGACGCGGCGCGGCCAAGCCTTCTATCAGCCCGACAAACAACATCTGCACCACCGCCTGCTCGACATCGGCCACTCCCCGCGCCGCGCAGTGCTGATCATGTGGTCGTGGGTCGCTTTGATCGGATTCGGTCTGGTCGGGCTGAGCCTTTATCCCCGGGCCTTCACCTGGATCGCGATCGTGGTCGGAGTAGTGCTGACGTCGGCATTGACCTGGTTGCTGCCGCGCTGGCAGAACCCCAGCTCCCCAGCCGTAGGGTAAACCGGCCGGATTTCGCTCACCCGAGCCGCTTGTGTTAATTTTCACAAGCCCCGCCACGCCAACTAGAACGGCCGCCAATGACGACGACCGCGACCTCTCCACGCGATGGGCGGGTGCTTCTCAAGACGGCCCTCGTCGTGGCTGGTATCGGTGCCGTCATCTGCCTGGCTGCCTTTGTCGTGGTCGGTCCACCTGCGGGTTGGTCAGCAGCGATCGCACTGGCCCTCGTGGTTGCGTTTTTCGGCACCGGAGCAGTGATCTTGCAGGTCGTGGCCCGCGTCGTGCCCGCCATGGCACTGCTCGTGGCGCTGATGACCTTCACCTTGCAGGTCGTGCTGATCGGGTTGGCATTCATGGCGCTGCGGCGCTCGGGAATGCTCGACGACGGCACCCTCGACCCCAAGTGGCTGGCTGGCACCATGTTGGCTCTCACTGCGGTCTGGCTGGTGGGACACGTGCGCGCTGCGACCACTGCCCGCATCCCGGTTTACGACCTGGCTCAGCGCCCGGCTGAGGCCGGATCCCGAATGGGAGATGAGGGCCGATGACTGATAGTGTCCAGACCGCGATGTCCGAAGTGGAACGCACACCGGAGCAGACCCCTGAGGCGCCAAAGGGTGACCCTTGGCACGCCTTTGGCTATCTGACTGGTGGTGTGTTCTTCTACGGGATCCTGGGGTGGCTCGCCGACCGCTGGTTGGGCACGAGTTTCCTCGTAGTCATCGGGATCCTGGGTGGCGCTGCACTTGGGATTTTCCAGACTTGGGCTCGGTTTAACCGAGACGATTCGAGCAGTACGTGACGACACAGGAGAAGCAGTGAGTGGGCTAGCACTGATCGCTCGAGGCGAGGGCGGCTTCACCCCGCCGGGACCGGGAAACTTCGACCTTCCGGGATTCTTTGGCACTGAGATCACCAAGCCGATGGTGCAGCTCTTCTTGGCTGCACTGATCGTGTTCGGCTTCTTCTACATGGCTGCCAAGCAGCGTCGTCTGGTGCCGAGCAAGCTGCAATACATCGGCGAGGGCGGCTACGGCATGGTCCGCAACTCGATCGCGCGCGACATCATCGGCAGCCGCGACTTCATGCCGTTCGTGCCCTACCTGTTCGCAATCTTCTTCTTCATCTTGGTCAACAACTTCTTCGGATCCTTCCCCGGAATCCAGTTCCCGACCTTCAGCCGCGCCTCGATGGCCTACGCCTTGGCCGCGCTGAGTTGGGTGATCTACAACGCCGTCGGCGTCCGCAAGCATGGCCTGCTCGGCTACCTCAAACTGCAGAGCGTCCCGCACGGCGTCTCGAAGGCGATGTATCCGCTCCTGGTGCCGCTGGAGTTCTTCTCCAACATCATCGTCCGCCCGGTCACGCTGGCCCTGCGTCTGTTCTGCAACATGTTCGCTGGCCACCTGTTGCTGATGCTGTTTGCCATGGGCGGCGAATACATGCTGATTCACGGCACTGCCCTGATCAAGCCAGTCGGCGTGCTGGCCTGGGTCTTGGCGATCTTGATCAGCTTCCTTGAACTCCTGGTGCAGTTCCTGCAGGCCTATGTCTTCACCCTGCTGAACGCGATGTATATCCAGGGTGCGCTCGCAGACGAGCACTGAGTACCACCCCGTCGTACGTCGGGGAGCATGACCACAACTGAACACACCTTGTTGAAAAATCGAAAGGAATCGAAGCCATGACCGGCTCCGCAAACATGATCGGCTACGGCCTGGCCGCTATCGGCCCTGGTATCGGCATCGGCCTGATCTTCGCCGCCTACATCAACGGCGTTGCTCGTCAGCCTGAGGCGCAGAGCCGCCTGCAGTCGATCGCGATCCTCGGCTTCGCGCTCGCTGAGGCGCTGGCCATTATCGGTATCGCCCTCGCCTTCGTTCTGTGATGAACCCGCTGATCGTCTTCGCCGCGGCGGAGGGCGAGCAAAGCCCGCTCGCCTTCCACCTCGTCGAGTTCTGTCTGGCGCTCGTCGTCTTCGGCCTGCTCTACCTGGCCATGAAGAAGTTCGTCGTGCCCAACTTCGAGAAGACCTTCGCTGAGCGCACCGCCGCCATCGAGGGTGGACTGCAGGCTGCCGAGACCAAGCAGGCCGAGGCCGACGCCAAGTTGGCTGAGCTGGAGCAGCAGTTGGGCGAGGCCCGCCACGAGGCGGCGCGGATCCGCGAGGAAGCCCGCGAGCAGGGTGCGGCGATCATCGCTGAACTGCGCGCCCAGGGGCAGGCCGAGCAGGCGCGCATCGTCGAGGCTGGCAAGGCTCAGGTAGCTGCCGAACGGCAGCACGCCGAGACGTCGCTGCGCGCCGAAGTCGGCTCGTTGGCGACCACGCTGGCGGGCAAGATCGTCGGCGAGAGCCTCGATGACGACGCTCGTAGCAGCCGTGTCGTTGACCGGTTCTTGGCCGACCTCGAAGCTCACAAGCAGGGAGCCAACTGATGTTGCGAGGTGCTTCGGCTGACGCCTCCGCTGCGCTGGGCGATGCCCTGCGCGCGATGGGTGTTGACGACGCGGGAGCGGTTGGCAACGACCTGTTTGCTGTCGCCGACCTGCTCCGGCAGGAGCCGGCGCTGCGCCGGGTCGCGACCGATGCCTCGGTCGAAGGCCCGGCCAAGTCGGCCCTGGTGCGCGGACTGCTCGAAGGCAAGGTCGGCGCCAAGGCGCTCGACTTGGTCAGCGATGCGGTCTCTCGCCGGTGGACGGCGACCCGCGACTTGGCTGATGTGCTGGAGCACCTTGGCGTCGTGGCAGTGGTGCGTTCGGCAGGGGAGCCCAAGCAACTGTCCGACGAGCTCTTCTCGGTCAACACGCTGATCGCTAACAACGGCGACCTGCGCAACGCGCTTGCGGATCCGGCTCGGTCGACCGCCGAAAAGCGCGGGCTGCTGGCCGACCTGTTCAAGGGATCGGTGTTGCCGGCCACGCTGCGTCTGGTCGAGCAGGCAGTGGCAGGCAGCCACCGCACGGTCAGCGCTGCGATCGAGAGCTATGAGAAGACCGCAGCCGATGTCTATGGGGAGTCGGTCGCCACCGTGCGCACGGCGCTCCCGCTGACCGAGACTGACTTGTCGCGCCTAGCCGCTGCCCTGAGCGACCAATACGGCCGACCGGTGCACCTCAACGTGATCATCGACCCCACCCTGGTCGGCGGATTGCGAGTCGAAATCGGTGACGACGTCATCGACGGCTCGGTCTCTGCCCGACTCGACGACGCCCGCCGCCGCCTGGCGGGCTGACCCACCCCAACTCACTGAACTACAGCCACCACAGAAGAGGACGACAAATGACGGAGCTGACGATTCGTCCCGAGGAAATCCGGGACGCACTGCAGCGCTTCGTGGCCGACTACAAGCCAGAGGCCGCCAGCAAGGAAGAGGTCGGCACCGTTGCCGAGGCCGCTGACGGCATCGCCCGCGTTGCGGGTCTGCCCAGCGCCATGGCCAACGAACTGCTCGAGTTCGAAGACGGCACCCTGGGCATTGCCTTGAACCTCGACACCCGCGAGATCGGTGTCGTGGTCCTGGGTGACTTCGACAAGATCGAAGAGGGCCAGGCCGTACGTCGTACCGGCGAGATCCTCTCGGTGCCCGTGGGTGATGGGTTCATGGGCCGCGTGGTCGACCCGCTCGGCAACCCGATCGACGGTCTGGGCGAGATCGCCAACGAAGGTCGGCGTGCACTGGAGCTCCAGGCCCCCGGCGTGATGGCCCGCAAGTCGGTGCACGAGCCGCTGGCCACCGGCATTAAGGCGATCGACTCGATGACCCCGATCGGTCGGGGACAGCGTCAGCTGATCATTGGTGACCGCGCCACCGGCAAGACCACCATCGCGATCGACACGATCATTAACCAGAAGCAGAACTGGGAGTCCGGAGACCCCACCAAGCAGGTGCGCTGCATCTATGTCGCGATCGGTCAGAAGGGCTCGACCATCGCCTCGGTGCGTGGCGCCCTCGAAGAGGCTGGCGCGCTCGAATACACCACCATCGTTGCCTCCCCGGCTTCTGACAGCGCGGGCTTTAAGTACCTCGCGCCCTACACCGGTTCGGCCATCGGCCAGCACTGGATGTATGCCGGCAAGCACGTCTTGATCGTCTTCGATGACCTGACCAAGCAGGCTGAGGCCTACCGCGCCGTGTCGCTGCTGTTGCGTCGTCCGCCGGGCCGTGAGGCCTACCCCGGTGACGTGTTCTACCTGCACAGCCGGTTGCTGGAGCGCTGCGCGAAGCTGTCGGACGAGATGGGCGCTGGCTCGATGACCGGTCTGCCGATCATCGAGACCAAGGCCAACGACGTGTCGGCGTTCATCCCAACCAACGTCATCTCGATCACCGACGGTCAGATCTTCTTGCAGTCTGACCTGTTTGCGGCCAACCAGCGCCCGGCCATCGACGTCGGTGTGTCGGTCTCCCGTGTGGGTGGAGCCGCGATGACCAAGGCGATGAAGGCTGTGACCGGTTCGCTCAAGGTGGACCTGGCTCAGTTCCGCGCCATGGAGGCCTTCGCGATGTTCGCCTCCGACCTCGACGCCGCCTCGCGTCAGCAGTTGGATCGTGGTCAGCGACTGATGGCCCTGCTCAAGCAGCCGCAGTACTCGCCGTACCCGGTCGAAGAGATGACCGTCTCGCTCTGGCTGGGCACCTCGGGTCGTCTCGACCGCGTACCGACCGAGGATGTCAGCCGCTTCGAGCAGGAGTTCTTGGACTACCTGCGCCGCTCCAACGAGGGCATCTTGGCCAACATTCGTGAGTCGTTGCAGTTCACCGACGACACGGCTGAGGCCAGCGCCAAGGCCTACGACGCCTTCCTCGACCAGTTCGAGACCTCCGACGGGCAGAGCATCAAGCCCGGCACCGAGGCAAAGCACGATGCGCTCGAGGACGACGAGGTCGAGCAGGAGACCATCGTTCGGCAGAAGAGGGCCTGAGGACGTTGACGAATTCGAACGTTGTTGGAGGTGAGAGCTGATGGCGGTATCCCTGCGTGAATATCGCGCCAAGATCAAGTCGGTCGAGTCGACCAAGAAGATCACCCGCGCCATGGAACTCATTGCTGCCTCTCGCATCATCAAGGCTCAGCAGAAGGCTCAGGCGGCCGCGCCGTACTCTCGTGAGTTGACGCGTGCAGTCTCGGCGGTGGCGACGTATTCCAACGTCGACCACCCGTTGACCACTGAGCCGGAGAACCCCAAGAAGGCTGCGATCTTGATCGTGACCAGTGACCGGGGTCTGGCCGGGGCCTACTCCTCCAGCGTGCTCAAAGAGGCCGAGCGCCTTGCCGAGCGTCTGCGCGAGCAGGGCCTGGAGGTGGCCACCTTCATCTCCGGCCGCAAGGGCGAGGCCTACTTCAAGTTCCGCCAGCGCCCGCTGGTGCAGTCGTGGAGCGGCTACTCCGACCAGCCCAGCTATGACAACGCCGCCGCCATCGGCGAAACGCTGATCTCCTCCTTCCTCGCTGAAGAGGACGACGAGGTCGATGGACAGAAGTTGGTCGCGGTTGACGAAGTGCACCTGGTCTACACCCGCTTCCGCTCCATGCTGGTTCAAGAGCCAGTAGCGGTGCGTCTGCTGCCCCTAGAGGTGGTGGAGGGCGAGGAGAAGCCTGCTGCAGACGAGGTCTTGCCGTTGTATGAGTTCGAGCCCTCGGCTGCCGAGGTGCTCGACGGGCTGCTGCCGAAGTACGTCCAGTCCCGGATCTTCTTCGCGCTGCTGCAGTCGGCGGCGTCCGAACTGGCTGCTCGCCAGAAGGCGATGAAGTCGGCGACCGACAACGCCCAAGAACTGATCAAGAAATACACCCGAATCGCCAACCAAGCCCGCCAGGCCGGCATTACCCAGGAAATCAGCGAGATCGTCGGTGGCGTCAATGCCCTTGCCGACGCGACCGCGGGGAGTGAGTGAAGACCATGACTGTCATCGAAGAGAACATCGCCCCGGCCGCAACCGGCGTGGGCCGGATTGCCCGGGTGATCGGCCCGGTCGTGGACATCGAGTTCCCCTCGGACTCGATGCCGGCCATCTACAACAAGCTCACCACCGAGGTCACCCTCGGCGGCGAGACTGCGGTGCTGCCACTCGAGGTGGCTCAGCACATTGGTGACGGCATGGTCCGCGCCATTTCGCTGAAGCCAACCGACGGTCTGGTGCGTGGCGCCCAGGTGACTGACACCGGCGACTCGATCACCGTGCCAGTCGGCGACGCCACCTTGGGCCGCGTGTTCAACGTGACCGGCGACTGCCTCAACCTCGCCGAGGGCGAGAAGTTCGAGGTCAACGAGCGCTGGGGCATCCACCGCAAGGCGCCGGCCTTCGACCAACTCGAGTCCAAGACCACGATGTTTGAGACCGGCATCAAGGTGATCGACCTGCTCACGCCGTATGTGCAGGGCGGGAAGATTGGTCTGTTCGGTGGTGCCGGTGTGGGCAAGACCGTTCTGATCCAGGAAATGATCGCCCGTGTCGCCAAGGACCACGATGGTGTGTCGGTGTTTGCCGGTGTTGGTGAGCGCACCCGTGAGGGCAACGACCTGATCGTTGAAATGGAAGAAGCCGGGGTGTTCGACAAGGTCGCCCTTGTCTTCGGCCAGATGGACGAGCCGCCGGGCACCCGTCTGCGGGTCGCGCTGTCGGCGCTGACCATGGCGGAGTACTTCCGTGACGTGCAGAACCAGGACGTGCTGCTCTTCATCGACAACATCTTCCGGTTCACCCAAGCGGGTTCGGAGGTGTCGACCCTGCTGGGCCGCATGCCTTCGGCCGTGGGCTACCAGCCCAACCTGGCTGACGAGATGGGCGTTCTCCAGGAGCGGATCACCTCGACCCGTGGTCACTCGATCACCTCGATGCAGGCCATCTATGTGCCCGCCGACGACTACACCGACCCGGCTCCGGCGACCACCTTCGCCCACCTCGATGCGACCACCGAGTTGTCTCGTGAGATCGCCTCGCTCGGTATCTACCCTGCGGTGGACCCGCTGACCTCGACCTCGCGCATCCTCGACCCGCAGTACATCGGTCAGGAGCACTACAAGTGCGCGGTTCGGATCAAGCAGATCCTGCAGCGCAACAAGGAACTCCAAGACATCATCGCGATCCTCGGTGTCGACGAGCTCTCCGAAGAGGACAAGATCATCGTGTCTCGCGCTCGCCGGATCCAGCGCTTCTTGTCGCAGAACACCTACGTTGCCAAGCAGTTCACCGGCATCGAAGGCTCGACCGTGCCGGTTGCCGACACGATCGAGGCGTTCAACAAGATCGCGGACGGCGAATACGACCACGTGGCCGAGCAGGCCTTCTTCATGTGCGGCGGTCTCGATGACGTCGAGCAGAAGTGGGCCGAGATCCAAAAGAGCCTCTGATGTCGCTGCACGTCGAACTCGTCGCCGCCGACCGTCTGGTCTGGTCGGGGCAGGCGCAGCGCGTCATCGCCAGAACCACTGAGGGTGACGTCGGCATTCTGCCGGGCCACGCCCCCATGCTGGCGGTGCTCGTTGAGGGTGTGGTCGACGTTCTCACCGACGACGGCGAGACCTGGATCGCGGCGGTTGACGCCGGGATCTTCTCCGTGGCGCACGACCGAGTTTCGATTCTGTCGGAGCGTGCCGAGATGAGTCACGAGATCGACCTTGAGAACGCTCGCCGCGAACTCGAGCGCGCTCAAGCTTCTGGTGCAGACGGGGACGAGGCAGCCGAGGCCGTACGACAGGCCGAGGCTCGCGTCCGCGCCGCCGAGCGAGCCAGTTGAGTCGCTGAGGTCGGCTAATGGCGTTGTGGGAGTGGGTCGCTGATTCGTTCGGGCTCCTCCTCGGGCTGGCCGCCCTCCTCGTGGTCGCGCTCTTCGTTCGACGGCGCGTGCTCTCACGGCACGGTGGCACCTTTGAACTCTCACACCGCGTCCGGCCTGGTCAGGCCGGACGCGGTTGGGTTCTCGGCCTGGGTCGCTATCACGCCGACTCCCTTCAGTGGTTCCGAATCTTCTCGCTGGCACCGCGAGCCAAGCGGGTCTGGAGTCGAGAAGACCTCTCCATCGTGAGTAGTCGTCAACCCAACGGCGCTGAGGCCGCTGCGCTCTATGGCGGTCACGTCGTGGTGGAATGTCGGCTGCGTGGTGTGGATCTGCTGCTAGCGATGAGCCCGGAGTCGTTGACCGGATTTCAGGCATGGCTAGAGGCAGTCCCGCCGGGCACTGGGCTCCCGACCACGTGATCGCGGCCCGCAACGCGGTCGCGCTGAGCTTCTTCCTCAATGGATTTGCCTTCGCATCGCTGTTTTCACGCATTCCCTCGATGAGGGACCGGCTCGACCTGACCAACTCGGGACTGGGCCTGTTGTTGCTCTGTCTCTCGGCTGCCTCAGTTGCGGGATTGCCCACCTCAGGCCCGCTGACCGCCCGGTTTGGGCCAGTGCGGATCGTGCGTTGGGGCACCACTGCGGTCGGGATCGGGCTATTCGGGATGGCGATGGCACTCCGGGCCGGCTCAGTTCCGATGGCGGCGGTCTCCCTGGCCGCCTATGGACTGGGAACTGCGCTCTGGGACGTGGCCATGAATGTCGAAGGTGCCGACGTCGAGCGGATGCTGGGTCGCACCATCATGCCCCGCTTTCACGCCGCATTCAGTTTGGGCAGCGTGACCGGTGCTGGTGTGGGTGCGTTGACAGTGCGCGCCGCCTGGGCTCCCACGACTCACTTGCTTGTGGTTCTGGTCCCGGTGATGACCGCGTCTTATCTAGCGGCGGGTCGATTTGCCGAGTCCGCCACGGGGGCCGAGCCGGGTCCATCGGGGGCGGCCCGGGCCTGGCTAGAACCACGCACGCTGCTGATCGGCGTCATGGTGTTTGCGCTCGCGCTCACCGAGGGCGTTGCCAATGACTGGCTAGCTCTGGCACTCCGAGACGGTTATCAAGCAGCGGAATGGCTGGCCGTGTTGGGATTTGCTTTGTTTGTGGCGTCGATGACCACTGGTCGCATGGTTGGTCCGATCCTGCTCGACCGATTTGGTCGGGTCAGTGTGCTTTGGGGCACCATGGCGGGAGCATTTGTCGGCGTACTCCTGGTGGTGTGGGCTGGCCCTGGCCCGATGCTTGTGCTCGGCATTGTGATGTGGGGATTGGGGGCGTCGCTCGGTTTTCCGGTCGGCATGTCGGCAGCCGCCGACGATCCGGATGCCGCTGCGGCTCGCGTCTCGGTGGTATCCACCATTGGTTATGGCGCGTTCTTGGCCGGACCGCCACTACTGGGGTTCCTGGGTGATCACGTGGGCATCCTCAAAGCGCTGCTCGTGGTCGGCGTGCTCCTGATTCCGGCGGCGCTGGTGGTTCCGTCGGCGCGCCCGCTCAAGCAGTGACTCAAGCGTGATCGGTCGGCAACTGGGAAGATCTAGGCGCGAGGCGTGGCCCCGCACTAGCTGGCGCGAGGAATCACCCAATCGATCGTGATCGGAGGTCCCTCGAGCTCCCGAATTCGAACCAGTGTCGGTGGTCGGGTCACATATCTCTGGCCGGTGGGAAGAGTCGTCTCGATTCCACCGCCGGGTGCAGGCCCGGCTCGCCAACCAGGCCCCTGTTTGGCGTGGTTGCAGGACTGGCAAAGGCCTTGGCCGTTGTCTGCGCTGGTGGGTCCGCGGTCTTGGTGCTCAAGCGCGTGGTCTAGATGCCGAATTGGCGCACCACACCACGGAGTACGGCAGAACTGGTCGCGAAGTCGGATGAACCGGCCAAGGCTGGCGCGGAAGAGTCGACTGCGAGAGTCCATGGCGGTCAACTCGCCGCTCTTAGGGTGGGTGTAGAGCCTGCGAACCCATACGCGCTCACCGGAAGTGAGCGCTTGAGCCACAATTTCTCGGCCCAACTCGGCGGGGATAGGGCCATAGAAGTTGAGTCGCGCCGGCTCGTCGCTCTCACCAAAGAGGGCTGCGTCGGTCATCACGAGACCTAGTTCGATCCGACGCGATGCGGAGTCGGAGCCAGCAGCAGAGGTGGTTTGGCTGACTAGCCGGTCGGCCATGAGTTGTCCACGGCTCCGGGTGTCACCCGCGCTGATCGCCGAGTCTGCCGCGCTGGAGAGCGCAGCCAACACCGCGACCCCATCCTTGACTGGCAGCAGCGCCGTGAGCCACGTCATCGTGTCGGGAGCCGGCCGCAGGCTGACATGGCGATCAGCCTCGGCTCGGCGACGCCGGGTGACGAAAGACTCAGGATCGAGCCGATAGGCCTCGGACTGCAGCGTGCGCACCAATGCCCCGTCTCCCAGGTCACTGAGACGCACTGCATCTTCGGCAACGGTGCGATCGACCGCCAGTCTGTCGAGAAGGCTCAAGCAGGCCGTCTCACGAGCTATCAAAGTGGCCTGCCACTCGGTGATCAGGCCACGCCTCCAGGCTGACCATGTGTATGGAAGTTCGTTGCTGGCAATTCTCGCCAGCCCGAGGTGCCGCGCAGCACGATGGGGGGACTCGCGGCGGGCATAACCGATGACGTGCGCCGCTCCTGCCGCCTTGCTGCTGCTGAGTTCGGCACTGAGGTGGGCCTGCGCTGCGGTTGCTGTGCAGATCAGCTCTTCGAGAGCCCGGATCGCTTCGACTCGAGCGTGATCATCGAGGCCGGAATCAGACTCAAGCGACGCGCTCAACCGCGACTGGAACGCCGACACACTGTCGGCGGTCAGGGGGCTGGGTTCTCGATCGAGTCTCATCCCAGCAAGTCTAGTCGAACATATGTTCGAAACCAAGGCCTGAGCTGAGTGAAAACTTCGCTCATGTGCCAGTCGAGAACGTCCTTGTGGCTCGATCCGCATGAGCCTTGCTCACCATCGTGGTCGACGGATCAAATGTGCGCCGCATCGAGCGTCGGCGTGTTGCTGTCCTGAGTGTGGCGATCCGTAGTCTGGGGCCATGGTCAATCTGACGCGGATCTATACCCGCACCGGCGATGCAGGCTCGACTCGGCTGGGCGACATGAGTGAGACCACCAAGACCGACTTGCGGTTGGAGGCCTACGCCACGGTCGATGAGGCCAATGCGCTGCTTGGGGTGTGCATTGCCGCGGGTGGGTTGGACGACGACGTCGCCGCGCTGCTGACCCGGATCCAGAACGACTTGTTCGACGTGGGTGCGGATCTGTGCACCCCGGTGGTGCCGGATCCGAAGTATCCGCCGCTGCGGATCGAGCAGGACTACATCGATCGCCTTGAGGGTTGGTGTGATCACTACAACGAGGACCTGCCGGCGCTGCGCTCCTTCATCTTGAACGGCGGGTCGTTGGCTGCGGCGCATTTGCACGTCGCCCGGACCGTCGTACGCCGGGCGGAGCGGGCCGGTTGGGCTGCCCACGCCGAGCATGCCAACTCGATGAACCCCCTGGCCTTGACCTATCTGAACCGCCTGTCCGACCTGCTTTTCATCCTTGCCAGGTATGCCAATCGGGCCACCGGCGACGTGCTGTGGGTGCCCGGCGGGGAGCGCTGAGCAAACGAGCCGGTCTCAAACCCGGCGCGGTGCAACCGAATCCGTGTGACCTGCGTCATAGTGGTTGATAGATGTCAACAACAGTGCGGAGTTCTCGGCAATGCACCATGACGAAAGCACGCTCGCAGTCACCGGGCCGTTAGATGCGCGCACCGTGTCGGCGGTGCGCGAGGAGTTGCGCCTCGCCACCGGACAAGAGGTGATCTTGGATCTCAGCGACTGCGACTGGATCGACGGGCATGCGCTGACCATGCTGGTGGCCGCGACGACGCGGGCCCAGCGCGAGGGTCGGCGATTGGTGCTCCGCGGTTGTGGGCCACGACTGATGCGAACCCTGCATGTCTCGCGAATGCGGGCGCGGCTTGAAGTGGAGCCCGCGGAGATCGCCTGAGTGGCGGTGGATCTCGTCGTACGCGAGCTTTGCTCGCTGCTCGATCACCGGGGGTGGTGAGCTCCTCGCTGCTCGATCACCCTTCGGATGCGCTCGATCACTCCGGGGCGGTCGCGGTGTGACTGATCTCCCGTGGTGAAGTGGTTCCGGCGCCGGCCTACTGGCCCGTAGCCTCAGGCCTATGACGACGCGCCCCGACAAGGACCGCCCCTGGGTGATGCGGACGTACGCCGGACACTCGACCGCGGCCGCCTCCAACGAGCTCTACCGCACCAATCTGGCCAAAGGGCAGACCGGCCTCTCCGTGGCCTTCGACCTGCCTACCCAGACTGGCTACGACCCGGACTCGCCACTGAGTCGCGGCGAGGTCGGCAAGGTGGGGGTGCCGGTGATGCACCTGGGCGAGATGCGCCGACTCTTCGACGACATTCCGCTCACCGAGATGAATACCTCGATGACGATCAACGCCACCGCGATGTGGCTGCTCGCGCTTTATCAGGTGGCTGCAGAGGAGCAGAACCCCGAGTTGGACCCGCACGAGGTCGCGGCTCGGTTGGCTGGCACGACGCAAAACGACATCATCAAGGAGTACCTTTCCCGCGGCACCTATGTGTTCCCGCCAGAGCACTCGCTTCGCCTGATCGCTGATGTGATCGCCTACACCGTCCACGAGATCCCCAAGTGGAATCCGATCAACATCTGCAGCTACCACCTGCAAGAAGCCGGGGCGACTCCGGTCCAAGAGCTCGCATACGCCCTGTGCACCGCGATTGCGGTGCTCGATACCGTGCGCGATTCGGGCCAGGTCAGTGCGGAAGACTTCGAGAAGGTGGTCGGCCGGATCAGCTTCTTCGTCAACGCCGGGGTGCGGTTTGTCGAAGAGACCTGCAAGATGCGGGCCTTTGTGCGGCTGTGGGATGAGATCACACGCGAGCGCTACGGCGTCCAAGATGAGAAGATGCGTCGCTTCCGCTATGGCGTTCAGGTGAACTCGCTTGGCCTCACCGAGGCGCAACCCGAAAACAATGTGCAGCGGATCGTGCTGGAGATGCTCGGGGTCACCTTGAGCAAGAACGCCCGTGCCCGCGCTGTGCAACTTCCGGCGTGGAACGAAGCCCTCGGCCTGCCGCGCCCGTGGGACCAGCAGTGGTCGCTGAGGTTGCAGCAGGTGCTGGCCTATGAGTCCGACCTGTTGGAGTACGACGACATCTTCGACGGCTCCAAGGTGATCGAGGCCAAGGTCGACCAACTCTGCGCTGATGCCCGAGCCGAGATCGATCGGGTCCAGGCGATGGGTGGCGCGATTGCGGCGGTGGAGTCTGGCTATATGAAGCAGGCACTGGTCTCCGCACACGCCGAACGACGGGCCCGGATCGAGAGTGGCGCCGAGCAGGTCGTCGGGGTGAACGCCTTCACCACCACCGAACCGTCGCCGCTGACCGCAGATCTCGACAGCGCGATCATGGTCGCCGACCCCGAGGCCGAGCAATTGGCTCTGGCTTCCCTGCAGCAGTGGAAGACCGAGCGGGATCAGTCAGCCGTCGACGAGGCGTTGGCCGCCTTGGCTGCCGCTGCCAAGACCGACGAGAACCTGATGAGCGCCACCTTGGCAGCCGCCCGCGCTGGTGCGACGACAGGGGAGTGGGCCGGGACGTTGCGCGAGGTGTTCGGTGAGTTCCGCGCGCCCACCGGTGTGTCAGGTGCGGTTGGGGTAGCCGAGGCGGGCGCCGAACTGACGAAGGTGCGCGAGGTGGTCAAGCACACCGGCGACGAACTTGGCGGGCGACTGCGACTCCTGGTCGGCAAGCCTGGTCTGGATGGCCACTCAAACGGCGCCGAGCAGGTGGCCGTGCGGGCTCGCGACGCGGGTTTTGAGGTGATCTATCAGGGGATCCGACTCACTCCAGATCAGATCGTCGCCGCTGCCGTGGCTGAGGACGTGCATTGTGTTGGGCTGTCGATCCTCTCGGGCTCGCATATGGAACTCGTGCCCGACGTACTCCAGCGGATGCAGGGCTCCGGTTTGGACGACGTGCCAGTGATCGTGGGTGGGATCATCCCGAGTTCGGATGCGGCCAAACTCAAGGAGATGGGCGTCGCCGAGGTGTTCACTCCCAAGGACTTCTCACTGACTCAGGCGATGGCAGGCATCGTGGCCGCGATTCGTCGCGCCAACGACTTGGATTAGGGCCTTGGCGAAGAAGTCAGGCAAAGCCGAAAAGTCGGGTGGCCAGCGTGCGCTGAAGCCGAAGAAGAAGTGCTGTGACTCCAAACCGCGCTGTCGACGTTGTCCGATTCGGATGCTGCGTGACGGGACCCTGCCGGAGGGCTATACGGTGAAGAAACGCAAACTGATCAAGCCCGGCAAATCCTGACGCCGCGGCCGACCAAGGAGGTCCACCGTGCCTGCTCCTCGATTCGTCGACCAACTCAACGAGCAGATCGGCCATGAACTCGCGGCGCACAACCAATACCTCGCCTGCGCGCTCCACTACGACAGCCAGACCATGCCGCAGATGGCGTCCTTCTTCTACCGCCAAGCCGGTGAAGAGCGCGACCACGCCATGATGATGATGCAGTATCTGCTCGACACCGACGCCCACGTGGTGATCCCGGCGATCGAGGCCACGCAAAGTGAGTTTCACGATGTTGTCGAGCCGGTGGCGTTGGCGTTGGAGCAGGAGAAGCAGGTCACCAATCAGATCAATGCGCTCTTGAAGACCGCTCGCGAGGAGACCGACTTCGCCTCCGAGCAGTTCATGCAGTGGTTCGTCAAGGAGCAGGTCGAAGAGGTTGCCACCATGAGCGATCTGCTCGCCGTGGTGACCCGCAATCAAGGCGACCTCAACGACATCGAGGCCTATGTGGCTCGTGAACTAGGTGGCGAAGCGGCCGACCCGACCGCTCCACGGATCGCAGGGGCCTAGCCGCTCCGCGGCCGTCGTACGACGAGCCAGGCGAGCAGTGCGCCGAGCAGCAGTCCACCCACGGCTCCAATCAGCGCACCATGGTCGGCAAGTCGAGCCTCACCGAGACGAGCGCCGCCGAACGCCATGCACATGGCGAAAACCGCCCAGGCGATTCGCTTCATTGCCTCTCCCATCCACAGTTCGAGTCCACCGGGCAGTCGATTGTCGCGCTTGAGCGCAACGACGTTGGAGACCGCAGCGACCGGGATCGGTCCGTAGACGTGCGGGAACTTCACGCGTGGCTGCGCCGGATCTGGGGCCTCCTCACGGACCTCGGCATCCAACCGGTCGGTCTCGATCTGCAGAATCACCAGAGGCTCACTGATGTCGGCGTAGTAGCGATCGAGCACGCCGCGCACTTGGTCACGGCGTGCTGCGTGGATGAAGCCTTCTTCGGCCAGTGACCGGCCCCGAGTCGAGGTCGTGTAGTTGCCGGTGCGCTTGGCTTGGTTCCAGTTCGCCGCAGTAGCGATATGGAAGATCTGCATGTGTCAGTACAGCTGGGGCACGAACGTCTGCTCGTGCATTGGGGGACGGACGTAGGGCAGCTCTCGCATCACCGGAAGTTCCACCACATCGGGGGCGACATCGACGTAGTCGAACTGACTGAGCAGGTGGTTGATGCAGTTGAGTCGGGCGGCCTTCTTGTCGTCCGACGGTACGACGTACCAAGGTGCCTGCTTGATATCGGTGTATTGGAAGGTGGTGTCTTTGGCCATCGAGTATTTGACGTAGAGCTCATGCTCGGCCAGATCCATGTCGGAGAGTTTCCAGCGTTTCAGCGGCTCGGCGTTGCGCGCCTCGAAGCGGCGGCGCTGCTCCTCATAGGAGACCGAGAACCAATACTTGATCACGGTGATCCCAGATCGCACCAGCATGCGCTCGAACTCGGGCGCGCTGCGCAGGAACTCTTGGTGCTCCTCGTCGGAGCAGTAGTCCATCACCCATTCGACGTTGGAGCGGTTGTACCAACTGCGATCAAAGAGCACCATCTCGCCAGCGGCGGGCAGGTGCTCGACGTAGCGCTGGAAATACCACTGCGTGCGCTGCCGCTCAGTGGGTTTGGGCAGCGCCACCACCCGGACTGTGCGCGGTGAGGTGCGCTCGGTGATCCGCTTGATCACACCGCCCTTGCCAGCCGATCCACGGCCTTCGAAGATGACGGCGACTTTGAGGCCCTGGGATTGGATCCAGTACTGCAGCAGCACCAACTGCTCCTGCAAGCGCTCCATCTCGGCTTCATAGACCTCGCCCCTGAGCTTGCCGTGCTTGTTGTAGTGCTCTGGCGAGCCTTCGCGGTCGTGGGTGCCGATGTCGTCGGCGCCCTCCGGCGGAGCGTGTTTCTTGGCCATGGCACTGCCCTTCTGACAACGTAGGACCTCGGAGAAGTTGACTCCTACCCTTGTGTACGGCGGTGCCGTCGGCAAGGCCACTCGCGGACCCAACCCGACCGCTCGACGAAAGGCACCCCATGCCGCGCTTCACTCATACCGAAACCGTTGCCGCAGCCCCATCGGCGATCTGGGCGATCTTGGCCGATGTGAGGCGGACCCCTGAGTGGCTGGCTCGCTGCACCCAACTAGACACAGTGGACGACAGTCCGTTGGTAGTGGGCAGTCGGCTGAAGTATCACTATCGCGAGGGCAACCGCACCGGCGTCATGGATGGCGCGGTCGAGGTCTACGAGCCAGAGCGTCGTCTGACCAACCGCTTCACCGACAAGATGATGGATGTCACCGTCGACTTCGCCATGTCGGCCGGAGCCGCGGCCGCGACGACCGACCTGACCCACACAATCGTGATCACGCCGAAGGGGCTGCTCGGACGATTGCTGTCGCCACTGATCGCCAAGCAGTTGCCCGGCCAGACCATGGCTGCGATGAAGTCGTTGAAGGTGTTGGCCGAGCACCAGGGCTAGAACAGCCGGTGTTCGGCGTCGTCCATGCCGCGGAGTGCGTCGTAGTCGACGACCGCACAGGCAATGCCGCGGTCGGTGGCGAGGACACGCGCTTGGGGCTTGATCTCTTGCGCTGCGAAGATGCCGCGCACTGGGCCTTTGCTGGTTAGCAGCGAGTCGCGGTTGAGCAGGTCGAGATAGCGAGTGAGTTGTTCGACTCCGTCGATTTCGCCACGACGCTTGATCTCGACCGCGACTGAGAGGCCTTCGGCATCGCGGCACATCAGGTCAACCGGGCCGATGGCGGTGGGGAACTCGCGTCGTACCAGGCTCAGGCCTGGGGCCAAGGTGGCTGGGTGCTCGGCGAGCAGTTCTTGTAGGTGCTTCTCGACGCCGTCCTTCTGTAGCCCGGGATCAATGCCTAGGTCGTGTTGGGAGTCGTGGATGACCTCGTCGAGCAGGATCCGCAGCGTGTCGTCGGTCTTGGTGGCCGACACGGTCCACTCTAGGCAACCGTCGTCGGTGAGACCTTCGCGCAGAGTGCAGGGCGCGGTCATCCAGTTCAGTGGCTTGTAGGAGCCACCGTCGTTGTGGACGAGCACCGACCCGTCGGCTTTGACCATCAACACCCTGGTAGCCATGGGCAGGTGAGCGGTGAGTCGTCCGGCGTAGTCGATCTGGCAACGGGCGACGACGATCCTCACGGGGCAGAAATCTACGCGACCTGACAAAGTCACAAGTTCACTTGTGACTTTGACGCTCAAGAGGCACCCCAAACCCCGCCCCACCTGTCGCCATTCTCACGCTGCACAGGCCTCGCTTCGGTCCGGGCAGAGCGGCCCGGGGTGGGAGAATTGGATCGTGCAAATTCTGGTCGACAGTCCCATCCTCACCCTTGCCCTGATCTTGGCGATTGGCTCGGGAATCGGGATGCTGCGGATCAGGGGAGTGGCGATCGGACCGGCCGCAGTGCTGTTCACTGCGCTCGCACTTTCGGCGTACGACGCCCGCCTGGCCGTGCCCGAAGTGGTCGGCACCTTCGGTCTGGCCGTCTTCACCTACTCGGTCGGACTGATTGCAGGGCCGTCGTTCTTCGCTGGACTGCGTCGGGGGGCGGGTCCGGTCGGCATGGTTGTGTCCGCACTGGTGGCGGTGGCCTTCGTCGCCTGGGGGTTAGGCAAGGCGCTGGGCCTCTCCGCTGGCGTGGTCGCCGGTCTATATGCGGGTTCGGCCACCAACACCCCAGCACTCGCGGCTGCGATGCTGCGCCTGGATGGGTCTCCTGAGCCGACCGTGGGCTATTCGCTGAGCTATCTCGGCGGCGTGTTGATCATGCTGCTCGCCGTCGGTCACAGCCTGCGCGCAGCCAAGGAACGCCCCACCGCTGACGATCGGGCCAAGCCCGAGGAGTTGATCACCACCACGATCAGGGTCACCCACGACAACGTGATGAACATTCGCGAACTCACCTACACCCCCTACGGCCGGGTGATCTTCTCGCGCTACCTCACCGCCGATGGCGAACTGCTGATGACCGATGGGCGCACGGTGCTGCGTCCAGGCGACCGAGTGCATGCGGTGGGGCCGCGAGCAGCGGTTCGACACATCACCAAGCAACTTGGACGCACCTCCAAGACCCGACTCACGGCCGAGCGCACCGAGGTCGACTTCCGTCGGATCGTGTTGAGCCGTCGTCGCCACTTCGGCCGCACGGTGGCTGACTTGCTGCTCTGGCAGAAGTTCGGTGCCCGCCCGACTCGAGTACGACGAGCCGACCAAGACTTCCTCGCCACCGACGATTTCGTGCTGCAGGCTGGAGACCGGATCCGGGTTGCCGCCCCTCCGGAGCGCATGGTCGAGGTGGCCGACTACCTCGGCGATTCCGACCATGCCACGGCTGACATCAACCCATTGGGGTTGTTCCTCGGTCTCGTCCTGGGGTTGGTCCTGGGCGCACTGCCCCTCCCTGTGCCCGGCTTCGGCAATCTCACCTTGGGCGCCGCGGCCGGGCCACTGCTGGCTGGTCTTGTGCTGGGACGATTGAGCCGTTCCGGGCGGGTGATCTGGACCTTGCCGCACACTGCCGCGCAGACCCTGACCCAGGTCGGGATGCTGCTCTTCCTCGCCTTTGCAGGTGGTCGGGCGGGCTCGGCGTTCATCGCGGCGCTGAGTTCCAATGAGGGGATCAAGTTGATCGCTGCAGGAGTGCTGCTCACCGCGCTGCATGCCGGAGTGCTCCTCCTCGTCGGGCGCCGCTATCTCCAACTTGCCGGGCCGCGATTGGCGGGCATCATCGCGGGCTCGCAGACTCAACCCGCGCTGTTGGCCTATGCCAATGACAACACCGAGTTCGATCAGCGGGTAGCGCTGGGCTATGCGTTGGTCTATCCGGTGGCCATGGTGGTCAAGATCTTGGCGGCGCAGATCCTGACCATGCTGTAGACCGCTTGTACGTCGGGCCGCTGCTCGGTCGGCGTGAGCAACGACACCCCCTGCTCAGCGTCGTACGCTGGCAGAATCCGCCTCATGGCACGTGACTTCAAGACCATCGGCGTAGTCGGACTCGGCACCATGGGTGCAGGTATCGCGGAGGTGTTTGCCCGCAACGGATACGCGGTGATCGGAGTCGAGCAGGACGACGAAGGGGCCGGTCGAGGCCGTCGTCACCTGGAATCCTCCACTGCGCGGGCCGTGGGCCGAGGCAAGATGACCGAGGCTGAGCAGGAGACACTGCTTGGTCGCATCACGATCACCACCGACATGGCCGACCTCAAGGACGCTGACTTCGTCGTGGAGGCTGTGGTGGAGTCGTTGCCACTGAAGAAGGAGATCTTCACCAAACTCGACTCCATCGTGGGTCCTGAGACGATCTTGGCGACCAACACCTCCTCACTGTCAGTGACTGAGATCTCGGCCTCCAACTCCACCCCCGGACGGGTCGTCGGCATCCACTTCTTCAACCCAGCACCCGTTCAGAATCTGGTCGAGATCATCCGCACAGTCGTGACCGACCCGGAAGTGATGGCCGACGTCCAGGCTCTGGTGCAGAGCCTGGGCAAGAGCCCGGTGGTCTGCGGCGACCGTGCTGGCTTCATCGCCAACACTCTTCTGTTTGGCTACTTGAACCACGCGGTGAGCATGTTTGAGGGTCGCTATGCCTCCCGCGAAGACATCGACGCGGCGATGCGGTTTGGCTGTGGCTACCCGATGGGCCCGTTGGCGCTGCTGGACCTGATCGGGCTCGACACGGCCTACGAGATCCTGGACACGATGTATCGCCAAGGCCGCGACCGTCTGCACGCCCCCGCACCGATCTTGAAGCAGATGGTCACTGCGGGCCTCCTGGGGCGCAAGACCGGCCGCGGGTTCTATACCTATGAGAAGCCCAACTCCTCGGTCGTGATCGAAGATTCGCTCACCCCTTCGGCCGACTCGGCGCCGCAGTTCAAGCACGAGATCAACCTGGTTGGTGTCGTCGGCACCGGCACGATGGCCTCGGGCATCGTGGAGGTCTTCGCCAAGGCTGGGTACGACGTGAAGTACGTCGGCCGCTCGCAAGACAAGGTCGACGGCGTAGTGAAGGCGATCACGCGCAACTTCGACCGTCAGATCCAACGTGGGCGCGCCACCGAGGAGCAGAAATCCGAGACGTTGGCCCACCTCACCGGCACGACTTCGCTCGATGACCTGCGCGATGTCGACATCGTCGTCGAGGCGATCGCGGAGGATCTGGCGATCAAGACCACGCTGTTTGAGAACCTCGACGAGATCTGCAAGCCCGGTGCCATCTTGGCGACCACGACGTCGTCGCTGCCGATCATCTCCTGCGCCAAGGCCACCAACCGTCCTCAAGACGTGATCGGAATGCACTTCTTCAACCCGGCACCGATCATGAAGCTCGTCGAAGTGGTCTCCACGGTGGCGACCTCCGACGACGTGGCGGAGACGGTGCGCGCATTGTGCGCCAAGGTCGGCAAGCACGCGGTGTCGTGTGGCGACCGCGCTGGGTTCATCGTCAACGCGCTGCTCTTCCCCTATCTGAACGACGCAGTGAAGATGCTCGAGGCCCACTACGCGAGTGCTGATGAGATCGACACCGCAATGAAGCTTGGCTGCGCGCTCCCGATGGGACCGTTCGAACTGCTCGACGTGGTCGGCAACGATGTCTCGTTGGCGATCCAGCGTGAGTTGTATCTGGAGTTCCGCGAGCCTGGCTTTGCCCCAGCGCCGTTGCTGGAGCACTTGGTGACGGCGGGCTACCTGGGTCGCAAGACCGGTCGGGGATTCCGGGACTACTCCACCCGCTAACCTGCCAGGGTGTCTCTGCACCGAACTGCCTACGGCGAGAACGGCCCCTGGGTCGTGTTCTGTCACGGACTGTTCGGTCAGGGCAAGAACTGGACCCAAATTGCCAAGGCGCTCAGTGATCGCTATCGGGTGTTGCTGCTCGATATGCCCAACCATGGCCGCTCGCCGTGGACTGAGAGCTTCGACTATGCCGAGGCCGCAGACCTGGTTGCCGCCGAGTTGCCCCACGATGAGCCGGTCACGCTGGTCGGTCACTCGATGGGCGGCAAGATCGCGATGTTGATCGCCCTGCGCCGACCGGGCCTGGTCGAGCGTTTGTGCGTCGTGGACGTCTCGCCGGTGGCCTATCACCATGGCCGGGAGTTCGCTGCCTATATCGACACCATGCGTGGTCTGGGTCTGCGGTCGCTGCAGCGCCGGTCGGAGGCGGATGCGGCGCTTGCCTCGGTGGTCGATGACCCGGTTGTGCGCGCGTTCTTGCTGCAGAATCTCCACCACGTCGACGGACAGTGGCGCTGGCAGCCCAATCTTGTCGTGTTGGGGCGCGATCTGGCCCAGTTGACCGGGTGGCCCGACGACGTCGCCAGCGATGCGACGTACGACGGACCGGTGCTGTGGATTGCCGGCGCTGATTCAAACTACGTGCAAGCGAGCTATGCCGAGGGGATGGAGCGCTACTTCCCCAAGGTCCGTCGAGTCACGATCAAGGACGCCGGCCACTGGGTGCATTCGGAGCAACCGGAGGTGTTCCTCGAGGTGCTTCGCCGCTTCTTGCCCTAAGACTCCTCGCGATTGCGGGCGCGATAAGCCGCGACGGCGACGCGATTGCCGCAGGTTGTGGAACAGAATCGGCGCGAGCGGTTGCGGGAGAGGTCGAGCACCACGCCCTCGCAGTCGTCGGCGGCACAGACCGCGAAGCGGGAGTGTTCCTCACCGCGGATGACGTCGATCATGGCCATGGCGGTCTCCACCACGATCCGATCCGCCAGCGGTTGGTCGAAGGAGATGGCGTGCAGGTGCCAGTCGAACCCATCGTGGCGAACCAACTGGGGCAGCGCTTGCGCGCCCACGAGCCATTCGTTCACGATCGCGACTGCCTTGTCTCGGGGAGCTAGGAGTAGTTCGCGCAGTCGGGGGCGCAGGGCACACACCGCAGCCAACTCGGCCACAGTGCGGTCGTGTCGACCCGTGTAGCCGAACTGAGCGAAGAACCCATCCAGGTCGGAGACGGTGCTGAGCGAGTCATCGAGGGCCGAGTTGACCAAGTGCACGGCCGATTGCAAGACCATCGCTGTGTCATAGGCAAAGGGCATGTTGACAGATTACCGGATTTCTCCTTACCGTCATGACTCATGCAGCAGATGACTCATGACGCGCCGGTCATTCCACGCACTCGGATGGCGTCGGGATTTGGCTTCGCCCTCACATCTGCGGTGAGTTTTGGGTTGGCCGGACCATTGGCGCGTGGATTGATGGACAACGGGTGGTCGGCAGGTGCCACGGTGACCGCACGCATCATGTTGGCTGCCGCCGTGCTGGTGCCTGCGGCAGTGATCTCGTTGCGTGGCCGCTGGCATCTGGTGCGCAACAACCTCGGCTTGATCGTGGGCTACGGCTTGGCTGCGGTTACGCTGGCGCAGTTCGCCTTCTTCAACTCCATTCGCTACCTCCCGGTCGGGATGGGTCTGCTGATCGAATACACCGCACCTGTCGCGGTCGTGGTGTGGATGTGGCTGCGCCATGGCCACCGCCCCACATGGATCACCGCAGTGGGGGCGCTTCTGGCCGGGCTCGGTTTGATTCTGGTCCTCGATGTGATCTCCGGCGCCAACTTCAACCCGATCGGAGTGGCCTGGGCGCTCGCGGCCATGTTGGGCGCGGCCACCTACTTCGTGGTGTCGGCTGATGAGGACAACGGGCTGCCGCCGCTGGTGTTGGCTGCCGGTGGACTGCTCTTTGGTGGCTCAGCGCTGCTCCTGCTGGGAGCGCTGGGACTGGTCCCGATGACCTGGGAGTACGTCGACGCCACCTATGCGCTCGGACAGGTCTCCTGGTGGCTTCCGATTGTGGGGCTCGGCTTGGTCACGGCCGCTACGTCGTATGTGACCGGCATTGCCGGCGTACGACGACTGGGCAGTCGCCTAGCGTCCTTCGTTGCCCTCACCGAGGTGCTGGCCGCCTTGGCGTTCGCCTGGCTGCTGTTGGCCGAATTGCCGCGCCCGATCCAGTTCGTCGGTGCGGCCTTCATCCTCGGCGGCGTGGTCGTGGTCAAACTGGGGGAGCGACCACCGGTGCACCATGTGGCCGACGAGGTCCCGGTCGGCGTCTGAGCGCTAACTGGCGTCGAGACGCCTGATGAACACCTCTCGGGTGATCAGCAGGATGGCTGCGGCTGTCGGAATCGCCAGCAGCGCGCCCACCACGCCAAGCAGCGTGGCCCCGATCACGGCCGCGATCACGATCACCATGCCCGGGATGTCGACCGACTTCGACATCACCCGCGGGTAGATCACATAGTTCTCGATCTGCTGATAGACCAGATAGAAGATCAAGCACGCGACGCCGGTTTTGACGTCGGTGGCAAACCCAATCGCAGTGACGATCACGGCGCCCAAGGTGGCCCCGATCATGGGGATTACATCGAGGAAGGCCACCACCATGGCCAGCGCTACGGCGTATTCACCCAGGCCGACGATGAACAAGAAGATCAACGTGGAGATGCCCGCGGCCAGTGCCACGATGAAGGCACCGGAGACGTAGCCGCCGATTCCATCCAGGATCCGCTCACCCAGCAAGGCCACCCGCTCACGGCGCGAAGCAGGCGCCAGACGCCACATTGACTCCTTGATCTGGTTCATCCCAGCCAAGAAGTAGAGCGTCAAGATGGTGACGATCAGGGCATCGGCAAAGAAGCCGATCACCGCTCCGGCCGCCCCCAGCACGCCACCAAAGACGTTCTTGCCCAAATCGGGGTTGGCGAGGAACTCCTGAATCCGATTGAAGATGTCGAAGCGGCGGTCAAGGCCGCGAAGCCAGGACGACTCCTGTAGCGACTTCAGCCAGTCCGGTGCGTTGGCCACGATCTTGGTGATCTGGTCACTGGCCACCGGCACGATGGCGACCACAAACAAGGTGAGCACCCCGATGACGGCGCCGATCACCGCAACCAGCGACAAACTGCGGTTGAGTCCCTTGCGCTCCAGCCACTCCACTGCAGGGTTCAGCCCGACGGCCAAAAACATGGCCACCACGATCAGGATCAGCACTCCGCCGATTGCTTGGATCCGGGTGGCGAGCCAGTACGCCGTGAGGGCGCCCGCGGCGCCAAAGAAGCCGATCAGAAACGGAGCCTTGCGAGAGAACGGGGGACCTGGCTGGCCAAACGGCAGTCGAGCAGCGGCCTTGGCCTCGGCGCGCTTGGCTGCCGCAGCCCGTCGTGCGGATGCGACCCGCTCAACTGCCTTGGGTTTGGTCACTCCGCTGCGGCATTCGCGTCGCTGGTGTCCTTGGTGAAGCCGGCCATCACATCGCGCAAGGCACCCAACTGAGCAGCAATGCCGTCGCGCTTGCGGGACAACTGGTCGACCTCGTGGCGCAACTCGCTGAGTTGGCGTTCGGAGTCGGCATGGCCAGCGCTGCGGACCTGCTCGGCCTCGGACTTGGCTGCGCTCAGGATCTGTTCGGCCTCACGCTTGGCCCGGGTCAGTGTGGCCTCAGCGTCTTGGTCGACCTGATCGCGGTGAGCGTTGGCGGCCTGGGTCGCTTCGCGCGCCCGCTGCTCAGCGGCAGCGGCCCGCTCCTCGGCTTCCTTGACCAGCCGAGCAGTCTCGCTGACGGCGGTTTCGTGGTGCTCTTGGGCTTCGCGAGCCAACCGCTCCTTCTCGACGGCCAGCGCGCGGCGTGCCTCGTGGACTTCGCGGTCGGCAGCGGCCTTGGCCTTGTCGACCTCACGAGCCGAGGTCATCCGCTGCGCCTCGACCTCCTTCTGGGCACTCAGCCGCAGTTGGTCGGCCTCACTCTGCGCTGCTGCGCGCAGGTCCTCGATCTCGGCGTGGCTGCGAGACTTGTGCGCCTCAAGTTCGCTCATCGTGCGGGTGCGGGTGTCGTCGATCTCGGCCAATTGCACTCGCCGCATGTCATCGGCATCGCGCTCGGCACTGGCCCGAGTGGCGGCCCCATCGCGCTCCGCCTGGTCGAGGATCTGCGCGGCCTTGGCCTCGGCGCTGCTGAGCACCTCGTCGGCCTGCTCCTCTGCTAGCCGCAGCATCTCCGAGGCGCGGCCACCCAGTCCGGCGTACGACGGCTTCTCAACCTCGGTCGCCTTGACCCGCAGTTGTTCGGTCTCGGCCTCCAGTTCGGCGATCCGTCGACGGGCCTCACCGAGGTTGGCGGTCAATTCGGAGCGCTCGGTGTTGGAGTCGGCGAGGAAGCGGTCAACGGCGGCTTGCTCATAACCGCCGCGGCGGCTGATCGGGAAGGTCACAGGACTCACTCTCGCAGGGGGTGCGTAGGAAACGGGCGCAGGCGCGGCGACCGGGGGTGCCGGTGGTCGGGCCGGTGGTGTGTCGGTGGGCTCGGCGTCGACCACAGGCAAGACCTGGGTGACGTCATCGGACCCCTCAGGGACGTCGTCGAAGATGGAAAGGCCGCGGCCGTCAGGCATGTGCATGGCTCCCTTGGAACTGCCGAGAACACGTGGTGGGTGATCCAGACAAGTGTGCCCTACTGCGCAACCAGCAGAAAGTCAGTCGAGGGGTGGTCACGACCTGCGCGACCACCCCTCGGGTGCCGGTTTCTAAGACGGCTGGCTCAGATGCCGCGGAAGCGGTTGATCCCCTCGAGGTGCTGAGCGCGGAGTTCTTCGTTGCGCACGCCGAGGCCCTCAGCAGGTGCCATGCAGAGCACGCCGACCTTGCCCTGGTGGAGGTTGTGGTGCACATCGAGGGCGGCCTGGCCGACATCGGCCAGGGCGTAGGTCTTCGACAACGTCGGGTGAATCTTGCCCTTGGCGATCAGTCGGTTGGCCTCCCACGACTCCCGGTAGTTGGCGAAGTGGGAGCCAACAATTCGCTTGAGATTCATCCACAGATAACGGTTGTCGTATTGGTGCATGTAGCCACTGGTGGACGCACAGGTGACGATCGTGCCCCCCTTGCGCGCGGCGTACACCGAAGCGCCGAAGGTCTCGCGCCCTGGGTGCTCGAAGACGATGTCGACGTCTTCACCGCCGGTGAGTTCGCGGATCTTCGCGCCCAGACGCCGCCACTCGCGCGGGTCTTGGGTGTGCTCGTCCTTCCAGAACTTCCAGTTCTCCTCAGAGCGGTTGATGATCAGTTCGGCACCCATCGAGCGGCAGATCTGGGCCTTCTCCTCGTTGGAGACCACGCAGATCGGGGTGGCGCCGCCGTTGAGGGCGTACTGCGTGGCGAAGCCGCCCAGACCGCCACTGGCGCCCCAGACCAGCACGTTGTCGCCCTGCTTCATGCCGGCGCCGTTCTGGCTGACCAATTGGCGGTAGGCGGTGGAGTTGACCAGACCCGGGGAGGCAGCCTCCTCCCAGGTCAAGTGGCCCGGCTTGGGCATCAACTGGTTGGACTTGACCAGCGCAATGTGGGCCAAGCCGCCGAAGTTGGTCTCAAAGCCCCAGATCCGCTGCTCGGGGTCCATCATCGTGTCGTTGTGCCCCTCGGGCCCTTCCAGCTCGACACTCAAGCAGTGGGCAACGACCTCGTCGCCGGGTTTCCAGTTGTGCACGCCCAGGCCGGTCTTGAGCACAACACCGGCCAGGTCGGAGCCGACCACGTGATAGGGCAAGTCGTGGCGCTTGGCCAGCGGCGAGACGCGGCCGTAGCGCTCCAGGAAGCCGAAGGTGGATACGGGCTCAAAGATGCTGGTCCACACCGTGTTGTAGTTGATCGCACTGGCCATGACTGCCACCAGTGCCTCGCCCGGGCCGAGTTCGGGAAGCGCGACCTCTTCTACGTGCAGAGATTGGCGCGGGTCCTTATCTCGACTGGGCATGCCCGCAAACATCTCCACCTCGTCCTTATGCACAGTGGCGGCCAAGTAGGCCTCAGGCATGGGGAGGTTGGCGTAGTCGTCGCTGCTGGTGTCGCCGGCCATGATGGCGTCGAGGATCTGGTTCACGGCGTGCTCCTTCGTCGGGGGCTCGAATCTCAAACGTACTGGTCGGTAATGGCTCTGGTCATCGGATCGGAGACGTGATCTGGCTGACGTTTCAGTGAGAGGCAGCAGGCTCGACGAGTTCGACCAAGACGCCGCCGGCGTCCTTGGGATGGATGAAGTTGACCCTGCTATTGGAAGTCCCGCGCTTCGGTACGTCGTACAGCAGGCGGACACCGCGCTCGCGCAACACCGCACACACCTCATCGATGTCAGCCACCCGATAGGCGACCTGCTGGATCCCCGGGCCGTTGCGGCCCAAGAACTTGCCAATCGTGCTCGCCGGGCTCAGCGGCGCCAGCAGTTGGACGCAGGAACCGGATTCGCCCACGCCCATCATCGCCTCGCGCACGCCTTGCTCCTCATTGGTCTCCTCGTGGAGGAGGGGCATGCCAAGGGTGTCGCGATAGAAGGCAATCGCCGCATCGAGGTCCGGCACGGCCATGCCGACGTGATCGATATGGGTGAACAAACCGGGTGGAATCGGCGCAGTCATGGGGTTAGTCTTCCCGGCGCGGTGGTCGGTCACAACGCGATGTGACCGCATCAACACCACCATCACGACACTGGAGGGCGCAGGTGATGATCACAGAGCGTGAGATCAACGGCGTTCGCTGCTTCGGTGTCGAGCGACCTGGGAAACTGCCCAAGGAGTTATTGGTTCAGTTCATTCTCAGGAGCGGGGTTCGGGACCAGGCCTTTCATGAAGAAGAACTCGCGCACCTCGTCGAGCACATCTTGCTGAGTGCCGTTGACGACAGCGAGATCACGGTCCAGGGGACGACCGGACTCACCTGCACTGACCTGACGTTCGTTGGCGAGTCCGGGGCTGTGCAACGAGCAACTGCGCCGCGATCACGGCACCGTCTATGGCGTCGATCCGGACCCGATCGAACTCAGCGATGGCAGCCTCTTGATCGGGCTGCACATCCAGTGCACCGATAAGTCTGCCGCCGAGGCCGTGAACGCGGTGCTGGG
>WBZP01001165.1_pt1 | contig 33261 bp, 25 predicted proteins | sample 5204301 | NCBI WGS metagenome assembly WBZP01 (sample SAMN12412401, study PRJNA552823) | activated sludge metagenome | isolation source: activated sludge from nitrification reactor of wastewater treatment plant... | place: USA: Pennsylvania | collected 2017 | reverse complement strand
ATCTCGCCGCTGGCCAAGAGCGTGCCCGGCGACCCGCTGCACGTGGAGCGCTTCGAGTTCTTCATCGGCGGCATGGAGATGGGCAACGCCTTCACCGAGTTGAACGACCCGCAGGAGCAGCGGCGGCGCTTCGAGGCGCTGCAAGAGGTCTTCGGCAAGGACGACGAGGAGCGCAACCCGATTGACGAGGACTACCTGCGGGCGATGCGCTACGGGATGCCGCCCAACGGCGGCTTCGGCATGGGCGTGGATCGGCTGGCGCTGCTGCTGACCGACGGCCGTACCCTGCGCGACGTATTGCTCTACCCCCACCTGCGCGACAAAGAGGTATAGGGCGGGTTGGCAACCCGCCTCTTCCTTCTGTCGCCTCTATGACGACCGACCAACAACAGTCGCTCCTCCACAACCCCGGCGTGCGCACGTTCCTGGTCATCTGGCTGGGACAGTTCGTGTCGCGCGTCGGCACGGCGATGACGCGCTTCGCCCTGCTCATCTGGGCTTATGAGCAGACGGGCGCGGTGACAACGGTGGCTCTACTGGGCTTCTTCGGCTTCCTGCCCTACGTGCTGCTCAGCCCCATCGCCGGGGTGTGGGTTGACCGGCTGGACAGGCGCAAGGTGATGCTGCTGGCCGACCTGGGATCGGGCCTCATCACGGCGGCGCTGCTGGGGCTGTACTTCACCGGCGGGCTGGCCATCTGGCATCTCTATGCCGCCGAGATGCTCACCGCCACGCTCGACGCCTTCCAGGGACCGGCCTTCAGCGCCGCCAGCACGGTGCTGCTGCCCAAGGAGCTATACGGCCGCGCCAGCGGCCTGCGCTCGATGGCCGACGACGGCGCGCGCATCCTGGCCCCCTTCCTGGCCGGGATCGTGATGGCCTGGGTTGGGTTGAGCGCCGTGCTGTTCGTAGACGTGGCGACGTTTGCCGTGGCCGTGCTGACACTGGTGGTCATTCGCGTGCCCGACATTCGCGGGCAACAGAGCGAAGCGCCGCACTTCTGGCGCGAAATGGGCGTCGGCTTCGACTACATCCGGCAACGCTCCGGCCTGCTGGGTCTGACGCTGCACTTTACCGTGGTCAACTTCTTCGCCGCGCTGACCTACTTCGGCGTCTTGCCGGCCATGATCCTGGCCCGCACCGGCGGCGACGAGGTGGCGCTGGGGCTGGTGCAGGGGGCGCTGGGCGCGGCCGGGCTGGTGGGCGGGCTGATCATGACCGCCTGGGGCGGGCCGCGGCGCAAGATTCACGGGGTGCTGCTGGGCACGGCGCTGTCGTTCTTGCTGGGGGACTTCCTGTTCGCGGTCGGGCGCGGGGTGGTGGTGTGGGTCGTCGCAGCGGCGGCGGCGTCGGTCTTCATCCCCATCCTGTTCGGCAGCCGCAACGCCATCTGGCAGGCCAAGGTTCCGCCGGCGGTGCAGGGGCGCGTCTTCGCCACCGATAGTATGCTGCGGCTGTCGCTCAATCCGGCGGGCTATCTGCTAGCCGGGGTGCTGGGCGACCGAATGTTTGAGCCGGCGATGGCGGCCGGCGGTGGGCTGGCGGCCGTCTTCGGGCCGCTGGTGGGCACGGGGCCGGGCGCGGGCATGGCCCTGATGTTCGTCGGCACGGCCACGATGGGCAGCCTGATGAGCCTGCTGGCCTACCTCTTCCCGGCCATCCGCAACGTGGAGAGCGATCTGCCCGACTTCGACGCGGAAGAGGAGAAATCACAAATTGTGCAGAGTGGTTAGTCGTTGGTCGTTGGTCGTTAGTCACCAACGACCAATGACCAACGACCAACGACCACCTCATAATCTGTGGCTTCTTCCGCTTCTTAAGCCGCCTGCTTGAGCTTATCCTGGAACGACTTGCGAAACTTGCGCACCTTGGGGTCTACCACGTAGACGCAGTAGGGCTGGTACGGGTTCTGGGCGAAGTAGTCCTGGTGGTACTCCTCGGCCTCGTAGAACGTGTCGAAGAGCACGATCTCGATCACGATCGGGTCGCGCCAGACGCCTTCGGCCACAGCCTGGTCGCGGGTCTTCTCGGCCGCCGCCCGCTGCGCCTCGTCGTGGGTGAGGATGATGGAGCGATACTGCGGGCCGACGTCGTTGCCCTGCCGGTCGCGTGTCGTCGGGTCGTGGATGCGCCAGAAGATTGTCAGGATATCTTCGTAGCCGATGATCGCCGGGTCATACCACACCTGGACGACCTCGGCGTGGCCGGTGCGCTTGCCGCACACCTGCTCATAGGTCGGGTTGGGCACGTGGCCACCGGCATAGCCGGAGACGACCCGCTCCACGCCGGCCACGTCGCGGTAGACGGCGTCGAGACACCAGAAACAGCCGCCGCCCAGCGTCGCCACTTCAAGTTGCTTGTCAGTCATACGTTCACCTTCGCTTGTAGTATAGAAAGAAGTTAACGCAAAGACGCCAAGGGGCAAAGACGCAAAGCGGTTATTCTATTTTGCGTCTCAACCAGTGCGCCATGAAGTCCGCCAACGATACTCAGACGACATGAGACCGCTCTTCCTTGCGTCTTAGCCCCTTGGCGTCTTTGCGTTGAATTCTTGGCGTTGAATTCTCCCCGCCTTTGCGCTAGATTCCTGTCAAGATGAAAGAAGTGCTTGACGACATCGCCCGCTGGCTGGCCGATGGGGAACGCGACATCGCCCTGGCCACCGTTCTGACAACGTGGGGTTCGGCGCCGCGCAAGGCCGGGGCCAAGATGGCCTTCACCGCCGGCGGGGCGGCCATCAGCGGCTCGGTCAGCGGCGGCTGCGTCGAGGGCGCGGTCATCGAGGCCGGCGGCGAGGTGCTGGCCGAGAGGCGGCCGCGGCTGCTGCGCTTCGGCGTGGCCGACGAGACGGCCTGGGGCGTGGGCCTGGCCTGCGGCGGCACGATCGAGGTGTTCGTGGAGCGGCTGGATATGGCCGCCTATGAGGCCGCCCGGCGCTGGGCCGAGGCCGGGACGAGCGGGGCGCTGCTGACAGCCGTCGCCGGGCCGGACGAGTGGCTGGGGCGCAAGGCGATTGTCGAGGGCGGGGCGGTCGTGGCCGGTTCGCTGGCTCCGGCGCTGGACGCCGACACTGTAGCCCTGGCCGACGCCGCCCGCGCCGCGCAGCGCGTGACTGTGGCCAGCGACATCGAACTGTTCATTGACCCCATTCGCCCCGCGCCGGCGCTGGTCATGGTTGGCGGAGCGCATATCGCCGTGGCGTTGGCGCGACTGGCGCGGGTGCTGGGCTACCGAACGGTGGTGGTTGACCCGCGGCGGGCGTTCGGCAGCGCCGCCCGCTTCCCGGACGTAGACCGGCTGGTGCAGGCCTGGCCGGACAAGGCGCTGGCCGAGAACCCCCTGACGACCGAGTCGGCCGTCGTCACGCTGAGCCACGACCCCAAGATTGACGACCCGGCGCTGCGGGCGGCGCTGAGCAGCGACGCCTTCTACGTCGGCGCGCTAGGCAGCCGCAAGACCCACGCCGCCCGCCGCCAACGCCTGGCCGCCGCCGGCTTCGACGAGGCCCAACTGGCCCGCATCCACGCCCCCATCGGCCTCGACATCGGCGCCGACAACCCTGAGGAGATTGCACTGGCAATTATGGCTGAGGTGGTGCAGGCGTGGCGGAAGCAGTGGGCCAGTAGGTCAGTAGGTCAGTAGGTCAGTAGGTCAGTGGGCCAGTACAACAGTTGCCCGGTTACGCGCTCTTCATTCGTAGTTCGTAGTTCGTAATTCGTAGTTCGCACTGACCTACTGCCCCACTGACCTACTCTCCATATCCATTCGGATTCCCCGCCTGCCACCGCCACGTATCGGCCATCATGTCGTCCAGATCGTTCTCGGCCACCCAGGCCAGTTCGCGCGCGGCCCGCGACGGGTCGGCGTAGCAGATGGCCGCGTCGCCGGGGCGGGGCGGGTGGATCTGCACCGGGATGGGCCGGCCGCAGGCGCGCTCGAAGGCGGCCACGACTTCCAGCACGCTGTAGCCGCGGCCCGTGCCCAGGTTGTAGGTGATCAGGCCGGGATGCTCGGTTAGCCTGGTCAGGGCGCGCAGATGCCCCTGGGCCAGGTCAACGACGTGGATGTAGTCGCGCACGCCGGTGCCGTCGGCCGTCGGGTAGCTGTCGCCGAAGACGCGCAGATAGGGCAGGCGGCCGACGGCCACCTGAGCGATGTAGGGCACGAGGTTGTTGGGCAGGCCGTTGGGGTCTTCGCCGATGCGCCCGCTGGGGTGCGCGCCGACGGGGTTGAAGTAGCGCAGCAGGGCGATGTCCCAGCGCGGGTCGGCGCGGTGCAGGTCGCGCAGGATGTCTTCGGCGATGAGCTTGGTGTGGCCGTAGGGATTGACGGCTGATAGTGGCGTGTCCTCGCTGATGGGCATCTGCTGCGGATCGCCGTAGACGGTGGCCGACGAACTGAACACCAGCCGGCGCACGTCGTGGGCGTCCATCGCCTCCAGCAGGTGGAGCGTGCCGGTGACGTTGTTGTGGTAGTAGCGCAGCGGTTGGGCGACGGATTCGCCGACGGCCTTCAGCGCCGCGAAGTGGATGACGGCGTCAATGGGCGCGGCGGCAAAGACGGCATCGAGGGCCGCCCGGTCGAGCAAATCCACACGGTGGAAAGTCAAGGGCCGTCCGGCCAGTTCCATGACGCGCCGCAACGCCTCTTCGCGGCTGTTGATCAGGTTGTCTACGACGACCACGTCGTGGCCCGCCGCTAGGAGTTCCAGCGCCGTGTGGCTGCCGATGTAGCCCGCGCCGCCGGTGACGAGAATACGCATTGCTTGCACCTCGAAGGAGAGTCCACAGATTACACAGATTTCAGAGTAATCTATGTATCTTACAGTTGGACTAACCGATTGGCGCAGTGAGTGGGAGAGAAACCACAGGTTAGGCGCGGCTGTCCCCAGCCGCGCCTAACCTGTGGTTTCTCTTTTCTTCTAAAGCGGGCAGAGGATGCGCCCGCAACTGTCGCAGCGGACGAGCTTGCCCTCGGCGGCGGCGCGGATGGTGGTGCCGGAGAGGGTCATCTGGCAGGCCTGACACTTGCTGCCGCGCAGCCCGGCCACGGCCAGCCCACGCTTCTCCTGGATCAACTGGTCGTAACTCTTCAGCGCCGCCGGCTGAGCCAATGCCGCCTGCCGGCCGCGCTTCTCGATCAGCTTGCTCAGATGCACGCCCAGGCTTTGCTGCTCGACTTTCAGGGTGGCGACGGAGGCGTTGAACTCGCCCGCCAGGCGCTCGACTTCGGCCGCCGCGGCCTGGCTGAGTGTCTGCCGCTCGTCCACGGCCATCATGATCTTCAGCGCCTCGTCTTCCAGCGCCGCCCGGCGGCGGCCGAGGGCTTCGACCTCGTGTTGCAAGTCGTTCAGTTCTTTGGGGACTTTCACGACGCCGGAGTAGAGCCGCTCCTCGGAGCGCTTGGCTTTGTCGGCCACGCCGGCGATCTCCAGCGTCAGGTCGTTGTGGCGGGCGCGCCAGCGGTGCAGCTCGGCCTCGGCCGCGGCGGATGCCTCGCGGGCAGCCACGAGCGCCGGTGGATCCTTCTGCAAGCGCAGCACCTCGCCCAGGCGCTGCTTCTTCGTCCGTATCTCGGTGTCAATCTGCTGCAAGTCGTAGAGTACTCGTGCCTGGCTCATCGCGCCTCCCACGTGTGGCTGATTGGCATTGTAGCACATCGGCCTTAGATGGCGAACGCGGGTATAATCGCCGATCTATGGTCTCAAGGATGCTGGAATTGGGCGAACAGCCTTATAGCGAAGCCGATGCGGAGTGGGATGCCTTCGTTGCCGCCCATCCCCACGGCAGTCTGTTGCAGACGACGAACTGGGCGCGGCTGAAGAACCGCTTCGGCTGGACGTCGGAGCGGGTGTGGATGCGGCGCAACGGCCGCCTGGTGGGCGGGGCGCAGGTGCTCTTCCGCTCGGTGGCGCTGGGCGTGGTCAAGATGGGCTACGTGCCCCACGGCCCGCTGGTGGATTGGCGCGACGACGAACAGGTGGCGGTGCTGTTCAACCAGATCGATCAGGCCGCCTATCGGCGCGGGGCGGGGCTGCTGAAGATAGAGCCGCGGCTGTGGCAGGAGGAGTGGCCGGCGGCCGAGTGGGAGGCGCTCTACCGGCGGCACGGCTGCGTTCCCTCGCCCGACACCATCCAGCCGCCGCGCACCGTTGTCATTGACCTGCGGCCGAGCGAAGACGACATCCTGGCCGCCATGAAGCAGAAGACGCGCTACAACGTCCGGCTGGCCGAGAAGAAGGGCGTGACGACGCGCCTGGGCACGGCCGCCGACCTGCCGGCCTTTATCCGCCTGATGCACGCCACCGGCCAACGCGACAGCTTCGGCATCCATCAGCCGGAGTACTACCGTTCGGCCTACGACCTGTTCGCGCCGGACAACGCGGCGCTGCTGCTGGCCGAGTTCGAGGGGCGACCATTGGCCGGGGTGATGGTCTTCGCCTGGGGCAATTCGGCGGCCTATCTCTACGGCGCGTCGAGCGACGAGGAGCGGGCGCGCATGCCGGCCTACGCCGCGCAGTGGGCCGCGCTGCGTTGGGCCAAGGCGCGCGGCTGCGTGGAGTACGACCTGTGGGGCGTGCCCGACGCTGACGAGGCGGAGCTGGAGGCGGGCTTCACCGACCGGCAGGATGGGCTGTGGCCGGTCTACCGCTTCAAGCGCGGCTTCGGCGGCCAGGTGCGGCGCACGGTGGGCGCGGCCGACCGGGCCTATAACGGACTGTTGCACCGGCTGTACGCCTGGCGGCGCGGCAGATAAGTTGTAGGGCGGGTTGGCAACCCGCCTCTTCTGCCTACAAAGATAGAAGAGGCGGGTTGCCAACCCGCCCTACAAGGGGAAGGCGGGTTGCCAACCCGCCCTACAAGGCGGGTTACCAACCCGCTCTACAGGAAGAAGAAGGCCACAGCCAGAATCACGTAGAGCACCAGCAGCATCGCCCCTTCCAGCCAGATGCTCTTGCCGTCGAGCGAGACGAAGGCGGCGATGAGCGCCGCCGCGGCGACGGCCAGCACCTCGTAGGACGTGAACTCCAGCGGCATCGGGTTGCCCAGCGCCAGGCTGATGAACACCAGCAGCGGCGCGACAAAGAGGGCGATCTGCAAGCTGGAGCCGATGGCGATGCTCAGGCTCAGATCCATCTTGTTCTTCAACGCCACCTGGACGGCGACGAAGTGCTCGGCGGCGTTGCCGACCAGGGGGATGAGGATGATGCCCAGGAAGAACTCGCTCAACCCTAGCGCTTCGGTCACCGGCTCGACCGCGCCGACGAGGAACTCCGACAGCAGGGCGATGAAGCCCACGGCGACGACCAGGACGATGAGCGCATGGGCAGTGCTCCAGCCCAGGGGGGCGTGGGCCTCGCGGGCCACGGGGTCGGGCACCTTGGCGTTTGGCGCCGCGGCGGGGGCGTGTCCGTCGTGGGTCTCGGCCTCGGCGTGGGTCTGGGCGGTGAAGGAGTAGAGGATAGTCAGACCGTACATGACCAGGATGGCCACGGCTACGCCGATGCTCAGGGATTCGACCCGCTGGAAATCCGGCTCCAGGGCCTGATTAAAGAACGACGGGATGGCCAGGGCGAACACCGACAGCACCAGCAGCGTGGCGTCAATGCCGGCATTGGCGGCGTTGAACTTCTGCACGCCATGCTTGATGCCGCCGACCAACAGCGCCAGACCCAGCACCAAAAGCAGGTTGCCCAGGATGGAGCCGGTGATCGAGGCCAGCACCAGATCAACAAGCCCCTGGCGCAGGGCGACGATGGCGATGATGAGTTCGGCGGCGTTGCCCAGCGTGGCATTGAGCAGGCCACCGGCGCGCTGACCCACCTTTTCGGCCAGCGCCTCGGTGCCTTCGCCGATCATCCCGGCCAGAGGGATGATGGCCAACGCCGAAGCCAGCAGGATGAGCGTCGGGCTGGCGTGGGTGAACTCGAAGATGATGGCCACCGGGACGAAAATTGCAAAGATGAGCAGGATGGGACTTAGCCCGGTAAAGTGTTCAATGCGCTTTAGAGCGGAATTCATGCAACCCTCCACGGATAACTCGATTGAGGCGGGATTGTAACAGAAGCGCGACCAGGCTCAACACATATCCAGACCTCAGAGGTCTCAGAAGACCTCTGAGGTCTGAGCGTTCGTGTTCTTTGCGTCCTTGCGTCCTTGCGTTAAGCTTCTGTCCCTTATGGCTTCTCGAAATGCACCGCCAATCGCCCGCGCGGCGACGTTCAAGCGCGAGGAATCGCCCGCTACCTGGGACCAGGCGCTGGCCCGGCTGCCCTATGCCCACGCCCTGCAAAGCTGGGCCTGGGGGCAGTTCAAGGCGCGCTGGGGCTGGCGCTCGCGGCCGTTAACTCTGTCGGTGGGTGGCAACGGCTGGGAGGCGACGGCCGCGGCTCACGTCCTGCGCCGCGACCTGCCGCGCACGCCCTACTGCGTCCTCTACGTGCCCAAGGGGCCGGCCCTGGACTACGGCGACGCCACCCTGCGCCGCCACGTGCTGGCCCAACTGGAGCAACTGGCGCGGCGCGAACGGGCCATCTTCATCAAGATTGACCCGGAGGTGGTGCGGTCTTGGGGGCTGGAGGGCGAGCGTGTGTCGCCAACGGGCGCGGCCGTGGTACGCGATTTGTCGGCCCGCGGCTGGCGGCCGTCGGCCGAGCAGATCCAGTTCCGCAATACGGTCGAGTTGCCCCTGGAAGGCAGCGAGGAGCAACTGCTGGCGGCCATGAAGCAGAAGACGCGCTACAACATCCGCCTGGCCGAGCGCAAGGGCGTCAGTGTGCGGCCGGGCACAACGGCCGACTTGCCGACCATCGCCGCCATGTACCAGGAGACGGGCGCGCGCGACGGCTTCACGACGCGGCCGGCCGCGTACTACCTCGACGGTTGGACGGCCCTCGTTGAGGCCGGGCTGGCCCACCCGCTGCTGGCCGAGGTCGAAGGGCGGCCGGTCGCCGCCGTCATCCTGGTGCGCTTCGCCGACCGCGTCATCTACATGTACGGCGCGTCGCGCGACGAGGCCCGCGAGCGGATGCCCAACCATCTGCTACAGTGGGAGGCCATTCGCTGGGCGCGAGCGCAGGGGGCCGGCGTCTACGACTTCTGGGGCGCGCCGGACGTGTTCGACGAGAGCGACCGGCTGTGGGGCGTGTGGCGGTTCAAGGCCGGGTTCAACGGCGAAGTGGTGCGCTTCATCGGCGCGTGGGACTATACCTCCCGGCCGCTGCTCTACCGGCTGTATACGCAGGCCATCCCGCGCTACCTCGACCGGTTGCGCTCACGCCGCGGCCGGCCGTCGGGCGAGCTGACGGGTTGAAAAGAGAAATGATCCGCAGATTTAGCAGATGCAAAAGAAGCTCACGCAAAGGACGCAAAGGGGGCAAAGAACGCAAAGAAGAACGCTTTTCTTCCTTAAGCGCCTTTGCTCCCTTTGCGTCCTTTGCGTGAGCTCTTCTTCTTTGAATCTGCCCAATCTGCCGAATCTGCGGATAAATCCAGGAGATAACATGAGCCGAACGATTGTGGTGCTAGATGGCGACCAGACGGGGCAGGAGTTGCTGGAAGAGTCGTTGCGCGTGCTGCAACAGGACGTGATCCGCTACCCGCTGGAGTTCCTGCGCTTCGACTTGAGCCTGGCCAACCGGCGGGCGACGAAGAACCAGGTCGTTTATGAGGCCGGGCGGGCCATTCGCCAGTATCGCGTCGGTCTGAAGGCGGCCACCATCACGCCGGAGAAGGCCGGCGACGTGGGCAGCCCCAACGCCATCCTGCGCGATGTGATGGACGCCGAGATCATCCTGCGCACCGGCCGGCGTATCCCCGGCGTGCGCCCCGCGGGCGGCATCTATGCGCCGATCAGCGTCGTGCGCATGGCCCGCGACGACGCCTACGGTGCGCGCGAGTGGCGCGAGGGGGAGCCGGGCAGCCTGGGGGAGTACGCCTTCCGCACCGAGAAGATCTCGCGCTGGGTCTGCCGCGCCGTGTCCGAGTTCGCCTTCCAGCACGCCAAAGAGAATGGGGCCAAGGTCTTCGGCGGGCCGAAATACACCGTCAGTCCGGTCTATGAAGGCATGTTCAAAGAGGAGATGGACGCCGCCGCCGCCCGCCACCCCGACGTGCGCTATGAGCCGCAGCTCATTGACGCCACGATGGCCCTGCTCATCACCACCAGCGGCGAGCCGCTGGTCATCCCCTCGCTCAACCGCGACGGCGACCTGCTCTCTGACCTCGTCTTGCAGATGTTCGGTTCCATCGCCGGGTCGGAGTCTATGGTCATCTCGCTCAATCAGGATGGCGTCATTGACTGCGTGATGGCCGAAGCGCCCCACGGCACGGCCCCCAGTCTGGAGGGTAAGAACGTAGCCAACCCGATGGCCATGATCCTGGCCGCGGCCGGGCTGCTGGGGCATATGGATGAGAAGGAGTTGAAGACCGCCAGCCGCGCCATCTATGAGGCCACGCTGGAGGCGACCTACGACGGCGTGCGCACGGCCGACCTGACCGGCTCCAGCAGCACCGACCAGTTTACCAATGAGGTCATTCGGCGGGTGAAGAGCAAGCTGGAGGTGTGGTCGTCGTTGAAGTAGTGGCGAACTACGAACGACGAGCTACGAGCTACGAATGAAGAGTGGCGAGTGGCGGGCGGCAGGTGGCGAGTGGCGAGCCACCAACGACTATCAACTGACAACTGCCCTACTGCCCACTGACAACTTCCACCACCGTAACCTCCGGCGGGCAGAAGAGCCGCACACGCGGCGCGGCCAGCCCCTCGAAGCCGATGCCGCGGGTGACGTAGAGGTGCGTCCGGCCGAGCGTGTAGTGGCCCATGACGAAGCGGCGGCCGAGTTGCGACGCCGTCAGCAGCGGGCCGATGAGCGGCAGCCGCACCTGGCCGCCGTGGGTGTGGCCGCACAGGTAGAGATCAATGCCCCGCTCGGCCGCGGCCAACATCAGTTCCGGAGAATGGTAGAGCAGCACCCGCGGCCCAGCGTCTGGCGCGGCGGCCAGCACGCGGTCGAGCGTCATCGTGTCGCGGGCGATGTCGTGGTGGCAGTCGAGGCCGAGCAGCGTCAGGCAGCGTCCGCGGCTGAGCGCCACCGCCACGGCCTCATCGCGCAGCAGGCGGGCCGGCAGACCATCGAACAGGGGTGGGATGACCGTGTGGAGGTCAACCGGCGGCGTGCCCAGAACGGCGAAGATGCCATAGCGGGCGTGGAGCTGGCCCAGCAGTTGGCGTACCTGGGCGTGGGTCTCCGGGTCTACGTTGTTGGACAGATTGACATAATCGCCGGTCAGCAGAATGAGGTCGGGCTGCGTGGATTCGGCCAGTTCGAGCAGTTGCGTCTCGCGCACGCTGAGCCGTTCCAGATGGATGTCGCCAACGTGGAGGATGCGGATGGGCGGCGCGCCGGGCGACAGGTGGTCGCTGGAGATGGTCAGGTGGCTCAGCTCCAGCCGGCCCGGCTCGACTAGTGCCCCGCGATAGAGGGCCAGCAGGCCGATGAACTGCGCGATGATGAGAAGCAGCAGGGCCGTTGACCAGGGCAGCCACAGACCGGCCAGACCGACAACCAGCGCTGCCGCCGCCCGCGACAGGGCCAGGGCGGCGATCTGCCCCTGCCACGGCCCGAAGGAGAGCCGGCGGCGGGGAAGCTCCTGGAGCAGCAAGGCGTCGGCGGCGAAGAAGGCCAGCAGCGCGCCGGCCACGGCTATGGCCAGCAGCCCTTCGCGCGCCAACAGCCGCCACAGGGCGGCGACGGCCGCGGCCAACCCCGCCCCCGCCAGCGCGACCAACCAGGTGGGCCAGCCGGCGGGCGCGTAGAAAGCCTTTAACAGAAAGTGGAAGCGGCTCTTGGTCAGAACGTCATCGTCGGCGAGCGTGTCGAAGCTATGGGTCATGGCGCGGGCTATACCCCAAATAGACAGGCGGCGCAAATGGGCTACAATACAGCCTGAGTCGTTGGCGCGCCGTCGCGCCGTTGAAGCCCAAGATGCCTATGGACCCCAAGTTCCCCGCCCGCGTGCCCATCGCCTATCTGCCAACGCCCATCGAACGGCTGGAGCGCCTGTCGCGCCACCTGGGCGGGCCGGAGATCTGGATCAAGCGCGACGACCAGACCGGGCTGGCCAGCGGCGGCAACAAGACGCGCAAGCTGGAGTTCCTGGTGGCCGACGCGCTGGCCCAGGGCAGCGACCATCTGGTGACGACCGGCGCGCCGCAGAGCAACCACTGTCGCCAGACGGCGGCGGCCGCGGCCCGCTTTGGCCTGGGCTGTAGTCTCGTCCTGCGCGGCCGCAAGCCGGAGGCGACCACGGGCAACCTGCTGCTCGACCACCTGCTGGGGGCGCACGTCTACTGGAACGACGGCCGCGACTGTAACGAGGCTATCGCCGCCGTGCAGGCTGAGTTGCGCTCGCTCGGCCGCCGCCCTTACTTTATCCCCCTGGGCGGCTCCAATGTCATCGGCGCGACCGGTTACGTGCTGGCTATGGGCGAACTGATGGGCCAGTTGGAGGCCGAGCGGTTGAACGTGGACTTCATCGTCTTCGCCAGCAGCAGCGGCGGCACGCAGGCGGGCATCACGTTGGGCGCGCACGTCTACGGCTATCGCGGCGCGGCGCTGGGCATCAGTGTGGATCACCCGGCCGATTCGCTGCGCACGCAGGTGGCGGCGCTGACTACAGCCACGGCCACCCATCTGGGCCTCGATAGCCTGTCGCTGGCCGACCGCATCGTCGTCAACGACGACTATCTGGGCGAGGGGTACGCCCGCGTGGGCGAGACGGAGCGCGAGGCCATCAAGCTCGTCGGCCAACTGGAAGGCATCCTGCTCGATCCGGTCTACACCGGCCGGGCGATGGGCGGGCTGATTGACCTCATCCGTTGGGGGGCGTTCACCCGCGGCCAGCGCGTGCTGTTCTGGCACACCGGCGGGGCGGCGGCGCTGCCCGCCTTCGCCGACCGGCTGTTGTAGCGTCTTTACCCGGCGCGCCGCCGAACCAAACCAACGCCTATGCTCAAACGAATCTATCAACTGATCCTGCTGGCCCTGGCCGGGCTGGCGCTGGCCGGTTGTCGTATCCAATCGGCCGACAACCCACCGACGGCCACCCCGCCGCCCACACCGACGCCTGTCGTCGTTGTCGCCACGCCTACGCCCCTCTCCGACGCCGACCTGCTGCCCATTGACATCGAGGAGCAGCTCATCACCAACCTCTATGAGCGCGTCGGCCCCTCGGTCGTCCACATCGCTTCGGAAGTGGTGACGATGGACTTCTTCTTCGGGCCATTGGCCAGCGAGGGCACCGGCTCCGGCTTCGTTTGGGACGACGCCGGCCACATCGTCACCAACTACCACGTCGTGGAAGACGCCACGCGCATTGAGGTCATCTTCTCCGACGAGAGCCAGGTGGAGGCCGAAGTCGTCGGCGTAGACCCGCGCAACGATCTGGCGGTGCTGCGCGTGGACCCGGCGGCAAACACGCTGCTGCAACCCCTGGCCCTGGGCGCGGCCGACGCCATCCGCGTCGGCCAGCGGGCCATCGCCATCGGCAACCCGTTCGGCCTCGACCGGACGCTGACGACGGGCGTGGTCAGCGCGCTGGGCCGGCCGCTGGAGACGGAGAGCGGCGACTACATCTTCAACGTCATCCAGACCGACGCGGCCATCAACCCCGGCAACTCCGGCGGGCCGCTGCTCAATTCGCGTGGCGAGGTCATCGGCATCAACACCGCCATCCAGGAAGGGGCCGAGGGGATCGGCTTTGCCGTGCCGGTGGACACGCTGCGGCGGGTGGTGCCGGTGCTGGTCAGCGAGGGGCGCTATCCGCACGCGACGCTGGGCTTGCTGGGCTACTCGATCAGCACCGCCCTGGCCGAGGCGCTGGGGCTGCCGGTGGAGCGGGGGGTGCTGGTGGCGCAATTGGGGCGCGGCGGCCCGGCCGATGCCGCCGGCGTGCGCGGGGCGCAGCAAGAGGTCATCGTCGGCAACCGGCGCGTGCTGGCCGGCGGCGACATCATCACCCATCTAGACGGCCGCGAGATCGCCGATTGGAACGGGCTGTTGGAGTATTTGGAGTTGAACAAGCAGGTCGGCGATCCGATCACGCTGTCCCTGCTGCGCGACGGCCAACCGCTGACGCTGGAGGCGACGCTAGGTGCAGAGTAGGCGTGGCTTCTCTGGCAACACGGTTTCTAGCGTTGCCGAAACGTGCTAGAATGGCCGCAAATTGCACTCCCAATGCTCGTTTTATCCCGATGTAGCATGACCAAAACCACCTACCCGTATGAAATCAGCCTCGAAGTCGCCTTCCGCGACATTGATGCCATGGGCTTCGTCAACAATGCCGTCTTCTTCGCCTACTTCGAGACGGTGCGCATCAAGTACCTGGGCGAGGTCATGCGCAGCGGCCTGCTGGGCACGGAGTTGCTCGACCTGCCGCTCATCCTCGTGGACGCCAGTTGCACCTATAAGTCGCCGGCGTTGCTGACCGAGGTACTCCACATCGGCGCCGGCATCTCGCGCTTTGGCACGAAGAGCTTTGACATGCTCTATCGCGTGCAAGGCGAGGACGGCCGTCTCATCGCCTATGGCAAGACGGTGCAGGTCATGTACGACTACATCACCCGCAGTGCCTTCCCCATCCCCGACGGCGTGCAGCAGTTCGTGGCTCAGTTTCAGACTGGGTGGGTGCCGCCGGAGTATCCGTAGTCAGTGGGTCAGTAGGTCAGTGCTCCAAATGAATTGAGCACTGACCTACTGACCTACTGTCTTACTGACCTACTGACCCACTGACCTACTGCTTCCGGTGCAACCGGCTCGTCCGCAGCCACTCGATGCGCCCGGCGGCGTCGCGCAGGAACTCGGCCTTCATGTTGATGATCGGCGGGTCGAGAGCGATCAGGCAGTCGGCGGCAAAGAAGGCCATCCGGCTGGGGGGCGGCTCGGGCGAGGGAGGCGAGTCTATGTCGGGGAAGCCGCCGTGGGGAATTTGCCGCGCCATCAGTTGCTCCCCATCCAGATATAGCTCCAGATCGCCCAGGCGTGCCGTGTACGTGCCCAGATACTCATCAAGCGCCGCCGCGTCTAGCGTCAGGTGCGTGGTCGCCGGCTCGACCAACCTCAGGTAGTGGCTCAACGCCCAGTTCACAACCGCGTCGTTGAGCATCGTGCCCTCGTCGGCGTTGGTCAGCACCGTCAGGGCGAAGCCCCGCGCCGGAACCATGAGAAAGGCCGAAAGCTGGCCGTTGGTCGCCCCGCCGTGCATGACGATTCGCTCGCCGGCCATCTCCTTGAGAATCCAACTGAGGCCCATCTGGCGGCCCAGGTTGGCCGCGCAGCAGGGGGAGTGCATGGCGGCCATCGTCTCGGCCAATAGCAGCCGTTCGCCGTTGGCCGCCGCGCCGTCGCCCAGGTGGAAGCGGGCGTAGCGCATCTGGTCGCGGGCGCTGGAGCACAGGCCGCCGACGGCATGGGCCGAGCGGGCCAGTGCCCACGGCCGTTCGATCACCACGCCCTCTTTCTCGTCCACGCGGTGGCCGACGGCGAAGCGGCGCGAGATGACGTCGGCCGGGAAGAAGTAGGAGTTGTCCATGCCCAGCGGGTCGAGCACCATCGTTTGGGCCACGGCCTCATACGGTTGGCCGGTGACGACCTCGATGACGCGCCCGGCCAGGCCAAAGCCGGCGTTGTTGTAGGACCAGACCGCGCCGGCGGGCACGACCTGCGGCAGCCCGGCCATCTCGGCCACGTAGCGGGCCAGGGCGTCGTCGCCGTTGCCCGTCTCGCGGAAGAAGTCGCCCAGCCAGCCGCCCATATGGGTCAACAGGTGGCGCATGGTGACGCCGACCTCAGCCTCCTTGTCTTGCAAGCTCAGATCGGGCAGGTAGCTCTTCACCGGCGCGTCGAGGTCAATCAGCCCCTGTTCGACGAGGCGCATGACGATGGTGCCGGTGATGGTCTTGGTTGTGGAGCCGATCTGGAACAACGTGTCGGCCGTGACCGGCAGGGGGTTCTCGACGCTGGTGACGCCGAAGCCGGCCAGGTGCTCGCGGCCGTCGTGGAGCAGGCCCACGGCCACGCCGGGCACGCTCAACCGGCGCATCTCCGACACAACGAAGTCACTCAATTGCTGGAAGTCGCTGTCATTTGTTTCGTGGTGGATTGGTATGGTGAACAAGTTGGGCACTCCTATGGGGTGGCATGAAGAGGGACGCGGAGAAACGCTGAGATGACGCGGAGAAACGCGGAGGAAGAACTTGTTCTTATTCTCTGCGTCTCTCCGCGCTCCTCCGCGTTTCTCCGCGTCCCTCTCAAATGTCTATGGCTGTAGAACCAGATGATCCACGGCCGCCTCTTCGACCGCGGCGCGGCTGCTGCGCATGGGTAGGTATTGGCCGTTGAGCCACAGCTCGATCTGGTCGTCGTAGTGGGCGTTGAACGGGTGGCCGCTTTGGCCGGTGGGGATGACCCAGCGCGAGGCGTCGAAGTCGCTCATGTCCACGATCACGCGCATGGATGGATGCGACCGGACGGCGGCCGGTTCGTTCCAACTCCAGCTATTGGCGTTGACCAGGTCGCTGCCGCCATCGGCCGGGAAGGGGCCGCGATTGACCAGCGACTCGATGGGGCCGATGCCGCTCTCGCCCAGCGGCGTGCTGGCGAAGGTGGCGGTGTGCAGCCGGCCCCACGTCCACTCGTCCATGTCGCCGCCCAGGTTTTCGTTCAGCCAGGCCACGGCCTCGGTCAGCGAGCGCAGCAAGATGTCCTCGCGGCTCTCCGTCGCGGCCGTCGTGGTGTCGTCCCACCAGCGGGCGGCGGCGTCCTGGGCCAACTGATGGAAGTAGATGGTGCTATAGGCGTCGGACACGTTCTCTTCGCCCACGTCGTCGGCCAGCACGTTGTGGGCCAGACGCATGTAGAAGATCTCGAACAGCGACGCGCCGACACTGTCGCGCCGTTCCTGATAATCCCACGCGCCCAACGTATCCAGCGCCCGCTGCACGGCGGCGTCGTCGCTGCTCAGCCCGGCCAGCAGCGGCACGTAGCTCTCGGCGCGCAGGGAGTAGCTGTCGGAATGGATGCGGGCGAAGTCGTCGGCGTCAATCGGCCCCTCGGCAATGGCCGCCTCGATCATGTCGGTGATGCGCTGGCCGCGGTCGCCGCTGGCCCAGTCGCGGTTGATGAAGTAGGGGTACTCCTCGTCCACAACGGCGTGGTTGGCGGTGACGATGTAGCCCTGCTCCGGGTTATAGAGGGCCGGCAACTCCTCGAACGGGATGGTGTCCGTCCACTCGTACTCGCCCGTCCAGCCGGGCACGGGAACCATGCCCTGGCCGTTGCCGCGGATGGGGATGATGCCGGGCGTCTGGTAGCCGATGTTGCCGTCCACGTCGGCGTAGACGAAGTTCTGCGACGGAATGTCCCAATAGCGCAGCGCCTCGCGGAACTCGTCGAAGTTCTGGGCCTGGTTGAGGCTGAGGACGGATTGCAGGATGCGCGCCGGAGCGCTGCCGGCCGCCCAGCGCAAGGCCAGCACGTCGGGCTGCTCTTCCAGCACGTCGCTGATGACCGGGCCGTGGAGCGTTTCACGCACGGTCAGCGCCACGTCCTCGCCGCCGTTGACCTTGATGACTTCCTCGATCACGTTGAAGTCGCGCCACTCGCCCATGTACTCGTACTGGTTGGGGTTGTCGGGGTTGACGCGCTCGATGAAGAGGTCTTGCACGTCCGGGCCGACGTTGGTGACGCCCCAGGCGATGCGCTCGTTGTGGCCGACGATGACGCCGGGGATGCCGGCGAAGCTGAAGCCGGTCACGTCCCAGCCCGGCGCGTGCAGCCCGACCTGGTACCAGATGGATGGCATCTGAATGCCCAGATGGGGGTCATTGGCCAGCAGGGGCAGGCCCGTGGCGGTGTGTTGACCGCCGACGACCCAGTTGTTGCTGCCCAACTGCGGGCCGCTGCCCAGCGCGCCCGGTGGCGTGCCGACGAGCCGCGTCGAGACGCGCGACCAGTCAACGGCCGGGGCCGCGGCCGAAGCCCCGTTACCCGTGGCCGCCGTCAGCAGTTGCGACGTGGGGGCGATGACCGGCCGGGTGTCGAACGGGTAGCCGGGAACGAGTTCGTCCGTGGCCTCCTGGCCCAACGAGGCGTAGAGCCGGGCGCGGGTCAACTCATCTTCCCAGTTGCCGCCCAGGTCCCAGGCCATGACCACGCCCCAGCCGATGGAGTGGACGGGCTGCCACGGCTCGATCTCCCACGGTTCACCCACCAGGCCCAGAACGCGCTGGCTGATGGAGAGGTCGTCCTTGTTCTCGACCAGGTAAGCGTTGACGCCGGCCGCGTAGGCGTTCAGGGCGGTCATCGCCTCCGGCAACTCCTGCTCATAGTAGGCCGTGTTGGCCGCGGCGATGCGATTCCAGCCGCTGGTGCGGATGAACTTGTCGTTCTCCAGGCCCGGCTCGCCAACGATCTCCGACACGCGCCCCTGGCTGATGTGCCGCCAGAACTCCATCTGCCACATGCGATCCTGGGCGTGGACGTAGCCCTGGGCGAAGAACAGGTCGTCGCTGTTCTCGGCGTAGATGTGAGGAATGCCGTAGTCGTCGCGGTAGACGTGGACGGGGGCGGTCAGGCCGTGGCCGGTCAGGGCGACGCACAGAGCGGACGCTTCGCCGGCGGCGGCGGCGCACTCGTCGGGCAGGGCGACCGTCTTTTCGCCGTCCACGTCGGGGAACGGGCCACGGGCCAGGGACGCGCCGGCCAGGGCCAGCAGCAGGACTAATATGACCAAGACGCCAAGGATGATGAGCAGGATGCGGGCGGCGCGGTTCATTTGTTTCTCCTCTTCGATGATTTGGCTGCAATTTCTTGGATGAGAATGATAGCCTGTGCGTGGCGTCTGTAAAGGATGCGACAGTAGCGCGGGCAGCTATAATCCGTCGCCATGCCGTTTGCCCTGTATGCCCTGGTAGGTCTCTTCGCCGCCGCGCTGGTCAACCGCGCCGCCGACTGCTGGCTCAGTCCTGCGCCGGCGGCCTGCGGGCTGACGCGCCACCCGCGGCGGCAGGCGGCCGTAGTCGTTGGATTGCCGCTCTTGTTCGTCCTGTTGGCCGGGCGAGGGCAGCCATTGACGGCTGGGCTGTTTGCCGCCGTCCTCGTCCTGCTGGCCGTGGTGGATTGGGAGCAGCGGCGGCTGCCCAACATCGTCGTGCTGCCGGCGCTGGCCGCGGCCGTGGCCCTCAGCCCTGCGCCAATCAGTGCGGCGCTGGCGGCGGCGCTGGCCTTCGCCGCCTTCCTGGGCCTCTACGCCCTCGGCCGGCGGCTTTATGGGCCGGGGGCGCTGGGCATGGGCGACGTGAAGCTGGCGGCGCTGATAGCGGCGGTGGTGGGGCTGCCGGCGGCGGGCTGGGCGCTGGCGCTGGGCGTGCTGCTGGCCGGGGGCGCGGCGGCGGTGTGGCTGCTGTCCGGCCGCGCCGGGCGGGGAGCGTTGCTGCCCTATGGGGCATTCCTGGCCCTGGGGGGCATAATAGGGCTGATCACGATAACTTGAGGAGAGGAACGCAGAGAGACGCAGAGGAGCAGAGAGACGCGGAGTTGAAGAGAAGCATCTTGCTCTGCGTCTCTCTGCGCTCCTCTGCGTTTCTCTGTGTCCCTCTCCCTCTATTCGGATAAAATCACTTGAATGTCCGACATCATCATCCGCGACCTGGCAACACACGAAGAGTACACCGCCGCCGAGAGCATCCAGCGTACCACCTGGGGTATGCCCGACCTGGAGATCATCCCCGGCCACGCCCTGCACGCCATGCAGCACAGCGGCGCGGCGCTATTGGGCGCGTTCGACGGCCCGCAACTGGTCGGCTTCACCTTCGGCGTTCTGGGCACGCAACACACGCCCAACCGCGTTGACCAGGTGGCCGCCGCCCGGCTGAAGATGTACTCGGTCATCGCCGGGGTGCTGCCGGAGTATCAGCACCAGAACGTCGGCTTCCGGCTGAAGATGGCCCAGCGCGACTTCTGCCTGCGCATCGGCGTGCGCCTCATCACCTGGACCTACGATCCGCTGGAGAGCCGCAACGGCCTCTTCAACATCGGCAAGCTGGGCGCGGTCTGCCACAACTACCTGCGCCACTTCCACGGCGACATGAGCGGCCTCAACGCCGGGCTGCAAACCGACCGCTTCGAGGTCGAATGGTGGGTGACCGGCCACCGCGCCGAGGCGCGGGCCAAGCGCCCGTGGCGGCCGTTGCGCCTGGAGGGGCTGCTGGCCGGCGGGGCGCTGCTGGTCAACGAGGCCACCTTCGACGCCCGGCTGCCCGTGCCGCCGCTCAACTACGTCAGCGAGCCGAGCAACCTGATGCTGGTCGAGGTGCCCACGAACTTCCAGGCCCTCAAGCGGCAGAACTTTGCCCTGGCCCAACGCTGGCGCGCCCACACCCGCGACATCTTCGAGGGCATGTTCGACTCCGGCTTCCTCGTCACCGACTTCATCTCCCACGAGGATGGGGCCGGGCAAGCGCGCAGCTACTACCTTTTAACGCATGGGAACTCATAAGCGATGAACATCGAGCGCATTGATCTCTATCACATCAGCCAGTGGCTCGTCAGCCCGTTCGTGACCAGCTTTGGGCCGCAGCAGCAGCGCGACTGCCTGCTGGTCGCCATCCACGCCGACGGGCTGACCGGCTGGGGCGAGTGCGTGGCCACCAACGACCCCGGCTACTCCTACGAGACGGTGGGCACGGCCTGGCACATTCTGAGCGACTTTCTCATCCCGGCTCTGGTCGGCAAGCCCTTGGCCGGGCCGGAGGCGCTGGCCGCGGCGTTGTCGTTCGTGCGCGGCCACCCGCTGGCCAAGGCGGCGCTCGATCAGGCGGTGTGGGACGTGGCGGCGCAGCGCGAGGGGGTGTCGCTGGCGGCGCTGCTGGCCCGCCCCTACGCTGAGGGGGCGCGGTCGCGGGTCAAGGTCGGCGTCAGCATCGGCATCCAGCCCAGCATCGAGCGGACGGTCGAGGTCATCGGCGAGTACGTGGAGCAGGGCTACGGCCGCATCAAGCTGAAGATCAAGCCCGGCCACGACGTGGCGCTGGCCCGCGCCGCCCGCGCCGCCTTCCCCGATCTGCCGATCATGCTCGACGCCAACTCCGCCTTCCGGCTGGAGGACGCGGCCACCTTCCAGGCGATGGACGACCTGAACCTGTTGATGCTGGAGCAGCCGCTGGGCTACGAGGACATCTACGACCACAGCCGCCTGCGCCCGCTCATTGCCACGCCGCTGTGCCTGGACGAGAGCATCCACTCGGCCGACCACGCCCGCTACGCCCTGGCCATCGGCGCGTGCGACATCATCAACGTCAAGCCGTCGCGCGTCGCCGGCTGGACAGAGGCGCGGCGCATCCATGACCTGTGCCGCGCGGCAGGGATGCCGCTGTGGGTGGGCGGGATGCTGGAGACGGGCGTCGGCCGCGCGGCGCAATTGGCCCTGGCCGCCCTGCCCGGCTTCACCCTGCCCGGTGACATCTCGGCCACCGACCGCTACTACGAGCAAGACATCACCGCGCCCTTTGTGCTCAACCGCGAGGACAGTACCATTACCGTGCCCGACGGGGTTGGACTGGGCGTCGAGATTGATCACGCTCAACTAGCCGCCGTCACCCTTCGCCGCGAAACTTTCGGCGGATAGAAGAGAGATGATCCGCAGATTGGGCAGATTGGGCAGATTCTAAGAGGCTCACGCAAAGGCGCAAAGGTGCAAAGGACGCCAAGAAGAAAAGGAAGCACTTTCTCTTCCTTTGCGCCTTTGCATTCTTAGCGGCTTTGCGTGAGCTTCTTGAATCTGCCCAATCTGCCCAATCTGCGGATAATCCCTTCTTCAAAGGAGGAACAATGTTCACAGACCAGATCGTAGCCTTTATCGGCAGCGGCATCATGGGCGAGGCGATGATTCGCGGCCTGATCACGCGCGACATTATCGCCCCGGAGCAGATCATCGCCGCCGATCCGATGGCCGAGCGGTTGGAAGACTTGCGCGGGCGCTACGGCGTCCGCGTGACGGGCAGCAACGCCGAGGCGGCCGAGGCCGGGCAAGTCATCGTCCTGTCGGTCAAGCCCCAAAACCTGGCCGAGGTCATGCCCGGCATCCGCGGCCATCTGCGGCGGCAGGACTTGCTGCTGTCCATCCTGGCCGGCACACCCATCCGCAAGCTGGCCGACGGCGTGGCCCACGCCGCCGTCGTGCGGGCCATGCCCAACACCCCGGCGCAGATCGGCGAGGGCATGACCGTGTGGACGGCCACGCCGGAGGTGACGACCGAGCAGCGCGCCCAGGCCCAGGCCATCCTCGGCGCGCTGGGGGTGGAGTTGTTCGTCGGCGACGAGGGCTACCTCGACATGGCTACCGCCCTCAGCGGCACCGGCCCGGCCTACATCTTCATGTTCATGGAGGCGCTGGTGGACGCCGGGGTGCATCTGGGCTTCTCGCGCCGCGTGTCGGAGCAGCTCGTCTTCCAGACGATGCGCGGCTCGCTGGAGTACGCCGCCCAATCGGGCAAGCACGTGGCCGAATTGCGCAACCAGGTCACCTCGCCCGGCGGCACGACGGCCGCGGCGCTCTATCACCTGGAAAAGGGCGGTCTGCGCACCGTCCTCTCCCGCGCCATCTGGGCCGCCTACCAGCGGTCGGTGGAGTTGGGGCAGGGGGAGAAGGTCAAAGGGCCAGCGAATTAGGAATTAGGAATGAAGAGTGGCGGGTGGCAGGTGGCGGAGTGCGCATCCTCAGATGCGCTCCGCTGGTGTGCCCTCAGTAATGGAGTGCGCATCCTCAGATGCGCTCCGCTGCCGTGGCCGTCCGCATCTGAGGATGCGGACTCCGCTACTTGCCAATGGATACTTCCCCTGCCATGCTCCCCCGTGGCTACAGTCCGGGGCGGACTAGATCAACGACCGACGACCGACGACTAATGACCAATCAAGAATTGAGCGTCGAGCCTAAGGTCACGTTGCAGCACGACGGCCGCTGGTGGGCCTTCGCCGGCTTCGAGCGAGCGGTGGTGGCCTGGCGCGCCGATGAGGTGGCCGCGGCCGTGCGCGAGGTGGAGCGGGCAGTGGAAGAGGACGGGCTGCTGGCCGCCGGCTACCTGGCCTATGAAGCCGCCGCGGCCTATGGGTTGAGCGTCCATCCGCCAGAGCCAGACGGCCCGCCGTTGTTGTGGTTCGGCCTCTTCCGGCGGCGCGAACCGGTTGAGCCGCCCGCGCCCGCCGGCGACTACCACTTTGGCCCGTGGCAGCCGGCGCTCGACTTCGCCACCTACACCGCCGCCCTCGAGCGCATCAAGGCGGCCATCGCCCGCGGCGACACCTACCAGGCCAACTTCACCTTTCCCCTGCGGGCCGACTTCGCCGGCGACCCGCAAGCCCTCTTTGCCGCCCTCAGCGCTGCCCAACGGGCCGAATATGGCGCGTATTTCGATTTAGGGCGCTTCGTCATCTGCTCCGCCTCGCCGGAGTTGTTCTTCCGGCGCGAGGGGGAGCGGATTGAGTCGCGGCCGATGAAGGGCACGGCCCACCGCGGCCTGACGGCAGCCGGCGACCGGGCACAGATCGAATGGTTGCGCCGGTCGGAGAAGAACCGGGCCGAGAACGTCATGATCGTGGACATGATCCGCAACGACTTCGGCCGCGTGGCCCGCGTCGGCAGTGTGGCCGTGCCGGCGTTGTTCGCCGTCGAGCGCTACCCGACGCTGCTGCAAATGACCTCCACCGTCACTGCCCTGACCGACGCGCCGCTGAGCGAGGTGCTGGCCGCGGCCTTCCCCTGCGCCTCCATCACCGGCGCGCCCAAGAAGCGGACGATGGAACTGTTGCGCGAACTGGAGATCGGGCCGCGCGGCGTCTACACCGGGGCCATCGGCGTCGTCCTGCCCGGCCGCCGGGCGCAGTTCAACGTCGCCATCCGCACGGCGGTCATTGACCGGCAGCGCGGCGCGGCCGTCTACCACGTTGGCAGCGGCGTGGTGTGGGACTCCGATGCCGCGGCCGAGTTCGACGAGTGCCGCCTGAAGGCGCGGGTGCTCAACACGCCGCCCGCGCCGCCGTTCCACCTGCTGGAGTCGCTGCTGTGGACGCCAGAGGAGGGGTACGCTTTGCGCGTCGAGCATCTGCGGCGGCTGGCCGATTCGGCCGAGTACTTTGGCTACCCACTCGATCTGGCAAAGATAGAGCGGCGGCTGGACGCGCTGGCCGCCGAGCTAGGCGCGGCCGGCAAGGTGCGGCTGCTGGTCGGGCCGGGCGGCGCGGTGCAGGTGGAGACCCGCCCGCTGGCCGAGGGGGCGCTACCGGAGCCGTTGCGGGTGGGGCTGGCGCGCGCGCCGGTGGATTCGGGCGACGTGTGGCTCTATCACAAGACGACGCGCCGCGCCGCTTACGAGGCCGCCCGCGCCGCGCGGCCCGATTGCGACGAGGTCATCCTGTGGAACGAGCGCGGCGAACTGACCGAGGCGACGACGTCCAATGTGGTGTTGGAATTGGATGGGGGGCACTGGACGCCGCCGCTGAGCGCCGGGCTGCTGGCGGGCACACTGCGGGCGCGCCTGCTGGCCGAGGGCACAATCGCCGAGCGGACGCTGACGCCCGCCGACCTGGCCCGCGCCGACCGCGTCTGGCTGATCAACTCCGTCCGCGGCTGGAGGGTCGGACAGATTCAGAGGGATGATCCGCAGATTGGGCAGATTAGGCAGATTTAAGAGACCACATTCCGGTTCTTAAATCTGCCTAATCTGCCCAATCTGCGGATGATTTATTCTTAATCTTTGAGCAAAGCCCGCCGCAACGCGGCCACTTGCGCCGCCAACTCTTGCACCCTCCGGCGCAGCTCCTCCTGCTCCACAACCTGCTCCTCCAACAGCGCCAACTGCTCGCGCAACTCCAGTTCGTACGTCTCCAGTTGGCGCACGGCCAGGGCGTTGAAGGTGTTCTGCTGCTCGACGACGTGGTGGACGTACCAGCGCGAGGCAACGTTGTTCCAGGCGGTGCGGAAGCGGGCGATGAGCGGGCCGAGCAGGGGCACGGTGGAGGCAAACGGCCGCTCCACCACCGTCGCCGCCGCGGCCAGGCGGGCCAGCACCGCGCCGTCGAACGCATCCTCCCGGGCGCGCTCGCGCAGCGCGTCCAGCGCCGCGTCCAGCGCCGCCCACGTCTCCTCCGGCAGCGGGTCGGCCGCGCCGCGGGCGTGGCGGATGCCGGGCAGGGCGTGGCGCGTGGCCACGTAGGCCAGCGCCACGGCTCGCCGCTCGTTGGCGTCAATGCGCCCCAGCCAGGCCATCTCGGCCGGCAACGTCTCGTTCAGCAGTTCGGCGGCGCTGAACTGCTTCAGCAGATAGCGCCAACGCCCGAAGTGGAAGCGCTGGAAGTAGCTGAAGCTGCCGCGCACGGCCACGGCCGATTCGACGTGGATGGCCGTGGCCCGCGGCTCGTAGACCACGCGATAACCGGCCGCCCGCGCCCGGGCGCATAGGTCGCCATCCTCGTAGTACAGGAAGTACCCCTCGTCGAACAGGCCGATGCGCTCCAGCGCCGCCCGCCGCACGGCTGCTGCCGCGCCGATGACGTACTCCACATCGCGCCGGGCGTCGCATTGCCCCACGTCGCGCTCGCCGACGCCATAGTGGCCGGGCATGGCCTGCGGCCGGGTGATGTAGCCGCCGGCGTGTTGCAACGTCTGGCCGTCGGGGTACCACAGCTTGCAGCCGGCAATGGCGATGGTCGGGTCGGCGGCCAGAGTAGTCGCCAGCGCGGCGACGCAGCCGGGGGAGAGGACGACGTCGGGGTTGAGCAGCAGGGCGCAATCCGTCGTCAGTTCGCGCAGGGCCACGTTATTGCCGGCGGCGAAACCGACGTTGCCGCCGTTGGCCAGCACCGTGACCGTCGGGAACCGTTCGCGGACGAAGGGCACGGAGTCGTCGGTCGAGCCGTTGTCCACCAGCACGACGCGCTCGATGGGGTATTCCTGCGCCGGCAGCGCCGTCAGGCACGCCTCCAGATAGGCGCGGCCGTTCCAGTTCAGGATGACGGCGGTGAAGGTGGGGTGTTTGTCGCTCATCGCTCGGCCACCACTTCCTCGCGCGGCGCGATGGCTTGCGCGACGGGGTGACGCGCCGCCCGCAGCCGCGCCGCCAGCCAGACGACGACCACACCCCAGGCCGGCAGCGCGCTCAGCCGGATGAGCCAGTCGGTCGTTGCCGGCGAAAACCACTCCGCCAGCCAGGGAACCATGTGCAGGCCGTAGAGGTGGACGGTCAGCATCAGCGCCGCGGCCAGGGAATAGAGGCGCAGCCAGCGAGCTTGCCCGGTCAACAGGGCAAAAGGCACGAGCCACACGAGCCACTGGATGCCGAAGCCGACTGTGACGGCAAAGACGCTCAGCAGCAGGGTCAGCCAGGCGTCGCGGGCCGACTGGCGCTGCGTCCACCATAGCGTCAGCAGGACGGCGGCCAGCAGCAGCCAGTTGCGCCACGTCACTAGCGCGTCGGCCAGCGGTTGTAGGGCGGGGCGGACGGCGGCGGCCGGCAGCAGCACGGCGCTTGGCCCCCAGTAGCCGGGGTTGCCGCGGTGGGTGAGGGCGCGGCCGAGCATGGGCATGGGGTCGGCGTCGTAGGCCAGCAGATAGGCGGCGACGCCCAAGGCGGGGATGCCGAGGGCCAGGGCCGCGTAGCCGATGCGCGACCGCCAGCTCTGGAGGCGGATAAGGATGACCGGCAGCAAGAGAACCGGCCACGTCTTGTTGAGCACGGCCAGCCCCACAGCCGCGCCCGACGCCCCCACGCGCCGCTGCTCATAGAGCCACAGGCCGGCGGCCAGCAGCAGCAGCGTGATGGCCTCGAACTGGCCGTGGTAGGACGAGACGAGCAGGCTGACGGGGTTGAGGGCGTAGAGCAGGGCCAGGTAGGCGGCCCAGTCGCGCCCCCGTCGGCCGCCCGCGCCGTCTTCGACCACGGCGCGGTAGATGAGGCCGGTTAGGGCTACGTCGGCCAGGATGGCCGGCAGCTTGATGGCCACGACGTAGGATAGGCCCGTGGCGTTGGCCAGCGCGGCCATCGCGCCCATGATGTACATCTGGAACGGCAAGTAAGGGTGGCGGCCGACGACGGCCACGTAGACCTCGCGGCCACTCAGCAGGGCGTCGGTGACCAGCCGGTAGGAGTCAATGTCGAACGTCGCTCCCAGGGGCAGCCACAGCGCCGGCGGCAACCGGACGAGGAGCGCCGCCAGCACGATCAGCGGCCAGCCCGGCCAGCGCCGGCCGCCGGGCCTGGGACGGCGCAGCAGCATGAAGCCGGCTGTCACCAGGAGCAGCCAGACGAAGGCCCAGGCCGTGGCTTGTCGCGCGTCGTTCCACATAAGAAAAACGGAGTCCGGCAGCCAATTCTGCCAGACCCCGTTTGTTTCGTCCACTAGGGGCGCGAACCGGGCCGCGCCTACTGACGGCTGGTCAGGGGCACGAAGGTGCCATAGGGCCGAACGGTCACCTGGCCGGCGGTGGTCACGTTGTCGGTTTCGATTGTCTCGCCGACGGCGTTTAGCGTGTCAATCTTGGCCCAGTACTGATACGTGCCGGGCGCCAGATTGCTCCACATGACCGACGCCTGCTCGCCGTTGCGGCCGCCCCAGCTACAACCGGCCACCGCGCCGCGGATGTTGGGGTCGTAGACGACGGAGCCGATCTCCTGCGTCAGCGCCTGGTTAGAGTAGAACGTCACCTTGATCGGCTGGATGGCGCTGAGCGTGCCGCTGTTGCGGAAGGTGGCCGTCAGCAGCGCTGCGCCCTTGTTGGTTTGGCGGTTGGTCACCGTGACGACGTTGCGCGCCGCCCCGCCGACAAGGTTGGTCCAGTTTTCGCTGCTATTGGCCAACTGCTGGAAGGCCTGGCCCATCAGAGTCAACTGCGCCGGGTCGCCCGGCGCGGCGCTCTGGAAAGTGTCCCACTTGATCAGGTTACTGGAGCCGCCGGAGGTCTCCGGCCCGGTGGCCAGGCTGTACCATAGCCACTGCTGCACCAGCCGGTTGCCGTCGGCGGGATAGCCCAGGTTGGGGTCTTTGGCCGTCTCCAGGAAGGTGATCGTGCTGCGCAGATAGTTGGTCACGCGCGTCGGGTCGAACGGCCGGCCGTGCTCGTCCCGCAGGAAGTACTGGCCGTTCGCTTCCCGTATGTAGGGGTAGAGCAGGCCGAACTCGGAGATGATGAGCGGCTTGTTCTGCTGGCCGTGATCCTTCATCCACTGGCGCATGGCGGTGACCTGGTCGCGGAAGATGCGCACGCTGTCGTGCTCGGAGCGGCAGTGGACGTCCGGCCGCGGGTCGGCCGAGGCGTCGCCCGCCGCCGGACAGCGGTCGGCGAAACCCTGCGACGACCACTTGGCCAGCGCCGGGTCGGTGCCCAGAGCGATCTTGCCGTCGCCGTACTCATTGTTCGGCTCGGCCGGGTTGCGCTCCTCCAACACGTAGAGGTGCATGTTCCAAATGTCCACCGGCATTGGTTCGCCGTAGAGGCTCTGGTAGGTGTCCCAGACGATGGACAGATAGTTCAGCCGGCCGGGGGTCATCATCGAAAGGCCGGCGATGGCCACCTTGGCCGTCGGGTCGGCCTTCTTGATGTAGTTGTAGACCTCGTGATACGCCCGCGCGTAGACCTGCGGCATGGTGTTGTCCTGGACGGGGTTGTTGACGTCCACCTCGTTGCCCACCAGCCAGTAGTGGCCGCGGTTCTGGCTGATCAGCGTGCCCAGACCATCGCGCAAAGTGCCATTTTCGTCGCGATAGCTGTAGGTGAGCGGCGGGGTCACGGTGTAGTTGTCGGTGCGGATGCCACCGGGGAGCTGCACCTGCCGCAGGCGAATGACGGGGGCGAAGGACGCACTGCGAACATCCTGGCCATACGTGCTGGCGCTGAAGTTGATGAACCAGCCTGCATCGAGGGTGGGAATCCATGATAATGAGGTGGGCAAGTCGGGTAAGTAGCCGACGCCATAGCGGCAATTCGTAGCCGCCAGGGTGTCCTCTTCGGCCTGGGGACCGGCGTCCTGCCCGGCCGGCACGGCGGCGACAGACAGACGATCCGACTCGGCCCCGGACGCCAGGGTATGCAAGGCGAGTACCAGGATTGCCAACCCAGCCACAAGCCCGGCGAACAGGGTTTTCACGTTGCTCCGCTTCATGTTGCTTTTACTTCCTCGCTTTGTTGTTTAATCTCGCGGCGGCCCAGGGGAAGGGCGCGGAAAGCCGCGGACGGCGGCGAACCGCCAGGTTGAGGTGGTCAAGGCCTGAGGTCAGGCCGGCTCCGCGGGAGGATATGCTATCTCGAAAGATTCGTCTACAGGTAAAGAGTACCATTCCCACGTCGCCGCCAGCGCCAGCAGCCCCTCTTTCTCGCGCGTGCCCCCTTCGACGATGCGGAAGGCGTAGGCCTCCTCGTGGAAGTCGTAGGCGTGGGGGCGGATGCTGTCGTGGATGGCCGCCGAAAGCTGGTAGCGGCCGGGCAGGAAGGGCAGTTGGTCAATGACGTAGCAGACAACGCCGCTGCCCTCGACCACACCCATCTCCAGGCCACCAACGCGCGTGTTGGGGCCGGCGATGTGCAGCCCGTCGTGGCGATAGAGGGCCAGGCCAAACTCCGGTTCGGTGACCGGCTCGTGAGCGACGTAGGCGATCTCGACGCGCAGGCTGTCGCCGGTGTGGAAGATGGTGGTCTCGCGGCCGTCGTCGTCGAGCAGGCGCACGCCGGTGATCTCGATCAGGCGCGACCCCCAGCGCCGGAAGCCGCCGGCGTCGTTCTCCAGGTTGAGTTGTTCGCCCACGCGCTGGAAGAGGTGGTCGCGATACTGGGCCAACACCTGCTCGGCCGGGCCGACCTGGCGCACGCGCCCGCGGTCGAGCCAGATGACATCGCTGCACAGGTTGCCGATGGTGGACAGGTCGTGGCTGATGAACAGGATCGTCACCCCGGCGCGCTTCATCTCCATGATCCGATCCATGCACTTGGCCTGGAAGGTCTGGTCGCCCACGGCCAGAATCTCATCCACGATCAGGATGTCGGGCCGGACGTGGATGGCCACGCTGAAGCCCAGGCGCATGTACATACCGGAGGAGTAGTGCTTGACCGGCATGTCAATGAAGCGCCCCAGTTCGGAGAAGGCGACGATCTCGTCGAACAGCCCTTCGGTTTGCTCCCGGTTCAGCCCCAGCACGGAGGCGTTGAGGTAGATGTTCTCGCGGCCGGTCAGGTCTTGATGAAAGCCGGCCCCCAGTTCGAGCAGGGCGCTGACCCGACCGCGCACCTCGATCTGGCCCGCGGTGGGTTGGATGATGCGGGCGATGAGCTTGAGCAGGCTGCTCTTGCCACTGCCATTGCGGCCGATGATGCCCACGCAGCGGCCCGGCTCGATCGCGAACGTCACGTCGCGCACAGCCCACAGGTCTTGCGGCTTGGTGCGGCGGCGCGAGACGACCGAGATGACCGATTCCAGCACCGATTGGGGAGTGTCCGGCGTAAACGCAAAGCGTTTGCTGACCTTCTGCAACCGAATCGCCGGTTGGCTTTGCGTACTCATAGGCGGGCGGATAGTATAGCAACTCGGTGCGTTTGACAACCGACGGTGAAAAGGATGAAGGATGAGGGATGAAGGATGTTGCATCCTTCATCCCTCATCCTTCATCCTTCGTTTTTATTAGGCATAGTACCATGCTAGATCAGAAATCACTGGCAATTCTAGAGTTCGACAAGATACGCGAGTTGGTGGCCGGGCACACCAGCTTCAGCGGCGGCCGCGAACTGGCCCTGGACATGCAGCCGACGACCGAGCTGGAGCAGGCCCGCGAGTGGCAGGCGGAGACGCGCGAGGCGGTGTCGCTGTTCGAGACCGACAGCGGCGTCTCCATCGGCGGGGCGCGCGACGTGCGCCGGGCGGCCGACAACGCCCTGCGCGGCTTCACCCTGCCGGCCGAGGACTTGCTGGCCGTGCAGGCGGCTATCGTCGCCGGGCGCAATCTGCGGCGGCAACTGCTGCGGTTGGAGGATCGCGTGCCCCATCTGGCGGCCATCGCTATCCTGATCGAGGAGTGTCGCGGCCTGGTCAGCGCCATCACCAGCACCATTGACGAGCGCGGCGAAGTGCTGGACAGCGCCAGCACCCGCCTGGCTAAGATCCGTCAGGAGCAGCGCGCCGTCCACGGCCGCATTCAGGACCGGCTGCAACGTATCCTCAACAGCACCATGGCCCAGTACTTGCAGGAGCCGATCATCACCCAGCGCGGCGGCCGCTACGTCATCCCCCTGCGCGCCGACGCCAAGGGACGGCTGAAGGGCATCGTCCACGACCAGAGCGGCAGCGGGGCGACGCTGTGGGTCGAGCCGTTGGGCACGGTTGATCTGAACAATGAGTATCGCGGCTTACTGATGCAGGAGCAGGAGGAGATTCAGCGCATCCTGCGCGTGCTGTCGGAGAAGGTGGCCGAGCAGGGGGAGAGCATCAAGCGCGTCGTTGACCGTCTGGCCGAACTCGACCTCATCTTCGCCCGCGCCAACTACGCCCTGGCCATCCGCGCCGTGGAGCCGATCTTCGTCCCCTGGCGCGAGACGCCGCAAGCCCACCCGCCGCGCCACGGCAACGAGCGCGACAAGTGGACGCCGCCGCCGCGTGAGCTGCACCCCGGCTCGACGGTGTGGATCAAGGCCGCCCGTCACCCGCTGTTGAACCCGGCCACCGTTGTGCCGACCAATCTAACGCTCGACCAGGACGTGTTCATCGTCCTCATCACCGGCCCCAACACCGGCGGCAAAACGGTCAGCCTGAAGACGATGGGGCTGATGGCCATGATGGCCCAGGCCGGGCTGCACGTGCCGGCCAACGAGGCGCGGCTGACCGTCTTCGACAACGTCTTCGCCGACATCGGCGATGAGCAGTCTATCGAGCAGAGCCTATCTACCTTCTCGGCCCACATGACCAACATCGTGCGCGTGCTGGCCCACGTGGATGAGCGCTCGCTGGTGCTGCTCGACGAACTCGGCTCCGGCACCGACCCGACGGAGGGCGCGGCGCTGGCCCAGGCGGTGGTCAACTTCCTGCGCGACAAGGGGGCGACGACGTTTGTGGCCACCCACTTCCCGGAACTGAAGGTCTACGCCAGCCAGACGCCGGGGGTGACCAACGCCTCGCTCCTGTTCGATATGGAGACGCTGTCGCCGACCTACGAGATGACCATTGGCCTGCCCGGTCGCTCCAATGCCTTCGCCATTGCCCGGCGGCTGGGGCTGGATAGCACCATCCTCGACGACGCCATGCGTCAGGTCAGCGCCGACAGCCACCAGGCCGAAGACCTGCTGGACTCGATCTACACCCTGCGCGAGAAGATGGAGTCGGAAGAAGCGCAGACGCGGCTGGCGCTGCGGCAGGCGGAGAACGAGCGCGACCGGCTGCGGCAGCGCATTGACGAGATCGAGGTCGAACGGCAGCGCATCCTGGCCGAGACGCGGCAGGAGATGACGCGGCAGATCGAGCTAATGCAGGTGGAGATTCGCCAGGCACGCTCGAAGCTGCGCGACGCGGCTTCGCTCAACGCCGTCAAGCGACTGAGCAAGCAGGTGGCCGATCTGGAGACGGAGCAGCAGGCGGTCTTGGCCCCCGAAGTGCTGGAGCCGGCGGAGACAGCCAAGAACAAGCGCCGCTCGCTGCAAGTGGGCGATACGGTGCGCGTGCGTTCGCTCAACATCAGCGGCGAAGTCATCTCCATCGGCAAGAGCGAGGTGATGGTCGCCGTCGGCCGCTTGCAGATGCGCGCCGGCTATGATGACCTGGAGTTCAAGGGGCGGCCGGTGGAGGAAAAGGTGGTCGAGATGGTCGCGCTGCACCCGTCGCCGGGCATCGAACTGGACATTCGCGGCGTGCGCGTCGAGGACGGCGTGGAGCGGCTCATCCGCTACATTGACTCGGCCTTCCTGGCCCGTCTGCCGTTCGTGCGCATCATCCACGGCAAGGGCACCGGCCGGCTGCGCGAAGCCGTGCGCGAAGAGCTAACCCAAAACCGCCACGTCCGCGCCTGGGAAGAGGGCAAGGACGGGGAGGGGGGGCCGGGGGTGACGGTGGCGCATTTGGTGGAACATTGAGCAGTGTCCTAGCTACCTGACACAAAAAGGAGGATGACAGCCAAGGAACCTGTTACAGTTGAAAGTGACAAATCCACCAAACAGGAAAAGCCATGACCGTCATCCAAAC
>WBZP01001164.1_pt1 | contig 33265 bp, 34 predicted proteins | sample 5204301 | NCBI WGS metagenome assembly WBZP01 (sample SAMN12412401, study PRJNA552823) | activated sludge metagenome | isolation source: activated sludge from nitrification reactor of wastewater treatment plant... | place: USA: Pennsylvania | collected 2017 | reverse complement strand
GCAAGCAGCGCCGTCCCCTGACACACCCGGTCGAACAACTCCCGGCGTGTCCCTTTCGAATACGGAAAACCACTCGGCACGACAACCTCCACAATCAGCGAATGTTGTCTTGACCGTATGAATCCGCTGCCCCTCAGCGGTCACAAAGTGGCTCGTCGGCGCTGCCGACACCGGTGCGGTGTCAGTGCGCGCCGGCGTGCACCGATGAAAGTGCGGCGTTGATGGCGTCGACGCGGTCTTTGGCGTCGCCGAAGAGCATCTGGGTGTTTTCGCGGAAGAACAGGGGGTTCTGCACTCCGGCGTAGCCGGAGGCCATCGACCTCTTGAAGACGATGACGTTGCGGGCGTTCCACACGGTCAGGACCGGCATGCCGGCGATGGGGCTGGTGGGGTCTTCGGCGGCGGCGGGGTTGACGGTGTCGTTGGCGCCGATGACCAGCACGACGTCGGTGTCGTCGAAGTCGTCGTTGATCTCGTCCATTTCCAGGACGATGTCGTAGGGCACTTTGGCCTCGGCCAGCAGGACGTTCATATGCCCGGGCAGGCGGCCGGCGACGGGGTGGATGCCGAAGCGGACGGTCACGCCGCGGTCGCGCAGCTTGCGGGTCAGGTCGGCGACACCGTACTGGGCCTGGGCGACGGCCATGCCGTAGCCGGGGGTGATGATCACGCTGTGGGCCGATTCGAGGAGTTCGGCCGCGCCCTCGGCGGTGATCTCGCGGTGCTCGCCGTAGTCCTTGTCGTCGGCGGGACCGGCTTCGATGCCGAAGCCGCCGGCGATCACCGAGATGAAGCTGCGGTTCATGGCCTTGCACATGATGTAGGACAGGTAGGCACCCGAGGAGCCGACGAGGGCGCCGGTGACGATCAGCAGGTTGTTGCCGAGCAGGAAGCCGGAGGCGGCGGCGGCCCAGCCGGAGTAGCTGTTGAGCATGGAGACGACGACGGGCATGTCGCCGCCGCCGATGGAGGCGACCAGGTGCCAGCCCAGCAGCAGCGCCAGCACGGTGACGACGGCCAGCAGCCATAGTTGCGGGTCGATGACGAACCAGACGGTCAGGGCGGCGAAGGCCACCAGGGCGCCGACGTTGAGGATGTTCTTGCCGGGCAGCATCAGTGGGGCGGAGTTGATCCGGGCGGACAGTTTGAGGTTGGCGACGATCGAGCCGGTGAACGTGACCGCGCCGATGAACACACCGATGAACACCTCGGCCGAGTGGACGCCGAGGGGCAGGCCTTCGCGGGCGAGGTCTGCGGCCCCTGAACCGGTGGGGTCACCCTCTACATGCAGGTAGCCGTTCCAGCCGACCAGGACGGCGGCCAGGCCGACAAACGAGTGCAGCAGGGCGATCAGTTCGGGCATCCCGGTCATCTCGACGACGCGGGCGCGCCACAGCCCGATGGCCGCGCCGATGGCCATGGCGCCGGCCAGCAGGCCGGCTCCGAGGGGGGAGATGTGCTGGGTGACGGCCAGGGCGATGGTGGCGATCAGCGCGACGGTCATGCCGGCGATGCCGAAGGTGTTTCCGGCGCGGGAGGTTTCATGCCGCGACAGCCCGGCCAGCGCGAGGATGAACAGCAGGGCGGCCACGACGTAGGCCGCGGTGGCAGCGTTTTCGATGGTGAGCATGAGTCAGTGCACTCCTAGCTTCTGGAGAACATGGCGAGCATGCGGCGGGTGACCGCGAAACCGCCGAACACGTTGATGGAGGCCAGCAGGATCGCGGCGGTGGCCAGCACGGTGATGGCGGTGTTGCCGTGGCCGACCTGCAGCAGCGCGCCGACGACGATGATCCCGGAGATGGCGTTGGTGACCGACATCAGCGGGGTGTGCAGGGCGTGGTGCACGTTGCCGATGACGTAGTAGCCGATGACGATGGCCAGCGCGAACACGGTCAGGTGCATCTGCAGGGCGGCCGGGGAGGCCGCGATCAGGACGAACAACGCCGCCGCCGCGGTGAAGGTCAGGCCGAGCCGGCGCCCGGTGCTCATCGGCGGCTTCTCGACGGTGACCACGGGAGCCGCCGTGGCGGCGACGGCGGGGGCCGCGGACACCTGGACCGGTGGGGGCGGCCAGGTGACCTGGCCGTCGCGCACCACGGTCATCGACCGCTGCACCACGTCGTCGAAGTCCAGGGTGAGCCGGCCGTCTTTTTCCGGGGTGAGCAGTTTGAGCAGGTTGACCAGGTTGGTGCCGTAGAGCTGGGAGGCCTGGGCGGGCAGCCGGCCGGCCAGATCGGTGTACCCGATGATCGTCACGCCATTGGCGGTGACGATCGCCTGGTCTTTGACGGTGCCCTCGACGTTGCCGCCGTTGGCCGCGGCCATGTCGACGATCACCGAGCCCGGCTTCATCGCGGCGACCATGTCGGCGGACAGGATCCGCGGGGCCGGCTTGCCGGGGATCAGGGCGGTGGTGATGACGATGTCGACGTCCTTGGCCTGCTCGGCATACAGGGCGGCCTCGCGGGCCTGGTAGTCGGCGTCCATCTCCTTGGCGTAACCGGTGGCCGACACCTCGGCGGCGGCCGGATCCACCGCCAGGTATTCCCCGCCCAGGGAGGCGACCTGGTCGGCGACCTCGGGGCGGGGGTCGGTGGCGCGCACGATCGCCCCCAGAGATCCGGCGGCGCCGATCGCGGCCAGCCCGGCCACCCCGGCGCCGACGACGAGGACCTTGGCCGGGGGCACCTTGCCCGCGGCGGTCACCTGACCGGTGAAGAACCGGCCGAAGCTGTGGGCGGCCTCGATGACCGCGCGGTAGCCGGCGATGTTGGCCATCGACGACAGCACATCCAAGGACTGGGCCCGCGAGATCCGCGGGACGGCGTCCATCGCCAGCACGGTGATCGGCCGGGTGGCCAGCTGTGCGACGAGATCGGGGTTCAGGGCCGGGGAGATCAGGCTGATCAGGGTGGCGCCGTCGCGCAGGGCGGCGATCTCGCCGGCGTCGGGCGCGTTGACCTTCAACACCACATCGGCGCCCCATGGCGAACCGATCTCCGCACCGGCCTCGGCGAACGCGGCATCGGAAAAACTCGACGCCGCACCCGCCCCGGACTCCACCACCACCGTGTAGCCCAGCTTGATCAACTGCCCCACGGTCGCCGGTGTCGCGGCAACCCGCGTCTCCCCGGGCAGGGACTCACGAGGTATCCCGATGAGCATCGATTTCGATCCGATCTTGATGGTGTACGGCGTGGTCGGGTTTCGTCACGGCGCACGGAGACGCCGGAGGACGGGCGGGTGGAATATGCAAGTGTAAGAGTTGATCGCACCGACCGGCGCACTCAGTCGGTGGTGGTCACGTTTCTCCGCCATGTGTAGTGCTCCCGGCGGCGGTCTTCGAGGCTCCCGACTCGGCTGACAGTCGGGCCCGTAACGGCCTTGGCTTGAGGTCGCGGTTCGGGCCGAGTGCTACGTTGCCCCCGACAACCGAAGTCGTACGAGGGGTGTGTGCCGACGATGAGTGTCCGACGTGTGAAAGCCATGACTGCGTGCATGACGTGTGCGGGCGTGCTCGGGACGGTGGCCATGGCGCCAAACCTGCTCGCGATGGCGTCGGCCGATGATGACGGCGGTGGCGCTTCAGCTGTCGGTTCGCCGGTACCTGCCGACTCCGTGCAGATCCCGGCACCCTCGGACCAGCCTCCGTTGGAACCACTCGCCGCGGAAGGACCGTCAGTAACAGTCCCGGCAGACGCAATTCCGGCAGGCCCCACTCCTCTCCCGGGAGGCACGACTCATTCTCCTGCTGCGGAGGGGGCGACCACCGCGCCGGCCGGCGTCGCCGCTGCGGTCTTGGTGCCCGGGATGAACCCCGCGTTTCTGACCATCAACCCGGACGGGTCGCTGGTGTATCACGGGACGACGCCGGTGGGCGTCGACACTCCCGGCTGGAGTGTCATCGCGGCCGCAGACGGCATCGACATGATCCACGGTCCGGTCGCGCCGGCGGTCGATGCCACGCCGGCGGCCGCCGACGGTATCCCTGCCGCGCCGGCGGCGGAAGTTTCGCCCTGACGTGTATCAGCCGGCGGGTGGCGGCGATCTCAGTTCGCGCCACCTCCCTGGACTGCTCGACCTGCTACGGTAGCCCGCGGGTCGGGTGGATACCGGTAGTCGGTCGCAGTTCACGTCCACTCTGACAACAGATGGATAAGCCGAGCCTGTTTCATTCGGTGGGCCACGGGTCATTTGCTCATGCGAGGAATCGACCCGTCCGAAGGAGACGACTGTGACGGCAGCCGACGACATCACCCTGGCGCGACGCTTCTACGGGGCGTGTGGCGACCGCGCCGTGATTCGCGAGGTGATGGCCCCCGACGTCGTCTGGGACATCACCCACGGATTCCCGCTCGGCGGCGTGTATGCCGGCCTGGATGCCGTACTCGACGAGTTCCTCGCCGGGCTCGACAAGTTGCTCGCCTCGGTGTCGACCCGGCCGGAACGGTTCTTTGCCGATGGCGACGGCCACGTCACCGTGCTGGGACATTACGCGGTGACCGGGCGCAGCGGTCGGTTCATCGACTTGCGGTTCGTCCACATCTGGACGATCGAGCACGCCAAACTCAGCCATTTGAACCACACAGCCGACACGGCGCTTCTCGCGGAGTTCTGGTGACCGAACGCGTCAGCCCGTCGGGGACCGGCGGCCCTTAGACGGGCGGGTACGCCGGCGGTGGGTACACACCGCGCAGCGCCCAGGGCAGCCAGGAGAAGAAGTACTCGATCTCGTCGCTGGCGTCATAATCCGGATTCGGATCCATGCCCGCGAGTGTATCGCCGATGAAGCGCGGGTCAACACCGAACGCGGGATAGCGGGCCGGGGCGCTTAAACTAGCCAACTAGTTGATTGGTCGGCGCAGCCGACCTCATCGGACGGAAAGTGAAGCATGGCGTCAGAGAATGGGTCGACCCGCCGCGAGGAACTGCTGGCCGTAGCCACCAAGCTGTTCGCCGCGCGCGGCTACCACGGCACCCGGATGGATGACGTCGCCGACGTCATCGGCCTCAACAAGGCCACCGTGTACCACTACTACGCCAGCAAGTCGCTGATCCTCTTCGACATCTACCAGCAGGCCGCCGAGCGGACCCTGGCCGCGGTACACGACGACCCGACCTGGAGCGCCAGCGAGGCGCTGTACCAGTACACGGTGCGCCTGCTCAAGCAGACCGCGGCGAACGTCGAGGGTGCCGCGGTGTACTTCCAGGAGCAGCCCTACATCACCGAGTGGTTCACCGAGGAACAGGTCGCCGAGGTCCGGGAGAAGGAGACCCAGGTCTACGAGCACGTGCACGGCCTGATCGACCGCGGGATCGCCAGTGGCGAGTTCTACCCGTGCGACTCGCATGTGCTGGCACTGGGCTACATCGGCATGACGCTGGGCGCCTACCGGTGGCTGCGCCCGGACGGCCGGCGCTCCGCGGAAGAGATCGCCGTGGAGTTCAGCACCGCGCTGCTGCGCGGGCTGGTGCGGGACGAGACGGTGCGTGCCGAGTGGCCACTGCCGACCAAGTCGGCCGCGACCCAGGGCTAGGCTGCGACCCATGCCGCTGGTGAGCAAGACCGTCGAGGTGAACTCCGCCGCCGACGCGATTCTGGCGATCGTCGCCGACTTCGAGGCCTACCCGCAGTGGAACGACGAGGTCACGGGCTGCTGGATCCTGCACCGCTACGACGACGGCCGGCCCAGCCAGCTGCGGCTGGACACCGAGGTGCAGGGCAACCAGGGCACCTACATCCAGGCGGTCTACTACCCGGCCGCCAACCAGATCCAGACCGTGATGCAGCAGGGGGAGCACTTCACCAAACAGCACCAGCTGTTCTCGGTGGTCGGCATGGGTCCCGACAGCGCGCTGCTGACCGTCGACATGGACGTCGAGGTGAAGCTGCCGGTGCCCGACATCATGGTCAAGAAAGTCGTGAACGACGCGCTGGAACATCTGGCCAACAACCTCAAGACCCGCGCCGAGGCGCTGAACGCCTAGTTTTCGTCCCACATCCCGGTGCGGTCGAGCATGTCGGTGAGCCGGCGGGAGCCGTCGGTGAACTGCCATTCGGTCAACGCGACGACGGCGTCGACGTCACGGGCCCGCATCGCCGCGATCAGCTTGGTGTGGTGCTCGACGGCCTCCCGCCCCCAGCTCTGGTCGTTGGCGTACACCAGTGACGGCATGTAGCGCGCGGCGTGCAGCAGGAACCACGCCAGCTTGACGCGGCCCGACAGCCGGTTGAGGGTGCGGTGGAAGGCGAACTCGGCCGCGACGATGCCGTTGGTGTCGCGCCGCTCGACGGCCAGGGCCAACTCGTCGTTGAGCGCGGTCAGCCCGGCGATGTCGGACTCGGTGGCGTGCCCGGTGGCCGTGACCGCCAGCTCTTTGGCGATCGTCGCCTGCAGCCAGAACAGGTCCTGAATATCGTTGCGGCTCAACGGGACGACGACGTAGCCGCGGTGCGGTTCCAACTCGACCATGCCCTCGCCGCTGAGCTTGAGCAGCGCCTCGCGCACCGGGGTGATGCTGACCCCGAGCTGGGCGGCCGTCTCGTCGAGACGGACAAAGGTGCCGGCGCGCAGCGCTCCGGTCATGATGGCGGCGCGCAGGTGCCCGGCCACCTCCTCGGAGAGTTGCGCGCGGCGCAGCCCGGTGCGCCGGAGGGTGCTCTGAACATTCGGCGGGGCGTTCACGCGATTCCTTCCGCCGGTGGGTTGTCTGGCTGCGGTCCCAGGACATAATGTGACCGGACAAGCCATATTTGATCAAATGTAAGACCTACGCAAGTTGCCACGCCACCATCCGGAGCGAATTCCGGGCGAGTAAGGACTTGATCGTTGACCGCTCAGCTGACCGGACAGCCGGAGGCGTCCACCGGCGCCCCGCTCACGCAACCGTATCTGGCCCGCCGGCAGAACTGGATGAACCAGTTGACCAGGCACGCGATGATGCAGCCCGACACTCCCGCCCTGCGCTACCTGGGCAACACCACCACCTGGGGTGACCTGGACCGGCGGGTGACGGGACTGGCCGATGCGCTGGCGCGCCGCGGCATCGGCTACGGCGATCGCGTGATGATCCTGATGCTCAACCGCACCGAGTTCGTCGAGTCGTTCCTGGCCGTCAACCGGCTGGGCGCCATCGCGGTGCCGGTGAACTTCCGGCTGACCGCACCCGAGCTGGCATTCCTGGTGGAGGACTGCGAGTCCCGCATCGTCATCACCGAGCCGGTGCTGGCCGCGGTGGCGACCGCGGTCCGCGCCATCGCGCCCCTGCTGGAGACCGTCGTCGTCGCCGGCGGTGCCACCGAGGACGGCGTGGTGGGCTACGAGGACCTGATCGCCGAGGAGGGCGTTTCGCACGAGGTGGTGGACGTTCCCAACGACAACCCCGCGCTGATCATGTACACCTCGGGAACCACCGGCCATCCGAAGGGCGCGGTGCTCACGCACACCAATCTCACCGGCCAGACGATGACGATGCTCTACACGAACGGGGCCGATCTCAACAACGACGTCGGCTTCGTCGGCGTCCCGCTGTTCCACATCGCCGGCATCGGCAACCTGTTGGTCGGGCTGACGCTCGGGACCCCGACGGTGATCCACCCGCTGGGCGCCTTCGACCCCGCCGCGCTGCTCGACGTGCTGGAGGCCGAGAACGTGACGGGCGTCTTCCTGGTGCCCGCGCAGTGGCAGGCGGTGTGCGCGGTGCAGCAGGCCCAGCCGCGCGCGCTCAAACTGCGCGTCATCTCCTGGGGCGCCGCGCCGGCGTCGGACACCCTGCTGCGCACCATGGCCGAGACGTTCCCCGGCTGCAAGATCCTGGCCGCATTCGGGCAGACCGAGATGTCGCCGGTGACGTGCATGCTGCTCGGCGATGACGCGCTGCGCAAGCTCGGATCGGTCGGACGCGTCATTCCGACCGTGTCGGCGCGGGTTGTGGATGAGGACATGAACGACGTCCCCGTCGGCGAGGTCGGCGAAATCGTCTACCGCGCACCGACATTGATGACCGGTTACTGGAACAATCCGACCGCGACGGCCGAGGCGTTCGCCGGTGGCTGGTTCCACTCCGGGGACCTGGTGAAGATGGACGACGAGGGTTACGTCTGGGTCGTCGACCGCAAGAAGGACATGATCATCTCCGGTGGCGAGAACATCTATTGCGCCGAGGTGGAGAACGCCCTGGCGGCCCACCCCGAGATCGTCGAGGCCGCCGTCATCGGCCGCTCCGACGAGAAGTGGGGCGAGATCCCCGTTGCGGTGGTGGCGATTTCGTCCGATCAGCTGCGGATCGAGGACCTCGACGGGTTCCTCAACGAACGACTGGCCCGCTACAAGCACCCCAAGGCCTTGGAGATCGTCGACGCGCTGCCGCGCAATCCGTCCGGCAAGGTGCTCAAGACCGAGCTGCGCAAGCAGTATTCCGAGCCGGCCGAATAGGCCTCCCGCGCTACACCCGGCGCGGCACGCGGCCGAGTTCGCGTAGCCAACCGTGCCGAGCGGCCTTGTGCCACTTGAGTTCCGCCGGCATCGCCGGCCAGGCCCGCCGGACGGCCGTGCGGAAGCCACGGTAGGCGGTTTCGTCGGCCGGGGTCCACCTGATGCCGAAGCGGTGCCGCACCACCGGCGGCAACCCGCCGAAGATCGTCAGGCGCATCGGTGGCGCCAGCGCGGTGCGCACCGCCAGGGTGGGCAGCAGTCGATCCATCAGCGGCCGCAACATCGGATGGCTCGGGTAGTCGGGCGATGCGCTCATATCCGGGATCGCGCGGCGCTTGATGAACTCGATCAGGTAACTCGACGCCTCGTTGGGCTGTAGGACTTCATGGCAATAGCGGTCGAATTCGCGGTGGAACTCCGAAAGTGTCGGCGGCAGCACCGATTCGGTCATGCCGTAGCGCCGGTACCATTCGCAGCCCTCGGCGTAGAGCTGCTCGCGCTCGCGGTCGGTGAGCCGATGGGTGTCCCAATGCTCGGCCAGTCGGTGCACCATGACCTGGAAGGTGGCGTGCGCCCACCAGTAGGTCTCCGGGTTCAGCGCATGGTATCGGCGCCCATCGGGCAGCACGCCCTTGATCTCCCGGTGGAAGTCGCGCACCTGATGGCCGGTCTGCACGGCATCCGGCCCGTCGTAGGCGGAACCGAGAATCCCAGGCAGGGAACGGAATACGCGATCGACGGGATCATCGAAGAAATTGGAGTGGTCGATCAGGCCCTGGCCGATCGCCGGATGCATGGTCTGCATCAATCCGGCGGTGCCACCCTCGAAGGCGATGCGCATGTCCCCGGCCCAGCGCCACAGCAGCGACTGCGGCCCGAGTTCGACGCGCGGGCCCGTCATGTCAGCCGGCGCCGCCGTACTCCGGCCGCAACACCGAACTCAGCGCGGCCAGCGGGATGTGGGCCTGCACGACGCCGCCGTCCATGTACCACTGCATGCGCCCGATCGTGTAGTCGACCGGAACATCGTGTCCCACCGGGTAATCCGGCAGGTAGAGGATCAGCTCGTCCGGGGTGAGCGCCCACGCCTTGTAGCCGCCGGAGTAGACCTTGTCCGGCGTCCACCGATCGAGCATGAACGGATACGTGTTGGCGGCGTGCGGAGGGGGCGCCTGGTCGAGCGCCTGCTGGATGTACTCGGCACCCAGCGACGAGATCGCTCCGATGTCGGTCCCGGGCCGCAGCAGGTCCACCAACTGCAACTGGCGCCCGTCACCGAAGGTGAAGGTGCGGTAGGCGTTGTTGAGCACCGGTGCGTTCGGGTGGGTGCCGGCGTCGGTACCCCAGGTGGCCGAGTAGACCTCGTGGAACACCGCGGTCATGGTGGGACCGTGATTGAAGACCTCGAAATGCTCCTCGGCGAAACTGTCGGCGGCCATGTTGACGGCGGCGGTCTTCCAGTTGTTCATCAGGGTGCGCAGGTAGTCGGCGATGGTGGGGTTGTCGATCAGGCCGTCCGGCAGCGCCATCTTGATGTCGCGGGTCGCCTTGCGCTCTGATTCCACGGTCGCATGGCAGTACGCGCCGTCCCAGGTGCCGCCGATCTCACCGCAGAACGACGGGGCCGAGGCCGACGCCACGGGAGTCACGGTCAGTGCCGTCACCGCCAGCGCGGCGCCCAGGAGCCCGCCGAATCTCATGGCAGTTCGACTTTGCTTGCGCGCCAGCGGCCGTCGACGTACTCCATGGTCATCTTGATCCGGCTGCGGTCGATGCGGGGATCGGGAACGTTGGTGTTCGACACCGACTGGTTGACGAACAGCAACACGACGGCCTTGTTCTTGGTCGCGGACTGCACCGCGGACTCCAGGACGACGCCGTGCGCGGAGGCCTTGTTGTCGATCAGCAGTTGGCGCAGCTGCATACTGGACTGGCTGTACATGTCCTTGAACTCGCCGGTCGCGCCGTCGAGCACCTGGGCGAAGTTGTCGTCGACCTTGTTCGCGTCGATGCTCGTCAACACCTGCGCATAGGAGACCGCGGCCTGCCGGGCCTGCTCACTCGCGCGCGCCACCTGATCCTGTTGCCAGAGCTTCCAGCCGAGGAAGCCCGCCCCCGCGAGGGCCGCGATCAGGGCGACGGCAAGCGATGCGAGCAGCACTCGCCGCGGCCGGTGCGGGGCCGGGTCGGTGTGCGCGGCGATATCATCCGCGATCTCCTCGGGTTCCGCGTCGGATTCCGTTGTCTCCTCGGCACTTTCGGCATCCACATCCGCGTCGGCGGTGTCTGCGGTCTCGAGGTCGGGATCCTGGTCGGTGTCTTTCTCCGATGTCACGGACAACATCATCTCCTAGCGGATTGGCGCGAATTCGGCGCTGGGTCAGTGCGGCGGTTCGATGGGCAGGGTGGGTCCACCGTAGGGAGTCGGAATCGTGTACCGCCCCTTGGGTGTCGGGTCGGTGGTTTTCCCGAGGTCGGCGCCCGGCGGCGGCCCGGCGGTGTCGTCGCCCGCGGGCCGGGGTGCGTTCTTGGCCCCGCGGATCAGCACCGCGGGATCCTCGTCACGGCAGTAGGTGTACATGTACGGCTCGGGGAAATCCGCCGACGACGGCGGCCGGCGCGGCGTGCCGTAGTCGCAGGCGTAGCGCGGATAGATGTCACCGTTCACCCACAGCCCCTGGTCGTGCATGGTGGAGCCGATGGCGTCGAGCACCGAGGTGCGATAGCTGGGGAACAGCGCCTGCAGGGCGGGCACCCGCAGGTACAGCAACTGGGAGGTGGTGGCCATGCTGCCGAGCAGCTGCACCATGGTGTCGGAGTTGTCGGTGAACAGGTTGTCCACCTTGGCAAAGGTGTCCGGCGTCTGGTTGGTCAGAGTGCGGTAGCCGTTGACCATCCGGTTGATACCGGCGAAGCTGCGGTCGAGGTTGTCGGTGGCGACGGCGATACCGGCGTTCTTGTCGGCGACCATGCCGAGGACCACCTGACTGGTTCGCAACAGGCTGGTGGTTTCGGGCAGCACCGAGTCCAGCGTCGACAACAGGAACGTACCGCCGTCGACGACGTCGGCCAGCTTCTGCGGGCCCGCCTTGGTCATGCTCAGTTCCTTCCTGAGCACGTCGAGCTTGGCCGGATCGACCTGCGCCAGGGTGCTGTCGGAATTGGCGAGCATGTCCGCCAGACTGATGGGAACCGTCGCGTGACCCAGTTTGATCCGGCTGCCGTCGGTCAGATACGGACCCGACTCCGACTCGGGCACGAAGTCGACGTATTGCTCGCCGGCGGCCGACAACCCGGACACCCGCACCTGGCTCGCGGAGGGGATCTTCATCCGCGACTCCAGGCGAAGCACCGCGTCGACACCGCTCGGAGTGATGTGCAGTGAGTCCACCCGGCCGATCGGGACGCCACGGATGGTGGCGTCCTGGTTGGGCAGCAGGCCCGCCGACTCGGGCAGCTCGACGGTCACCCGGTAGGTCGACGCGAACGGATTGACCCGCAGCGCCCCGAACAGCAGGTAGCCGACCGCGATCAGCATGACCGCCAGCAGCGCCAGCGCCGAGAGCCAGGCGCGGCGGTGGTAGCCGTAGCGGACGAGGCCGACGATGCCGTCGGCGGTCTTCGAGATCGGGTTGCTCACTGGGGTGCCTCCGCCGGGAGGGGTCCGGCCGGGGCGGGCGCCGGGGGCGCCGCGGCCGGGGCGGGACCCGGCAGGGGACCGGCGGGCTGGCCCGGGTTGGACACGGCGGGCGGCGCGACGGGCAGCGGCAGCGGCGGTGCCGGCGGCCCCTCGGGCGGACCCGCGACCGCCAACTGGCCCGGCTCCGTCGGACTCGGGATCACCGGGACCTGGGGCACGCCCTGGCCCGGTCCGACGATCCGTTCCTGCAGGCGGAACAGCGAGTACTTGAACGACCCGATGAGCTGATTCCAGTTGGCCCACTTCGGCCCGTGGTAACCGTCGTCACCGGCGAACCCGATGTCCGGGATGTGCCCCAGGATCAGCCGGTCGATGCTGGTGTTCATCGACCAGGCGTTGCTGGGGAACATCTTCACGAACGGCGGCATCAACCGGTTCAGGTGGTAGAGCCTCGCGTCCGGGGCCAGCACGACGTCGTTCCAGGACGCGGCGATGGTGTTGAGGTCGCCGATGACGCTGCGGCCACTGGTGTCGGTGCCGGCGACCGACGGGAACTTCTGCAGCTGGTCGCTGACGGAACCGACGCGCGTGACGAGGTCGGCGATCTGGCTGGTGTTGGCGGCGAGGGTGTCCGTCGCCGGGTTGGCCGCCGCCATCAGCGCGCTGAGTTCGTCGTTCTTGTTGTTCAGTTGCGTGGCGAGACGCGACGTCTGCGTCATCGCGTCGGCGATCTGATCGGAGCGGGCGTTGAGAGTGCCCAGGGTGCGGTTGGTCTTGGCGATCAGGTCGCCGAACGCCTGACCCTGGTCACCGGTCGCCTTGCCGACGCCGTTGACCAGATTGGTCAGGTTGCGCACCGCGCCGCCGTTGACGACGATGGCCGCCGAGCTCAGCAGCGCCTCGATGGTGGCCGCCGATGCCGTGGAGTCGAGCCCGAGGGTGTCGCCGTCCTTCAGCAATGGTGTGCCCGGGTCGAGCTTGGCGGGCGGGCGGACCGAGACGAACACGTCGCCCAGCGGAGTGGCCGAACGCAGTTCTGCGGTACTGCCTTTCGGCAACTGCACGCCGTTCATGATCCGCAGCCTGGTGACGGCGGTGTAGTTGTGCGCCTCCATCGACTCGAGCTCACCGACGTCGGCGCCGCCGAGCTTCACCTTGGCCCGGTCCGGCAGGTTGAGCGCATTGGCGAACACCGCCGTCACGGTGTAGCCACCGGAACCGGTGTTGCCCGGGGCCGGCAGCGGCAGACTTGCGAGTCCGCCCGACGCGCACGCCGAGGCGGTCAGGCAGGTAACCGCCGCCAGTGCCAGCGTTCGTTTGACGGTCCTGGTTGCGGGCGCCATCACTTCTGTCCCATCGCGGCCAGGCCGTCCAGGATGGAGGTGAGCCCGAAGTCGGGCCCGAAGTCCTGCAGTGTGCCGGTGCTGCACCCGAGTTGGCGCAACCCCATCATGTTGCACACCTCCTTGAGCGTCTGGGTGTCGAACAACAGCTTGTCCAGCAGGACGTGCACCCGCAGGGCGCCGTTCTTCTGGTCGATCACGTTGTAGATGTTGTCCAGGGTCATGGGGGCGACGTCGAGCAGTTCCATGACGTCACGCTGCTTGTCGACGACGGTCCCCAGGGACTTGTCGCCGTTGAGCACAACCTGTTTGATGTGATCGCGGTTGTCGTCGAGGATCTTGCTGAGCTGTTCGACCACCTGGTTGATCTTCCGGCCGGTGGTGCCCGAACCCAGGTCCTCGTCGGCCACGATGTCGCTGAGCGCCCGGATGTTGCCGCCGAACTCCCGCAGCGTCGCATCGTTGCGGGCCGCGGCATCGAACATCGAGCTGACGTTCTTGATCACGGTGGTCAACTGTTCGCGCGTGATGGTGCCGCGGTCGGCGGACAGCCGCAGCGCGTCGGACAGGTCACCCAGTGACGACTTCATCAGCTCGCCGTTCCCGTCGGCGATGGCCGCCCCGGAGTTGACGACGTCGGCCAGCGGGCCGTTGCCGTGCCCGTCACCGTGCAGCGACTTCGACAGGTTGTCGACGAGGTCCAGGGTGCGCGCGAACTCGATCGGGGTCTTGGTGCGGGCCAGGCCGATGGTCGCGTGGTCGGCCAGGGTCGGGCCGCCCTGGTACGGGGGTGTCAGTTCGACCTGGCGGTCGGTCAGGATCGAGTTGGAGATGGTCACCGCGTGCACGTCGGCGGGCAGCTTGACGTCCTTGTCGACGGTCAGGTCGGCCTCGACGTAGCCGCCCTTCGGTGTGATCCTGTCGACGGTGCCCACCGGCATCCCGAGCACCGCGACCCGGTTGCCGACGTAAAGCCCTGCGGCACTGTCGAATTGGGCCGTCACGTGCAGCACATTCGTGCGGTCGCGAAGGAACTTCCAGCCCACGGCGCCGGCTGCCAGCAGCACGGCCAGCCCGATGACGGCGACCGTGACGAGACGTTTGCGGGTCCTCATTTGCAGTCCTGGAAGTACTGGAGGAAGTTGAACTGCTTGGCCCGTCCGCTGATGGCGCACATCCACGAATCCGCGAGCAGGCCGTTGGGCACGTTGAGGTCGGCGGAATTGCCGGTGCCGGTGGCATTGGTCAGACCGCGCAGCGCCACCGGGGCGGATTGCAGGATGGAGCGCAGCATGTCGTCGTGCTGGGCCAGCAGATCGGAGAGTTCGCGTAGATTCCGCAGTGTCTCTTCGAGTTCGGGGCGGTCGTCGACCACGATTTTACTCAGGGTCTGGACGAGGTTCGTCAAGGACGCCAGCATCGCGTGGAACGCCGCGCGCCGGTCGACGAACTCACCCACCAGCGAATTGCCCTGGCGGACCAGGCTTCCGACGGTGGCCTGCTGACTGTGCAGCGTGTTGGTGACCGTCTCGGTGGTCTTCAGCAGTGAGCCGATCTGGTCCCTGCGGGTGCCGATGATGTCGGCCAGGCGGCGCAGGTTGTCCATTGCCTGCGGGATGAGCGGGGGCAGCCCCTTCAGTTGCGTGCCCAGCGCGCCCAGCGACTGGCCGAAATTGGTGAAGTCCATCTGCTCGTAGGTGCCCGTCGCATCGGTCAGCGCCTGCTGCAGGTCGTAGGGCACCTCCGTGTGCGCGAGGTCGATCGTGTTGTCGGGCAACGAACCCGAGCCCGCGGGCTCCAGCGACAGATACCGGGAGCCGAGGATGGTGAGCACCTTGATGGTGGCGCGGGACTGGTCTCCCAGTGCGACGTCGTTGCGCACCCGCAGTTCGGCCTCGACATGGTCGCCGACCAGCTTCATGCCGGACACGGTGCCGACCTGGATACCGGCGACGGTGACGGCGTTGCCCTCCATCAGGGCGGCCGCCTGCAGGAACTGGGCCCTGACGTGCCGATAGCCGATGTTGGCGGCCTTGACCCCAAGCAGTGTCGCGACGAGCGCGGCGACCACGATGATGGCGATCACGCCGAGCAGGATCTTGCTGCGCTCTTCGAGCGGCGTCTTGCGCTTCGTCTGGGGGTGCCGTGGGCGGGTCGTCTCAGCCATTGGACATGTTCCTGCATCGCGGGCTGTACTGCGCCTTGTTACCGGGGGTGGCGGCGTTGACGATGATCGGCGTCACGTCGTTGAGGCCCGGGAAGAACCCCGTGGCGTTGAGATCGCAGGAATACGCATTGCCGTAGGCGCCCTCGTTGGTGATCCGTGCCAGCCCCTTCAACAACAGCGGGAGGTTGGCGCCGGTGAAGGCCAACTGCGGCTCGATGTCGACCAGGTGGCGGGCGAAACCCGGCTGGCGCTGGACCATTTCGTTCAGCGACGGGTAGACGTCATTGCTGATGGTCGACAGCTGGTTGATCACCCGCTTGATCGAACCCATCGAGGACACCAGTTCGGGGCGGCGCGCGTCGAATGTCGACACCATCCCCCGGGTCTGGGTGATGACGTGGTCGAGATCGGCGTTGTGCTGCGCGAGATTTCCCACCATCGAGTTCAGGTTGGTGATGAGGTCCCCGAGTTCGGCATCGCGGCCGGCGAATGCGGCGGTCAGCTTGCTGGTCTGGTCGATCAGTACGGCCCACGACGACTCGTCGCCCTGCAGCGACTTGATGGCGCCCTGGGTGAGGTTGTTGAGGTCGTCGGGATTGACCAGGCTGAACAGCGGTTCGAATCCGTTGATCATCTGGCCGACGTCGAACGACGGGTCGGTGCGCTCCACCGGGATGGTGGCACCGGCGGTCAGCTTGGTCGAACTGCCGCCCTGGCCCAGCGACAGTCCGAGGAAGCGCTGGCCGACGATGTTCTGGTAGACGACCGAGGCGACGGTGTTCTCGTAGAGGTTCTGGTTGCTCTGCACCACGAAGTCGACCTTGGCCCGGGCGCCCTCGAGTTCGATCTTCTGGACCCGGCCGACACGCACCCCGGCCATCCGGACGTCGTCGCCTTCGCGCAGACCGAAGACGTCGGTGAACACGGCCGCATACGGCTCGGTCCGTCCGGTGACGTCACGCCGCAGCGTGCTGTACACCAGCCACGTCAGGGTCAGCGCGATGATCATGAACAGTGACAGGCCGATCAACGGGCCGCGGAATTTCATCGGGGCCCCTCTCCACTGGGTTCGGTTGCGAGCGAGACCGTCATCCCACGGGCGACGGGGCCCAGCAGCAGCTGGGTGGCGGCGGTCGCCGGTCCGCCGGTGACGATGCTCAGTGCGGTCCGTTCCTGCGCGCTACCCACCGGGCCCACATTTCCCCCGAACGAGGCCGGCGCGGCCTCGGCGGGCAACGGGCCGGCGGGCGCCGGGGGAGCCGGCGCAGCGGGAGCCGCGGGTGGCGGCGGAGGTCCGGGCAGCGGTGCGAAGGGGTAGCCGGGCTGGGCGACCGGCGCGGGCGGTGACAGCAGGGGCGTCGGATGCGGCGTCGGCATCAGCGCCGGGTTAGCCGAACCCGGGACCGGTGGCGCGGGCGTCATACCGGCCGGCAGCGGCGGATTGGGGTCGGCCAGGTTCGGATTCGGGTTGATCAGCGGCGGCCCCACGGCCACCAGATTCCCGTTGGGCCCCAACACCGTTCCGCGCGGCGGTGCCAGGTTCTTCGGCGGCTGGTAGTTCTGTGGCAGTAGTACGTCGGGTATGTCCGGCCGGACGGCGATCAACGGCGCGGTGTAGCAGCTCGGGCCCTTGAGCTCGCCGTACTGCGGGCAATCGGCGCGGGTGTATGAGTACGTCGGGGTGAACGACAGGCTGATCCGCATGTTGGCGGTGTCGCGTTCCGGCATCCAGACGTTCGCGAAGAACCTGTCGGCGAGTCCGCCGATCTTGTTGAACGCCGGCGTGAAGTTGTGGGAGTTCATGGCCAGCGACCCCAGCGCCGGCGTCAGGTGGCCGGTGATGGTGACCATCTGGTCGATGTGGTTGTCCAGGGCGGTCTGCGTGGTGCCCAACGTGTTCATCCCGGCGTTGATCAACGACGTCAGCTGTGCTCGCTGTTCGGCCAGCACCTGCATCGGCTGGACGGCCTGGTGCAGTGCGTCGACGAGTTCCGGTGCGGTCTGCTGCAGCCCGCGGGTGGCGTCGACGAGGGCGGACACGGTGCTGGGTCCGGCGGGGTCGGTGGCGACGATCTGGTCGAGTTGGTCGAGCAGCCGGTTCAAGTGCGCGCCGCCCTGGAGCAGTTCGGGCCGGCGGTCCTCGGTGGCCGCGTTGATGGCCGCCATGATGCCGATGCTGTTGTCCTCCCGCGGGTTTCGCCCGGTGGCGGCCAGGATGTCGCGCAGCTTGTTCAGCGTGGTCTGGAAGATCACGGTGGGCAGCGCGGTGTCCTCCGGGATGCGGGCGCCCGCGGCGATCGCCGGCCCGGTCTTGTTCTCGGCGACCAGTTGCACCGAGGACACCGCGAAGATGTTGCTGGGCACCACCCGTGCCGTCACCGTCGCCGGGATCGACTTGGCGAACTCGGGTTTCAGGTTGATGTCCACCGTGTTGGGCCGGCCCTGGGTGCCCGGGGCGACGCCGCGCACCGTGCCGACCAGGACGCCGTGGTACTTCACATCGGAGTTCTGCGGCAGTCCGTCGCCGACATTGGTCAGTTCGGCGACCACCGAAACATGGGGGTCGAGACGGCCGGTCGACTTGAGCATCAGGACCGCGGCGATCAGCGCGGCGACGACGATCACGCCGATGCCGGCGAACAGCAGTTGGCGCTCGGTGGGTCCGCGACCGTCGGTCTCGTAGGCGTTCGACATCTACCCCCCGAACCTCGCACCGGCTTCGACGGACCAGAACGCCATGGTCAGCAGCATGTTGACGATGATCACCACCGTGATCGACGCGCGCATCGCATGCCCGGCGGCCACGCCGACGCCGACCGGGCCGCCGCTGGCATAGAAGCCGAAATAGCACTGGATGGTCGAGGCGATGGCGGTAAAGACGATGGCCTTGACCACCGAGAGCAGGATGTCGCGCAGCGACAGCATCATCGTGAAGTAGTGCAGGTAGGACCCGGTCGAGCCGCTGCTGACCAGCATCACCACCGCCTGCGTGGTCAGGTAGCTGGCCGCCAGGCAGGCCACGTACAGCGGCACGATCGCGATGGACGAGGCCAGTAACCGGGTGGTCACCAGATAGGGGATGGGCCGGATACCAAGTGAGTCCAGGGCGTCGATCTCCTCGGCGATCCGCATCGAACCCAGCTGGGCGGTGAACCGGCAGCCGGCCTGCACCGCGAACGCCAACGACGCGGCGATCGGTGCCAGCTCACGGGTGTTGGCCAGCGAGGAGATGATCCCGGTGGCCGGGCCGAGGCCCAGCATGTTGAGGAAGTTGTAGCCCTCGATACCGACCAGGGCGCCCACCGTCACACCGAGGACAATCGTCACGCCGGCGGTGCCGCCGCCGACCACCAGCGACCCGTTACCCCAGGCGATGTCCGAGAGCAGGCGCACGAACTCCGACCGGTAGTTCTTCAGGACGACGGGAACGCCCATGACCGCCCGGACGAAAAAGGCGAACATGTGCCCAATCCGGATGACCGGCTGCAGGGCACGCTGCGAGTACCGCCGTAGCGGTTCGAGTACGGGCGGGATGACGCGCGCGGTGCTGACCATGTCAGAGCCCCACCCGCGGGAACAGCATGATGTACAGCTGGCTGATCGCGACGTTGACGACCATCAGCACCAGGATCGACTCGACCACCGCGGCGTTCACCGAGTTGGCGACGCCGGTGGGTCCGCCCTTGGTGGACAGCCCCTTCTGGCACGAGACCACGGACACGATGGCGCCGTAGACGACGGCTTTGATGAGGGCCAGGATCATGTCTCCGGTGGTGGCGAACGAGGCGAAGGTGGCGACGAAGCTGCCGGGCGCCCCGTTCTGGAAGTAGACGTTGAACAGATAGCTGGCCAGGAAGCCGACGAAGCACACCAGGCCGGTCAGGGCGAAGCCGACCATGATCGCGGCGGCGAAGCGGGGCACCACCAGTCGGCGGACCACCGAGACGCCCATGACCTCCATCGCGGCGGTCTCCTCGCGCATGGTCCGCGAGCCCAGGTCCGCGGTGATCGCCGACCCGACCGCGGCGGCCATCAGCATGGCGGCGACCAGGGAGGCGGCCTGCCGGACGACGGCCAGGCCACTGGCGGCGCCGGACAGGGATGTGGCACCCACCTGTCCGGCCAGGATGGAGAACTGGATGGAGAGCGTCACCCCGAGCGGCAGGGCCACCAGGATGGTCGGTAACACCGCGGTGCCCGCCATGAACGCACCCTGGCGAACGAACTCCTGCCACTGGAAGCGCCCCGTGAACAGGTCGACGAAGAACCACTGGAGGGTACGGATGCCGAGCACGAACTGCTCGCCGACGGTGGCGATCGCGGCCTTGGGGTGGCGGTCGACGTACCCGGCGGTCCAGTCCTCGATGGCCGCCAGACCGTCGCCCGAGCGGCCGTCGTTCACGACGTCGGTCACGCCGTCCACCCCCGTGTGCGACCGGCGCATGGCGCAGCAGTCAAGATCACTGGCTCCGTTCCGAAGATTTGCGCGACCGGACGTGGCACGCTGTGAAGCGTGTCACACAGGTGCATGTGGATGCAAGGGCCCAAGTTAACAGTAATTCCGCAGCTTCGGGCAGTGCGCGCACACCGTGCCAGGGCGTTGACGCGATTCATTTGGCGATGTTAAGCGTGTATCAAGCCCGGTGAGGCCGTAATCGCCCGCCAAATTTAAGTTAGTGCTAATTTTGCCGCCCTTTGCCTTATCGTTTGCCCATGCCCGAGCCGCGTCGGCGACCGAAGGACCGCAAGGCGCAGATTGCGAGCGTCGCCGCCGAAGCGTTCAGCGAACAGGGTTACCACGCGGTAAGCATGGACGATATCGCCCACCGGGTGGGCGTTTCGGCCGCCGCGCTGTACCGGCACTCGCCGAGCAAGTACGACCTCTTCCGGACCGCGGTGCTGGCGCTCAGCGAACAACTGGTCGAGGCCACCGCCTTCGCCGATGAGCTGCCGGTGGCCGAGCACGACGCGCTCGAGGTGTACGACCGGCTGACTTCGGCATTGATCGACGTGGCGCTGGCGAACCGAAGCCGCGGCGGCGTGTACCGGTGGGGCGGCCGGTATCTGGTCGACGACGACTCGGCAGCGCTGATGTCCCAGGTCAGACTGGTCAATCTCCGTCTCCAGAAACCCATCCGGGTGCTGCGGCCGGAGCTGGGGTCACGGCAGCGCTGGACGCTGTCGGCGAGTGTGCTCGGAATGATCGGCTCGCTCGTGGACCATCGTGCGGCGCTGTCGTCCGGCCGCGTGCACCGATTGTTCGGCGACATGGCGCGGGCCCTGCTGTGGGCGCGCCTGCCCACGATGCCGGGCGACCCGCCGGTGCTGCCGGCGCCGGAGCAGTCGGCCACCGCGGGTCGGTTCGAGGCGATCCTGCGCGAGGGGATGCGACTGTTCCGGCAGAACGGATACCGCAATACCACCCTCGACGAGATCGCGCGGGCGGTCGGGATGCCGACCTCGGGCATCTACCGCTACTTTCCGGGCAAGGCCGACATCCTCACGGCGCTGTTCCGCTGTTCCGCCGTGCCGCCGATCGGCTGTCGGCCGACACCGCCGTCATCCTCGCCGCGAACGCGGATCCGGCGACAGCGCTGAACATGCTCGTGCACAGCTATGTGGTCCGGTCGCTGGACCACCCCGGCATCGACTCGCTCTACTTCACCGAACGACCCAACCTGCCGCCGGCAGATCGCGTGCTGCTGCGCAATATGCAGCGCGCCACGGTGGACACCTGGGTCGAGGTGCTCACCGCGGCGCATGCCGATCTTTCGCACCGGGACGCGCGGTTCGTCGTCCAGGCGGCGTTCGCGCTGGTCGTCGACGTGGGGGTGCTGGCCGGCCAGGGGGACGCCGGCACCGCCGGAGCCGCGATGGAAGCGTTGATGACGGCGGTGCTGTCGATGCGGACCGGGCCGGGTGCCGCCGACCGCGACGCCGTGACGGATCGCTCGAAATCGGTTTTACCGATCCGTTAATAGATCTGGTCACAGTCGTGTACATTTCCTATCGGAGCTGTACTGGTCCGTGGTCGACGGGTCAGGCCAGCGACGCGGCGGGGGCGTCACCGGCCTCCCGTCGCACCAGATCCATCAGCGCCCGGGCCGCCGAGATCATCGGGGAGCGGTGGCCCTGAAGGTCGGGGGCGAACACCGGGCGGGCGGGTGTGCCTCGCGGCCATACTGGCCTGATGGACACCGCCTCTCGGTGTTCGTCAAATATCGTCCCGTGGCGCGTTTTCCGGTTCGAGCTCAGTCGAAGGCCAGCCAGCCCGGCAGTGCCCGCTCACGCGCGTCGCACAGCACCTGATAGGTGTCGCAGGAACCGCGGGGAACCCCGGCCCCGGCCCACATGCCACCGCTCTCGCGGCGCAACACGATCGCCGACGAGGAACCGCCGTCGAGCAGGATCGCGGTGTCGCTGCCCAGCCCGCGGAAGAGGTCCTGGATCTGATCGGGCGTGTAGCTGCCGCCCTGGAAGATGTACATCTCGTCCCGGTCGGCCGTGTAGGCCAGCGCGGTGCGCGCCGCGGCGGGTCCGGGGTCCTCGAGCTGGCCGGTGTCCCCGGGTGCCAGCAGGCCCAGCCCGCTGACCGCGACGAACCTGGTGCCCCGGTCCATCAGGTTCTGGATCACCGGGCCGGCGGCACCGTAGTCGTCGCGCGCTGCGGGGGAGACGACGAACGGGCGGCCGCCGACCGGCAGGATCATCGTGGTCAGTGCGGTCCAGTTCTCGTCGCCCCCGGAGAGCGCCTGTTTGCCCGCATAGGCGACGGTGCCGGTGACGGCGGCGTTGGCGTGTCCCTGGTCGCCGGTGTTGTCGACGTAGGCGCCCAGCGGCGAGCTGCACCCGGTGGCCTTCCAGGAGCCGCCGCGCTGGCCGCGCACGTCGAAGAAGTTCGCGTTGACCGCGATGGTCGGCTGACCGAGCGCCTGCCAGGCCCCCAGCGGGGTGTAGGTCTCGGCGGCCTGCGCCAGCCCCTCGGCGGTGCGCGCGCCGGGGGTGCGTTCGCAGCGGGCCTGATAACCGGTGTGGGTGTCGACCAGGAGGCGCGGCGCCAGCCGCGTGGCGGCGGATTTGATGATCATCAGCCGTCCGCCGTTGGTCATCTCATAGGCGTTGCCGCCCGCCCCCACCATGGGAGCGGGATATCCGGGGCCGAAGTTGTAGACCAGATACGCGCCGCGCGTCGATGCGATGGCGGCCGAGAGCTGATCACGGGCGTCGGCGTGCGCGACCGCCGGCGTCAGTGCCGCGCTGCCCGCGCACAGCACGGCCAACGCCGCCAGCGCGGACCGGATGCGCGGCGGCGGGTTGGCTGGGGTCGGCACGATGACCCCCTTCGGTGCGGCGGTGAGGTACGGCGGCACCACCCAGACTAGTCACACGTGCCACACAGTCAACTTTGGTAACAGGAGAGGCACGGTTCGGAATCGGCCGAATGACGTTGTGCGACTTGGGGATCCCGTCACGCCGCGGGTCCGGACGGCCGGGCGGCCTCCAGGGCGCCCGGGATCCGGTGGTAGCCCCGCCGGTCGTAGACACGGGTGATGATGCCGCCCAGCAGGAGTCCGATGACCAGGCCGACCGTCGTCATCCGCAGCGCGTGGCCGAGACCGGCGGCGGCGCGGCCGTCGAAGTAGAGCAGTGCCCGCACCCCCAGGAACACCTGGTGCATGGGTTCGAACGTGGACAGCCAGCCGAACACCCGGGGTGCGGCCTCCAGTGGCACCGTCGCCCCCGCCGACGGGAGCCCGAGGATGACGAACACGAGCAGATTGACCAGCAGGCCCATGGTGCCCAGTGCCGCGATGACCGACGACGCGGTGACCCCGACCGCGGTGATCGCGAAGGCGCCGAACGCCCACAGTTCCCACCCGTGCGGGATCGGCATGCCCAGAGCGTGCGCGATCGCGAGGTACACCCCGGAGGTGATCAGCCCGAGCAGTGCCATCATCGCCCATTTGAGCAGCAGGGTGCGGAAGCGGGAGATGGAGACCTGTTCGGCGAAGTGGTACACGGGGCCGATCTCGGCCGGGAGGTAGCCCAGCATCGAATCCACCAGGGTGCTGACGACCAGGCTGCCGGTGAACCCGGCCAACAACAGCAGCAGCGCGTAGTAGAAGGCGGACAGCCCGTTGCCGGTGCCGCCCGGTAGTGGGTTGTGGACCTCGGTGTGCACATCGACCGGGTTGGCCAACGCCAGCGTCACGCCGCCGGGCAGCGGGTTGCCGGCCTGCGCGGCGACCTGAGCCGAAATACGCTTGCCCAGTTCGACATTCGCTTCCGCGGTGGCCCGGGTCAGGGTCTGTCCGGCGATGCTGGAGGCCAGCGTTCCGGCCCGCGGATTGGTCGACATCGTCACCGTCGGGCGCACCGCCGGGCCGGGCTGCAGCGCCGACCGGGCGAACGCGTCGAGCTGCGCGGAGAAATCGGCGGGAATGCTCAACTGCCCGTAGGCCTTGCCGGTGTCCAGCTGGGTGGCCGCATCCGCCGCGGACAGCTCGCGCAGGTCGAACTTCGATCTGTCCATCGTGGCGGTCAGCTGGTCGATGAGCTGCCGGCCGGTGGGCCCGGCATCCTCGTTGACCACCACGATCGGGAAATGGCGGATGTTGGTGCCGGGATTGAGGATTCCGCCCAGATACAACCCGGCCAGCGCCGACAGCAGGGCCAGCGTGACGCAGATCGGAACTGCCCAGAACCGCACCGTGCGGGGGCCCCGGGGAATGGACAGCTGATCCTGCGCGGCATGGCGCGGTGCGGCGGGGGTGGACGGCCGGGCCGGCTCGGGTTGGGTCATGTCGCTCCTGTTCGTACCGGAGCGAGGGTATGCCCCATCCGGCCGATGGCGTCAATACCGTGGCGCGCCTTACGTTCGGGGTGCGCGGGTGTGCGGTGCCACCCCGGCCCGCTCCGGGCTACGGGGTCAGGCCCGCGTGCATCTCCCAGACCAGGATCTCGGCCGGGTCGAGCGCCGTGACCCGCTGGCCGCCGGTGGCGGTGAGCCGCGCGGCGTCGCCCTCGTGCAGCGTGCCGGCGCCCTCCAGTGTCAACTCGCCGCGCGGCACGAACAGGTGCAGATACGGCGCATCGGGCAGTTCGACGGACTGCCCCGGCCACAGCCGCGCCGCCTTGAGCGCCGCATGACGGTTGCCGATGGTGATGGCCGCGTCGCCGCCGTGTTCGGGCAGTCCGGACGCGATGGTGACCAGTCCGCCGCTGCGGAGTTCGTCGCCGATCTCCAGCTGCTGGTATCCCGGATCGGCCCCGGACTCGTCGGGCACCACCCACATCTGGACGAAATGCACCGGGACACTGTGGCTTTCGTCGCCGGTCAGGGTCCAGCTGTCGTTCTTCTCCGAATGCAGGATGCCGCGGCCGGCGGACATCCGCTGGGCCAGGCCGGGGTAGATGACCCCGGAGTGGCCGGTGGAGTCCTGGTGTATCAGCGAACCCCGCAGCACCCAGGTGACGATCTCCATGTCGCGGTGCGGGTGGGTTTCGAATCCCATAGCCGGGGCGACCACGTCGTCGTTGTTGACCAACAGCAGCCCGTGATGGGTGTTGGCCGGGTCGTAGTGGTGGCTGAACGAGAACGAATGCCTGGAGTCCAGCCAGTCGACGGCGGTCCTGAACCGGTCGTCGGCGCGCCGGATGTCGATCACCAGGGCAGCCTATGCCGAGGGCCCCTGCTCGGCGGGACCACGTGGTTCGTAGGCTGGCGCCCATGGATCTCAACGGAGCAAGTGCAATCGTGACCGGCGGCGCGTCGGGAATCGGCGCGGCCACCGCGCGCAAGCTGGCCGACCGCGGCGCCAGGGTCGTCGTCGCCGACCTGCAGGCCGACAAGGGCGAGGCCCTGGCCAAGGAGATCGGCGGTGCGTTCGTCACCGTCGACGTCACCAACACCGAACAGATCGAGGATGCGGTCAACACCGCGATGGACCTCGGCCCGCTGCGCGCGCTGGTGAACTCCGCCGGTGTCGGCTGGGCGCAGCGCACCATCGGCAAGGACGGCGAATTCGCGTCGGCGCACAACCTCGACGCGTACAAGAAGGTGCTGGCGATCAACCTGGTCGGCACGTTCGACTGCATCCGGCTGGCGGCCACCGCCATGAGCCGCCTGGAGCTCACCGACACCGGCGAGCGCGGCGCGATCGTGAACATGACCAGCGTCGCGGCGTTCGACGGCCAGATCGGCCAGGCCGCCTACTCGTCGTCCAAGGGCGGCGTCGTCGGACTGACGCTGCCCGTCGCGCGCGACCTGTCCGCGGTCGGCATCCGGGTGAACACCGTCGCGCCCGGCTTGATCGACACCCCGATCTACGGGGAAGGAGAAGCGTCTGAGGCTTTTAAGGCCAAGCTCGGCGAGTCGGTGCTCTTCCCGCACCGGCTGGGCAAGCCGGAAGAGCTGGCCTCGATGGTGGTCGAGTTGCTCACCAACTCCTACATGAATGCCGAAGTGGTGCGCGTCGACGGCGGCATCCGGATGCCCCCCAAGTAACCCGGCGAGCAGACGCAAGGCCCCCATTCCGCCGCGGAATCGGGGGCCGTTGCGTCTGTTCGTCAGCACGGGTGAGTCGATCCGACGACAATGGCCGGGTGCCTACTGAACCTGATCGAAGCGGCAAGGTATCCATCGTCGGTATGGGCAGCGTCGGAACGGCGATCGCCTACGCCTGTTTGATCCGCGGCTCGGCGGCCTCCCTGGCCCTCTACGACATCTTCGCCAAGAAGGTCCGCGCCGAGGTGCTCGACCTCACCCACGGGTCACAGTTCGTGCCGCACTGCCCGGTGGACGGCGGCGACGACCTGGCCGTCACCGCCGATTCGCAGATCGTGGTGGTGACCGCCGGCGCCAAACAGAAACCGGGCCAGACGCGGCTGGAGCTGGCCGCCACCAACGTCGCGATGGCACAGGAACTCACCCCGAAGCTGCTCGAGCTGTCGCCCGGGGCGGTGATCGTGTTCGTCACGAACCCCGTTGACGTCATCACCTATGCCGCCGTGAAATCTGTTGACCTGCCGCCGGGACGCATCTTCGGCTCCGGCACGGTGCTGGACTCCAGCCGGTTCCGCTATCTGATCGCCGAGCTGGCCGACCTGGCCGTCGCCAACGTGCACGGGTTCATCGTCGGCGAGCACGGTGATTCGGAGATCTCGCTGTGGTCGAGCGTGTCGATCGGCGGTGTGCCCGCCGAGCGGTTCCAGGCCGACGGAAAACTGTTGTTCGACAAGGAAACCCAGTCGAAGATCTCCCACGACGTGGTGCATGCGGCCTACGAGATCATCGAGGGCAAGGGGGCGACTAACCTGGCGATCGGGTTGTCCACGGCGCGCATCATCGAGGCCATCCGCGGTCATCAGCACCGGGTGCTCCCGGTCTCCACACTGCAAACCGGGGTCTACGGGATCGAGGATGTCTGCCTGTCGTTGCCCACCGTGGTCACGGCCCAGGGCGCCGGCAAGGTGCTGGAAATCCCGCTGGCCGACTCCGAACTGGCCGGACTGCGGGCGTCCGCACAGACGCTGCACGACGCGTGGGCATCCGTCCACTGAGGGTCAAGAGCGGCTAAAGCCGTTCGAGCAGGCCGAATTTCGGGAACACCGACGTGTCCAGGAACGCCACGACGTGCGAGATGTCCGCGGGAGTGACGTCCAGCACGTGCAGCTGAAACGGTTCATGCACACCGGTCTGCGGGCTGCGCATGTACATCGCGGCGCCGGGCTGGCCGTTGGCGGCCAGCGGGAGCAGCCGCATGTCGCCCGCCTTCTCGGCCGGGCAACGGATCGCTACGCTGCTCAGCATGCCCGAATCGCAGACCGTGCGCGCCGAGCGCAGCTTCGACGGTGTCGGCGGGGTCCGGATCGTCTACGACACCTGGACACCCGATGGTGACGTGAAAGGCGTGGTGGTGCTGTCGCACGGCTTCGGCGAGCACGCCCGGCGCTACGACCACGTCGCGCAGCGGTTCGGCGCGGCGGGGCTGGTGACCTACGCGCTGGACCACCGCGGGCACGGCCGCTCCGCCGGTAAGCGGGTGTACGTCCGCGACATCTCCGAATACACCGGCGACTTCGCCACCCTGGTCGGGATCGCCCGGCGGGAACATCCGGGGGTCCCAGTGATCGTGCTGGGCCACAGCATGGGCGGCGGCATCGTGTTCGCCTACGGCTCGGATCACCCGGCGGATTACGACCTCATGGTGCTGTCCGGCCCGGCGGTGGCCGCCCGGGACGCCGTCGCACCGGCGCTGGCGGTGGTGGGCAAGCGGCTCGGGGCGCTGCTGCCGGGGGTCCCCCTGCAGCCGCTCGACACCGACGCGGTGTCCCGGGATCCCGCCGTGGTCAAGGCATACAACGAGGACCCCCTGGTCTGGCACGGCAAGTTGCCCGCCGGGGTGGCCCGGGCACTGCTGCTGGTCGGGGAGTCGATGCCGCGGCGGGCGCGCAGCATCACCCGGCCGGTGCTCGTGGTGCACGGCTCCGACGACCGTCTGATACCGGCCCGCGGCAGTGAGGGCATGGTCGATCACCTGGGCGCCGAGGATGTCCACCTCAAGATCTACCCCGGTCTGTACCACGAGGTCTTCAACGAACCCGAACGTGAGCGCGTCCTCGACGACGTCGTCTCGTGGATCGGCGCCCGGATTTGACCGCAGTGGTGAGAACCCTTGCCGCCGTGGCACTTCTGCTGATGGCTTTGCTCGGGTGCGGCCATGACGCGCCGGCCTGGGTGGACGACGAGGTCACCTTCGACGCCGGCGGGCTGACCATCCACGGCACCTACCGGCACCTGCGGGGCGGGCCGGCCGGCCCGGCGGCGCTGTTGATCTCCGAGAGCGGGATGACCGACCGCAACGGTGACAATGCGGTGGCCGGACCGGTGGGCAACATGCGTCAGCTCGCCGAGTATCTGTCCGGCCACGGGGTGGCCAGCCTGCGCTACGACAAGGTCGGCACCGGGCAGACCGGTCTGGGCCCGTTCGCGCAGCGACCCGCCGACGTCGGCACCGCGGTGTTCACCTCGGGCGCCAGGGCGGCGGTCGGGTTCCTGGCCGGTCAGCCGGCCACCGACCGGCAGCGCATCTCGGTCTACGGGCTCGGTGAGGGCACCACGCATGCGATGGCGCTGGCCACCGACATGTCCCCCGGGGCGGTGCGGATCCACGCCCTGGGGCTGCTGCAACCGCTGCCGGGACGGTACCTGGACCTGATCACCGCGCGGGTCCGACGGGACACCGCCGCGGCGGTCAAGGCGGGCAGCAAGACCGCCGCGCAGGCCGACGGTGTCGTCGCGGCCTGGACCGCCGCCGTCGCGCAGGCCCGCAGCACGGGCACCGTGCCTCGGGGCCAACTGCCCGACGGGCTCAGCGCGATCCTCAACACCGCCAACGTCAAGGCCGTCGTCGAGGCCGACCGGATCGACCCGGTGGCCGAGGCGGCCCGCATTCCCGCGGCCACCCGCGTCCTGCTGACCTGTTCGGACACCGATGCGCAGGCGTCCTGCGCAGATCTCGGGCCGCTGACGGCGGCGCTGGCGCACACCGATCTGACGGTCGTCGAACTCAAGGGTGTGAACCATGTGCTGCGCGACGACCCGACCGACAACGTGGCCAACTATGCCAAGAAGGATCCCCTGTCGCCGCAGTTGATCTCGGCACTCGACGCGTTCGTCGCCAAGTAGGGCGTTGTCGATGAAAGTGCAACTGGGGACAACCGCTGCCTGTCCGTTGTCCCGGTCCGCTCGCGGACGAGGACGTCGCCGCCTTGCCCTAACCTGGCGGCCATGACCGACGACAAGATGCTGGCGCGCATCGCCGCCCTGCTGCGCCAAGCCGAAGGCACCGACAACGCCCACGAGGCCGAGGCGTTCATGACGGCGGCGCAGCGCCTGGCCACCGCAACCTCCATCGACCTCGCCGTGGCTCGGTCGCACTCGGTGAAACGCGAAGCAGCACAAGCGCCGACGCAGCGCACCATCACCATCGGCGAGGCCGGCACCCGCGGCCTGCGGACCTATGTGCAGCTGTTCTCCGGGATCGCCCACGCCAACGATGTGCGCTGCGACGTGGCGTCCAATTCCTCTTTCGTCTACGCCTACGGGTTCACCGAGGACATCGACGCCACCCATGCCCTCTACGCCAGCCTGGTGGTGCAGATGGTCAGGGCCTGCGACGGATACCTGGCCACCGGCGCGCACCGGCCGACGCCGACCATCACCGCGCGGCTGAACTTCCAGCTGGCGTTCGGCGCCCGGGTCGCCCAGCGCCTGGCCGAGGCCCGCGAGCAGGCCCGCGCAGAGGCGACCCGGGACAGGGTGCGCGCTCCGGGTACCGCGATCGCCTTGCGTAACAAGGAGATCGAGCTGCGCGACCACTACCGCAGCGAGTCGAGGGCCCGTGGCACCTGGCGCGCCACCAGCGCGTCGGCCGGCTACTCGTCGGCGGCCCGTCGGGCCGGTGACCGGGCCGGCCGCCAGGCCCGGCTGGGCGGCTCGCCGGAACTGCCCGGCGCCCGCCGCCGGCTGTCGCGGTGACCGGACGGGACACTCAGCGATCCGCGGTATATGCCGCGGAAGGGTTCGTGCGCACCCTGTTCGACCGTGCCACGCAGCACAGTTCACGCGCCATCGACTTCTTCGGAACGCAACTGACCCTGCCGCCGGAAGCGCGGTTCGGTTCCGTTCGCGATGTCGGCGCCTACGTCGACCGGGTCCTGGCGATGCCGGCCGTCCGACAGCGCTGGCCCGTGTCGGCGCTCGCGGTGCGCGGCCGACGCGGTGTCACGGCGGCCCACTACGAAATCCGTGATGGCGCAGCGGCAATCGCCGTCCCGGACCGGAACGAACGGTGGGCGCTCCGCGAACTGGTGGTGCTGCACGAGATCGCACATCACCTGTGCCCGGTCGAACCGGCGCACGGCGGTGAGTTCACGTCGACGCTCTGCGAACTGGCCGGGATCGTGATGGGCCCGGAGGTCGAGCACGTGCTTCGAGTCGTGTATGCCAAGGAGGGCGTGCGGCTAGGGTAGCCGGGTGAGCGAACCCACGCCGGCCGCCGTCGACGCGTTGCTGGACGCGTTGCTGCTGGACGACGATGCGGCGCTGGCGGGCGCGCTGGCCGACAGCGCGACGGCTGGGTTGCCGGCGATCGAGGTCTCACCGCAGGCGGCGCACTTCCTGGGCCTGCTGGTCCGGATCGCCGATGCCCGGCGGATCCTGGAGATCGGCACCCTGGGCGGCTACAGCACCATCTGCCTGGCCCGGGCCGCGGGCCCCGAAAGTAGCGTCACCACACTCGAATACGAACCTCGGCATGCCGAGGTGGCCGCGGTCAACCTGCGCCGGGCGGGGGTGGCCGACCGGGTCGAGATCGTCGTCGGCGCCGCGCTGGACACCCTGCCCACCCTGAGCGGCACCTTCGACTTCGTCTTCATCGACGCCGACAAGGAGAACAACTCGGCGTATGTGAACTGGGCGGTGAAACTGGGCCGGCCGGGCACCGTGATCGTCGTCGACAACGTGGTGCGTGACGGGCGGGTCCTGCAACCCGCGCCCGACGATGCACAGGCCCGCGCGGTGCGCGACATGCTCGAGATGATGGGCCGACATCCCCGGATGGACACCGCCGCGATTCAAACGGTGGGCATCAAGGGCTGGGACGGCTTCGCGGTGGCGCTGGTTCGGTGACGATGCCGCGGGGAGGAGCGAGCCGCGGAGGAGGAGGCGGACCATTGGGCTCGGGTTCGGTGACGATGCCGCGGGGCCGTAGGGGCCGCCCATGGTGAACTACCTCGGCTACCGGGGCTCCGACGCCGACACGGCGTGGGGCGGGTTCTTCGACCCACGAATGGCGCCCCTGCCCGGGCACGTCGTGCAGGCCCTCGAGCACGGGCCGCAGGCCGGTCCCGTGCTGCTCGAATTCGCCGATGCCGCAACCCTTCTCGACCCGGGCTGTCACGAGACGGAGAACGGCTACGGAATCCTGCGCGACAACGGATTTCACGTCGCCGTGCGCACCGACATGCCGGGCGTGACCCCGGGGATGTGGACGTGGTGGTTTGGCTGGCACGGCAGTGACGCGCGACGGTACAAGCTGTGGCATCCGCGGGCGCACGTGGCGGCGCAGTGGTCCGACCGGGGCGGGGACGGCCACCACATTGGGCGTACGTCACTGGTGATCGAGTACATCGGCTCGACGTACCAGCAAGCGGCGATCCGGTTCGTCGACCCGGCCGAACTCGGCCTGGCGGCGGATGCGAATCAGGTGGCGATCTGCGCCAGACTCGGTTCCCCGGATGTGCCCGTCGAGGTCGGCTGGCTGATTCACCACGTGCGCCCGACGGACAACGGATCGGAAATGCGGTCGCGGTTCTGGATGGGCGGTCGACACGTGCGCGTCCGTCACGGTAACGGGTTGGCGGACAAAGTGGTTCGTCCGATCGCCGCGCGGATGCTGCCCGATCCGCGTGACCTGCTGGTGCACTGTGCGCAGGAGATGAATCACCTGGCCGGATTCCTGCCGGAACTCTACGGCGCCCTCGGCGATCGGTAGTCGAACTTTCCGCACCGGCATTACGTGCTTCTGTCACGATGGAACCGGCGAAAGGGACTCAAGACGTGACCGGACTCGAACTATCGGCGGCGACAGTAGGCGAGGCCAGCAGACGGTGTGTGCTCCTCGGGGCCGGCGCCCTGGGTGCGGGGGCCGTGCTGACCGCATGCGGCGGCGCGACCAAGACCGAGCAGTCGGCCGGGTCGGCGGACCATTCCACGGCCACCACATCGGTGGCCGGCGGAGCGCAGGTAGACGCGTCGACCGTCCCGGTCGGCGGCGGCGTGGTGCTCGAGGACGCCAAGGTGGTGATCACGCAACCGCAGGCCGGGCAGTTCCACGCCTTCACCGCGGTGTGCACCCACAAGGGCTGTACCGTGACCAGGGTCGCCGACGGAGTGATCGAATGCCCTTGTCACGGAAGCACTTTCAGCGCTACCGATGGATCTGTCGAACACGGCCCCGCTTCGAAGCCGCTGGCGGCCAAGACGGTCACCCGGGACGGGTCCAAGCTGACGGTCTCCTGATTCGGGGGACAGCGGTTTCGGCGCGTCACCATCCTGTCCTGGTGATGGTGTAGTATCGAACATGTGTTCGAGTTGGATGCGGGTTTGGATGAGTCGGCGCTGGTGGCGGCGATTTCGGAGTGGGAGACGGTGAAGGCGCGGGCGGCCGCGGCGCAGGCCCGGGCGTCGGTGCTGCTGGCCGCCAAGCGACGGGCGGCCGAGGAGGCGCGTGGTGTTCCGGCGGCGCGGCGGGGCCGCGGGCTGGCCGCGGAGATCGCGTTGGCGCGCCGGGATGCCCCGTCGCGCGGCGGCCGTCATCTGGGGTTCGCGCGGGCGCTGGTGGGCGAGATGCCGCACACCCTGGCCGCGCTGGAGTCCGGGGTGCTCTCGGAGTGGCGGGCCACCCTGATCGTGCGGGAGTCGGCGTGCCTGGATGTCGAGGATCGCCGCGCCCTCGATGGCGAGTTGTGTGCCGATGCCGCGAGGCTGGTGGGCAAGGGCGATGCGCGGATCGCCGCGGATGCCAAGGCGATCGCCTACCGGCTGGATCCGCACGCGGTGGTCGAGCGGGCCGCCCGCGCGCAGGCCGACCGCACGGTCACGGTGCGCCCG
>WBZP01001073.1_pt1 | contig 33302 bp, 22 predicted proteins | sample 5204301 | NCBI WGS metagenome assembly WBZP01 (sample SAMN12412401, study PRJNA552823) | activated sludge metagenome | isolation source: activated sludge from nitrification reactor of wastewater treatment plant... | place: USA: Pennsylvania | collected 2017 | reverse complement strand
GTGGAACCTGACCGGCTCATCAAGAGTCCGGGATCAGCCAGTCGTGTTGGGGCGATCGCGGATCGACAGGGGGGAAGCAGTGGCATGATTCGGCCATGCGTCCGGTCGGGCACATCCTGCCGGCAGCACACGCGCGCCAACAAGTCGGATCAGCTGACTATCGCGATCGGCCGAACCTTAGATCTCGCACCGAGCGGCAATTCCTTACCGCCTAGCTCATCTTGTGCACGCAGAGCAGCAGGCCATCTCATGCGGCCGCCCGAAGCACGTATCCGTGACCCGCGGTCAAGCAAAACGGGGTGGCCTCCGTGCGCTGCCCTTGTCCGCAAAGGCTGCGACATCGCGGCGCGCCAATCTGCTTCATTCCTTCTTGCGATCACTTCTGCGGGCGCGAACAACAACGCGCCGCACTGGTACGTATCGGCCAATCACGTCCCCTCGTCCCTGCGCGACTCGCCCGCCGGCGCTGGCAGTTGGTCGATTTCGAGACGGCGGCCGACACCGGCGACCACCAAAGCAATCCTCGGCGCCATGCGGCCAATCCGCGAATGCCGGAACGCTGAGTGCCCGCTACGCAATGAACTACGCGTATTCGAGCGACGACTAAGGAGGCGATGCGTGTAGTTCATGCCGACCCTTGACGAGTCGGATGCCGACTGCCACCTGATGTGGCGCTCCTTCCGACCATGCCCTCGGACACACATGCCTGACAGATTTACTGCCGACCAAGTTTAATGAAAGGGAAGTGCCATGACTGAAGTCAACCGCGGGATTCAAGGTGCGCTGCACTGTCTCGAATCCGCCGACGCATTAATCAAGAAGTCGCTTGGATGGGTAAAGCGGCAATGCACAGGCAGCAAGGGCGTCTCGAACGACAAGCTGGACGAACATCAGGTCGCCAGCTTCGATCTGGCCTGGTGTGCAGCAGAATCGGCCGCCGCGCGCTCGGCGACCGACTATGCCAGGAAAGTCGCGGCTGCCGGCGGGGCCGCCAGCGGCCCCTGTCTGGAAGAGCGGATGGCGCTGGTGTTTTGCGCAGAGGCTGTGCAGAACATCCACAATCGTTTGCGCGCGCGACCCCAGAGTTTCGGTCTCGACGACGCGGATTTGGCTGCGCTGTCGGGGCCGGGGGTGAGCGGTTTTTGCCAGGCGCAACTGGATGCCGGCAATCTGGGAGAACTTGGCGAGGCAGTGGTAGCACTGAACGGTGCCACCGGCGAGTACATGCTGAGCGACGATGCCACGATGATGCAGGATTCGTTCCGCAAGCTGGCGACCAACATCGTCATGCCCCTGGCCGAAGAGGTTCATCGCGAAGACCGCATCATCCCGCATGAGATTCTCGATCCACTCACTGAAATGGGCTGTTTCGGTCTGTCCATTCCCGAGCGTTACGGCGGCCTGCAGAGCGACGATCATGAAGACAACATGGGCATGATCGTGGTCACCGAGGAGCTCTCTCGCGGCTCGCTCGGCGCGGCGGGAAGTCTGATTACCCGTCCCGAGATTTTGAGTCGGGCGCTGCAAAAGGGGGGTACCGAAGCCCAGCGGCAGAAGTGGCTGCCCCAAATCGCAACGGGCCAGCCCTTGTGCGCGATTGCAGTGACCGAACCCGATACCGGCTCGGATGTGGCCGCGATGCGGCTCAAGGCGACCAAGTGCGACGGCGGGTGGAAGCTCGATGGTGCCAAGACGTGGTGCACCATGGCAGGGAAGGCCGGTGTTCTGCTTGTGCTGGCCCGCTCCAATCCCGATAGCGCGCTCGGTCACAAGGGACTGAGCATGTTCCTGGTCGAGAAGGACTCGTACGACGGGCACGACTTCGAGTATCGGCAACCGCAGGGAGGTGTGCTGACCGGCAGGGCGATTGCGACGATCGGTTACCGCGGTATGCATTCCTACGAGCTTTTCTTCGACCATGTCTTCGTGCCGGACGAGAATCTCGTCGGCGGGCCGGAGGGTGAAGGCAAAGGGTTCTACTTCACCATGGCAGGATTTGCCGGCGGACGGATTCAGACGGCCGCGCGTGCCGTCGGCGTCATGCAGGCCGCCTTCGAAAGGGCCGTTTCTTATTCCCAGGAGCGAAAGGTTTTCGGCAAGCCGATCGGCGATTATCAACTCACGCGTGCAAAGCTGGCGCGCATGGCGACATTGCTGACGGTTTCACGCCAGTTTACCTACGCTGTCGGTCGATTGATGGATCAGGGGCTGGGGCAAATGGAAGCCAGTTTGGTGAAGCTGTTTACCTGCCGAACGGCCGAGTGGCTGACGCGTGAAGCATTGCAGATTCACGGCGGCATGGGCTACGCCGAAGAGACGCCGGTCAGCCGCTACTTCCTGGATGCCCGGGTGCTGTCGATTTTCGAGGGGGCCGAGGAGACGTTGGCACTCAAGGTGATCGCGCGCGCGCTGATCGACGGGGCCTAGCCCTGATATCGGTTTGACTGCCGGTTGAATCGATAGGGAGATGGTTTTTGGATCGAGAGGCGACTCTCGATCAGACGAAGGGGATAGTCATGGTTTCCGTCCAGAACAAGCGCGATCAGCCCTGGCTGATGCGGACGTACAGCGGTCACAGTTCGGCAAAGGCGTCCAACACCTTGTATCGCACCAACGTCGCCAAGGGGCAGACCGGGTTGTCGGTAGCGTTCGATCTGCCTACACAGACCGGTTACGACGCCGACAGTCCTTTGGCAAAGGGCGAAGTCGGCAAGGTCGGCGTGCCGGTCTCGCATATCGAGGATATGGATCAGCTGTTCGACCAGATTCCGCTCGACCAGATGAACACCTCGATGACGATCAACGCGACTGCGGCGTGGATGTTGTCGCTTTACATCGGGCTGGCGCAGCGGCGGGGCATCGATCCGAAGGCGCTGAGCGGCACGACCCAGAACGACATCATCAAGGAGTACCTGTCGCGCGGCACCTACATCTACCCGCCGGGCCCGTCGATGCGCTTGATCGCGGACACCATCAACTACACGGTCAAGCACGTCCCCAAGTGGAACCCGACCAATATCTGCAGCTACCACCTGCAGGAGGCAGGCGCCACGCCGGTTCAGGAACTCGCGTATGCGCTGTGCACGGCGATGGCGGTTCTCGACAGGGTCAAGGCATCCGGCGAGATCGAACCCGCGGCGTTCCCGCAGGTCGTCGAGCGCATTTCGTTCTTCGTGAACGCAGGCATCCGCTTTGTCGAGGAGTGCTGCAAGCTCAGGGCCTTCGGCGAAATCTGGGAAGATCTGGCCTTGTCACGCTACAAGGTCGAGGATCCGAAGCTGCGCCGGTTCCGGTATGGGGTGCAGGTCAATTCACTGGGACTGACCGAGCCACAGCCGGAAAACAACGTGCAGCGGATCGTGCTGGAAATGCTGGCGGTGACGCTCTCCAAGCGCGCAAGAGCACGTGCGATCCAGTTGCCGGCCTGGAACGAGGCAATGGGCCTGCCGCGTCCGTGGGATCAGCAATGGGCGCTGCGGATGCAGCAAGTGCTGGCGTTTGAAACGGATCTTCTCGAGTACGGCGATATTCTCGATGGGTCACCCGTCATCGCCGCCAAGGTCAAGGAACTGATCGATGGCGCCAGAAGGGAGATCGACAACGTCGAAAGCCAGGGCGGGATCATCGCTGCGATCGAGTCGGGCTACATCAAGCGGGAACTGGTCGGCAGCCATATGAACCGCTTGCGCGCCATAGAGTCGGGCGACCTGAAGATCATCGGCGTCAACTGCTTTCAGGAGACGGCCGAGTCGCCGCTCACCGCGGGCAGCGACGGTGCGATCATGAAGGCCGATCCGGCCGCCGAACAGGGCCAGATCGAGCGGCTGCGCGCGCATCGCAAGAGTCGCAACGAAGCCGACGTCCGGGCTGCGCTGCAGGGGCTCGTCGATGCGGCAAAGAGTAGCAACAACATCATGCCCAGTTCGATCCGCTGCGCCTTGGCCGGTGTCACCACTGGCGAATGGGGAGACTCGCTGCGTGGCGTTTTCGGCGAGTTCAGACCACCGACCGGTATCGACATTGCCATCGACAACCGCGAGGTTCTTGGCAAGAAGGATCAAGTGACCGAGCTTCGGGAGAGGGTTGCCAGCACCGGCAGCGCGATTGGCCGTCCGTTGAAGCTGCTGGTCGGAAAACCCGGCCTGGACGGGCACTCCAACGGCGCCGAGCAGGTGGCCGTCAAGGCGCGCGATGTCGGATTCGAGGTCGTCTATGACGGCATCAGGCTGACGCCGCAGCAGATCGCCCAGGCCGCCCAGGAAGAGGGCGTCCACATGGTGGGCCTGTCGATCCTCTCAGGAAGCCACATGGATCTTGTGCAGTCTGTTTTGCAGGAACTGCGTTCGCGCGATTTGGCGGGTGTTCCGGTGATTGCGGGTGGGATCATTCCGGCGGAAGATGCCGACAAGCTTGCCGCATTGGGCGTGCGCGCCGTCTATACGCCGAAGGACTTCAATCTCAACACCATCATGGCCGACATGGTCGACGTGATCCGCGAATGCAACGGGCTTGCGCGCATCGGCTTGCTGCACTGATAGACGCATGACTCGACCCATTCTCCCCGATCCCGATCAGTTGGCCGCACGGATACTGCGCGGCGAGCGGGCGGCGGTGGCCGGTGGCTTGAATTTGCTGGATAACAAGCTTGCCAACGCACGCAACTGCGCGGCGCGGCTGCTTGCATCGCTGTCCGGGGAGCGCTGGTTGAACGAGGGCCACCTGATCGGCATAACCGGGCCGCCGGGCGCCGGCAAGTCCTCGCTGGTGTGCGCCATGATCCGGGAGTGGCGGCTCGCAGGCAAGTCGGTCGGGGTGCTGGCGGTGGACCCGTCTAGTCGCCCCGAGCTGGGCGGCGGTGCCCTGCTTGGCGATCGTATTCGGATCAAGAACTCGTCGCAGGATGAGGGTCTGTTCATCCGCTCTTTGGCCAATCGCAATCAATTGGGCGGCGTGGCGACCGAGGTTTGGCCGATGAGCTGGCTGATGCTGGCCAGCTTCGACATCGTGGTAATCGAAACCGTCGGCGTCGGTCAGACCGAGATCGACATCGCCGACATCGGAGACACCGTCTGCTATGTGGCGCAACCGGCTTCGGGCGACACGATTCAGTACTTGAAGTCCGGCATCATCGAAATTCCGGACATCTTCGCGATCAACAAGTGCGACCTGGGCGCCGCGGCGCGAAAGACCGCCAGCGAAATCAGTCGCAGCGCCCCCCGCCACGATCGCCGGGAAGACTGGGATTACCCCGTGTGCCTGGTGAGCGCAACCATGAATACGGGGATCCGCGAGTTCCACGAACAATTCGAACGACATCGCAGTTTTCTCGCCGGAACCGGTTTGCTCCGCAGGCTGCGCACCCGACACCAGAGCGCCTGGGTGGTACGCTTGTTGAAAGAGGAATTCGGTACGCTCGGCCTGGAGTTGGCGGGCGGCCGCGTCGGTATCGAGAAGTGCCTGGGCGACAACCCCTCCAATCAGTTTGCGGAATACGAGCGTATCCGCAAGCATTTGCTTTCCAGATTCATGTCGGTGAACCAACCGAGCAGTCTAACCAGAAAGGAGCATTCCGATGAGCAAGCAACTGTATGAACTGGGCGAACGGCCTCCCCTAGGCGAAGTTCCGGAGAAGATGCACGCCTGGCTGGTCCGGGCGGAGCGCTTCGGCAAGCCGACCGAGGCGTTTCAGAAGGAGGTGGTCAACACGCCGTCCATCGGCGATGACGAAGTCCTTGTTTATGTGATGGCGGCAGGCGTCAACTACAACAACGTCTGGGCTGCAATGGGCATTCCGGTCAACGTGATCGCCGCGCGCAACAAGGTGGGCGAACCCGAGGATTTCCACATCGGCGGCAGCGATGCCTCAGGCATCGTATACAAGGTCGGCAAGGACGTGACCAACGTCAAGGTCGGCGACGAAGTGGTAATGCATTGCGGAACCTATAGCCGCAATTGCGCCTGGGTCAAGAAGGGCGGCGATCCGATGTATTCGCCGACGTTCAAGATCTGGGGTTACGAAACCAATTTCGGCAGCTTTGCGCAATTCACCCGCGTCCAGGCCCAGCAGTGCATGCCCAAGCCCAAGCACATGAACTGGGAAGAGGCGGCGGCCTATACGCTGGTCGCGGCGACTGCCTGGCGCATGCTGCATGGATGGGAAAGCAGTTCCATCAAGAAGGGCGACGTGGCCTTGATTTGGGGTGGCGCCGGCGGCCTCGGCTCGATGGCGATCCAGATTGCCAAGGCGGCTGGCGCGACCTCCGTGGCCATGGTGTCAGGCGAGGACAAATTCGATTACTGCATGAAGCTGGGCGCAAAGGGCTGCATCAATCGTAACGAGTTCGATCACTGGGGCATTCTTCCGCACTGGAAGGACAACGCCGGCTACGCCAAGTGGCTGAAGGGGGTACGCGGCTTCGGCTCGAAGATCTGGGAAGTGCTGGGCGAGAAGCGCGCGCCGAACCTGGTCTTCGAACATCCGGGCGAAACCACCATCCCGAGTTCGATCTTCGTGTGCGAAACCGGCGGCATGGTTGTCGTCTGCGCCGGCACTACCGGCTACAACGCGACCGTCGATCTGCGCTACTTGTGGATGCGCCAGAAGCGTCTGCAAGGCTCGCATTTCGCCAATACCGTGCAATGTAACGAGATGAACCAGCTGGCGCTGCGCGGCCAGCTCGATCCCTGCATGTCGCGGGCATTTACCTACGAAGAGTTGCCGGTTGCGCATCAGTTGATGGCCGATAACAAACACCCGCACGGCAACATGTCGGTGCTGATCGGCGCCACCGGGTTCGGTCTGGGCGTCAGCGGCAAACCGGCAGTGACGATGGTCCATCCGACTTTGCCCAAGGGCGACGTTCATACCACGCCGGCGCCTTACCCGATTTCCGCGCCGCTGCCGGACATCGCCGAGGCGGAAGCGATCACCATCGCCGACGATGGCACCAAGGTTCGCGATCTGATGCATCGTGGCATCATTTCGTGCACGCCGGACGAGTCGGTCGGCGCTGTGGCCAAGATCATGGTGGACAAGGAGATTCACGCCGTGGTCGTGATGGACAAGGACGGCAAGGCAATCGGCGTGGTTTCGCAGACCGACATGGTGCTGGCGCGCCAGGGCCGCACGCCGGATCAGGCGCGGTCGATGCAAGCCAGAGAAATCATGACTCCGGGATGCGCGACCTGCGATGCGGATCTGTTGTTGAGCGAAGCGGTCAGTCTGATGACCGGTCGACGGATGCACCGGCTGGTGGTGACCGAGAAGGATCTGCCGGTCGGCGTGATCTCGATGACCGACGTGGTACGCAAGATCATCGAGTAATCGGCGTTCGATCGAACCAACTCGGCGCTTGACGCTACCTCTCCCCGACCGGGGAGGGGGTAATCCAGGACTCCCTTCTTTTCCGTTTGGAGGAGAAGGGAGTTTTTTTCGACCAACGAGGGAGGCGCCTGCCATGCGTGCCATCGTCTGCCATGAACTGACGGGTCCCGATTCACTGCGGCTGGAGGAAGTCGCGGAACCGCGCCCCGGTCCCGGCCAGGTGCGCATCCGCGTACGTGCCTGCGGGGTCAATTTCGCAGATAGCCTGATCACCCGTGGGCGGTACCAGAAGCAACCGCAACCGCCGTTCAGTCCCGGCTTCGAGGTTGCCGGCGAAGTGTTGGAACTGGGCGCCGGCGTGAACGGGATCGCCATCGGAGAGCGGGTCATCGCGATCACGCCGCACGGCGGCTATGCCGAACAAGTTATCGCCGACTGTCAGCGCTGTATGGCCATGCCGCCGTCGATGTCATGGGAGCATGGCGCGGCCTTTCCCGTGGTTTTCGGCACCTCGCATGTCGCCTTGTGGCACCGGGCGCGGTTGCGTGCCGGGGAGACGCTGGTGGTGCATGGGGCATCCGGCGGCGTCGGATTGACCGCCGTCGCGATCGGCAAGCAACTCGGGGCAACCGTCATCGCCACGGCGCGCGGCGCGGCAAAATTGAAGGTTGCCGGCGAGCATGGCGCGGATCATCTGGTCGATACCGGCGAGGAGGATGTCCGGTCGAGGATCAAGGCGCTGACCGATGGCCGGGGTGCGGATGTCATCTACGACCCGGTCGGCGGGGACTTGTTCACCGCCTCGCTTCGCAGCATTGCGTTCGAAGGGCGTATCTTGGTCATCGGTTTTGCGAGCGGCGATGTGCCGCAGATTCCCGCGAATCATTTGCTGGTGAAGAACGTTGACGTGATCGGGCTCAACTGGCCGGCATATGTGGACGCGAACCCGCAAGTCATGACGGACAGCTTCAGGACGCTCATCCATTGGTTTCTGGATGGCTCGATCAAACCGCATGTTTCGGCGACCTATCCACTGGCAAACGCGGCCGAAGCGCTAGATCAACTCGTCGGTCGAAAGTCTACCGGCAAGATCGTAATTACGACGGATTGACATGGCATGTTGTCCGCCGAGCGGTTTTGTCCTGGTTCGTGCGAGACTCACGGAGCATGCGGGCGCTAGGACAATGGCAAGCGCGGCTACTGTCGCTGACGGCGCGTCAGGTGTGTGGGCCAATTCGATGATTTCGGTTTGACTGACATCTCCGGATTGGGGATACTCCTGTTGGTGCGACCCAGTGTTTTCGCACTCGCGACGGACAGACTTCACGACATCCGCGACCCGCACACATCTCGAGTCGGCACTGCCGTAAGCCGGTCCACTTTTCCCCGGTGCGACGATGTGCGCGCCAATGATCATGTAAAGGGCTTTCATGAATCCCCAGAACGGTTACGACGTCGAAGACCTCGCTGTTGGAATGTCGGCAGAAGTTGCCAAGACCATTACCGATGCGGACCTCGTCCTGTTTGCCGGTGTTTCCACCGACGTCAATGCGGTCCATATGGATGACGACTTCGCCAAGACGACAATGTTCGGTGGCCGCATCGCGCATGGCATGCTTACCGCCACCCTGATCTCCGCCGTGCTCGGCAATCGCTTGCCTGGGCCGGGCTGCATCTACATGAGCCAGTCGTTGCGGTTTCGCGCACCGGTTCGCCCCGGCGACACGGTTCATGCCAAAGTGACGGTCAAGGAAGTCGTCGCCGACAAGGGCCGCGTGATACTCGATACCGTGTGCACCGTCGGCGACAAGGTGGTGATCGACGGCGAGGCGACACTGATGCCGACCTCGCGTGCAAAGCGGGAAGCCGCCAAGAAGTAGTCATCCCCTGCTGCTCGGCACTTGCCGGTGGATTCGGCGTCTTCGCCGGATCCGCCGAAGTGCCACATCGAACCTGCCCCGACAGTGTGACGTGCCCCTCGCGAGCACACAGCGTCGAACCGGGACATCGTCGAGAATCCGGCCCACCCCGGGTTGGGGGCCGAACCTCTTCCTAGCTTATTGCAAGCGTGACCGCACAGTCCGGATAACACCGTCTTTGTCTGCAGAAGCGCGCCTGCACGGCCGAAACTCCCCGCACAACGCCCTGGAAACCGCATGGATAGGCGGTCTGCGGGTGGGCAGGCCGGAGAGCGCCGCTCAGCGAGGCTTTCCGGCCGGCATGCCCGGAGAGCGCCTATCCATGCGGTCGCCAGGCATGGCACTTATTGAAGGATTGAGCGCCGGAATCGATCGGCGTCGCTTGCGCCGATGCAGCGGAAGGATTGCTCAAATGCTCGCCATGGCGGGCCGAGCGCGCCTTGATTCGGCAGTCGCTGCGTCTGCCCGACACCGGACCGCGCGCTTTCCGGCTTGAACGAGCGTCGCCTGCGGCCGCCATCCCGGAGGGGACTCGTCACCCGATGAGTCGGGTCAGGGCACCGAACCTGACGTCGGAATTCCTGCCGTCCTCGGTCGACGACCCATACTTCCGTCCTATTGCAAAGCCGCCGGCAAGGTCTAGTGTACCCGTCAGAACGCGCGGGTGGCCTCGTCCAGGCGGCGATCCCCTTTAGCAACAACCGTGGGTAGGCGATGACCTTCTTGGTTCCGATTTCGATTGGCCGACCGCTGCGACCGGGCGTGTTCCGCCATGGTTAACGCGTTCATCGTCAGGCCGTTCGGCCTAAAACAGGGCGTCGATTTCGATCGGGTCGAGGATTTGCTGATCCGGCCTGCCCTGCAGAAGATCGGCGTCCCGGGCGGAACCACGGCCGAGATCGTCGCGCAGGGCAACATCCGGGAGGACATGTTTCGCCTGTTGGTCACTGCGGACCTGGTGATCGCAGACGTCTCGATCCACAATGCCAACGTCTTCTACGAGCTGGGCATCCGCCACGGCCTGCGCCCCAACGCGACCTTCATGTTGCGGGCGAACATCGATGAGTTTCCGTTCGACCTGCGCACCGATCGCTATCTCTCCTACGACCAGGCCAACCCTGCTGCGCGAGTCACCGATCTTGCCAACGCGCTCAAGGCGACCATCGATTCCAGTCGGATAGACAGCCCGGTCTATCAGGTTCTGCCCAATCTGCAGGCGCCCGATCCGGCGGTGCTGCGGGTCGTACCGAGCGAGTACCGGGAGGCCGTCGAGCAGGCCGAATCGGCGGGCTGCCGCGGCGATTTGCGTCTGCTGGCCCACGAAGCGCGGGGGTGCGACTGGGCTGGCGAGGGGCTGCGCATGGTCGGCCGCGCGCAATGCAATCTGCGGGCATACGCCGGCGCACGGGAGACCTGGGAATGGCTGCGCGAGTGGCGTCCCGACGACATCGAGGCCAACCAGAAGCTGGCCACTATCTATCAGCGCCTCGGTGACCTGACCCGCTCCAATCAGGCGATTCAGCGCGTCATCGACTCGCCGCTCCTGTCGCGCTGGAATCGGGCAGAAGTGATCGCGCTGCGTGCCCGCAATGCCAAGACCAAGTGGCGGGCGACATTCCGCGACCGCGCCGGGCGCGAGGCGCGGGAGACCGCATTGTGGGCACCGGAACTCAAGGAAGCGCTGCAAGGCTACGCGGAAGCCTACGCGCAGGATCTCAACCACTACTACTCGGGACTCAACGCCCTGACGTTGCAATGCATTCGCAACGAGTTGGCGCAGGCCATGCCGGATTTCTGGTCCGGTCAGTTCGATACCGACGAACTCGCCCGGCTGGAACTCGAAACCGGCGTTGCGCAGTTCGAGCAACTCGCGGGCGCCGTGCAGCTCTCGCTCAAGTCGAGCCAGGTGTTGTTGCAGCGCCAACCGAATCCGGATGCGGACGACCTGCTGTGGACCCGCATTAGCGAAGCCGACCATGCGTTTCTCACCGGGCGCCGACCCAAAGCGGTGGCCCAGCGCTATCGCGAGGCGCTGGCCGATGCACCGGCGTTCGCCAGCGAGACCGTGCGCGAGCAGCACGAAGTCTTCCGGCAACTCGCCATCCGCACGGAGTTCGTCGCCGAGCTGCAGCCGGTGCTTGCGAACCTCGGCAGCGGTCGAGGAGACGGCGACACGAGCTCGGCTGCGCCGGCGCGGGTGCTGCTGTTCACCGGCCATATGATCGATTCGCCGGGGCGCGTTCCGCCACGATTTCCGTCGACTGGCGCGGCACAGCGGCGCGGTCGCGAAATGATCCGCCAGGCAGTCCAGGCGGAACGCGAACTGGAGGACGGCCAGATCATCGGCATAGCCGGCGGAGCCTGTGGCGGGGACATCCTGTTTCATGAAGTGTGCGCCGAGCTGGGCATCGAGACGCGTCTGTTCCTTGCGCTGCCGCGCGAGGACTTCTGCCGCGAATCGGTTCAGGACGCCGGACCGGACTGGGTCGAGCGTTTCAACCGGCTGTGCGAACGTGTTACCCCGCGCATCCTAGGCGAGACCCGGGAACTGCCGAAATGGCTGCGTTCGCGCGCCGGCTACGGCATCTGGCAGCGAAACAATCTGTGGATGCTGTTCAACGCGCTGTCGCTCGACGCCCGCTCGTTGACGCTGATCGCGTTGTGGGACCAGGGCAAGGCCGACGGTCCCGGCGGCACCGAGGATCTGGTGGTTCAGGTGCAGTCGCGCGGCCACAAGCTGCTGCGGCTGCCGGCAGAGGAGTTGAAAGCGCTGGACAAGGATTGAAGCCGCTGGCGCCCAGGTATCCACGAACGTGGCTCGAACAACAAGGAATCGAAAATGTCCCTCAGAGATCGCAAGACACGGCCCGGCCCGAAGAAGATCCTCGCCCTCGATGGCGGCGGCATACTCGGCCTGATATCGATCGAAATCCTCGGCAAGATCGAAACGCTGCTGCGCGAGCGCCACGGCAAACCCGACCTGGTGCTCGCCCACTACTTCGACTTCGTCGCGGGAACCAGCACCGGCGCGGTCATCTCGTCCCTGGTGTCGATCGGCATGTCGGTCGACCAGATTCGCGGGTTCTACATCGACTGCGGACCGCAGATGTTCGACCGCGCCTGCCTGCTCGAGCGCCTGAACTATGAATACGACAGCGAGCCGCTGGCGAAGAAGCTGCAGGATACGCTCGGGTCCGAACGCGAAGGCGATCCCGCAAGCGGCCCGGCCACGCTGGGCAGCGAGCGTCTGCGCACGCTGCTGATGGTGGTGGCGCGCAATGTGACCACCGACTCGCCCTGGCCGATCACCAACAATCCGGATGGCAAGTACAACGATCGCGCGCGTGGCGATTGCAACCTGAACTTGCCGCTGTGGCGGGTGGTGCGCGCGAGTACCGCGGCGCCTTCATACTTTCCGCCAGAGGTGGTCGATGTCGGGCAACGGCGTTTCGTCTTCGTGGACGGCGGGGTGACCACCTACAACAATCCGGCGTTTCTCGCCTTCGTGACCGCCACCGCCGGTCCGTACAACATCAACTGGAAAACCGGCGAACGCGACATGCTGCTGGTGTCGATCGGCACCGGCGACTATGCGCGCGAGCAGCCCGAGATCACGCCGGCGAAGATGAATCTACTGTACACCGCGAAGAATACGCCGGGCGCCTTGATGAACGCCGCGTCGGCCGGGCAGGACTTGTTGTGCCGTACCTTCGGCAAATGCCTGAGCGGCGATCCGATCGATCGCGAAGTCGGCGATCTGATCGGCGCTGCCGGGCCGGTTTCGCCGCGCCTCTTCACCTACATGCGCTACAACCCCGATGTCAGCCGCGCAGGCCTCGATGCGCTTGGCTTGCAGAACGTGCAGCCCGGCCATGTGCAGTTGCTCGACTCGATCAAGTACATCGACGAGATCCGTCAGGTCGGCCAGGCGGTGGCGAGCCAGAGAGTGAAGGCGGAACACTTTGCGGGTTTCTGATGGTGAGGGGTGAGGGGGGAGGAGTGAGGGGTGAGGGCAATCGACGCGTGTCACTGAATTCAAGGAGACGAACATGGCCAAGAAGGCATTGCTGATAGGCATCAACCGTTACCGGATTCCTGGCGCGGACCTGCGCGGTTGCGTCAACGATGTGAACAGTCTCGCCAAGGTACTGGTCGACTTTCATGGCTTCAACCAGGCCGACATCGCGGTCCTGACCGACGAGAAAGCCACCCAGGCTGCGATGCTGAAGGGCATCAGGGCGCTGGTGGCGGGCGGTCGCAAGGGCGATGTGTTGCTGCTGCACTATTCGGGGCACGGTGCCAACGTGCCTGACAAGAACGGCGACGAGGCCGACCAGCGCGACGAGATTCTCTGCCCGCACGATCTCGACTGGAAGAAGCCGCTGCTCGACGACTGGCTGCGCACGAGCTTCGACAAACTGCGCGCCGGGGTGAGCCTGAGCGTGATCATGGATTGCTGCCATTCCGGGTCGAACACCCGTGCGCTGTTTCCGCCCGATGCCAAGCGCATCCCGCGCTACCTGCCGAATCCGTGGGACATCATGGCCGAGGAATCCGGCCGCAAACTGCGCGGCAAGGTCACCGGCACATTGCGGCGCTCGAAGGCGACTACGCGAAAGCAGTCCGACGTTGTAACGGTGGACATTCCCGAGTTGCTGATCACCGGCTGCCGGGATACGCAGACTTCCGCCGACGCATTTCTCGGCGGCACCTACAACGGCGCGCTGACCTATGCGCTGACCTCGGTGCTGCGCGAGGCAAAGGGCAACATCGGCAACCGCGAGCTGCATGCCCGCGCACTCACCTGGCTCAAGGGCGAAGACTTCGACCAGGTGCCGCAGCTCGAAGGGCGCAAGGCGAACCTCGATCGCCAGTTCCTCGAGCCGATCGCCTGAGCGGCGACACCCTTCGAGGCAGCAAAGACGCATGGCAACGCGCAGCAAGGCGAACGATCCGACCAAGCCCAAAGCCGCCGGCGCCGGTGCAACCCCGGCGCGCATCGCCGGCGAGCCCGGCGACCTGCCGCTGCGCAGCTACTGCGGCGGTGCGCTGACCTTGGCAACGGAGCAGCGCTTCAGTGCCGGCGGCACCCGCGGCGGCGCGCAGCGAACGTCCGATCAATCGATCGCCGACGACAGTCTGGTGGAAATCGAGCTGGAGGGCGGCGTCACGCTATGGACCTCGTTCGCCAGGCTAAAGGAGGACTTTCCGACCGATCCGGCCTCGCGCGCCGCGCAGGATGCCGGCCCGGGAACCTACGTCTTTCCCGCGGCGCTGCCGCTCGGCGATGCAGCGCGCGGCGGCCTCACCGATTGGGCGGTCAAGGCGTGGAACCTGCTGGCGCTGAAGCTCGATGCGGACGGCGCCGCGCAACTGGCTGCGCGCGGCCTCGGCTGGCTGCTTGAACACCGCATCGACCAGCGTCAGGGCCTGCACCATTTGGCGCTGGGGGACGACAACGGCCTCGATCGCATCGCCAAGGCCGGCCCGCCGCCGAATCTCGCGGACGTTGATGTCACCCGGCCGCTGCTGGTATTCCTGCACGGTACCGGGACGAGCACCGCCGGCAGCTTTGCCGGGCTTTGGGATGCCCGCAACCGCGATTTGCGCACTTCGCTCGCGGCGGCCTACGGCCAGAACAATGTGCTGGCGCTTGAACACCGCAGCGTGTCGCTGAGCCCGCTGCGCAATGCGCTCGATCTTGCGCTGGCGCTGCCACAGGGCGCGCGGCTGCACCTGATCAGCCATTCGCGCGGCGGCCTGATCGGCGAGTTGCTGGCGCGCGCCAATCGGCGCGGCGTGGCGCCTTTCGACGACACCGACCTGGCCATCGTCGGCGAAGCGGATGCGGCGCTGCTGCGCCAGCTGCGCGATGTGCTGCAGGAGAAGCGCCTGCGGGTCGAGCGGTTCGTTCGCGTGGCATGCCCGGCGCGCGGCACCTCGCTCGCTTCGGGGCGGCTCGACCGCTACCTTTCTGTCATCGTCAACGTGTTCAAGCTGGCAAGCCTGGGCGGCCGGGTGCCGCTGCTGGCGGAACTGGAAGATCTCACCGCCTTCGCCGCCGCGGTGGCCCAGCGGCGCAGCGACCCGAGCGAGTTCCCCGGCCTCGAAGCGATGATGCCCGAATCGCGCCTGATCCGAATGCTCAACCGGCCCGGCGTCGAGGTCGACAGCGACTTGACCGTAATCGCCGGCGATGCCGAACCACAGGGCATCCTCAAGCGGCTGGCGCTGCTGGTAACCGATCTGTACTTCGACGAAGAGCACGACTTTGTTGTCAACACCGCCAACATGAGCGGCGGCGCGGCCCGCGTGGGTGATGCCGCGCGGATGTTCCGCCACAAGCATGCCGACGTCAGTCACTTCCGCTACTTTTACAACACGGAGACCAGCCGGCGCATGGTCGCCGGCCTGTTGCAGCCGGCGGGATTCGTCTCGGGCTTCGTTGCGGCCACACCATTTCCGGCGCCACCCTCGCGCGCCGCGCGCTCGCCCGAGCGCGGCCCGCGCGGACCCTCGCCGGCCGTGGTGGTGCTGCCCGGCATCATGGGCAGCGCGCTCGCCGTGGCCGACGGCAAGTCGGTCGACACCGTATGGATGGATTTCTTCGATCTGGCGCGCGGCGGTCTGTGCGCAAAGCTCGCACTGCCCGATCGGCAGCGCGTGGTCGCCGAGCATCCGCTGCCGCGCACCTACGGCCGGCTGCTCGATTTCCTCGCCGATAGCCATCGCGTGGTGCCGTTCGCCTATGACTGGCGGATTTCTCTCAAGGACGAGGCGCAGCGCCTGGCCGAACGGATTCTGGTGGAACTCGAACAGACCGAGCGCGACAATCAGCCGCTGGTCATTCTGACCCATTCGATGGGCGGGCTGCTCGCGCGCGCGCTCCTCGCCTACCGGCCCGAGGTGTGGCAGCGCGTATGCCGGCACCCGGATGCACGGGTGCTGATGCTGGGCACGCCGACGCGCGGCTCGCATTCGATTACCCAGGTGCTGGCCGGGCAGGAGCGAATGATCACGCTGCTCGCGGCACTCGATCTGCGAGACACCCGGCAGCAGATTCTCGACACCGTGTCGCGTTTTCCGGGCGTGCTCGAACTGCTGCCCGATGCGCGCCGCGTCGACAGCGACGGCGGCACAGACAGCCTGCTCGACGCGAACTTCTGGGCCGCTTTGCCGGCGCGGCAGCGGCGCGAATTCACGCTGCCCGATGACGCGCTGCTGGCTGGCGCCGCCGAAGTCCGCGCGCGACTGGCGCAAACACGCTTCGAGCCGGGGCGGCTGGTCTATGTGGCCGGCCGCGCCGACGAAACGCCAGTCGATTTCATCGACGACGATGGAGAACTCGCGTTCACCGCCAGCAACCAGGGCGACGGGCGCGTGCCGTGGCAAACCGGGATTCCTGCCGATGCCGCGCAGGTCTACTACCTCGACGCCGTCCATGGTGACATGGCCGATACGCCGGAGGCATTCGGCGCGCTGGCCGAGATCCTGCGCAGCGGACGCACCGCGGGACTGCCGCAGCAGGCACCGGCCTCTGCACGCGGCGCCGCGACGCGACGCATCATGCGCCGTCCGCCGCTGCAGGCCTTTCCCGACGAAGCGTCGCTGGAGATCGCGCTGCGCGGTGGTGCGCCGCGGCGCCGGCGCGAGCAGGCGACGGCGCCGCAAGTGCGCCTGGTGGTGCGCCATGGTGATCTGCGCTACGCGTGCAACCCGCTGGTGGTCGGGCACTACTTCGGCGACGGCATTGTCAGCGCCGAGAAGGCGCTCGACCGGTTTCTCGATCACCGCCTCAGCGCGCGCCTGCAAGTCGGGCTCTACCCGGGGCTGCGCAATACCGCCGAGGTCTTCATCAACCCGGATGCGGCCGGGCCGAGTGCGATCGTCATCGGGCTGGGCGCGGTTGGCGAGTTGACGGTCGGCGCGCTCGCCGAGTGTTTTGCCGCCGGCCTGCTGCGCTACGCGGTGCAGCGGGCGGAAGGGATCGCCGGCGCCCAGGGCGAGCCGGTCTGCGTGGCGGCGCTGCTGATCGGCACCGGTGGCGGCGGACTGGGCATCGACGACTCGCTGACCGGCCTGCTGCGCGGCATGCGGCGGGCGGTCGAGGCGCTGGCAGGCGGTCCCTATGCCGGCCGGGTGAGCTTCGCCGAACTCGAACTGATCGAACTCTACGAGGATCGGGCGATCGCTGCGGTACATGCGCTGCGGCGGCTGACCGGCCAGGCCGAATTCCGCGACCGCTTCGCTGCGCCAACGCGGCTCGAGGCACGCAAGGGCGGGCTGCGCCGCGCCATGTTCGACGAGCCGCCGGGCTGGTGGCAGCGGCTGCTGATTTCACCCAGCGAAGACGGCGGCCTGCGCTTTGTCTCGCTGACCCAGCGGGCGCGGGCCGAGGCGCGTCTGCAGGCGTTGCAACGGCCGCTGGTCGATCGCTTTCTCGAACAGGCGCGCGCCGGCACGGCGACAGACGAGAGTCTCGGCGTCACCCTGTTCGAACTGCTGCTGCCCAACGAACTCAAGCAGTTCGCACCCGATCAGGGCGATCTGGTGTTGATCGTTGACGAGGCGTCGGCGCGCTACCCGTGGGAACTGCTGCGCGATCGCACCAGCCGCGAAGAAGCGCCGATGGTGGTCGAAAGGGGCGTGCTGCGGCAACTGCAGAGCGACGAGTATCGGCGTAATCCGGTCAACTGCCGCAACAACCGCGCGCTGGTGATCGGCGATCCGTTGTCCAAGTATCCCGAGCTTCCCGGCGCCCAGCGCGAGGCCGAAGCGGTTGCCGCCGCGCTGCAGGCAGGCGAAGGCGCGGCGCGTTTCGACGTGACATGCGTGCTGCGCGAGAACGCGCGCACGATTCTGCGCGAGTTGATGGATCATGACTACCGCATCGTCCATCTGGCCGGTCACGGCGTGTTCGAGTTCCCGCTCGCCGACGATCTGGCCGACCCGCGCTGCGAAGGCGGCAAGCGCAAGCCGCGGACCATCAGCGGCATGGTGATCGGCGACAACATCTTCCTCACCCCGGTTGAAGTGCGGCAGATGCGCCAGGTGCCGGAACTGGTGTTCATCAATTGCTGCCATCTCGGCCGCGTCGAGCCGGACAGCACGCCGAACGACTGGTTCGTGCCGTACCGGCTCGCGGCGAATCTGGCGGTGGAGTTCATCCGCATGGGCGTGCGGGCGGTGATCGCGGCCGGCTGGGAGGTCGACGACCAGGCCGGGCGGGTGTTCGCCGAGACCTTCTATCGGCAGATGCTCACCGGCGAGCGCTTCGGCACAGCGATCCAGCAAGCGCGCCGCGAGACCTGGGAGATGCACCGCCAGGTCAATACCTGGGGCGCCTACCAGTGCTACGGCGACCCGGACTTCCGCTTCGGCGTGCCGGGCAGTGCGGAGCGCGGCGCCGCCGAGGCGCCGCCCTACGTCGCCGCCGCCGAGGCCGAGGTCGATCTGCACAATCTGGCCTGCGCGATCGGATCGGCCGATCCCGACTGCCGCGACGAATTCGCGGTGCGGATCGCCACCGTCGAGCGGCGTTTGTCCGATGAACTCGGCGGCGACGGCGCGCTGCGCGCACGGCTCGCCGGCAACTATTTCGACAGCGGCGATTTCGCCAACGCGCTGCGCTGCTATCGACTGGTGCCGCGCAGCGAACTGTTGCCGCAAGACATCGAGCGCTATGCCAATACCGCCGCGCGCCGCGCCGGACAACTCGCCGCGAACTCAGCGCTGGCCGAGCCGGGCAAATCCCGGCAAAAACGAGGGCGGCGGCAGGATGCGGACGACCCGTCGGCCCTGGCCGCGATGGCGGTCGAACTGCTCGACGGTCTGCTGGCGTTCGCGCCGACTGTCGAGCGCCACAACATCATGGGCAGCGCGCAGAAGCGCCTCGCGCTGCTGGCGCGCGATGCGGCCGGGCGGCGCGAGGCGCTGAGCCGCATGGCGTTGGCCTACGCGAGCGCGGCGGCGCTGCAGCAGGTGCCATCCGGCACGCCGGACGGCCATGCCGCGATCAACGCGTGGACCGCGCAGATAATACTCGCTTGGCATGGCGGCCGGGCGGCGAAGGAGCAGCCCAAGCTGCCGGCGATGGCAGTCGGACTGCCGCAGTTCGAGGCGCTGGCCGCCGATTCGCTGCGCAACGAGGATTTCTGGGCACGGGCGCTGGCCGGCGATTGCGCGCTGCTGCGGCTGATCGCCAAAGCAGCGCCGGCAGCGGCGGATATCGATGCCGTGGTGCGGGCCTATCGCGGCGCGGCCAAGCTCGGCGCGGGTCCGCGCGAGTGGAACTCGGTGCTCTCGCAAGTCGAGATTTTGAAGGAACTGGCCGGATCGTCGGACCAGGTGAAGATCGCCGCCGCGCTGCAGACGCTCCATTCGGGGTTGCAGGGCGCGGCGTGAGACCGGCGCCGATTGCCGCACGCGACTTGCTGCACCTGGCCGGGCAGGGCGCGCTCGGCACACTGCTCGCCGATGCGCAGGGCCAGCCATTCGTTTCGGCGATCGAGTGCGCGCCGGACGAGGGCAATGCGCCGTTCTTTCTCATCAGCCGGCTCGCCGAGCACACCAGAAATCTCGAACGCGACCCGCGCGCCAGCCTGCTGCTCACCGCGCCGGCGCAGGAGGGCGGCGTGCTGGCGCAGGCGCGCATGACGCTGGTCGGCGAGGCGCGGCGCTTCGATCCTGCGCCGGTTACGGTGGCGCGCTATCTGCGCTACTTTCCGGCGGCACAGAACTATCTTGCGCTGGGCGATTTCGCGTTCTTTCGCCTGGAGACCGCCCGGCTGCGGCTGATCGGCGGCTTCGGCAGCATGGGCTGGCTCGCCGCGTCGGCGCTTGCCCCGCCACTGCGGCTGAGTCCGCAACGCGAGGCCGAACTGCTGGAATCGGCGGACCCCGCGCTGTCGCCCCGACTGCTCGGCGTCGATGCCGAAGGCATCGACCTGGCGGAGGATGGGCGCCGCCGGCGGCTGCATTTCGATGCGGCCTTCGATCCGGATCGCGGCGAAGCGCTGCTCGCCGCGTTGCTTCGCGGCCTGGCGTGAGCAGCGGTCGCCGACCGCCTTTTCCCGTGATAGGCTGCCCTGGAAGCCGCACCAGCTGGACGTTCTGGAGTGCCCACTGCCAGAAGCCGCACCAATAGGCGCTCGCAGGCCGGATGGCTTGTAGAGCGCCTATCCATGCGGCTTCCAGAGCACCGCCAGCGCTTCTTCGCGGAGCGGGACGGGCCAAGCCGCCGCCGCAGCGGCAGCGGACAGGATCTCAGAAAGCGTAGCTGGCGTTCAGGCCGACCAGGTAATTGCGTTCCGGCGCCGGCGCGTAGTAGCGGCCGTTCTGGTCGTTTACGTAGATCGCACCGATGTACTGCTTGTCGAACAGGTTGTCGATGCGGACGAACTCGCTCAATTTGAGGTTGCCGAGCTTCTGCTCGAAGCCGGCGCGCAGGCCGGCGACGAAGTAGGCCGCGACCGGATCGGCCGGCGCGTCGGCGCGCACCGTGCGATTGGCATCATTGACTTCGGCCTTGCCGTTCCAGCGGCCTTCGAGCGCGGTGCTGAAGCCGAGCGGCTGATAAGCCCAGGTCAGCTCGCCGTAGATCGAGAAGCGCGGAATGCCGGGAATCGTGTTGCCGGAATTCACCGCGATCTGGCTCGCCGAGTTGCACGGCGGCGTGACCCCGCCGCAGCTCGAGAAACCGTCGCGGAACTTGGCGTCGATCCAGGTTGCCGCGAACGTGCCGTTGAAGCCGGCGCCGAGCGGGCCGTCGATCGCCAGCTCGATGCCGCGCCGCTCGGTGTCGCCGGCGTTCTGGTAAGTGGCGCGTCCGCCGGCGTTGGTGTTGATGACGATCTCGTTGCTGGTGTCGATCTTGAACAGCGCCAGATTCGCCTTGATGTCGTTGGTCAAGTACGCCTTGAGGCCGAGTTCGTACTGGTTGCTGCGCGAGGGCTGCAGCGCGAAATTCAGGCCGCTTGCCGGCGCCGGCTGGTAGGCCAGTTCGATGAAGGTCGGTGTCTCGAAGCTGCGGCCGGCGTTGGCGTAGAGATTGAGGGTCGGCGTGAGTTTGAAGACCGCGCCGACGGTCGGCGTCCATGCCGAATGCTTGGCCTTGCCGCTGTCGTCGGGGTTGGTCGCGTTGATGAAATGGTCTTCCGAGCTGAAGCCGACGCGGGTGTAGCGCAGTCCACCGGAAAGGCTCAGGGTTTTGCTCACGTCCCACTGCGCCTGCGCATAGGCGCCGGCCTGGTAGACGGTGTTGATCTCGTCGCGCGACAGGGCGCCCTTGCTGCCGCCGTTGTTGGCAAAGCCCTGGCGAAGATCCTGCGCGCGTTCGTAATCGCCGCCGGCGGTCAGGGTCAGCGCGCCGGCGCGGTGGGTCCAGCGCAGCCCGGTCCCCTGGAAATCGCGATCGAAGGCGCTGACGCCGTTGGCGGCCAGCGCGAGGTACTGCTCGTTGCTGCGCTTGCCGCCATAGACGATTGCGCGCAGCGAATCGGCATCGCTCAGGGCGGTGTCGAAGACCACGCCGGCCTGCATGTTGTCCAGGTTGCGCCGGGTCTGGAATGTCAGCGCAGCCGGCTGGGCCTGGCGGCGATCAGCCGATACCTGCGCGGCAGTCAGGCCGAGCGGGTCCTGGTTGTTGCGCTGGTCGAGGTAATTGCCGATCAGGGTGACGGTCGACTTCTCTCCGGCACGGATGCGCAGCTTGACGTTGGCCTGGTCCTTGGTCGCCTCGCTCCACTGGCGGTAGCCGTCGGTTTCAAGCCGCGAAACGCTGCCGACGTAATTGACGATGCCCGCATCGCCGCCGAACTTGAGCGTTCCGCGGCGCGTGCCGTAGCTGCCGGCGGCAAGCGACAAGCCGAGCGTCGGTTGCGCCGGCCCGTCTTCGGTAAACACCTGCACCACGCCGCCCGAGTGGTTGCCGTAGAGCGCGCTGAAGGCACCGCGCAGCACCTCGATGCGCTTGGCGGTGGCCAGATCGAACAGGCCGGTGCCGCCCTGGCCGTCGGGCGTGCTGGCGGGTATGCCGTCGGCAATCAGCTTGACGCCCCGCACGCCGAACTGCGAGCGCGCGCCGAAGCCGCGGATCACCAGGCTTTGTTCCTGCGAATAGGTTTCGCGATTCTGTACCACGGTGCCGGGCACGCGGTTCAGCGACTCGGAGATATTTGCGCCGAGCCGCTGCTCTCGCAATTGCGCGGCATCGACCGAGTCGATCGACACCGGCAGATCGAAGCTCGATTGCTCGACGCGCGTGGCGGTGACCACCACCGGCGCAAGACTGGTCTGGGCCAACGCGGGGGGCGATCCGAAAGCGGCTGCGAGGCAAAGGGCAAGCGGTGTGACTCGCACGGCAGGGTGCGGATTGTTTTTCTGAATGGTCATGTCGAAGTGTCTGGCTGGATGGAAAATCGGAGCGCGGCAGAAGGCCGCGGGGATGGGTTTCACAGAAGGCGGAATTCCACTGGCACCTTCAATTCGAAACCGTGATCGCGCAAAGCCTCGGGCAGCGCCGGCAGTTGGGCGGTTTTGACCATGTCGCGCGCGGTGTCGTCTAGCAGGTCGACGCCGCTCGAACGGGTGATGCTGACATCGCCGAGCCGGCCGCCCGGCAGCACCTTCACCAGCACCGTGGCCGTGCCCTGCCAGCCGCGCGCCTGGGCGACGCGCGGATAGCGGCGGTTCTTGTCGACCGCCGCCTTGAAGCCGCTGCCGTAGGCACTGATCATGGCCTCGGTCGGCAATTGCACCACGGGTGCCGCCGTTGGGGCGGGACGCGGCGGTTCCGGGGCAACTGGCCTCAGCACCTCCGCCACTGGAGCCGGTTCGATGCCGGACAGGGGCTCGGCGACCACGGGGGTCGGGTAGCGCGCTGCGGGTGTGGCGGCGATGACGTGCCGCTCTGGACTCCGCCTCACCGGCTCGCGTCGCTCGGCCCGGCGCGGGATCGCGCGTTCGGCGATCTGCCGGGGCTGCGGCTGCAACTTCGGCTCGGGTGCCGGGGCTGGCGGCGCCGCTTGCGCACGCGGCTTGAGCAGGACATCGAGCCGGTCCGGCTGCGGATTCGTCGGAAGGGCGTTGCGGAATCCCGGTACGAAAGCAAACAGCAGTACGTGAATCACCGCCGACGCGATAAGCGCCCGCCCGATGGCCGTTCGACGCAGGCGGAGAAACCATTGCGGAAAAACCGGACGGCTATCAAGCGACGGGGCGAACGCGAGTTGGCTCATCGATCCTGCTGTATGTCGAGTGCTGTTACGGAAGAAGTCCGCAAGGGTCGCCTGATGATATTTGGCGAGCACCGACCCGTACATAGAGAAATTCTTTAAAGCGATGCGGTGGCGCACAACAAAAAAGGGGCAGACCGAATTCCGGCCTGCCCGAATTTGCCAAACAACTACAAGATGTGGATTGCAGATGTCTCTGGTCAGCCGCCGAAGCGGTAGCGCACCCCTATCCAGCCGGCGCGCGGTGCGCCGGGCGCGATGAAGGTTTCGCCGCGCTCTTCCGAGGTCGCGGCGGAGTTCACGTTTTGGAAGACGTTCTCGGCCAGGATGCCGCCGGTCGCGTAACGCTTGTCGAATACGTTATTCACCTTGGCGAAGATCTCCAGCCCGTTGCCGAAGTCGTAATTGGTGGTGAGGTTAAAGACCGTGTAGCCCGCCAGTCTTCCAGAGTGCAGGAAGTCTTCACCGTCGGCCTGGTGTGCATTGTTTTCGTTACCGCGCACGTACTGGTAGGAATAGGCCGTCATGTTGGCACCGATGCGCCACTTGTCCGTGACGCGAAGTCCGAGATCGAGCTTCAGGCTGTGAGCCGGAATGCCCGGAATCGTCGAACCGGAAGGAACGAAGATGTTGCCGTTTTCGTCCTGCGAGCTGTTCGCAGCGCCGAGCAGCACTTCGTTGGAGCGGAAGCGGGCGCGAACGTAGCTGTAGTTCGCCGACCAGTCGACGATGCCGGCCTTGCCCGAAAGGCCGATTTCCGCCCCGCGCCGCTGCGTCTTGCCGACGTTGTCGAAGTAGCCGAGCCCCCCTGCGCCGCTGCTGATGAACAGGATGTCGTCGGTGTTGGTCGTCTGGAACAGGCCGACGTTCCACCGCAGGGCGGTGCCCGTCGAGCCACGTGCGCCGGCTTCGAAAGTCCGTGAGACGACCTGCTTGAGGGGCGGATCCGAAGCCATCGCGTTGGGCAGCCTGCAGGCCGTCTCGGGGTCTGCGCAGCCGAGTTCGATCGGCGACGGCGCACGATTGCCCTGGTTGAAGCCGCCATACAGCGTGAGGGTGGGGGTGGCCTGCCAGGTCAGCCCAATCGCGGGGTTGAGCTTTGAATACGCGTGATCGCCGTCGAGCGACTTACCGGTGTCCGGGTCGGGCCCCATCTGGTCGATGGTGGTGATCTTGGTCTTGTTGTAGCGGCCGGACAGGGTGAGCTGCAGATTGGGCTGAATCGAATAGGTGTCGGAGACGAATATGCTCCAGTTGCGCGTTCGGCCGGTAATGTCGGTAGTCGTCTCCGCATCGTCGACATTCACGACATTGCGTGTTTCGTCCATGTCGCCTTCCGCCTCGGTCTGCGAAAAGCGGATACGCCCGCGATCGTAAGTGGCGCCGACCGACAACTGATTGGACGCCGTGGCGAAGGTCCATTGAAGCGCGCCGCCGACGCCGGTCTGACGTGTGGCAGAACGGTTCTCGGAGCCCAGCGGTTCTGCGGTCGGATCGTCCGGATCGAACTCGTCGCTGATGTCGCCATTGAGCGTGCTGGTGCGGTTCCGTCGGGTGTACAGCGTGCCGGACAGGGTCTGCACGTCGCTGAGGAAGTAGCTGCCGTTCAGCGTAACCATCCGCATTCGGTTCTTGGTCTGGTCGGGCCGCGTGAACACCGCTTCGCGCCGTTGTTCGTAGAGCGTCGGCGGAACGACGCCGTTTCCGATCAGGTCGGTATTGGCGAGCGTGACTGCGAGTTCGACATCGTACTTCGCGCTGCGCTGGCCGACCTTGGCGAACAACTGATCGACATCGCTGGGCGAGAAATCGCGCCAGCCATCCTCGCGAAACAGATTTCCGGCGAGAAACCAGTGCATGCCGTTGTCCGCCTTGTTGCCGGTTTCGATCTCGAGGCTGCGCCGCTTGAACGAACCGTACTGGGCTTCGATCGCGGTGCCCGGGTTGGTGTAGCCGCTCTTGGTGCGCAGAGAGAGGGCACCGCCCAGCGTGTTGAGGCCGAACAGCGGGTTCGAGCCGGGCATCAGCGTGATGGACCCAAGTGCGGCGCGCGGGATCAGCTCCCAGTTCACGCTGTCGCCGAACGGTTCGTTGATGCGAACGCCATCCTGGTACACCGACAGGCCCTGTGGCGTGCCGAGCAACGGGCTGGCGGTAAAGCCGCGGTAATTGACGTCGACCTGAAATGGGTTGCCCTGTATTTCGTTGACGTTCACGCTGGGCAACTGGCTGGCCATGAAGTCGGGCAGGTTGAGGCTTTGCGCTCTGCGCAGTTGCTTGTCATCGGCGGTCTGGACGTTGGCGGGAATCTGGTCCTTCGGCAAGCCGACACCGGGAATCGGCGTGGTACCGACCACTTCGACACTCGGCAACAGCGTCGGTTTGGAGGCTTGCGCGTGTGCCAGCGACGCGCATGCGGAAAGTACGGCAAGGGCAATACCACTGCGCCGCATGCTCGTGCGGCTGTTGTTGTGATGATGCATGACTCCTCCGGTTACTGGACACGCGGTCTTGTTGAGGGAATTGTGTATACCGGCATGCAGCGAGCCGGGCAGCGACCCCGTGTCGCGGCGAAACTATCAGATGATCGATCGCGTTCGCAGGGAATTTTTCCTGACGCGATTGGGGCGTCGACTTGGCACGCCGACTCTGAAGAGCCGGCAGGCGTGAGGAATTCGCAGGTCGTGGTCGAGCGGCCTTTCCGTTCCGATTCAAGCGCGGGTCCGCCTGCGGACCCATTCGGCGTCGCGCAACTCTCCGAAGTCCGGCACCTTGTGGCCGGCCGGGCTGCAAGGCGCATGGATAGGCGATCTCCAGCAAACACTGCAGCGCGGGCGGACCCGCAGGACTTCGCGCACGCCCGCAGTGCTCGCAAAGAGTCCGGCCGGCGCATTGATCGAGGCAGGTCGCCGGCAACCAGGGCGCACCGGTTGCATGCGGGTCAGTTGGCGCCATTGGTACGGGGTCGGCGTGGCGGGTCGACCGCCTCGCCCCCCGGCGCAAAAAATCGGCAGGTCGATGGCATAACCCGGTGTACCTGATACTATGTGCGGATGCACGGGGGCGAGCCGCTTTGAGGCTCGGAAGTTGTGGCGGGATCGGCCAGGTTTTTTTGGACAGCCTGGTCTCACGCTTGGCTAGAACGGGAGAAGCAGCGATGAACGACAGCATGACGAAAATGACCCAGGATGTGCAGGACCGAATTCGCGACGTGGCCTATCTGATGTGGGAGGCGGCGGGGCGCCAGCAGGAAATGGCGATGCAGTACTGGCTCGCCGCCGAGAAGGAAGTGCTCGCCGCGATGGGGGCCGCAGCCATGAAGATGGCGCCCAAGCCGGACGCCGCCGCTGCCCCTGCACAAAAGGATGCGGCACCGCGCACCGCAAAGAAGGCGAAGTAGCGAGGTGGGCGCAACGGCCTGCGCTCGAGAGCGGTAGTTGGACGAGGCGAAGAACGGGCGCCGAAGCACCGCCGGTGGCAGAAGCGGCGAGTCGACCGTATCGGATTGATCCGGTCTGGTCGATGGTCGGACGATTCTGCTGCGCACGACAGGGTCGCCAGGCGTCCCGGGTTGGCGTTTCGATATCGATGGGAGAGAGGTGAGTCGTATGTCCAAGTCCAGGGATACGAAGAAGGACCAAAAGAAAGCGCCCCTCAAGACGGCCAAGGAAAAGAAGCAGGCCAAGCGCGACAAGCAGACCAATCCACCGCCTATCCTCGCAAAGACGACCGGCGGTTGAGGAGCGTGCGGCCAACCGGCAATCGCAGATCGGCGGTGGGGCATCGAAAGCAAGGGGTCGTGCTCGAACCGTCTTATCGCCGGATCGAAACGCGCGTCGATCCGACCTAACGACGCAGCCTCGCGCAACTGTCTGAAGTAGAGCGCCCTTTTCGCTTCCAGGGCTGGGGCCGCATGGATAGGCGATCTTCGGGCACATCGAGCCACGAGCGCCATTCCACGCCGCTCGCCGCGCTGCCATGCGAGCAGCAACTCGACCGCGGCCTCCGGCAGGCTCGCGCCACCAAGCGCGCGGTTGCGGGCACACGCCATCGACATGGCGCATCAGCCGCGAAAGATCGGCCCGGCGCGGATCCAAGATCAGACGGAACCGATTACCGGTCTGGCGATGGGCCGGAACCCGGGATCGAACTTGCCCTTCGCCTGCTCGCCGATTCCTGGCTGCGCGACTCTGTCCTCGTCATCGCGACAGATCGGCTCGCGCCGGGCACCGTGCAAATACGTTGCCAATCGGGTAGGGCGGAAGGGAATCGGAAACGCCGCCGACGGCGCGCACGAGCCAGCCCCCGTTGCACCCTCAACCCGTATAGCGCTCGCTTGAACTGACGGCAGCCAGCAGGTCCGGACGCCAGATGGACAGCGAGAAGGGCACGCCGCGTTTCTGCGGCATGCCCATTGGATGAGGCAACGACGACGGACCGCCTACTCGGTACCGCGTTGCCAGATTTCCTCATTCGCTTCGACGATCTTCCCGCTGGTAGCGTCGACTTCGACCTTCATCTCCTTGCCTGCCTTGGTCTTGATGTCGAACTCATACGAGGCGGCACCGTTGGATTCGATCTCGTACTCGGTTTCGACGATCTGGCCAGGGTACTTCTTCAGCGCAATTTTCTGCGCGTCCTCGAGCGACACCTTTGTCTTCGTCTTGAATGCCGGCGCGTCGCCGTTGGCAACCTCCTCTTCCACCTCGGTAATCTTGCCGGTCCTGGCGCTGCACTCGATGTCCCAAGCCTTGTCGGTACCTTGCACATCGAATTCGAACACCGGCACACCCCTTTCACGTTTCAGTTCGACCTTGAGGATCTTGCCCGGATAGTTGGCCAAGACAACCTTCTCGCACTGTTCGAGACTTACTTTGGTCTTCGGCAGCACGTCGTCTGCCAATGCTGGAAACGTGACGACAAAAAGCACAGGGGCGGCAAACACCAGGGCGTTTAGTTTCATGCATTGCTCCTTTGAAATGACAAGACAGAAAATGGCAAGACAGAATCCATATTGGATTTGTGCGGCGCATTTTAGCTCAGGTGCCAGCCGTTCGCGGGAAAAGCTCCCTGTTTTTTGAAGCGGTGGCGTGACACTTTTCGGGCATCACCATGAGAGCGCGAATTCTTGAGCAGCTACCTCACAAGATCCTTGTACGTGCTGGCCCTTGGTTCGGCGTTGTTGCTGCTCGGCAATTCGCCCTTGCGGGCATCGACGCCTGGGGCGTCCGAAGCAAGCGTGGCAAAGGGAAAGCGCGCGCCACGTTGCGTCGTGCGCAAGCTTGACGTCAAGACCGGCATGATGATTACCCGCTACGGGTGCGAGAAGCCTCTGCAAGGTCGTTGGCGCGACGTCGGCAAGGCGCTGGGATCGCCGCCTCCCCCCTAGAAAGTGCGCGCAACGCGAAATCGCTGGCGTCACCCGGGGCAACTCGGCATTCGCATCGAGGAGGCCAGGCGACACGGCTGGAGCAGAAATGTGGAGTCGTGGTCGAACGGTTCTTCCGGTCGGACCGAAGCGAGGGTCGATGTGACAAGACGACGCAGCGTCGCATCGCTCTCTGAAGTACGGCGCGCCGACACTTTGCCAGGCCGCAGCCCGCATGGGTAATCGCTCTTCAGGCACATCAAGCCACGAGCGCCAATCCACGCGGCCCGCAGGGCAGGCATGCCTTAGAGGCCCAGCCGGTGCGGCTCGCAGGCCATGCCTCGAATGGACCGCAGCTACGCCCCGACGGCTGCACCCTGACCACCGAGGGCGACACCGTGCAACAGGGCGGCTTCATGCAGGCGGCACACTGGCGTTTGGGCGCGCAACGGACCGGCTCGCGCTGAGGCGAGTTTCGCGCCAACGACCCCGACGAAACGGCCGCGATAGTCACCTGCCGAGCCCGGCTTCGCATATCGACAGACCTGATCGCGCCCGACAAGATGCCAACTCAGCTGGCATGGGGCAAAGAAGAGCGGGTCGGCGCAAAAACGCCGACCCGCGAGGGAGGAGCTATCAACCCCCGATGCGTCGGCCCGGTACAGCAAACCGGTCCGAGAACCCATGGCGGCGTGGGTCGCATCGGCATACACACCTTACCTACGAATTGCCGCCGCAGTCCGGGAAATTCTCCCGCCGCGCGACGCGGTGGGCAGCGCGCCAGTTTCAGCTACCGGACGAAGAAATCACGCCGTTGCGGATCGCCAGATGAACCATGGCGGCCGAGGTGGAGACGCCGAGTTTTTCCTTGATCTGCGTCTGGTAGTTGGAGAGGGTTTTGGGGCTGAGATTGAGCGTCTCGGCGCACTCGGCCAGCGAGTGGCCCTGCGCCAGCAGGCGAAAGATTTCGAACTCGCGCGTGGTCAGTGACTCGAGCTGGCCGGCCTCATGGCGGATGTCGCGCTCGAGCAGGCCGGGCGACAGGTCGTCGCTCAAATAGCGTTGCCCGCCATGCACCGCCCGCACTGCCTCGATCAGGCTTTCCGGCGCGCTGCTCTTCGAAAGAAAGCCGCGCGCGCCGGCCTCGAGGGCGCGGCGCACCAGCAATGCGCTGTCATGCATGCTGAATACCAGTACGCGGGCAGCCGCATCGCGCGCGAGGATGCGGCGTATCAGTTCCAGGCCGCCGCTGCCCGGCATCGACAGGTCGGTGACGGTGACATCGGGTTGGTGGGCGACGAACGCTGCGTAAGCGGAATCGACCCGCGCGGCCTGCGCGACCACCGCAATGTCGCCCGCCTGTTCGAGCAGGCGCTGGTAGCCGGTGCGCACCACCGGATGGTCATCGACGAGCAGGAGCCGGATCATGGTCGGTGCAGATTATCGCCCGGCGCAGTTTCGGCAGCCAGGCGCGGTATGTTCGCCAGCCGGACCGTCAGCCGGGTGCCTGCGCCGGGCCGGCTGTCGATGTCGAACTGCCCGCCGAGTGCCGCGACGCGCTCCGCAGCGCCGAGCAGGCCGAGGCCGCGGTGCGCGGCGTCGACATCCATGCCGATTCCGTCGTCCTGAACCGTCAGTTGCACCCGACCGTCCGCCATTGCGGCCAGCGCGATGCGCACATTGGCGGCGCGCGCATGGCGCATCACGTTGGACAATGCTTCCTGCGCCACGCGGTAGAGCGTGATGTCGGCCGCATCGCCGAGATCGTCGAGCGCACCGTCCGGATGGAACACGCAGGCAATCCCGCTGCGTTCCTCCCAGGCTTCGCACAGCTCCTGCAGCGCGGCGACCAGACCGAGTTCGTCGAGGTTGGCCGGGCGCAGCCGGCGCAGCATGCCGCGGACCATCTCGTACAGCGACTCGGCGACCGTCGCCACACGGGTGGCGGCCGCGATCATGCCGGCGTGATCGTCGGCCCGGCAGCGCTGGATGTACGCCGCCTCGACACGGATCGCGTTGCAGCTCTGGCCCAGTTCGTCGTGCAGTTCGCGCGCCAGGGCGCGGCGCTCGCTTTCCTGCAGCGCGATCAGTTGCTGGGCCAACTCGCGGTTGTGCGAAAGGAGTTCGCCGACGCGCGCTTCGGCGGCCACCCGCATGGCCAGTTCCGCGCGCGCCTCGCGCCAGCGCCTGAAGGCATACCAGGACAGCCCGGCGCCGAGGATCAACAACGCGAAGGGCACCTCGTCTGCCTGATAGCGCTCGAACGGCGAAATCCAGCGCGAGAAGGCTTCGTAGAGTTCCAGCCATGCAGCCACCACGAACACCACGGCGGCACTGAACGCGACCAGCAGCAGGTCTGCCAGGGCCTTGGGCATCGACGAGGCAGCGTGCTTCGCGTCGGCAGCCTGGGTGGCGGCGGATGCGGCAAGCGCCGACGCGTTCTGCGGGAGGTTGGCGCTATTCGGTTGATCTGGCCTGTTGCGATCCATGGCAGGGCTGGTACCACGCTCGTTTCGAGATTGGGTAAAAAACCGCCGGGCTCGCCTCACGTTGGGCAGCCGGCGCAAGTCCGATTAAAGGGTTGATCTTACCGCTGCCGGCCGAAAGGACGCGCGGCGGGCCGCAGCGGACATGGCAAGATGCCGAGATCGATAGTTCGCCTTCACGCCCATGTCCGGAAGCGATTCGAGACGCCCTGCGGTATCCGCGCCAGCCGTTGAACCCTGGCTGGTTGCCTGCCTGTGCGCGCAATGGTGCGACACCTGCCGCGCGTTTCGGGCGACCTTCGATGCCCTTTCCGGGCGCCATGCCGAGGTGCGGTTTCGCTGGGTCGATATCGAGGACGAGGCGGATCTTGTCGACGACATCGAGGTCGAGAACTTCCCGACCATCCTGATCCAGCGCGGCCGGGACGTTCTCTTTCTCGGCGCGACGCTGCCGAACGGGGCAATCATCGAGCGCCACCTTGCCGCCCTCCGGGCGGATGCCGCCGCAACGCCGATCGACGGCGCACCGGATCTGCTCGCCCGGCTGGGCGTCTGAGCCGCTTTTGCGGCGGCCTACCCGCGTTGGTTGCCCGCATCACCCGGCGCGGGTGCAACCGGTCGTCTACGCGGTTGTTCGCGTCCGGCGGGCACTGGCGCCGGCAACGCCCGTCAGTTTGGCCAGGAATGCGCTGCGGGTATGGACGTCGAGCCGCTCGTAGACATCGGCGACGTACTCCTTGGCGGTGTTGACCGAGATCCCGCAGGTTCTGGCGATTTCCTTTAAGCCCTTGCCGAATACCAGAAGCAGGGCCACCTGCGCCAGGCGCGGCGTCAGACCGAATCCGGAAAGCTGGTTGCGCGCGCCATCGGCGCCTTCGATCGGTTCCAGAACAACGAGAACCCGTTGACGCCGATCGTCGGGCGAAATGAACACCCTGTTGTCGGCCAATTCCTGCGCCGTATTGAAGTTGAGCCGTGCGGAGGCGGGCACACTCCACAAGCTCTTCGGATCGAGATCAGCGCTTCGTACTGCATATGCATGTCCATCGGAGAGCAGCAGGCAGGTACGGTTGGGCTCGGTTGGTAACGCGAAGCCCGTACCTTCCGGCATCGCGGCGAGCACTGCTCGCGCCTCGTCGGTCAGAGCCAGAATGCGGCGTTCGGCAAGATCTACGACCATCGTCGCGGCTTCCGGGTGTTGCAGGCGCGCAAGCAGATGACGGTAGTCCATTGCCCGCGCGGCATGGGACACATACCAACGAAATAGCGCTCGCTCCCTTTCGTCGAAGTCCCGCTGACGTCGCGGCCGATGCACAGCAACTCCACCCAGCGGCACGCCACGGACAAATGGCACCATCGCCATGGCGTGGTAGTAGTCGAGCAGGCGCATGGCATCGCCGAATTCGGTCTGGCTCAGTTGCCCGACATCGACGAAGTCCGACATGCGGACCACTTCATCCGGGCGCTTCAGGTTCGCCAAGTGAACCCGATACGGGTCGAGCAGGTAGTAGTGCTCGGCATACGCCTGCATGAGCGCTTCGTCGATGTTATGCGTGTAGGGCACGGATATCGTCCAGTCGGCAGGATCGAACCGGACGAACAGACCGCTCGCGAACGAGAACTGCCGGATTAGCGCCGCGAATAGAGGGTCCAGCACGCCCAGCGGATCGGCGCCCGCGGACTCGCCGTAGACCTCGTCAATGAAGTTTCGCAGGTGGCGTTGTGCGTTCGACGTTGCCATTTCCCCTCCCTGCCGCACCAGCGCGGCGAATCTGCCTGAAGGGGAGTGATCCCCCCACATCCGGGGGGTACACGAACGTGATCTCTATGCATATATTGTAGATCAATAGTGTCCGGTTAAAAAGCGAATAAATTCATCTGGTTGATGTTTTCGCCCAGATTTTGAATAGGGTCGTTGCCCGCAAAGGCTTGCTGGATGGGCATCTTCTCGAACAGCGTGAGCGAAAAGAT
>WBZP01001163.1_pt1 | contig 33346 bp, 35 predicted proteins | sample 5204301 | NCBI WGS metagenome assembly WBZP01 (sample SAMN12412401, study PRJNA552823) | activated sludge metagenome | isolation source: activated sludge from nitrification reactor of wastewater treatment plant... | place: USA: Pennsylvania | collected 2017 | reverse complement strand
GTCGAAGGGGAGCGCTACATGGATGCGCTGACTGTGCGAGCGAACCCCATCGGTCAGGCTGGTCAGCAGCGCCCAGATGTTTGCCTGTCCTACCGCCGCGAGTCGGAACCGTCCGAGCGACCATTCACTCTCGAACTGGAGCAACCGCAACCGCTGCCACGCTGTGGCGCGTGTTGTCGGTGGATCGAAGATGGTGGTCACATCACCACCGTGCCCGTGATCGGCGCCGACGTCATCGGTTCGGAGATGGACACAAAGTGCATGGCAACTTTAGGCCCGCCAGGGTCGAAATCAGGCCACTGCTAACGGGAGGCAACAATTGGGCGGCTCGGCGTGAAAACTGGGCGGCTCAGCGCGAAAACTGGGCGGCTCGGCGCGAAAACTGGGCGGCTCGGCGGTCCGGCGGGTGCTGTGAGTCGGGCTGACGTGGGTCTAGCGCAGGTCGCCTAGCAGGTCCATGTGGCGGCCCATCTTGCGCAACTGCTTCCAGGCGCGTTCGGTGGCGGGGGATTGGCCTCGCCGCGAGCCGACCTCGATCAGCCAGTAGAAGTCGGCGGCGCGGGCTCGACGCTTGAGGGTGAGCAGATCGGCTTGTTCGGCACTCGGCAGCCATGGGTTCATGGCGGTCAGCATCGCGTCTACGAAGGGCGTGCCGGCGATGCGCCGTAGTACTTTGCCGGCATCTTCGACCGGGTGTCCCGAACGTGCGAATTCCCAATCGATCAGACCGGTGATCACGCCAACGTCGGCGTCGCAGAGGACGTTGCGAGGGGAGAGGTCACCATGAACGAGTACGGCGCGCGGAGACACGGACAACAACTCATCCCCCTCAGCAGCCAGGGTGCGTAGACCGGCGAGGATCTGCGGGCCCAGGTCGACCAACGCACTGCCGGGGGTGTGATGGTCCAGCCAGGTGATCAGTGATTCTGAATGTGCCTCCCACGGCCCGAGCCGGAGTCTTTCGTCCATGAAGCAGCCTGGACCGACCATGGCCATGTTGGCCATGCGGCCAAGTACGTCGCCCATCGACTCACCAAGTCGGCGTTGCAGATCGGCATCCGCCGTACGAAGTACGTCGCTCAGCGCGACGCCAGGTAGCCGACTGGTCACCAAGAGTCCGTCAGTGCCGGGACGCCAGTCGATCAATTCGGGCACGGGCAGCACGCCCTTGCCGAGTCGATGGACCCCAGCCTGCACCCCGGGGGCCTCTGGTCCGCGACGGCGGGTGCCACTGCCATAGACCCGAACCACCACTTCACGACCCTCAAGGTCGGTGAGGTAGGTCTCGTGAGTGTGCCCGCCGGGCAGTCGGCGCAGCGGGGGGAGGCCTTCGACAGTCGGGATCGGGCCTGGAGGGGGGCGCTTCATGCGGTCCTACCCTGCAACAGAATCAATCGAGCCGCGCACGCATGCCGCACGGTGTCCTCGGTGGAGTCGCGCAGGCCTTTGCGCAGCGTCGGATCGGTGGCCGAGACCACGGCGTAGTAGAAGCCCGAGAAGACCGCGAGAAAGCCGGTGACTTTGAGGTGCTCCACCGTCAGGTCATAGGTGTGCTTCAACGTGGTGACCGACCAGATCACCTGCCCGGGATGACCGAGCCAACTGCGCACGACCTCGGCATTGACTGAGATCACCCCCAAGAGCAGGAAGAATCCGAGCACGGCGAGTCCCACCACCACGGCAACAACCAAACGAGAGGCAGCCGCGACCAGGATGAGTGATCGTTCTTGTGCCGGGCCGAGCGGACACACCTGCGGCCCAGATCTCAGAACGGTTGAGGGTAGGCCAGCTAGCTCGGTGTCATGAAGTGCGTTGTGGACATCCTCTGGTCCGCTGAACGCGGCCAGTCTGTCCAGGTCAAGGTGCTCGCGGCGGGCTAGAAATGCACCGCTGAGCGCAATGAAAGCGCCCAACACAAACACATAGGGAAAAGGTGGCAGTTGGCCAAGGGACTGCCAAATCTCAGCGGTGAAGAAGATGAACGTGATCACCCCGAGCAACAGGGGCAGGGTGCGGGCCATCACTGTTGCGGTCTCGCCCAATCCACCCACTAGGTGCCGCATCACCAGGCTGCCGACGGAGAAGATCCGGAAGCGGATCACGGCCAGCACCCCGATCAGCAGCGTGACCTGCAGCATGCCGACCACCATCGCCGAGAGCAGTCGATAGGCACTTGTCGGCAATTCACCGATCACGTCGGACCACGTGGAGGTGCGCGGATCCACCGCCGCCGCCGCCAAAGCTGGTACGGCGACGAACACAATTGCCTCCAACCATCCGACTCGGGCGATCTTGGCCAGTGGAGAGCGCCTGCGCAGCAGGTTGCCACCGATCCAACTGGCCACAATCGCCACTAACGAGACAATCGTCGGCCACCAGGTTCGCTCTGTGTCGCTGGGCACCACCAGAATCATCGTGAGCAGAAACAGGGCCACCAAAGGGGCCACAGCTCGCACCGCCGTCTTGCTGCCCAAACCCGTGCCCTCCAGCAAAGTGGCGTAGCCACGGCGAACGAACCAGCGTTCGATCTGCTTGGCTTCGGGAGGGTTTGGCACGGGGACGAATCTAACCTCACCCGAGGTCGCCGCCGTCGTCGGTGCGCCAAGATGACCCCATGGATGCAGGTGAGCAGCGCCTTGTGCGCGACGCGGTCGCTGGCCGCCCGCTCGCCACAGCCACGGGTCTCGATGCCCACCGGGTTGGAGCGGCCTACGAGGAGGTCTTGGCGCAGTCCGGCCGACGTCGTTCGATGGGTGCCTTCTATACGCCTTCGGCGTTGATCGAGTTTCTGCTCGATCAAACCCTTCAGCCATTGCTTGAGCAGGCCCACACACCTGCCGACGTACTTCGATTGCGGGTGCTCGACCCTGCGTGCGGGGTCGGCTTGTTCCTCGTGGCAGCGACTCGTCGGATCAGCGCGCGGCTGGCCCAACTTGGCAGCTCGGCTGACCCAGCCGCGGGTATCGTGGGGATCGACCTCGACCCCGTGGCGGCGCGTCTGACAAAGGCGTTGCTTCCCAAGGCGAGGATTCACACCGCAGATGCCTTGCTCGCCGATCCACTCTCGCCGCATTCATTTGACGTCGTGGTCGGCAACCCGCCCTTCTTGAATCGACTGCAGAGGCACTCTGCATTGTCGGCCGAGTCGTCTCGACAGGTCGCGGAGATGACCGGGACCGGTCCCTACACCGACGTCAGTGCGGTGTTCTTGGCCCGAACGACCCACTGGCTTCGCGCGGGAGGACGCGCAGCATTGGTGCAGCCGATCTCGGTGTTGTCAGCGCGCGACGCCGAGCCGGTACGACGGCTGGTCGGCCCCAGGCTGCAGGGCGTGTGGATCGGAAACAGCCGAACTTTCGCCGCTGGGGTCCACGTCTGTGCGGTGGTGCTGGGTCCGATCGCGCGCACCGAAGTGAAGCTGTGGGGGCCGGACTTTGAGGGCTACCCGCCTCAGCCCGCGCCGAGGGACGGCTCGTGGGGTCCGTTGTTGGCCTCCGTTTCCGGCGTACCACTGGTTGAGTTGGGCGGTGCTCAGACATTGGGGGCTCTCGCCGACTGCACGGCGGACTTCAGGGATCAGTACTACGGCTTGGTCGATCATGTTCGCGAAGGCGGGCCTGGCCACCGCTTGGTCACCAGTGGCCTGATTGATCCGCTGGTCTGTCATTGGGGAACGCGACCCACTCGGTTCGCCAAACAGCGCTATCAACGGCCAACGGTGGGGATTGACCAACTTCCGGACCAGTTGCGGCAGTGGGCGCATCGCCGACTGGTACCCAAGGTGTTGGTCGCCACGCAGGGGAAGGTTCTGGAGGCGGTCGCGGACCCCCATGGCGAGTGGTTGCCCTCGGTCCCGGTGATCAGTGTGGTGCCTCGTGTGACAGATGATCTCTGGCGCATCGTGGCTGTGCTTGCGTCGCCCCCGGTGAGTGCCTGGGCGGCCAATCGCTACGCCGGGGCTGGGCTGAATCCCGATGCGGTGAAACTGTCCGCGCGCCAGATTGCGAGCATTCCCCTGCCCGTCAACGAGCGGGCCTGGCAGCAGGGAGCGGACTTGTTTGCGGCCGCGTCGTGCACTGGCGAAGTCGAGACTGCGATGGCGGCCGGGCGGTCGATGTGCCAGGCCTACGACGTGCCAGAGGATCCGGTCTTGTCGTGGTGGCGCGACCGCCTCGGCCGCCCTTAGTCGTTGATTAGTGACCCGTGGCCAGGTGGGTGTAGTAGCGGCCGACGGTCTCGTGCCGGTTGATCCGGATCCGGTGATGGGTGGCGAAGAAGTTCACCACGACGGTGAGCAGCGCCAACGCGCCGATCGCGTAGGCAACGCTGATCATCCCGATGATCCACAAGTACCCGGGCAATACCGAGAAGGTCATTGTCCTGTCCTTTCTACAAACGTAGAATCTCTACACCTGTAGAATACAGATGTCATCGTCGCACTCAAATCCGTCGGTAGTGTGATCGCTCACATCCCAGGAGAGGTTGACGTGTGAACCCACCCGAGCCCACGCTCACGCCTCGAATGCAGGTCTTGTTGGACGCAGCGGTTGAGGTGCTGGCAGCGCAGGGTCTGCGTGGCCTCACCCACCGAGCCGTTGATGCGCAGGCGGGCTTGCCGATCGGCTCGTGTTCGGCGTACCTCCGCACCAGGCAGGCGCTGCTCACCGCTTTGGCGTCTTATGTCGTGGGGCAGGTGCGTCGAGACATCGCCGAACTTGGCAGTCGCCTCGACGAGGAGCCCAATATCGAGCAGGCGGCCTTGGAGACGGCGTCGATGTTTTCCGAGTGGTTGCGGCAACCGGCTCTACTACTGGCCCGTCTCGAACTCGGGCTGGAGGCGATCCGCTCGCCCGAGTTGGCTGCGGAGTTCGCCCAACAGCGAGCCGCACTGGCCACCGTGGTGACTGATCTGGTCGCTCGTCGTCGCCCGGAGCAGGCTGCGGAGATGGCCGACATCTTGATCGCTGCCCTCGACGGGGTGTTGATTGAGGCGTTCCGCAAGCCGGCACAGAGCCGTGTGGACTACATCGAACGCTCGTTGCGAGCGCTGCTTGATGTGGTGGTCGGTGGTGACCCCGCAGTCGAGATCTAGCGCTCTCCGGACCTGTGGCGGGTGCTCCTGTTGAAGGGCGTAAGTTGGCTCACATGAAGTATGTCTACGACTTCGCCGAGGGCGACAAAGACCTCAAAGACCTGCTCGGTGGCAAAGGTGCCAACCTCGCTGAGATGACCAAGTTGGGACTGCCGGTGCCACCCGGTTTCACGATCTCAACCGATACCTGTCGCTACTACTTGCAACACGGAGCCGAACCCGAGGCCCTGGCTGGTGAGGTCACCGAGCATCTGGGTCACCTCGAAGCTGCGATGGGCCGACGCCTAGGCGACACCTCTGACCCACTCCTGGTCAGTGTGCGCTCCGGAGCGAAGTTCTCGATGCCCGGGATGATGGAGACAGTGCTCAACATCGGCCTGAACGACCAGTCCGTGCAGGGTCTGGCGGCGATGTCTGGCGACGCGAGGTTCGCCTACGACTCCTACCGCCGACTCGTGCAGATGTTTGGCGGGACTGTGCTGGGCATCGAGAGCGATGTCTTCGAAGATGCACTCGACCGTGCCAAGGCGGTGCGCGGCACGACCGCCGACACAGACTTGACCGCCGATGATTTGGCCGCCCTCGTGACCACCTACCAGGGTCTGGTCCGCGAGCATGCCGGACGCGAGTTCCCTCAGGATCCACGCGAGCAGTTGGATCTAGCCGTCAAGGCGGTCTTCGACTCCTGGAACACCGACCGCGCCGCGCTCTATCGCCGCCAAGAGCGGATTCCGGACGATCTCGGCACGGCCGTCAATGTGCAGGCGATGGTCTTCGGAAACCTGGGAGAGACCTCCGGATCCGGGGTGTGCTTCACCCGTGACCCGGCCAGCGGCGACCAGGGTGTCTATGGGGACTACCTGCAAAACGCCCAGGGCGAAGACGTGGTGGCTGGCATTCGCAACACAGTTGCGCTGGCTGACCTCGAGGCGATCGACAAACCGGCGTACGACCAATTGTTGGCGATCATGGACAAACTCGAGAAGCACTACCGCGACATGTGCGACATCGAGTTCACCATCGAGCGCGAGAAGTTGTGGATGCTGCAAACCCGCGTCGGCAAGCGCACTCCTGAGGCCGCGTTCCGGATCGCCATGCACATGGTCGAAGAGGGACTGATCTCGCGTGACGAAGCGCTCAGTCGTGTGTCTGGATCACAGCTGGCGTCGCTGATGTTCCCTCGCTTCGACGAGAGTGCCGAGCGCACCTTGTTGGCCGTGGGCATGAACGCGTCTCCCGGCGCTGCTGTCGGCAAGGCAGTCTTCGACTGGGCCACGGCAGTGGAGTGGGCCGAGCGCGGCGAGGACGTGATCTTGGTCCGCAAGGAGACCAGCCCCGACGACCTGCACGGGATGATGGTCGCCAAAGGAATTTTGACCAGTCGGGGCGGCAAGACATCGCACGCCGCCGTGGTTGCGCGAGGCATGGGCCGGACCTGCGTTTGTGGGGCTGAAGCGCTCAATGTCGACACCAAGAACGGCATGTTCACAGTGCGCGATGGCAAGACCATTCGCGAAGGCGATGTGATCTCGATCGACGGCACCACTGGCGAGATCTTCGACGGTGCGGTTCCCGTCGCCGACTCCAAGGTGGTCCGCTACTTCGAAGGCGACACCGTCGACGACCCATTGGTCGAAGCAGTCGCGGCCTTGATGGACCACGCTGACGACGTACGTCGACTCAAGGTGCGCACCAACGCCGACACCCCCGACGACTCCGCGCGAGCCCGCCGATTCGGCGCCCAGGGGGTGGGGCTGTGCCGCACTGAGCACATGTTCCTCGGGGAGCGTCGCCCGCTCGTGGAGAGCCTGATCATCGCCGAAACTGACGAGGAGCGAGAGCAAGCTCTAGCCGATCTGCTCCCGTTGCAGCGCGGCGACTTTGTCGGGATTTTGGGTGCGATGGACGGACTCCCGGTGACGATCCGGTTGCTCGACCCGCCGCTGCACGAGTTCCTGCCCGACTTCACCGAGTTGTCGGTGGCCCTGGCGGTTGCCGACATGCGCGGGCACCGCAAGAGGCACCAGGTGCGGTTGCTGGAGGCGGTCAAGCGACTGCATGAGATGAACCCCATGCTGGGCATGCGCGGTGTGCGTCTGGGGATCGTGATCCCCGGGCTCTATGCGATGCAGGTCCGCGCCATCTTGGAGGCGACTGCTGAGTTGAAGGCTCAAGGCAAGAACCCATTGCCCGAGATCATGATCCCGTTGGTGGCCAGCGTCGCCGAGTTGGACCTGATGAAGAAGGAAGTCGCCACGATCGCCGCGACCGTGCGCGCAGAGACCGGACAAGAACTGCCCTTCATGGTCGGCACGATGATCGAATTGCCGCGCGCGGCCAAGACCGCCGACCGGATCGCGGAGTCGGCGGAGTTCTTCTCCTTCGGCACCAACGACCTGACTCAGATGACGTGGGGCTTCTCGCGTGATGACGTCGAGGCATCGTTCTTCTCGACGTACTTCGAGAAGGGGCTGTTTGCCGTCTCGCCGTTTGAGTCCATCGATGTCGAAGGAGTCGGTGCCTTGGTCGCCGAAGCCGTCGAGAAGGGTCGTGCTTCGCGACCGGAGATCAAGCTGGGAGTCTGTGGCGAACACGGGGGCGACCCCGAATCGATCCACTTCTTCGAGTCCCTGGGCCTGGACTACGTCTCCTGCTCGCCCTACCGAATCCCGATCGCCCGTCTGGAGGCCGGCCGCGCAGCCCTATAGGCGGCGAGTAGGGGTTTATCGCGGGCCGAGTAGGGGGTTGTAGCGCGCCGAGTAGGGGGTTGCAGTCCGCCGAGTAGGGGGTTGCCGCTATTCGTGGGCGTTGCGCCGCGAAAGGATTCCGTGCGGCATCCTGGCCCCATGCAGATCCTGATCGTCGATGCGGCCAACGTCGTTGGGGCGAACCCCAACGGTTGGTGGAAGGACCGCGCGGGTGCGGCTAAGCGCCTGCACGAGCAACTACTGGTCGCTGATCTGCCACATGACGAGATCGTGTTGGTCTTGGAGGGCCAGGCCAAGGGGGGCGTTCGCTCGGGGAAGGATGGCCACGTCCTCGTCGTACATGCTGCGCGGGATGGTGACTCCGCGATCACTAAAGAGGCGCGGGCGCGCGCCGAGGCGGGGGACGTCGTCACAGTCATCACGGCTGATCGGCTGCTGGGTGCTGCCGTCAATGCAGTCGGGGCACAGGTGATGTCACCGTCGTGGTTTCTCGACCACCTCTGAGGTCGTACGACGATAACCCCCTACTCGGCCCGCGATAACCCCCTACTCGGCCCGCGATAACCCCCTACTCGGCGGGTTATAAGCCCCTACTCGGCGGTCAGCGGAGGGCGTCGACGGTGGTGTGGGAGGTGAGGGTTTCGACGAGTTTGGCGGACTGGGCGCGGCCGTCGCCGAGCAGGTGGTCGAGGGCGGTGAGACGGGCGGTGTAGTGGCCGACGGCGTATTCATCAGTCATCCCGATGCCGCCGTGGAGTTGGATCGCCTCTTGGCCGATATGGCGGCCAGCTCTCGAGCATTGCAATTTGGCGCGAGCGGCGGCCTCAATCACGTCGTGCTCAGCAGCGTCGTCGGTGGCCGCGGCGAGCACCATGGTGGCCCACATGACGATCGAGCGGGTCAACTCCAGCGACGTATACATATCGGCTGCCCGGAAGGTGAGCGCCTGGAATCGGTTGAGGGTGACCCCGAACTGCTTGCGCGTCTTCAGGTACGACGTGGTCAGCCGCAGTGCCTCCTCCATGCACCCCAACGCCTCGTGGCAGTAGGCGATCTGGGCCGCTGCCACTTGGTGGGAGATCTCCGGACAACGGTCGACCGCGTCGCCGAGCACTTGGGCGGGGGTGTCGTCGAAGACCACCCGCCCGGCCTGGCCCCCATCAAAGGTGGCGTACGACGACACGGTGGCCACCTCGCGATCCACCAAAAACAATCCAACATGCTCATCGTCGAAGAGCGCACTCACCACAAACACGGTGGCTTGGTCGGCGTCGATCACCGGCTCCTTGACCCCGGTGAGTCGCCAACTATCGCCCTCTCGCCGCGCGGTGACGCCTCCCGCATTGAACGACCAGCGTTGGCCAGGCTCGAGTCCGGCGAAGATCGGGACCACCGAGCCGTCGGTCAATCCGCCCAGCAACTGCTCTCGCTGGGCCGGCGTACCGCACGAGTCGATCAGTCCGCCAGCCAATACGACGGCCTCGATGTAGGGCTCGGCGGCCAGCGCGCGGCCCATCTGTTCGGCGACGAGTGAGACTTCGACCGGGCCAGCACCCATGCCGCCGACGGATTCGGCGAATGGAAGGCCGAGCAGGCCCATGTCGGCAAACCCAGCCCAGCGGTTGGCGCCGTCTGTGGTGATCAGGCTCTTGATCGCGTCGGCCAGGGCCAGTTGGTCCTCGTCATAGTTGAAGTCCATGGTGTCCTCACAGTCCCAAAATCGTGCCGGCGATGATTTGGCGCTGGATCTCGTTGGAGCCGCCGTAGATGGAGGCCTTGCGCAGATTCAAGTACGACGGTCCGGCCGCCCGGGCCCATTCAGGTACGTCGGAGCCGGCGCCTGCCCCAGAAGCCAAGGCCAGCGGCCCAGCCACATCGACCAGCAGTTCGGAGATGGCTTGCTGGATTTCGGTGCCTTTGAGTTTGAGCACCGACGAGGCCGGGTGCGGCTTGCCATCCGCAGAGTGCGCCACGACTCGCAAAGCGGTCAGTTCAAGGGCGAGTAGTTCGTTCTCCAAAGCGGCCACCTGGGCTGCCACCAGGGGATCATCGAGTTGACCAGTCTCCAGCGCGAACTGCTTCACCCGAGCCAGCGCCCTCTTGCTGGCCCCCACCGGGGCGACTCCGACGCGTTCGTTGCCGAGCAGGAACTTCGCGTAGGACCAGCCGGCATTGACCTCACCCACCAACAGGTCGCCGGGCACTCGCACGTTGTCGAAGAAGACTTCGTTGACCTCGTAGCCGCCATCGATCAGTTTGATCGGCCGCAGGGTGACCCCCGGAGCATCCATCGGGACCAGGATGAAACTGATCCCCTTCTGTGGCCGGTCGGCCTCGGGGTCGGTGCGCACCAAGTTGAAGATCCAGTCGGCGTACTGCCCCAACGTCGTCCAGGTCTTCTGACCATTGATGATCCAGTCGTCGCCGTCGCGCACCGCGCTGGTGCGAAGCGAGGCCAGATCGGAGCCCGCGTTGGGCTCGGAGAAGCCTTGGCACCACCAGATGTCGAGGTTGGCGGTGGGCGGCAGGAACCGCTCCTTTTGAGCCTGCGAGCCGAAGTTCGCGATCACCGGACCGACCATGTTGGCGTTGAACGCCAGTGGCGCGGGCACCCCGGCCAGTTGCATCTCCTCATGCCAGATATGGCGCTGCAGCGGTGTCCAGTCACGGCCGCCCCACTCCAACGGCCAACCGGGTACGGCGAGACCGGCCGCGTTCAAGATCTGCTGAGCCTCGACGTAGCGATCTTTGCCGATCCACTGCCCAGCATTGACCGCCTCGCGGATCTCCTGAGGGATCGCGGTGGTGAAGAAGGTGCGCATCTCATCGCGGAAGTCGCGCTCCGCGGAGGTGAGTTCGAGTCGCATGTCACGACGCTAGCGCTCGGCCCCGACACCGGGAACACCCGGGGCGTTCAGGTAGTTTCACAAGGGCCATGAGCACCCTGGAATTGATCACCCCTGACCCTGAGGCCGACGCACTGAGGCGGGTTCGGCTACGCCGGATGAAGGCGGTGGCACTCGGGCTGCTGGTCTTCGCCGCTGTCGTTTATGTGGCCACCTTGGGTGGCACGGGCTTCTGGGGCTACGTCAATGCGGGGGCCGAGGCCTCGATGGTGGGCGCAATGGCCGATTGGTTCGCCGTGACGGCGCTGTTTCGCCACCCGTTGGGTCTGCCGGTGCCGCACACTGCTCTGATTCCGCGCCGCAAGGATGAGTTCGGCAAGAGTTTGCAGGACTTCATGGGGGAGAACTTCCTCCAAGAGTCCGTCATCCGCGACCGCCTCGCCGCTGCTGAGGTGACCCGCCGGATCGGGGCTTGGCTGACCGATCCGGTGAACGCACGTCGAGTGGTTCGAGAGGCAGCCACCGTTGGCGCGATGGGATTGCGCCGAGTCAAGGACGCGGACGTGGCTGCCGTCGTACACGACGTGATCGTGCCGAGACTGCGCGATGAGTCGTTCTCCGCCGTAGCCGGGTCGCTGCTCTCGGAGGTGGTAGCCGACAACGCCCACCACGGACTGGTCGATCTGGTGTTGGAGGAAGGGCACCGCTGGTTGGTGCACAACCAAGACACCTTCAACCAGGTGCTCGTCGATCGCGCGCCCTGGTGGGCGCCGCCCAAACTCAACGATGCGGTCACCACGCGCCTGCACCTTGAGGCAGTTCGGTGGCTCGCCGACATCCGAGTCGACCCAGACCACCACGCACGGCACGCGCTGGACACCTTCTTGGCCCAGTTGGCCGATGACCTCCTCAATGACCCCACGACGCAGGAACGCGCCGAGCGGCTCAAGGTGCGTCTGCTGGAGCACCCTCAGTTGATCAACACTGGACTGTCGGTCTGGAACGCGCTGCGCAAGGCGTTCTTGGAGGCCCTGGAGGACGTTGACGGTCCCCTGCACCGCCGGGCTGTGACCGAGTTGACCTCGTTTGGCGAGCGCTTGGGCACCGACGATGTGCTTCGGGCGAAGTTGGATGCCATGGGGGCCGACTTCGCGGTCTGGGCGATCGACCGGTACGGCGATGAGTTGACCGCCGTGATCACCCACACCATCGAGCGCTGGGACGGCGAAGAGGCCGCGCGCAAGATCGAATTGCACGTCGGTCGCGATCTGCAGTTCATCCGGATCAACGGCACCATCGTCGGCGGCTTGGTCGGCGTGATCATCCACGCGTTCTCGGTGATGCTCCATGGATGAGATCGTGATCCGTGATCAGTCGATTCGGCTCAGCCAATTCCTCAAACTGGCCGGACTCATCGACAACGGCTCTGACGCCAAGGTGTTGATGATCAACGGTGACGTGAGTGTCAACGGTGAAGTCGAGACTCGTCGAGGTCGCCAGTTGCGCCACGGCGACGTGGTCGAACTTGCTGGGCGTCGAGTGCGAGTGGCGTCGGCCCGCTAACGGCGTACTGCCCAAAGATTCGGCTGGCCGGGTAGGTTTCGGCCATGGTGTCGCTGCCCAAGTTCTTCACCGATCTCAAGCCGGAGTTTCAAGCGCTACCTCCCGAGGCGGAGGAGTTGCTTCATGACGGTGCGTTCGCCGCTGCCTTGGAGCAGGCAGCCGCCGACGCGGGTCGCAGCCGAGAAGAGGTCTCCAAGGAGGCGGTTGGCTACCTCCGCGAGATGGCGGCCTCACAGTCTGACGCGCTCGGTCGCCGCTGGCGGCAGTTTGGTGATTGGTTCTTGCGCGCCTACGACGTGTGGGTGGACGAAGACCAGATCGCGGCTTTGAAGGACTTGGATCGGCGCTACTCGCTGGGGTTGGCGTTCTCACACCGCTCCTACCTTGACGGGTTCGTCGTACCCAATGTGTTGAGTTCACGCCGATTCAGCCCTACCTACACCTTTGGCGGGGCCAACCTCGATCTGCCTGGGATTGGCTCGATCGCCAGTCGGACCGGCGTGATCTTCATTCGTCGCAAGAGCACGGATATCCCGGTCTATCGGCTCACGCTGCGGCACTACATCAGCCACATGGTGCGCTCCAAGCGCAACATGGCCTGGTCGATTGAGGGTGGGCGCACTCGCACGGGCAAACTCCGCCCGCCGGTCCATGGCATCTTGAAGTACCTCACCGACGCGGTGGAGTCGAAGGGTTCACCCGACGTGATGGTGGTGCCGATCTCGATCGTCTACGACCAGTTGCATGAACTGGAGAAGATGACCAAAGAGGCGCGCGGCGACCAGAAGACCCCGGAGAACTTCCGATGGTTGGTCCAGTTCGCCCGCCAGCAACGCAGTCGTCTCGGTCGTGCCTACATGAGCGTCGGCGAGCCGTTTAGCCTGCGCGACCGATTCCACGAGTTGCTGGAGCAGGATCTGACTGCGGCCCAGGCCGTCGAGCGGATCGCCCTCGATGTCAGTCACCGGCTCAATCGGGCAACTCCGGTGACCGTGACCGCGATCGTGTCACTGGCGATGCTGGGTGCCGACCGCGCCCTCACCTTTGACGAGGTGCTCGACACCGTGGAGCCACTAGCCGACTACATCGGCAAACGCAGGTGGCCGGTGGCCGGAGCAGCGAATCTTCGTGACCGGGTCACGATCCGACGCGCCCTTCACGAACTCGTTTCTTCGGGGGTGCTGGTCTGCTACGAGGGCGGCACCGAGCCCGTGTGGGGGATCGGACCTGACCAGCATCTGGTCGCCGCGTTCTACCGCAACACCGCGATTCACATCTTGGTCGAGCGCGCTATCGGCGAGATCACCTTGCTGGCCGCTGCCGAGTCCGGCGGCGAAGGTGATGTCTCGGAGGCAGCGTGGCAGGAGGCCAAGCGTCTGCGCGACCTGCTCAAGTTCGAGTTCTTCTTCCCGGGCCGCAACCAATTTGAAGACGAGTTGCGCACCGAGTTGGGGATCTTGTCTACCGGCGCCAATGACGGGTTCAACGCCACCGAAGCGCGGACCCTGCTGCGCACGGCGCGACCGCACCTAGCCCATTTGGTGCTTCGGCCCTTCCTTGACGCCTACCACGTCGTCGCCGATCGCTTGGCCGCTGCAGGCGATTCGCCGGTCAACTCAGACGATCTGCTCACCGAGGCGCTGCATGTGGGGCACCAATGGCAGTTGCAGCGTCGAGTGGCCAGTGCGGAATCAGTGTCGTTGGAGTTGTACAAGACGGCGTTGCTACTCGCCACTCACCGTGGCCTGCTCAATGACGAGCCCGGAGTCGGCGTACGACGGCAGCAATTCGCAGACGAGATCGCCGAGACGATCCGACGCACCGAGGTGATCGCGACCTTGGAGCGAGAAGCCCGCCAGCCAAGCGCGGAGGCGACCTCGTGAGCGAGCAGATGAGCTTCATCGAGGCGATTGCGGAGATTGAGGCTGGGCCAAGCGGCCCCGAAGTGGCAGCCTTCTTCGACCTCGACGGCACTCTGGTTGCCGGCTACACCGGCAACAGTTTCTTCACCGACCGACTACGCAAAGGCGACGTGCCTGCTGGCGAGTTCGTGCGCACTGTGGTGACCGCGGTCGATGGAACGGTGTTGGGTGGCGACCCAACTGCAGTGGCATACACCAACTTTGGTGGGTTGGCCGGTCGCGACGAAGACTTCATGGTCGACCTGGGGGAGCGCCTTTTCCACGACAAACTCGCCGCCACGATCCGGTCGGAGGCGCGAGCGTTGGTCCGTGCCCATCAGCGGATGGGCCACACGGTGGCAGTCGCGTCTGCGGCGACCCGCTACCAGATCGCGCCGATCGCCCGAGACTTGGGCATCGAACACATGGTCTGCACCGAACTCGAAGTGGTCGACGGCATCTTCACCGGCAAGACGGTCGGCAAGATGCTGTGGGGCAAGCAGAAGGGGGTCGGGGCACGCAAATTCGCCAAGGCCCATGGGATCGACCTGGCTTCGTCGTACGCCTATGGCAATGGCTACGAAGACGTGGCGTTCTTGTCCACTGTCGGCAACCCCCGCCCCTTGAACCCCCACCCCGGGCTGCGCGATGCCGCGCGGTCGCTCGGGTGGCCGGTGGTGATCTTGCAGGAACCCCGCGGCGCCAATCTGGTCTCGATGGCCCGCACCGCCCTGGCGATGGGCGGCATCAATGCCGGAGTTGCCACCGGACTGGCGGTAGGTCTCGTCACCGGTGATCGTGGTCGCGGCGCTCGACTGGGGCTGAACCTGGCGGCGAAAAACGCTTTGGCCCTGACCGGGGTCTCGATCGATGTGGTTGGCGAGGCGTATTTGTCACACCGCCCCGCAATCTTCATCGCCAACCATCAAAGCGCGCTCGACCCGGCCGTGTTGGCGGTGCTGCTGAAGGAAGACTTCACCGCGGTTGCCAAGAAGGAAGCCCGCTTCGATCCGCGGAGCATGATCGCCTCGTTGCTAGTCGATCCGGTGTATGTCGATCGGGGCAACTCCGAGCAGGCCCGGGCGGCCCTCGACGCGGTGGTCACAAGGCTGCGTGACGGAACGTCTCTCATGATCTTCCCGGAGGGCACTCGATCGCCGACAAGCACCTTGGGGCCATTTCGCAAGGGTGCCTTCCACTTGGCGGTGCAAAGCGGGTTGCCCGTGATTCCGGTGGTCTTGCGCAACACCGGCGAGCTGATGTGGCGCGGCTCGCTCGTGGTCAACTCAGGCACGATCGACGTGTGTGTGCACCCCCCGATCACCGACCTGAACGAGCAGAACCTGACCGACAGGGTGCAAGAGATCCACGGACTCTTCCAGCGCACTTTGGCGCACTGGCCCACGACTGAAGAGGAGGCCGCGGCCTTGACGCGGGGACACGATGAGTGAGGACCAGTTCGCCGGATGGGAGGCCGCTGCGCTCTGGCATCGCTCGGAGCAGATGAGCGAGTTGGAGACCAGCATTTGGCGCTCCGAGCGGCACCCCGAGCAGTCGGCCACGCTGAGTTCGCTGCTGCTCTATGACACCACTCCGGACTGGGACCGGCTCTGGGCTGCTCACGATTGGGCCACCCAGGTCGTCGTACGCGCGCGTCAGCGGGTGTTGGAGCCTGCGCTGCCGACCACGCCGCCTGCGTGGGTGTATGACGAGCACTTCGCGCTCGACTACCACTTGCGTCGCCGATTTGTGACTGGCGGACTCCCCGAAGTGCTCGAGATCTGCCAGCAGGAGGCGATGACGCCCTTCGACCGGACTCGTCCGCTCTGGACGGCGATCTTGATCGAAGGGTTGCCTGACGGCAAGGCGGCGTACTTCTTGAAGATGCATCACGCGCTGGCTGACGGACGCGGCGGCATTGAACTGCTGTCGTTGGTGACCAGTCGCACTCGGGAGCACACGGAGGCCAAGCCGGTGGCGCCGATCGTGCCTCAGGTGGCGCCCGACCCGGTGGCCTTGGCTGTGCGCGGGGTGGCAGACACCATTGACGAGGCTCCAGCTGCGGCGCGCTCGGCGATCGAGTTGGGCGTGAAGGCATTGCGCGACCCGGCTCGCACTGTGGCTGAGTCGGTGCGCTACGGCGCCTCGCTGCGTCGGTTGCTCTCACCGCCAGAAGCCGCACCGTCCCCACTTTTCCAGCAGCGCGATGGCAGATCGTGGCACTTCATCGCCTTGGACTGCCCCTTGGCGGACTTGAAGGAAGCAGGTGCGCGCGGAGGCGGGTCCCTGCACGACGCCTTCGTTGCGGCCCTGCTGGGTGGGCTGCGTCGATATCACGCACTGCACGGTGTGGAGATCGATGACATCGCGGCCTCGATGGCGGTCACCCTGAACCGTGCCGACGACCCGATGGGTGGCGGCAAGATGGCGGGTGCGATGGTCGCGTTGCCGGTCGACATTGTCGAACCTGATGATCGGATCGCCGCCGTGCGAGGTGAGGTGTTCGCAGTCCGCACCGAACCGGCCCTGCGATCTTTGCGGCGGCTGGCGCCGCTGGCCAACCGACTGCCGGCTGCCGTGTCAGCGCTGGCCGTCGAACTGGCGCCCTCGGCCGACATCGCCATCTCCACGATTCCGGGAGTGCCCTACCCGGTCTATATGGCCGGGGCGCAGGTTGAGCGGCTCTATCCGTTCGGCCCACTCCCGGGTGTAGCCGTGATGGCGGCCCTGGTCAGCCACAACGGAGTGGCCTGTATCGGGTTGAACGTTGACGGCACCGCTGTCCCTGACATCGATGCGTTGGCGTCCTGCATGGCAGAAGGCCTCGAAGAAGTGATTGGTCTGGTTGGGTGAGGTTCGGGTGGTTTGGGGGCGCTTGCCGGTATCAAAGTCACAAGTTCACTTGTGACTTTGAACCAATCAGCGCACCCCAACTAGGTCGACCACAAAGATCAACGTCTCACCCGGCTTGATCACGCCACCCGCGCCGCGATCCCCGTAGCCAAGGTGTGGCGGGATCACCAGCTGTCGTCGGCCACCCACCTTCATCCCTTGTACGCCGGTGTCCCAGCCGCTGATCACCTGGCCGACACCCAAGCGGAAGTCCAGGGGAGCGCCACGGTTATAGGAGGCGTCGAACTCCTCACCGGTGGAGTGCGCAACTCCGACGTAGTGCACGGACACGAACTGTCCGGCCTTGGCCTCAGCACCGTCACCCTCGACGAGGTCGGTGATCACCAGGTCGGACGGCGGGTCGAAGTCCGGAAAGTCGATTTCAGGCTTGGTAGTCATCGAACAAGCCTGTCACACCGCTACACAACCCCCCACTCGACCCGCGATAAGCCCCTACTCGGCGCGCGATAGGCCCCTACTCGGCGTGCGATAAGCCCCTACTCAGGTCTGGTGCACATAGGAGTCGAGTTGGTCGCGCTCGAACTCCAGTTGACCGATCTTGTGCTTCACTACGTCGCCGATGCTGACTACACCGACCAAGCCGCCGTCTTTGAGCACTGGAACGTGGCGGATGCGGCGGTCCGTCATCAAACCCATCAGCGAGTCCAGGTCATCGGCGTCGTCAACGGTGTGCACCTGCGCGGTCATGATCTGGGAGACGGGGGCTTCGAGCACTCCGTCGGTGTCGTTGAGTCGTCGGACGACGTCACGCTCGGACACGATCCCGTCAACTGCGGTTCCGTCACCGCTGACGATCACCGCACCGATGTTGTGTTCGGCGAGCAAACCCAACAGGTCGCGCACGGTGGCGTCGGGTGACACCGTGACGATGGCGCCAGACGACTTGGCCTTCAACACGTCGGTGATCTTCATGCGTACTCCTCTGTTTGCCCAAGAACCCCGAGGTCGGTGGGGAACCATGAGGCTAGTCGGCCGTCACTGCTGCCGTCGAGAGTTGTGCCAGACGTTGGAGCTCGGCGACGTGACCTGCGAAGGCACGCCGACCCGCTCTGGTCAGACGCACCCAGGTGCGCGGCCGCGATCCGGAGAGCGTGCGTTTGCTGGTGGTCACGTAGCCAGCTTCTTCAAGTGCTTTGAGGTGTTTGCTCGTCACTGAATCAGCCACTCCGAGCGACTCCCGGATCACGGCAAACTCGGCTTCGGTCAACCCACTGAGCAGGCCGCAGATCTGCAGCCGATTCGGCTCATGAATCAGCGGGTCGAAGATGGGTTTCATCGGCTGCGCCCCTCTCGAATGCCCGATTGAGTCTCGCGCTCGATCACTCGGCCCAGCAGCAGACTGGCAGGCAGGCAAGTGGCGAAGATGAGCAGCACGACCCAGGCGGGGTGAATCTCGTTTCGCAGTCCCATGGCTGCAATCAAGACGGCGACATAGATGACGATGAGCACCACACTCCACGCCAAGGCGCGCCCGGTGGTAGCGGTGACCCAGATGCCGGTCTGTCGACGGTAGGCGGTGATCAACCCCAGAAGTGCCAGGGAGAACGGCAGCAGGACGAGGAAGAACCATCTCGGCGGCACGAGCGCAATGCCACACAAGTACGCCGACATGAGCAGCCCAAGCGCCGGGTAGTACCACCGAGGGGCGACGGCCTTGGCCGCAGCATCAGCTTTGGCCTTGCGAATCAGGTCCAATTGCTCTTGCGGGTTAGTTTCCATACCGGAAAGTTATCACTAACTTTCCAAAGAGGAAAGTCCTCTGCGGAAACTCACGCAGTGTCGGTGGGTGGAGGAGCCGCCACTGGCACCGGGTCCGGCACCTTCCAGTCGTAGCGGGCGCCCACTTTTTCGTCGTACGCCGACCCAGCCCGAACCGTGTAGAGCGCGGCAGCCACGATCGCGATCGCAGCAGGCCACCACGGCCAGCCGGCGACCTTGGCGAGCAGGACGAGTGCACCGGCAGCCAAAAAGGCCAGTCCTGCCGAAGGCGGCAGCAGCGCCCGCTTGATCAGGCGACGCTGGGATGGTCGCAGCCCGGCCTGGCCGGTCTCGACGATGTCGAACGCCCAGATCAGCACTAGCGGCAGAATTCGAAGCGCGGTGGTGATCCCGCGGGTGCCAAGTTCGCCAATCAGAAACGAGGCCAGGGCCACAGCGATGGCAAAGCCGACATAGGCATAAAACCAGCGAGCGCGCCTAAACGGGCTTGGGCTCACTCCTGCTCCTGCCGTTGCCGCCGCAGCGCGCTGAGGTCGTGCACCGAACCCGGCCCATGCGGCAGCGTCGGTTCGTCCGGGTCGGTCGGCATCGTGCCCAGGAACGCCAGCGCTTGATCGTGGAGTCGGCCGTTGCTGGCCAGTGCGTTGCCACCGTGTGGGCCCGGCTCGCCGTCGAGTGAGGTGAAGATCCCGCCAGCCTCGCGCACGATGATGTCGAGAGCGGCCATGTCATACAGCTCGAGCTCGGGCTCGGCGGCCAGGTCGACCGCACCTTCGGCTAGCAGCATGTAGGACCAGAAGTCCCCGTAGGCGCGGGTGCGCCAACAGCGCCGCGACAAGGAGATGAACTCCTCTAGGCGGTCCACGTCGTCCCACGCCTCGATGGAGGAGTAGGAGAACGATGCGTCTTCAAGTCTCGACACGTCGGAGACTTGGCATCGGGTGGCCTTGAACAGCGACTTGCCGGTCCAAGCGCCGTCGCCCTTGGCTGCCCACCAACGCCGGTTGAGCATCGGCGCCGACACGACGCTGAGCACGACCTCACCCTCGACCATCAAGGCGATCAAGGTGGCCCACACGGGCACGCCGCGCACATAGTTCTTGGTGGCGTCGATCGGATCCACCACCCATTGGCGTGGCGAGGATCCCGTCGTACCACTCTCTTCGCCGAAGAAGGAGTCGCGACTGCGCACGCGCGACAACTTGCTGCGCATCGCGTCTTCGACGGCTCGGTCGGCATCGGTGACCGGAGTCAGGTCGGGCTTGGTCATCACGTGCAGGTCGAGTGCCTTGAACCTGGCCGTGCTCAACGAGTCGGCGTCGTCGGCAAGGACATGGGCCAAGCGCAGGTCATCGGTGAACTCAGAGGCCATAGCGCTCAGGCTAGCCATGAAGCGGCGCAGTTCCCCGCCGCCCCACGCTGATCCGGCCTAGTAGTCGCGCACGGCTCGGGACCCAAGCAGCCTCCGGTACGACGCCACGCGCTCGGCCAACTCAGGGTGATCGTCGAGTGCACATTCAGGTTCGTCAGCCTCGTGGGTGCAGCCGCGTGAGCAATCCAGACTCAAGTCAGACAAGTCGGGGAACGCCTCGATCAACTGTGCTGCGTCGACGTGGGCCAATCCGAAGGAGCGGATCCCGGGAGTGTCGACGATCCAGCCACCGTCGGGGAGGGGAAGCACAACTGCGCTCGTAGAGGTGTGTCGGCCACGGCCGGTGACGACGTTGACCGACCCGGTTTCGCGGGCGGCAGCGGGCACCAGGGCGTTGACCAGGGTCGACTTGCCCACGCCACTATGCCCCAGCAGCACACTCTGCCGACCGCGCAGGCGAGCCTGTACTTCGGTGAGGTTGGCACCTCTCTGGGTGACCACAAACGGGACCCCAAGCGGTTCGTAGATCGCCAACAGATCTGCGGGGGTGGCCAGGTCCGCCTTGGTGAGGCACAGCAGGGGGTCCAGGCCAGCGTCGTAGGCCGCCACCAGCGCTCGATCGATCAGACCGGTGCGGGGTTCAGGGTCGGCGAGCGCAGTCACGATCACCAGTTGATCGGCGTTGGCCACGATCACTCGCTCGACCGGGTCGTCATCGTCGGCGGTGCGCCGCAACGTCGTACGACGCTCGCCCACCTCCACAATCCGAGCCAGACTCCCATCGCGACCGGTGAGATCCCCCACCAGGCGCACCGTGTCGCCGACCACGACTCCCTTGCGGCCCAGTGGCCGAGACTTCATCGCCATCACCCGAACGCCTTCGACCATGCAGGTCAGTCGTCCGCGGTCGACTGCGACGACGAGTCCGGTGTGGGCGTCGGCGTAGGTTGGGCGGTCTTTGGTGCGGGGGCGGGTACGACGGCGCGGGCGGTCGTAGGCCTCCGGGTCGTGCTCGTCATACCGCGGCACTGTCACCGCCGGTGATCAGGTCGGCCCACACGGTCGCGAAGTCAGGGAAGGTCTTGGCTGTGGTGGCAACGTTCTCCACCGCCACACCCCTGACAGCCGCCCCCAGGATCAGGCCGGCGTGGGCCATCCGGTGATCGGCGTAGGTGGCGAAGACGCCGCCGTGCAAAGTGGCAGGACGGATGATGAGGCCGTCGTCGGTCTCGTGGACGTCGGCGCCGAGGTTGGTGAGTTCTCTGGCGAGCGCCGCCAAACGGTCGGTTTCGTGGCCGCGAATGTGGGCCACTCCGCGGATCCGACTCGGGGAGTCGGCGAGCGCGCAGAGCGCAGCGACAGCGGGGGTCAACTCTCCATGGTCATGCAGATCGACGTCGAGACCGTGAATCCCGGTGCCTGCTGAGACCCGCAGGCCGTCGTCGACAAAATCGATCTGGGCGCCGATCTGACTGAGCAGGTCACGCAGATGATCGCCTGCTTGCGTGGTCTGGCGGGGCCAGTCGAGCACCACGACGCTGCCGCCACTGATCATGGCGAGGATCAGGAACGGGGCGGCGTTGGACAGGTCGGGTTCGATCACGACGTCGCGGCCCTGGATCGGACCCGGATAGACCCGCCAACGGTTGGCGTCGGTCTCCACCAGGACCCCCCGTGCCCTGAGACACGCCACGGTCATCTCGATGTGGGGGAGCGAGGGCAGCGGCTTGCCGTCGTGGCGTACGTCGACACCGTGGTCATAGCGCGCACCGGCCAGCAACAGCGCTGAAACGAACTGCGAACTCGCACTCGCATCGATCACCACCGTGCCGCCGCGCACACTGCCACGTCCGTGCACCGTGAACGGCAACGTCGGACCGCCCGCGATCTGCACGCCCAGATCACGCAGCCCGGTGAGCACCTCGGCCATGGGCCGAGTGCGAGCATGCGGATCGCCGTCGAAGTGAGCTGCGCCCTGAGCCAGGGCTGCGACTGGCGGAACAAATCGCATCACTGTGCCAGCCAAGCCGCAGTCGATCGCGATCCCGCCTCGTTGCGGATGGGGAGTCACAGTCCAGTCTTTGTCGCTGCTATCGATATCTGTGCCGAGTCGGCTCAGCGCCGAAGCCATCAGAGTTGTGTCGCGCGAGCGCAGCGCTCGTCGTACGACGGAGGGAGCGTCGGCGATCGCGGACAAGATCAGTTCGCGGTTGGTCAGTGACTTCGAGCCAGGAAGAGAGACGGTGGCCGCAATGGGGGTCTCAGCCACTGGGGCTGGCCAGGGATCGATCACGGTGCGGTGGGCGGCTCGGCCGCGGGTGGAGGCTCAGGTGCAGTCGTGCTCGCGGGCGCAGAGTTGATCGGGGCCGCCGGCTCAGGCGTCACGGCGACGGGAGGATCTGTTGCCGCGGGTGTTGAGTCGCCAGCAGTGACCTGCCTAGCGGCGACTGCAGGGATGATCACTGTGGTCACGTTGTTGGTCAGATCGGCATCGGTGTAGCCAGACGGGGTGCCCACCTCAAGCGTCACCTCGCCTGCGTTCTTGCCGTTGTTGACCGCCTGGAGTGAGCCGCTCGAACTGCCCGTGATGGTGCAGGTGTAGGACGAGCCGCCACTGGTGCAAGTGCCAGAGAGATTGCTGAGCGTGGCCCCACTGCTTGTGATGGTCAAGTCGGTGGTTGCGCCCGCCGGAATGCCCACCACAACCCAGGTCAGGTCTCCACTGGGTGAGATGTCAGCGCCCACCGCGGCGTCGATCACCAATGGGTTGTCGGTGGGCGTTGCCGTCGGTGAACCAGTGGGGGTTTCGGTGGGAGTTCCCGTTGGTGTGCCCGTGGGCGTTTCGGTGGGAGTTCCAGTAGGGGTGCCAGTCGGTGTGCCCGTGGGGGTCGAGGTCGGGCTGGGGGTGCGCGTCGGTGAGTCTGTCGGCGCAGTCGTCGGGGTCGGCTGGGTGGTGAGCAACGTGATCAGGGGGGTGGTGACCCGCAGAGTCACCTTGGTCTTCGTCTTGGACCTCACCGCAGGCTTGGCCGAACTGACCGCCGGCGCCGACGAAGTTGCGGCCGGAACCGGCGCCTCGCTCGTCGGCGGCTGAGTCGACGGGCCCGAGACCATGGCTGCGGCGCCCACGGCTACGGCCGCGACTGCTGCCGCCGCGGCACCGGCGACGGCGGGTTGCTGCTTGACCTTGCTCGGCACGGTGTGGGTGAAGAAGGCGCCGATGCCGCCGTGGGCGGCCCCACCGAGGTACGCCGCCGCTGCCGTGCCCAGCACGAGGGGTCCGAGAACAGCGGCCAGTTCGGAGTTGACCGTGACCAACTCCAGATAGATCGCCTTGCACTTGGCGCACTCGTCTAGGTGCTGGTCGACCTTGGCGGTGTCGCGCTTGGACAACCCATTGCGCACATAGCCACCGAGCCGGTCGTGGGTCCAGCGGCAGTCTGCTTCGACAAGATCGGCCGAATGCATGGTCAGGTAGGCCTGACGCAGACCTTCGCGAGCTCGGTAGGCCAGCGCCGAGACGGCGTTGGCGCTCATCCCCAGCATGGTGGCGACTTCGCTCGGTTTGCTGCCTTCGACTTCGAGGTGCCACAGCACCAACTGCCAGCGCTCGGGGAGTGAGGCAAACGCTCTCGCTGCTGCCCCGCCCTCAAACCCGGCGATCACGCTGTCGTGGAACGGCGTGCCAGCGTCAAAGGGAGTCAGGTCGTCGGTGGTGTGCAAGCGCTTGCCGGCGCGCAGGCGGTCGACGTGGAGTCGACGTACGGCAGTCAGCAGGTAGGCCCGAAACGCAAGGTCTGGTCCCCCGCCGTCCTGAAGGACGCGAAGCACTTTGACGAAGGCGTCGCTGACCAGGTCATCGGCATCGGATCGACCCGCAATCTGGCGGGCGAGTCGAGTAGCCGCATCGCGGTGGCGGGCGAAGAGGTCACCATAGGCTTCGAGGTCGCCGCCGCGCACACGCGAGATCAACTCAGCGTCGCTGAGCGTGGCGGAAACCTGGTCCATAGTGTGGTGACGTCCTGATCTGGGGAATCTGACGCCATTGTGACACTTTGTGCGCCTGGTGTCCCGCGACGCAGATCTGGGTGACTATTGGCCCAACACCGCCGATATCGGACACTAGGGTGGACTCGCACTCAGACCCGAGTGCGCAGACCAAGGTCAACCTGGGACTCCCACACCGGCAAAGAGGGCTTGAGCCAATGCGCATCTTCAGCGGATCAGGCGGACCGTCGCATCGACGCGACGTCGCTGGCCAGCGCACTGCAGCAACGCCGCCTGAGCATTTCGCCGCAGTTGCTGAGGCGATCCAGGCGAGCAGCGACTCGCTCTCAGCCTGCGAGGTGGCAGGGCGGACGCTCGCCGTGCGAGGAGTCGATCTGGGCACTGCCTTAGAGCAACTGCGCGAAACCACGCTGCGTGCCGCCCGTGTCGATCCGACCTTCGACCAGATTCGGGCGCTCAGCCTCGCCTGGAGTGAGGAAACCCTGGCCTACCTGCATCGCGCTGGATGTGAGGACCCACTCACCGGAGTGTCGAGCTTGGCTCACGTGCGGGCCCGCTTGGGCGAGATCTACCGCGGCGAAGAGAGTCAGAACCGCAACGTTTCGCGCAGTCATGCGCTGGTGGTGATCGAACTGATCGAAGGCGCGGATCTGCCCGTCTTGGAGCAAGGACTGGTCTTCGCCGCGATCGCGCAAATCACGCGCACGGTGTTCCAAGGTAGCCAGACCGTCGGACGAGCCGGTGTGCGTCGACTGGTGGTCGTCGTGAGACGCCACGACAAACTAGGCCGGCAGGTCAGTCTGCTCGACCAGATGCTGCGCGACTCGGTTGCTCAGCCGTGCCGGGTCTGGATCGAAGGTCTGCCCACGGCTGCCGATGCAGCGCCCGCCGTACTCGACGAACTGGCGCGGGACTGAAGCCTCGCCGACAAAGGCGATCTAGGCTCGGCGGCATGTGTGGTCGTTATGCGTCGAGTCGTCGCCCGGAGGATCTGGTCGAGGAGTTCGACATCCCGGTGCGAGGTGAGTTGCCGCGCCTGGATCCTGACTACAACGTGGCCCCGACGGATCCGGTGTACGCCGTGGTGGCGCGTCCACCAAGCCAGACCCAGCCCGTGGCCGAACGGCAGTTGCGGGTGTTGCGATGGGGACTGGTCCCGTTCTGGTCCAAGAGCCCGACGGGTGGCGCCAGGATGATTAACGCTCGGGTGGAGACGGTGGCCGAGAAGCCAGCCTTCCGCCGTGCGTTTGAGAAGCGGCGCTGTGTGATCCCGGCAGATGGGTACTACGAGTGGTATCTCACCGATCGCCTCGATCGGAGGGGAAAGCCGGTCAAACAACCGTTCTTCATTCGCCCCCGAGATGGGGGAGTGCTGGCGATGGCCGGCCTCTTTGAGATTTGGCGGGATCCGACTCGTGATCAGGACGATCCCGAACGCAACTTGTGGACCTGCACGGTGATCACCACCAGTGCCGAGGACTCGCTCGGCCACATCCACGATCGGATGCCGATGATGTTGGCGCCTGAGCGCCGTGACGCCTGGCTGGATCCACGTCCGCAAACCCGCGAGGAACTGCTGGGCTTGCTGACTCCGGCCGCCCCCGGTCAGTTGGAGGCCTATCCGGTGTCGAGCGCGGTTGGCAACGTGGCCAACAACTCTGCGGACCTGATCCGCCCACTGCCTTTGGAGGGCTCTGATGGTGACTGCTGAGCCGGTGGAGGAGTTTGTCGAGACGGCACACGGGCCAGCCCGTCTCGTCGTACGACGGGCGCGGGAGGCGCGCGCTGCCATGGTGCTCTCCCACGGCGCTGGTCGAGGAATCGACGGCAACGACCTGACTGCGGTGGCGACCGCGATGCCTCGGGTCGGAATCGATACCTACCTTGTCGAGCAACCGTGGGTCGCGCGCGGACGCAAAGTGGCCGACCGCCCCCAAGTGCTCGATGCCGTGCTCACTACGGTCCTGGAGCAGATGGACTTGACGGTGCCGTTGATTCTGGCTGGGCGTAGTGCTGGGGCGAGGTCGTCGGTCCGAGTGGCTCCACAGTGGAACCCGGTGGCCTGCCTGGCCATGGCCTTTCCGTTGCATCCGCCAGGTCGCCCGGAACGCTCCCGGGTGGAGGAGTTGCTCAATTCTGGTGTGCCGACCCTGGTGATTCAGGGGGAGCGCGATCCGATGGGTCGGCCGGAGGAGTTTCCGTCGGGAACTCTGCTCAAGGTGATCCCGTGGGCTAATCACGGCTACGGCGTCCCCAAGTCGGCGCCGCTAAGTCAGACCGAGGTCTATGACCTGGTCGTCGATCTCGCACGGACATGGTTGGTGGCGGAGATCTTGCCCGCGGTCTGAGCAGACGAAGTACGCCCGCAGTAGGCGAGACCGTCGTGAGCGGGCTAGACAGTTTTGAACGGGCTAGACAGTTTTGAACGGGCTAGACAGGGGGGGAATCATCGGGCGGTCCACACCGTTGAGCCAGTCATGCTGGCCACTCTCGACCGCGACCTCACCGTGCAGGCACTAGATTGGGCGGCGATGACTGAACTCACCAGCGATCCGGTTGACCTCGCCACCGAGACTCCCGAGCAGCGCACTGCGCGGTTCGAGGCAGACGCGGTGCCCTACCTCGACCAGTTGTATTCGGCGGCGATGCGCATGACTCGCAACCCGGCCGACGCCGAGGACCTGGTGCAGGAGACCTTCGCCAAGGCCTACGGGTCGTTCCATCAATTCAAGCCGGGCACCAATCTCAAGGCATGGCTCTACCGCATCCTGACCAACACCTTCATCAATACCTATCGCAAGAAGCAGCGTGAGCCGCAGCAGTCGATGGCTGAAGATGTCGAAGACTGGCAGTTGGCCCGAGCCGAGTCGCACACCTCGTCGGGGTTGAAATCTGCCGAGGTCGAGGCCCTGGAACACCTGCCTGACTCGGAGGTGAAAAGTGCACTTCAGCAGTTGCCCGAGGAGTTCCGCCTCGCGGTCTACCTGGCCGATGTCGAAGGTTTCCCCTACAAGGAGATCGCCGAGATCATGGGCACGCCGATCGGCACCGTGATGTCGCGGTTGCACCGCGGCCGTCGCCAATTGCGTGAGTTGCTTGCCGACTACGTCCGCGACAACGACTTGGTGAAGGTGGTGGAGTGATGAACGACCACGCTCACCTCGGCGATCACCTCGACTGCTCAGAAGTCGTCTCCCGGATGTATTTCTTCCTCGACTCCGAGCTCGATGACGGCGATATCGGCATGATCGAAACGCACCTGGTCGAGTGTGGGCCGTGTCTGGAGAAGTACGACGTCGAGCGCAAACTCAAAGCACTGATCGCGCGCACGTGTGTGGAACCGGCCCCCGAAGGACTGCGCGACCGGATTCTGCTCAGCCTGAGCCAGATCACATTGCGAGTCGAAGAAGCCTGAGCCGCAAACGAAACAAGCCCCCTGCTCTGATCGAGCGGGGGGCTTGGTGCTTGAGCGGGGCTCAGGCGTTGGGGCGCTTGCCGTGGTTGGCGCCCTTCTTCTTGCGCGCACGGCGCTTGCGGCCGGTCTTCCCCATGCTGGGCTCCTTGAAGTCGAATGGATTTGAGCGGTGCTCATCCTCTCAGGTTGCAGCGGGTGTGCCTAATCGAGTGTGGTGAGGGGAGAGGTCGCGGAGTGAAACTTCTGGGTGCAGTGACAAAGTCACAAGTGAACTTGTGACTTTGTCCGGTCACAATGGCCCCATGAGCACCGCCCATCTCAGCTTTACCGTCTCTCACAGCGACACCGCCGAAAGCGTCGGATCCGGTTCGCTCCCGGTTCTAGGCACCCCGGTGCTGCTGGCTTGGTGTGAAGCAGCCACCTGCGCGGCGCTCTCTCTGCCCGAACACGAGACCTCAGTTGGCACTCGGGTGAGCCTCGAGCACCTCAAGCCGAGTCCCGTTGGCGCAGTGATCGGAGTCGACGCCGCCCAAGTTCACCGTGATGGTCGTCTGGTGCGATTCACGGTCTCGGCGTACGACGAGAGCGGAGCGCTGGTCGGCTCCGCCGAGGTCACCAGGGTGATCGTCGACGCGGAGCGTTTCCTGAGCCGAGTGCCGCGGTCCTAGCGCTCGCTCAAATCCCGAGGGTGTTGCGCGGATACGCCGCGTTGATGTCGGTGACGATGTTGACCAGGTAGGGGACCCCTGATGCGAAAGCACGGTCGAGAGCCGGGCCGATCTGGTTGGGGTCGGTGACCTTCTCGCCGGCGCCACCGAGTGCCTTGACCACCTCGTCATAGCGGGCGGTGTCGGCGAGATCTGCGGCTACGTCGTAGCCGTAGATGAACTGCATCGGGCCCTTCTCCAGTCCCCAGGCCGAGTTGTTGCCCACCACCATCACGACGGGGAGTTTGTGTCGCACCAGGGTGTCGACGTCCATCAGGGAGAAGCCAGCCGCACCATCGCCGAAGAGCACCACGACTTGTGCCGAAGGCCGGTGCAGTCGGGCGGCAATGGCGGCCCCGAGTCCGGCGCCGAGGCAACCGTAGGGGCCCGGGTCGAGCCAGCCTCCAGGCCGCTTCGGTTCTACGAACTTCCCGGCGAAGGAAACAAAGTCGCCGCCGTCTCCGATCACAATCGCGTCATCAGCAAGGCGCGGCACCAGTTCGCCGTAGATCCGGGCCGGGTGGATCGGGTCAGCGCTCGCTGTGAGCAGATGCCGGTCGCGTTCGGCGGCGGCCCGCACGTTGTCTTGGAGCGTGTCCACCCAACTGCTCCAGTCCGGCTTGCGCACCACGCTGTGCATGCCGTGACGCAACGCCTCAAAAACTGCGCTCAACGTGCCGAAGGCAGACCCGGCCAGGTCGGCGTGGTGCGAAATCTGGGCCTCGCTGTCAGCAAGGTGCACCACGCGAGCAATCGGTGCGCCGTCCTTGCCGCCAAACACGCCATAGCCGAGTCGGAAGTCCAACGGGGTGCCCGCCACGATCACCAGATCAGCACCACCAAAGGCAGCCCCGCGAGCTTTGGTCACCAAGAGCGGGTGGCCACCTGGGATCACGCCTCGCCCCATCCCGTTGGTGATGGTTGGAATGCCCAACTCGTTGACGAAGTCGAGTGCGGCAGACTCAGCGCCGTCCATCCATACGTCGGTGCCGAGCACCAGCACCGGGCGACTGGCCCCACTCAGGAGTTCGGCGATCTCGGCGATCGCGTCACCGTCGGGCTCGGTCACGCAGGTGACGGGTCGCCCGGGTCGCGCGGATTCGGCGGAGTTGAAGAACTCATCCATGGGTACGTCGACAAAGACCGGCCCCCGATGCGAGGACCCAGCGACTGTGAATGCTCGGTCCATGCCCTCGGCCATGTCGGCGGCAGTCTTGATGGTGTGGGCCCACTTGGTCACCGACGACAAGATGGGCGGCTGGTCAAGCTCCTGCAAGCTTCCGGTGCCCCATCGATTCTGCGGAGCGCGTCCACCGACCACCACCAAGGGCGCGCCGGAGAACTGTGCCTGGGTGATCGCGCTGACGCCGTTGGTGACGCCCGGCCCTGCGGTCAGAACGGCTAGCCCCGGGGTGCGCGTGAGCTTGCCGGTGGCCTCGGCGGCGAATGCGGCGGTTTGCTCATGGCGCACATCGAGGATCCGCATCGGTGGCTCGGCCTTGACCGCACCGTCGTACATCGGGAAGACGTGGGCGCCTGACAAGGTGAACATCACCTCGACCCCGTGGTCGCGAGCGACCTCAACGGCGTGCTGGCCTGCGTGTCCGGTGAGCGACTCTTCGGTCATGGCCGCAAGCTACCTCAGCGAGGCTCGCAGTGGCTGTGGGATAGGACACCTCGACGCCGCCCTACGCTGCTGCCATGGCGAAGTTGGAGCAGGTAGTGCGTGAGCACACCAACCTGGACCAGAACGAATTGCACTGGCTCCACCTTCTCTTGGCCGACTGGCAGATCATCGCCGACCTGTCGTTTGCTGACTTGGTGCTGTGGTTGCCCGACCGCGATGGCAGTGGCTACTGGGCCGGCGCTCAGATGCGGCCCACGACCGGCCCTACGGCATACGTCGATGACGTGGTCGGCAGCTTCATCCCGGTCGGCAAGAAGCCGCTGCTCGACCGGGCGATGGTGGACGGCCGCGTGGCGCGCGATGGCGACCCAGAGTGGCGCGACTCGGTGCCAGTTCGCGTCGAAGCCGTTCCGGTCAAATACTCCGATCGCGTGATCGCCCTCGTGGCCCGCAACACCAACCTTCACGGGGTGCGCACTCCGAGTCGACTCGAACTTGCCTATATGCAGACCGCTGCGGAGTTGGCCCAGATGATCGCCAGTGGCCACTTCCCGACTCCTGGCCAGCGCTCCGATCACGCCGATTCGCCCCGCGTGGGTGACGGCTTCATTCGGGTGAATGCCCATGGGGAGGTCACCTATGCCAGCCCGAATGCATTGTCGGTCTATCGGAGGCTTGGCTTAACCACCGACTTGACTGGCCAGAACCTGGCCAACGTGACCCGCGCCCTGATTCCGCCCCAATTGCGCCCCGACGAGTTGTCAATCAGTGCAGTCCTGGGTGGGCGACTGCCGCGCGACACCGAAGTGGCCAGTGCCGACGCCACTGTGATCATGCGGTCGATTCCGATGCGTCCAGCGGGTGAGATCACCGGAGCCTTGGTGCTGCTGCGCGACGTCACCGAACTGCGTCGGCGAGATCGTGAACTGATCACCAAAGACGCGACCATCCGTGAGATCCACCACCGGGTGAAGAACAACCTGCAGACTGTGGCCGCGCTGCTCCGGATGCAGGCCCGCAGACTCGAACCCTCGGCCGGACGAGAGGCCCTCGTCGAGGCCGAGCGCCGAGTCGGATCAATTGCGATCGTCCACGAACTGCTCAGCCAGAGCCACGAGGAGACTGTCAATTTCGACGAGGTCGCCGACCGACTGCGGGCCATGGTGGTGGATCTAGGGTCGCAACCGGGCCGGATCACCTCTGCACGAGAGGGCAGCATCGGCCTCGTCGACGCTGCTGTGGCGACCCCATTGGCGATCATGGTCTCGGAGTTGTTCAACAACGCAGTCGAGCATGGGTTCGGCACCGGCGGCTCAGGACACCTCGGGTTGCAGGTCGAGCACCATGCCGATCGCTTGGTCCTGGAGATCACCGACGACGGAGTCGGACTGCCACCTGACTTCGATATCGAGGATGTCAGCAGTCTTGGGCTCGCGATCGTGCGAACGCTGGTGGGCGAGTTGGGTGGATCGCTGGACCTCGGTCCAGCCCCCGATCAAGGCACGTGCGCGCGCCTAGTCATCCCGCTCAGGTAGCGCGATTGCGGGCGCGAGCCTTGCGGCGCTTGAGAGCGCGGCGCTCGTCTTCGCTCATGCCGCCCCAGACCCCATGGTCTTGGCCCGCGTCAATCGCCCACGCGAGGCATTGCTCGCGCACCTCACAGCGACGGCACACCTGTTTGGCCTCCTCAATCTGGAGGATGGCCGGACCGGTGTTACCGATCGGGAAGAACAGCTCCGGGTCTTCATCAAGACACGCAGAGCGGTGGCGCCAATCCACGGGGAAGGGTCCCTTCTAGTCATCGTCGGCGGCCAGGATCGCTGACTGCTTTCGGATCCGGATGCCAGGCATGGCTGGCCAGGTTGAGGCGCAGTCACGCTTGTGTACTCGTTCACGAACTACGTCGGACCTCTCGACTGAGAAGGCCCGACGTCGGTCGATGATCCATCATGCTTTGGGGGGCGCACAAGGGTTTTGGACGGTCGGTTGCGTCACAACCGCCAAATTTGGCGACGTACGGCGTCGCGGGAGCGCGATTTCGTGGGCCGTAGTCTGTGCTGGTGAGCGCTGATTCGACCCACCAACCCCACCCCTCGGCTCCCCGTCCGCTGCTGATTGCCGCCCTGATGACAGTGCTGCAGTCGGTGGCCGCGCTGATCATGGGGCTCCTGGAGGTGGCCAGTTTTAGCGGTCAGCGAGCGGCGATGGGGGTCACAACGGCGATCTTCTTCATCGCTTACGGCGCTTTTTTGATCATTGCCGCCCGTCAGTTGACTCGGCTGTCGCCCTGGGCTCGTGGACCGGTGCTCTTGGCGCAACTGATCTGGTTGGGTGTCGCGTGGAGCTTCAGGGGCGGCGGCACCACCTGGCTTGCGGTGATTTTGGCCGCCAGCGCCCTTGTCGCGCTTTGGGGTCTCCTGCACCCCGACTCCCGAGCAGCTTTGGATTAGTTGGGGACTGCCCGCCCCCGTCGGTTGAGCAGTGAGCGTTAGCTCGCGTGACGAAACCACGGGTCTGCACAGGTTTCGACACGGCGGCTCCGCCGCCGGCTCAACCAACGGGGGGTCGGCTGTCGCCGGGTTCGATTTAGACCAAGGAAGTCCTGAGCTTTGCTCAGGCCTTCTTGGTCTCCCAGAAGATTTCGGCGATTTCGTCGATCTTGGCGATCAGGTCGTCGGCGGCCTTGGCGTCCATCGTGCCCTTGGTGCCACCGGCTCCGGCCAACTTGGTGGCTTCGTTGAAGAGGGTGTGCAACTGGGGGTACTTCTCAAAGTGCGGGGCCTTGAAGTAGTCGGTCCAGAGCACCCAGAGGTGGTGCTTGACCAGTTCGGAGCGCTGCTCCTTGATCAACACCGCACGAGTGCGGAAGTCGGGGTCGTCGTTGTCGGCGAGCTTGGCGATGACGGCCTTGATCGACTCTGCCTCGATCCGAGCCTGGGCCGGGTCATAGACACCGCACGGCAGGTCGCAGTGGGCGTGAACGTCGATGGTGGGGGCAAACAGTCGCGCGAACATAGTTGTCCTTTCGGCGGCGGAAGATCCGGTCTTGCTGCGACACTACCGCCCATGGCGAAGCGCGGTAGTCGACCCTGGGGTCTGGCGCGAGTGCATGGGCGATCCATGCTGCCGACGCTGCGTGATGGCGATGTGCTGGTGGTCCGGCATGGAGCCACCCCCGCTGAGGGCAAGGTGGCCGTGGTCCGTCTTCCTGACGGCACCGTTGCGGTCAAGAGGATCGCCTTTCGGCACCACCACGGCTGGTGGGTGAGTCGAGACAACCCCCGAGAGGGGGTCGATTCGGCACTCGTGGGGGAGATCCCGGAGGTGGATGTGCTGGCGATCGTGTTGGTGCGACTTTGGCCGAGGCCGGCCCGGCTCCGACGTACGACGAACCCCGCCTAAGCTCCAAACAGGCGCTTGTGTCAGACTCCTTCCCGCGGGTAACCCCCGAGCCTTGCTGCTGCCCGGCCACACA
>WBZP01001162.1_pt1 | contig 33377 bp, 41 predicted proteins | sample 5204301 | NCBI WGS metagenome assembly WBZP01 (sample SAMN12412401, study PRJNA552823) | activated sludge metagenome | isolation source: activated sludge from nitrification reactor of wastewater treatment plant... | place: USA: Pennsylvania | collected 2017 | reverse complement strand
GCCGTTCAGGTAATAGTTGTCTGATGCCGTAGATTGCAAATCAACAAACAGCAGCTCTGTTAATCCTGTCACGCCGTTCACTGCGACATTCGATATTGTTTTGTGCCAGCCCACTTCTTCATCAATTTTTGCTCGCAAGCCGAGTGCTGTAGCTACTGCTACCAAGCCTGCATCATCACCGGCGGTTGATCGCTTGAAATCTGGCCAAATAAGCATCAGATTGCGGGCGCTCAAAGAGTTGCGCAAAACTGCCGCATCTTCTTTTGCTGCGCAGCCGTAGGCGTACCCGTAATAAAACATTCGCAAGCCATCTAAATACCCTGCCGCACCGGCTGTTGCTGCATTCTCCAGCCCAGGCATGCCGATAATTCTTGGGGTGATGCCGAATAATGACTTTGAGCTAGCTAGTGATAATACGGCGGCGTTGACAAGACTATCTATTTCTCCTTGCGTGGCTTCTTCATCCGGGCTTACACGCGCCACAATACACACTGGGTTTGATTGCGCGGTGATGCACTCCAACACGCGCTTTAATGTGCCTGTTGTTCCAGCTTTTGCTATTGCAGCTTGCGGGTTTGTAATCAGCGCCAACCTGCCTACAGGGAATACTGTGTCATCCGCATCGGATGATGTGGCAACAAAACCCACGATGGCTGTAGCAATGGTGCGAATGGGACGAATGCCGTCATTCACTTCAATAACGCGGACGCCGTGATGGTATTCAGTAGGCATAATCAACTCCCTTGCTGTGGTGTTGGTGATTTGGGGTTAGCTTGCGCGAGCGTTTCGCGCGCGGCTAGTGTTGTTGGGTGTAGGCGCGCTGCATACATCACGGCAATGGTTGCTCCCACAGTTCATAAGCATTGGTGGCGGCGAGCTGCGCTTCTGTCATTGCGTTTATTTTTTCAATGAGAAACTTTTCTTTGCTGAAACAGGCTTGCACATGCTGCGACACCAGTTGTGCAATGGTGGTGATAGCTTGCAAATCCAGCTGCACAAAACCGGATGCGGTTTTGTAATCAATCATTTGTTGAAAGCCATCTTTCAGCAGCGAGTAAGCGGCCATCAACATCGCTTGTGAGTCTCTGTCTGTTTGAACATTCACACCGTTGCCGAGTGTGATGCCTGCGCTTTCTGCTTGGTATCGCGCATAGGAAAGGTCTTTGAGTAAGGCTTCTGTTTTTTCTGCTTTGTTTAACTGCCAATCATCACCACCCCAAAAGTGATAAAGCGATGGTTTTGGTTTTGTTGTAACTGCGCTGCTCGGTTCGCTACCTAGCTCGAGTTTTATTTCACTGCCAGTTTCCCTGCTGAACACTTTTGTGGTGCGGTAATCTGGCACTAGCTTCCATGCTCCGCCAACAAAAACGGCGGCCTGATTTTTTCCAGCATCGAGCGGCGCTAAAAACGTGGCGTTGGCTGGCAGCAAATACACATTTTTTTCTAGCGGTGACTTTTCTGCATCTTCACTGAATAAATACTCGCCAGTTTTTGCATCGTAAATATATATATTTTTCATAGCGCGCCTACCAATCAGTATTTAATGCAATACAGCAGCGCGATGTTGCGTGGGCGCGTTTCGCTGCCGCCGGTGGCACCGATTGAAATGTAATTCCCTCCCGTGTCCGCTTGCGCGTGACCTGATGTGCCCAGCGTCGTTCCGATATTCGATGTGTTTGATAAGTGCGTGTGACTCTTGAGCATGTCTGCCTGCGCTGAACCTAATGCACGGCCTGCATCCACACCGCGTGCATCATCCCAACCACGCACAAATTCGCCGCGCAAATCTGGCAGGTTGAATGTTGTGGTTCCATCACCAGCGCCAAACGTAGTGCCGATAGCTAAATACAATTTTGCGTACACGCTGCGCGATACCGCTGCCCCGTTGCATTTGAGCCAGCCGTCTGGCGCGCTGGATTGTGCGAACGCCATAACGGCGGCAGGCGGTGTGGCAATTTGCGCGGCCGCTGCCACAAACGCGGTAGTGGCCAGTTGCGTGGTGTTGGTGCCTGCCGGTGCCGTGGGTGCGGCAGGCGTGCCGGTGAGCACGGGGGATGCCAGCGGCGCTTTGAGTGCCAAGGCACTGGCGGTGGTTGTGGCAAAGTTGGCATCGTTACCCACTGCTGCTGCCAGTTCGCCCAGTGTGTTTAAGGCGGCTGGTGCGCCGCCTACTACATCGGCCACTGCCGCACTCACAAACGCGGTAGTGGCCAGTTGCGTGGTGTTGGTGCCAGCCGGTGCCGTTGGTGCGGTAGGCGTGCCGGTAAGCGCCGGTGAGGCTTTGGGGGCGGCGGCATCCAGCGTGGCTTTATCTGAGGCGCTCATCAAACCTTTACTGCCGGTGGTGGCTACTGGCGGTAAAGGGTGAGCGTGATCCGCGCGCGAGGCCGTGGTGGCTACGCCTGCACTGGCAACATCCGCCAGTGCTGCGGGCGCATCGTTTGAGAGCGGCGAAGCTGCGGCAGCAATGCCAGCTGCCACAAACTCGGTGGTAGCCAGTTGCGTGGTGCTGGTACCTGGTGCCGCTGTGGGTGCGGTGGGTGTGCCGGTAAATGCTGGGGAAGCCAGCGGGGCTTTGTTTGCCGTTAAATCATCAGTTTGCGCTTTGAGGTACGCGGTGCGGTTGGCCAACGCTTTTGCTTGCTTGTTGCTGATGCCGTCTGTGCCGCCGACCACTGGGTCTGACAGTTCAATGAGGTAAACACCTGCATCATAAGTGGGGGTTTCTACGATGTTTGCCATTATGCAACTCCATGAGAGTAAGTGCCGTCATAAAGAAAACTGCCGTCATACGCGTGCAGCGCCTGCTGAAAATTGATGTATTGCAAATGGCAACGCGCCGGTGCCGTGCGCGCCAATACAGCACGCACTTCGGCAGCGGCGGCCAAGGTGATGGCGCGATTGATATACACGTTGTAAACCGCCCAATGCTCTGGCAAGCCGTAGTAATGCGATCCATCGTGATCTACGCTGCCGTCATACATGCCTGCGTTTGCGCCTTCCACCAGCACAAAATTGGTGTCAGTAAAAATGGCGGCGAGCATGCGCAATACAGAGCCGCGTGTGCCTTTGTGCTGATGCACTTTGATGCTTTCTTTGATGACGTTGCGCTGCTTTTCTTCTGTCCACGCGCTGATCCATTGATCCACAGAAAATGACCAAGCGAGATACGGCAGCAGCCGTGCTGGGCAGGTGTCTGTGTTCCACAGCGCACGCTGTGGCACTGGCAGTGCATCAACGCGCTGTGCCAGCACTTGCGCCATGCGCCGCTCTAGCAGTGTGGCGTTGGGCGGCAATAAATTATTCATCGATGCCGCCATCCGTAAGCGTGATGGCGGTACAACGGGCGGCCTCGTGATGATCCACCACTAAATCTGCCGCTGGCGCAGTGAGCGTGACGTTTTGCACGCCGGGTTGGTGCAGTGCTGCAAAAATACCTGAACGGGTGATGTCTCTGCCCAAATTGTGCTGCGCGGCCACATACGCTTCTGCCGCATCTTGCGCAGCAGCTAACACTTCTGCACTGCCCGGGCCTTCAAAAAATTTGAGTGTGGCGGTGATGGTGTATGTCACAATCGTTGCGGCAATAACAGAAACGGTATCGCACAGCGGGCGCACTTCTTCATCATTCAGCGCATTGGTGACGGTGGTGAGCAAGGGGGCATCTGGCGTGCCATCCCCTTCTGTGCTGAGCACCACCACTTGCACTGTTCCAGGCGTGGGGCTGCTGATGTCTACATCTTTCACCAGCGCGGATGCAGACAGTGTGTGAAAGGTGTAACCGCCTACGGCACCGGCGGTGCTGTAACCTTCTAGCGCCATTTGTGTGCGCATGCGCAAGCGTTCATCATTTTCCCACACGGCAGGAATGGGCGGGTTCACTGAGGTATCTTCTGGTGTCACCAGCAAGCGCGTTACGCCAAAAAATGCTGCCAATACTTCTAAATCCGCATTCGTGGAATACGGCAACATCACTGCTTTGCACGCATCGTTAATGCGTTGGCGCAAAATAACTTCGCGGTAAGTATTTTCTTGCAAAAGAATATTGAGCGGCTCGGTTTCTAATTCCAGCAATGCCGCAATCGCGGCTTGCTCTGCATCCGGCCACAACGAAATGGCATAGGTTTTTCGTTCTGCTAATAACGCCTCGTAATCCAACACTTCCACCACATCGGGCGGTGCAAGTTGCGATAAATCGATAGGATCAAAACGGCTCATGCAGACACTCCCGACAATAGCGGCACGTTTAACGAGGCATTTTGTCCGTTGTAAGTAATCGAAATATCCAGCAATAAACTGCCCTGCTCGGCTGGCACCACGGCGCTAATTTTGTGCACGGTAATGCGCGGCTCCCAGCGCAAAATAGCCATCACTGCTGCTGCGTACAGCCGCAAAATAGTGGCGCCGTTTAATGGCTGATCAATCAAATCAGGAATGAAAGAACCAAACTCACGGCGCATGACTCGTGTGCCGGTGGGTGTCATTAAAATGGTTTGAATCGCTTGCTGAATGTGCGCCAATTCTGTGGGCATGGTTTCGCCCGTTTGTGCATTCATCCCGCTCACACTGGCGCACCGCTGTAGTTGCCGGATGATGCCGGTTGCGTGTTGTCGTGAACGTGATGCACAAGGCTGATGCCTGCCGCGATCACATCAATCATGGAAGTGATTTGCCCCGTGGCCGATATTTCACCGGTGACGGCTACATCGCCGGTGATGGTGACATCGCCGGTGATATCCACATCCGCCAGCACGGTAACGCCGCCATCGGCTTCCAAATACACCGTGCCACCGCTGGCCAACGTGGCGTTGAGTGCGCTGCCTGCCGCGTCATAGTTGACAACGGTGCCATCACAAAAAGAAAGATTTAATGCGTTGCCTTCTGCATCGTATTTAATGACCGTGCCATCACAAAACGTGGCATCCAGCACATGCGTTTCGCGGTTGTATTGGATGATGGTGTTGTCTTTGTAATGTTTCATTTGCACTTCACCATCGGTGGACGGTGGCGCAAACGTGCTGGAAAAAATACCGCACAGCACAAAACCTACGGTGGGTTCACCGCTGGGGCAAAACACAAACGCTTGCTCGCCAATGCTCGGCGCGCGCCAATCGCGGTCTTCACCCGCGCAGGGCACAAACCACGGCAGCCATTCGGTTTGCAAATTGCCTGCTTTCACGCGCACACGGTAGGCAGCCGTATCCACGGCCATGATGCTGCCGTGCAAAATCATGTTTTCAATGCGGCGGTTTACGTCTGATGTGTCCATGCGGCGAGTTTGCCGCGCGCGCGTGATGTTGGCAGGCGTGTTTGTGTGTAGGTGCGCTGGCTACACAAAATAGGGTGTGAAAATAGAGCAATCAGGTGAGGTGCTGAATCAATAATTCTTGTATGCGATTCTTGTCGGCGCTGGTAAAGCCGAGCAGCTGCCGTTTTGGGTATTTTGCAATGGGGCTTTTTGCTGCTTTTCTGTCAACTTTGTCGTACAGCCCTTCTTGATGCACTTGCGCAATGCGCTGCACGCGCCCAACAAATTGCACAGTGGCGCTGTTCGCATCCCCTCTCGCTTTTAAGTATTTTGCTGCGCGCATTTTTTCAAACATGCCACGCCGCACTGAACCTTTTTTGCCGCGCAATTCGCGCGGTTTTCTTGGCTCGTAAGCGGAGCCATCGGGGTTTTGTTGTTGTTTGATGCGCTGCTGTTGGCTGCGGCGTAAATCACGCGCAATGTTTGTTGCCACTTTGCGCCGTTCACCGGCTGAGAGTTTGTTCAGCAGTGCGCCTGCCCAATTTTCTAGCGCGGTGAAATCGTCACTCATTACGGCATTGGCGGCGAGTGTTCATCAACGGGCGTGATGGTTTGCAGGTTGCCGGTGTTTTCCATCGTTAAGCCGATGGGGTCTTGCGGGGCAGGCTCGCCAATGTGCTCTGTGGTGTAACCACCTTCCACCGGATGCACTAGCACGGCTTCTGTGAGCGGGATGGTGATGGCAATATCCGCTTTGTTGTCATCCAACAATTCCGCTTGAAACTCTATGCCGTTGCCGGTGGTGCGCCATGCGGCGAATACATCCGGCTCGTTGTCTTTGCACCAATCCATAATCGGCACGATGATGTTATCAATGTGCGCGGCAAAATCAGTGAACAATAATTCCACATCAAAACGGTATTCAAAGGAAAGGTTGTTGATAGCCGTGCTAACAATTTTGCCTTTGTTGACGAAAACCAGTAGCCGCTCTGGATCCCGTTTCAACTCTGGCAGTGCAGACTCGAGGGCAGTGCGTAGGCTTTGCGGTTTGTTCATTTACGCCACCGCATTTTCGGCGGTTTCTTCTTCTGCCGCTGGCGGCAGTGGGTGGTGTTCACTGTGGCGCGTGAAGGCACGGGCGAGTTTTACATCGTACAAATTGCGCTCATACGCTGCGCCGTTGTACCGCTTGGCAAACGCTGCCCATTGCTGGTTTTTTAATGCTTTGAGTAGCGTGGCATCCGCTTCAATAAAGTGGCAGAACGCTTCCAGTTGTGCGGCTTCACCGCTTTGCATTTGCTCTACAAAGTGTTCAATGCTGCTGTAGCCTAAATCTTGCCAGTGGTAACCCATGATTTGAAACAAGCCCCAACTGCATGACTCCAATGCCGCTTGCGCGTGAATGGCTTTGGCTTGCGCCAAGCGAATGTATTCGCCGCTGCCACCGGCATAACCGCCTGCTTGTTGGCTCACGATTTTTGGATGCTGCTCGGCTAATTTTTTGACATCCATTTTTGCCAGCGCAAGGCGTTTATAAAACACATGGCGCTCAAACAAAATGACTACGCGGCCATCCGGTAAAAAACCGTTGCCGTTGCTTTCCACTTCATTCACGGCGAGCACGGTGGCTACTGGCACACCGAGGCGCTCTGCCGCTTGTGCAATATCTTTTTGCTGCAAATGTTTGGTGTTGGCGTTGCCTGCTGCTGCGCCCTGTGTTTTTTCACCGGCGATGCCATCCACCACCAAGCCTACTTGTTTTTGGAATACGCGCACGGCGGCTTCTGTGGCTGCGCCGTAATCACCATCCACTACTAATGTTGCGCCGTGGCTGTTCAGGTTTTTTTGTAATGCGGAAACGATGAGGCCTTTGCTGCCGATGTGTAGTTTGTTCATGCTGCCCCCTAAAACTTTATGTGATGTAAGCCTGTAAAAAACACCGCAATCAATCCAGAAATGAATGCGCCTACCAATGCTCTGCGCGTCCACTCCCCCACTTGCTCACTGGCGACACGCTGTTTGCGCAGGTGTGCAAAATCTTGTTGCGCCGCGTGAAGGTTGTTTGCATCCACACCGAGTGCGAGCAATGTGTCTTTCACCGCTTCACACGCTGCTTCACGCGCGATGATTTGCATTTGTTCTTCAGTTATCACTGTGCCGCACCTTCGCCGCTGTTGCGGCTGCTTATTTTCTGTGCGGTGTTGCCGGTGATGTACGCGGCAACTGTTGCGATGATGATGTCCCTGAAAGTGGTGTCTGAGATATTGCCGAGTGCCACCAAGCCGGTGCAGGCAATACCACAGCCTAATGTGAGCAAAAAACGGCGACCGCCGAGCGAGTTAAAAAGACAACGGGAACTCACAGCTCTACTACTCCCACAACTGAACAGTTTTGCGCGCTACGGGCGCAGATTTTTGCTTTGCATCCGGTAGCGTTACCCATGTGCCGACCGGCAGCACGCTGCCAATGTCTGCAATGCCTTGGTTTTCTGCCAGCACTTGCTCAGTAACGGCCGTGGTGCTGCCGAGGTGTCGCCAGCACAACAAATCTACGGTGTCTCCTTGTACGGCTTGCACGCGCATTAGATAAGCTCTGCCGTGGTGCGTGTGCGACCAAGCATGTCTCGCACCGCCCAGCGCGCATTGCGGTGCTGATCTGCCACGCTGTCCAACACTTCTTGCGCACGCTTGCCACCTGAATTGGTGGTGTCGTAATCGGGAAAGCGTTCGATTAAATCGGCATGGGCAAGGCTGTACACGGCACGAAAATACAACTGCACGAGTGTGCTTTGGCTGTTGATGGTTTTTGCGGTGACATCTTCTAATTTCTCAATGCTGTTATCGATGTGCGTTTGCTGCCACACGGCCAGCTCTGCATTCACGGCGGCAATGGCGGCAATAACGGCTTGAGTGAGGCGTTCATCACTGACTGCCCCGCCCACGCGCTCTGTCGCGCGCATATTCTCCAAGGGAACATCAGGAAACCAGCCATCATTCTCGATGGTGATGGGGGTTGTGCTGCCGGTTGCTACTAGACCTGTCATACATCATTCCAATAGCCTGGCTAAGTCGGCGGTGATCTGAAACAAACACGAGATGGGGTTCATGTTGTTTCAGAGCCGCCGTGGTGCCGGGGAGGCTCAGTGTGCAGATTCCGTAGTCACGGGGTCTGCGTGTTTTTTCAGCAAACGCTCTACGCGTTCGATGTCTTTTTTCACGCCGCAACGATCATTCAGTTGCAGTGCGCGCTGTAAATGTTTTAAAGATTTTTGTGCGGCTTGCACGGCATCATCCGTTACGGCATTGAAATCGACATTTTGCAAATAGCACTGTCCAATAGCCTTGTGCAATTTCGCGCGCACTTGGTCTGGCATGTCATGCTCGGCTGTCATTTCATCCGCTGACAACAACACGGCTACATCAAAGTCGCTGTTGATTGCCAATGCGCCATCCGCCTGCTCTGCCATTTCTTCTGCAATGAGTGTGGCGGTGGTGCGCGCAAAGCGATCTGGCAGTGTGATGTTGTGTTGCAACACATAGCCTGCAATTTCCAGTGCGCCGGTGAAATCCGCTACATCAATGCGCCACGTCATTATCGTGGTGAGCACATCATCTTGTGCGCCGGTGCCCGCTTCCAAAACACCCGCTATGTACGGCGCGTATTCCGGCAAATATTTCCGCTTGAGTTCAATCTTTTTTTCAATCGACTGCACCTGTTTTAGGCGGCGGCGATCTTCTGCCAGTTTGGCTTGCATCAATTCATACACGCTGCCCGTCATGACATTATCTGCATCGGCAGCCAGTGCGGCTTGCGCCGCTGCTGCTTTACGGTGGTAGTGTTGGCGGGCAGGTGTACTCATGGGATCACACCGCTTTTTCTTCGATGTTTTCGATCAAGCAGCCACAGCCGTAATCTTCAACAACATAGGCTTCATTGCTGGATTCGTAGTTTTCGATACGATCACGCTTCGAGTTTTCTACGATGTTGCGGCGGCGTGTGTTTTCCTGCCAATAAATGCTCAGGTTATCCAAACGCGTAATCATGATGGCATCCGCAGGGAAATACGGCACACGCACGGCGGGCAAGCCACCGATACGTTTTTGGCTGATGATGACATCGGCTGCCAAACGCTCGGATGCTGCTGCGTTTTGGTTCACGAGCGGGAAGTATTTATCGTGCAGCAAACTGCGACCACAAATAGCGACCAGCTCGGTATCGTCTTGATACCAAGATTCGATGAGGTTGTTGACGGCATCAAACACCATCGCATCCAGTGTTTTGTAATCACCGGCTGCGCCGTAGGTGACTTTGCCAGAAGCAGGGACTACTTCATCCAATACACGGGCTGCTGCATCAGTGCGATATTTTTGCAGCCAGCCGATGTTTACATCTTGCAACAATGGATTGGTGACGCGGTTGGATGTAGCGGCGCGTGATGCACCGTTAAAGCCGATCATGATGCGATCTAACGCTTGACGCTTGATGATGGCATCGCGTAAGCGCGTTTGGAAATCAGGGAACTTCGCCCAGGCATCCAAACGATCGTAAGAGATGTGGGTATCAAAGTTGGTTTGGGTGCATTTGTAGCCAGTGTCATCCAGCGCGGCCACATCAGCGGTTGCACGATCTGTGGTGGCGGTATTGGTGGTGCTGGCGATGGTGCTGCCAATTCCAAGACCGAGTTTTTCACCTTCTTGCTCACTGCGACCAACGATATTGATGCGGCTCAAGAAATCACTGGATTCTTGAATACGTGTTTCCAGTGTTTGCTGCACACTCGGCGTGGCAGTGAATTTATGCTCAACATTTTGAACGCCATTCAGTTCTGCGATTTGCTGTAAATAGCTGTTGTATTTCTCGCGTGTTACATTTTTCATGGTGTTTCTCCTAAAGGCAAAACTGAATTAGCAATCGGTGGCTGGCATACCATCACCACCGGTTGCCGGTGGGCGTGTGTGATGTTGTGATGGTATTTTGTCTAGCATGGCGCTGAATTTTGCTTGCTCGGCTTTTTGCGCTTCCAGCTCTGCTTTTAATGCAGAAAAGGCTTCTTGCTGCGCGGCGATCAACGCTTCTTGCGCTGTCAGTTTTTCGAGCTGTTCTGCGCTGTGCTCTGCCAATGCGGTGACTGCATCATGCACATCAGAAAAACGCTGATCTGTTTCTTGTGTGGCTTCTGTTTTTGCTTTGCTGAGCAAGGCTTCTACTTTGGCAAACAGTTTTTTGCCGAGGCCTTCTTGCTGTTCTTCCACTTCTTCAAATTCCAGCCCTGCATCCACCGCCTCTGTGAACATAGAGGTATCGGAATAATGACGGCCGGAAAACGGGTTGGCTTCTGGGTTTTGTGCCGAGAACGCCAGCACTTCGGTGCCGATGCTGGCTGGGGAATCGGTAACGGCCAAACCCACCAAATACGCTTCTTTGGAATCTGCAAAGCTGCTATCAATTTCAACGGATGTGTAAATTTTTTGGCGGTTGCTGTTCATCGCCACCAAATCATCGGTAGGCTCAATTTGAGCAAACAGCGCCATTTTTTTAACGCCACCCACATCCACTTCTTCTGCTTTCAGTGCCAACACATCGCCATACGCTTTGAATGGGCCATCGGGCAGCAAACTGCGCAAATGTTCCAACCACACGCGCGCGCCGTAAGTGGCTGGGTTGAAGTTTTTGGCGCACTGCTCTAGCCAGCTGCGCTGGATCACGCGTTTATCGGACGTTGCGCCTTCAACGGCTACGCGGAACCACTTGCTGCGAAATTTCTTTTTCATCGTCTATCCTCTTTGCTTCTGCGTGCGCTTACGAGTGCTAGGGATAGTGAGAAACTGCGCCACTGGCTGCAATGGCGCGTATTTGTAGTGCGGCGCATTACATGGCGGCACAATCCAGCGCTTGCGCGCGCGCGGATACGCTGGCCGCATGAATACACAAACATCTACTGCACAACACATTGCGCTGCCGCCTGCTGACACCGATATGGATGCACGCCGCACTGCGCGGGCGATGTACTTTCAAGGCTGGCGCATTTCATCGATTGCGCGGGCGCTAAACATTCCGCGTGGCACAGTGGATGCGTGGAAGCATCGTGACGAATGGGAAAAGTATTCGCCGATGCAGCGCGTTGAACTGACACTAGAGCAACGGTTGATCCAGCTTATCCACGTCGAGAAAAAAGAAGGCCGTGATTTTAAGGAAATTGATTTGCTGGGCAGGCAAATTGAACGGCTGGCGCGGGTACGGCGTTACGAGCAGCCCGGCGGCCATGCGGGTGACTTGAACCCGAAAATAGCGAACCGCAACAAAGGTGATCGCAAAGCAGTAACGCGCAATGCCATCAGTGTTGAGCAGCATGAAAAGCTGGTGGCTGCGTTTACTGAGGGGCTGTTTGATTATCAGAAAGTGTGGTTTCGCAATAAAAACCAGCGTAACCGGATGATTTTGAAGTCTCGCCAAATTGGTGCCACTTGGTATTTTGCACGGGAAGCGCTGGTGGACGCGCTGGAAACGGGGCGCAATCAAATTTTCCTCAGCGCTTCCAAAGCACAGGCGCATGTGTTCAAGCAATACATCAAATCGTTTGCGATGGAAGTGGCCGAGGTAGAACTGTCTGGCGACCCGATTGTGCTGCCAAACGGTGCCACGCTGTATTTTCTCGGCTCGAATTCACGCACGGCGCAGAGCTATCACGGAAACTTTTATTTTGATGAATTTTTCTGGGTACACGATTTTGAAACACTGAACAAAGTGGCAAGCGCGATGGCTGTGCATTCGCACTGGCGCAGAACCTACTTTAGTACGCCAAGCAGCATTCTTCACCCTGCGCATTCTTTGTGGACGGCAGAACGCACCAACAACAAATTGCCAAAAGATAAAAAGTTCACGCTGGATGTTTCACATGCTGCGCTAGAAAACGGCTCGGTAGGCGGTGATAACTATTGGCGGCAAATTGTGACCGTGGAAGATGCAGAGCGCGGCGGCTGTGAGCTGTTCAACATTGATGAGTTGCGCATGGAATACAGCGCCGATCAATTTGAAAACTTGTTTATGTGTGAGTTTATTGATGACGGTGAGAGCTTGTTCCCGCTTTCTGTAATGCAACGCTGCATGGTGGATAGCTGGCTGGAATGGGATGACTTCAAGCCATTTGCCGCAAGGCCATTTGGACATAAACCGGTGTGGTTGGGTTATGACCCAGCAGATACCGGTGACAGTGCCGGTTTGATTGTGCTGGCTCCACCCATCACGCCAAATGCGGCGTTTCGCGCGCTGGAAAAGCACCAATTCCGTGGGCTGGATTTTGAAGCACAGGCACAGGCAATCAAAAAAATTACTGAGAAATACAGCGTGCAGTATTTAGGCATTGATGCCACCGGACTAGGTTCGGCTGTGTATCAATTAGTGAAAGTGTTTTACCCCGCTGCGCGCGCTTTCCGTTATTCACCAGAAGTGAAATCACAACTGGTATTGAAAGCGCTGGATGTGGTGAACAAAAACCGTTTGCAGTTTGATTCTGGATGGACTGATCTTGCTGCCAGCTTTATGGCCATCAAAAAAACACTGACTGCCAGCGGCAGGCAGGTGACGTATCAAGCATCGCGCGCAGCAGATATTAGCCACGCCGATTTAGCGTGGGCATGTTTTCACGCGCTGCAAAATGAACCGCTGGAAGGCACTACCCGACAAAACCAAGGCTTTATGGAGATTTTCTAATGAACGATGCAACAACAAAAACTGGTGCCACGGCTTTTACCTTTGGCGACCCTGAGCCGGTATTGAACCAACGCGGGCTACTCGACTACACGCAATGCTGGCGGCACGGAAAATGGTTTGAACCGCCAGTGAGTTTTCAGGGTTTGGCGCAGTTGTTTCGTGGTGCTACGCATCACAGCTCTGCCATTTATGCCAAGCGCAACATTCTGCTATCAACGCTGGAATCTACTCAGCACATCACGCGACAAGCCTGCTCGCGTTTGGTGCTGGATTTGTTGGTGTTCGGCAATTCGTACCTTGAGAGGAAAAAAGCTATCAGCGGGAAAACTATTCACTATGAACCAGCGCTAGCAAAGTACATGCGCCGCAGCAATACCAATCTCGACCAATATTATTTTGTGCGCGGATGGAAGGATGAACACGAATTTGCAGCAGGCAGTGTGTGCCACCTGATGAACCCAGACATCGATCAAGAAATCTATGGCCTGCCTGAATACCTGAGCTGCATCCATGCCGCGCTGCTGAACGAATCAGCAACATTGTTTCGGCGGAAATACTACGAGAACGGTAGCCATGCCGGTTTCATTTTGTACATGACGGATGCCGCTCAACAAGAAAATGACATTGATGCCATCCGTGACGCATTGAAAAATAGCAAAGGCCCCGGCAACTTTCGCAATCTATTTGTGTACGCGCCAAACGGCAAAAAAGATGGCATGCAGTTGATACCCGTTAGCGAAGTGGCGGCCAAAGATGAGTTCATCAATATCAAGAACGTCACGCGCGATGATTTGCTGAGCGCGCATCGGATTCCATGGCAGTTAATGTGCATACCGCCCAGCCAAGGCGCGGTGTATGGCTCACCCGCGCCAGTGGCCGAGGTGTTCGCTAGAAATGAAATTGAGCCGCTGCAATCACAGTTGCTCGAAATCAATGACTGGGCAGGCGAAGAAGTGCTGCGCTTCAAGCCTTATGCATTCGCCAACGCGGCACCAGAGCCAGTGTTGGTTTAACTCCCATTCCTCAGCCCTTTGGCCGCCGCTAGGCGGCTTTTTTTTGCCCTAAAATCTGCTCAAAAAATGACCTGCCAGCCATCGGCGCGCGCCGTCGTCCCCCCGCCGCGCCTGCCCGCTTTATGTGTCGATATTGCTGCTATGGGAAGCAAGCCGCACCACCAAGCCACACATGGCGTAGCTGGTAGAAATGGCTACGCTAAAAATTCCGCAAAACCATGCAGCCTAAAGGGTTAAAACGGTATAAATGTACAAATACATGGGTTGTCTGCAAAAAACTCAATATATGGGGGGCTGTCGGAAACGCCTCACAATCTAACAATTCATGCAACTCTTTGATTTTATAAGTAGTTTTCTGTCAGGTGAGCAACCTAACAGAACCTAACAGCTTCCTTACATCATTGATTTTAAAGGAGTTTTTTTTTCGACTTTGTTAGGTGCGAGTGTGAGTTTTGTTAGGAACTTGTCAGGTGTTTGTCAGGTATTTGTTAGGTTGATGATTTTTGTATTTCTTTTTATTTATCAATAAGTTAAGTGCTATTTGTTAGGTCTGTTAGGTTTGTGAGGCGTTTCCGACAACCCCCAGACTTTTGTTTTTTTTGGCAAAAACTGGCGTAAAAGTGTGATGCAATCAACAAAAACCAAGAAAGTCATGGAATGTATGCTGGAATGGCAAGCAGCCCCCATTGCCGACACACACAAAAAAGCCCGCTACTTGGCGGGCTGTTGAATCATGCTCTCTCGACTGCTTGTGACTGCTTGTGACTGCTTGTGGCTGCTTGGAAGCTAGGTGCTGTATGTTTTTGTCAGCTGCCTGTTCACAGCCTTGCCGTGGGTGAAGACGGCATGGGTTAAGTTCGCCCTGTCCATGTGGCTGTGTGTTGCCATACGAAATAGCCCGTAATAGCTGTTGGCGGTTTTCTGCACTTGGCTTTTGTTGCTGGCGATTACGCGGGCAATAGCGTGTCTTACGGTGCGGCGGCGCGTGGTTCTGCTCCATGGTTTGATAACTTGGCCGACAAAATCCACGCCGCGCTCTATGGGCTGCAGGATCGTTTTTGATGGGTTGAGCTGTATATCCAGTTGTTCAGGCAGAAATGCCGTAATGCGCGCCAACCATTCGTTTAGCTGCTGCGGCGACTCATGCAGCAATACAAAATCATCGACGTACCGGATGTAGTGCTTGCAGTGCAGTTCGCGTTTGATGAATTGATCCAGCACGTCCATATAGATGTTGGCGAAAAACTGACTGCTAAGGTTGCCAATCGGCAAACCGTAATCGGCCGTCTGGTTGGTGAGGCGCTTGTGTAGAGGAACACGCTCTAGCAGTTTTTGGTGGCAGCGCATGTTCACATCCTTGCGTGGATCGTGATACAGAATTTGTTCTGCCAGTGCCAACCAATGCGGTTCCTGTATGCGTTTTACAAGCAAATTCCCAAGAATTTTTTTATTGATGCTAACGAAAAAGTTAGCAATATCACATTTCAAGTAATAGGATTTTTTCGACCAATTCTGCGTGATGCTGCGCACTTTTGATTCGAGGCGTTCAGCTGCATACATCGTACCGCGCCCTGGTATACAGGCGCAGGAATCTGCAATAAACGTGGCGTGGGTGCGCTCTGCCATGTAGTTGTATAGCAGATGGTGAACAATGCGATCTCTAAAGGCAGCCGCCCATACTTCACGCGGTTTTGGGTGGGTAATAACAAAGCAAATAGATGGAAGCGGCTTGTAGGTGCCTTCTACCAACTCCCTGTAAAGCTGGGTGAGGTGGTGCTCTTGGTTGATCTCGAAAGTCAACGCGGCAGTGGTATTGCGTTTTCTTTTGCGGCAATCAATATACGCTTGTACCAAATCAGAAAATAAAAAATCAGCATGGGGCTTGGTGAATAAATCTGCGGACTGCTCGGACACGATAGTCATTATCCTTGTGGTTGTTGTTCTGTTTGCCTTCGCCAAAGTTCTGCACATAGGCGTAGTTGGCTGAGTACTGTGTCCTGTTGTGCTATCTACATCGGCCAGCCGAATCAATTCAGCGGGCAAACTGCGTAAGACCTGTGCAGACTAGCTGCTGGTTTCTTTTGTACGCATGGCGGTAGCCGGTTAATGGCTAGCGGCACAACCAGATTTATAAACGCACAGATATAATCACCGTAGTGGTTATATAACGGGCGCTGCTGCACTTTGCTTCTTCCAACCACTGGACTGCCGACCGATGCTATCGGTGAATGCAATTGCTTCGGCATACTGTTTTGTGGTGATAAAGCGCTCGTCTCTCGATGCGCGCAGTAATAGCACCAGCACCTGTATGCTTTCTTGCATTGCTTCAATGTGATGTACTTTGTTGCGCGCTACATTGGCTCTGAAAATCAGCGTCATTGCATTTACGCACTCATCCAGTACTCTCTTACCGAGTTGCTGTTTAACATCGCGTGGAAAATTCCGCGTGATCTTTAATGCCAGACTGAACAAGCCATAGGCATCTTTATATATCGGCAGTTCGTGGTGTAAGGCCATGCTGAAAAAAACTCGCGCAGGCCGCTATGCGGCCTGCGATTAAAGGGTTAAATTACAAAATAATTAACTTTCTGCGGACTGCTCGGACACGATAGCCAGTAACCTTGTGGTTGAAGTTCTGTCTGCCTTCGCCAAAGTTCTGCACATAGGCGAAGTTGGCTGAGTACTGTGTGCTACTCCAATGCCAGCGCGTTTCAAACAACTCCGGCACGTTGGCATAGCACAGCGATAATTCACGCCGCGCAGGCAGGTAAAAATCATTGTGTTCACCGATCACCAACTCTTTTGTAAATTGGGCAGCATAAAAATCTTGGCCTGAATTGCACAGTGCAAGGGTATTGGCCAGCCCGTCAAAGTCACTGGATGCACCTGTGAGTTCTGCGCCAGCGCCACCGTATTGCAGTATGGCGCTGGCTGTTTCATCGGTTGGCACAAACAAGCAATAGTCAGGCTGTCCGCGTTCGCCACGCATGATGCCAGCAAATACGCCACCATCTTCTAGTGAAAACTCACCAATTCGCAACTGTGTTTTTGGCAACTTTTGTGCTGTTTCTTCGGATACTTGAGAAAATCCGGCTTGCAAAACTACTCTTGGTAAAACCTCGATGGAAATTTCATTGGTGCCTACTGTGATTTTTACACTTTCTGCTTGCATGATCCGCTCCAAAAAATCGAACAAATGGCGCGCACGCCATTTGTTAAATGGTTAAATTACTCAATAACTAATTCTCTGCGGACTGCTCGGACACGAGAGGCATTAGCCTTGCGGTCGTAGTCCTGCTTGCCTCCGCCAAAGTACTGCACATAGGCGTAGTTGGCTGAGGACTGGGTGCTGCTCCAATACCACGCAGCATCAAAGGCTTCTGTGCCACCTTCTTGAAACAGCGGTGCAAGTGTTTGTGCTGGATATTCAGAAGCGTATGGATAACCAACAGGCACGCTACTGGAATTATCGCCATCGCGAAAACTGCAATAATTTTTCTGTGTTGTCGGTTTTAGTTCGCGGTACTGAATTTCTACTTCATCACGCGCTGGTATATACCAATCTTTGCGCCCGCCAATATCCAGCTCTAATGCCCATTGTGCTGCTGCGCTGCCTTCTGTGGCCATTGCCTGCGTGTTGGCTGCACCGTCATAACAACTGATGGCCGCACTGTTTTCGCCGTATTTGCCCCATGCAATATGAGATGGATATTGACCGAGCGCTTTTGGAGCAACAATCAACGCGTACAGATTGCCATCTGCTTGCATAAGCCCGTAAAAATAACCGCCGTTAAGCGGTTCGCCAGTTTGTGGTAATTCTGATTTTTTGATAGTCATAGTGCCTCTCCCGTTGTTGTGTAAATCAACTTGCAAAAAAAACGCCCAGTGTGCGCACAACCGAATACCACGCATCCGCACGCTCAGTGGACATACCGCACTCGATGCACCAGCCGCGTAAATCCATATCTGCCAGCCATCGTTTGTCTTGTGGAATGACATGCAGCCCAATCAACTGGTAGAGCGCGTCATGCCCCGCGCTCGCTGCCATACTGTTTTCCGTGTCGATAGCGCCTGTTGCGCCGTTCCAGGCATAGCCCTTGCGCAGAATCAATCTGCCGTCATCCCATATCTGTATGTATTCCGTGCGCGCTGCAATGCCGCGAATACGGCTCTGCAACACCAGCTCAGCAGTCAGGCGGTATTTCCATTTCGCCAAACTTTCATAGCGAATGGCATTCATCGCAGCACATCTCGCGGCGTGTATCGCGGCCAATCAATCCAGTGCCGCTCTATACCCTTCCACCAGCCGTACACATAGAAAATAGAGAGCAACAAAATGCCCCACTGTTCTGCCATGGCTGCACTCGCCACCCAAAACGGCTGCGCGCACAAACCAAATACCGGTGCCCAACGCGCCACGCGGTTATCGTTGGCGTACACCAGCACAATGGCTAACAAGCCAAAGCCAGCGATGCCGCACTGCAAAATAATATTGAGCATGTTTGTTTCCTCCCCAAAAAAATGCCCGTTGTGAGGGACAACGGGCAGTGCGTTTACGCCGGTTGCGACTCGGCCTGTTCTTCGTTGTTGACGGGTTCTACAAAATTGATAACCAGCACGCCTTCTGGCATGGAATCCGTAAACTCCACCGCTGCTACGCGGTTGCCAGAGCCGATATTTACCAGCACACCGGGTTTGTCGCTGTCTGCAAAAGAAATCAAATTGGCGAGCAGCATAGGGTCGTTGGTTAGCGTCATCGCGCAGCGTGTATCCACAGAAACAACGCTAGCAGGCACGCCATTGAACGTAGCCAGTGCCGCACCATCTTTTGCAGTAATCAGTAAACGGTTACACATAAAAAATTCCTCAAAAGTTTTTAATGCAAACGCGCCGCTTGTTGCGTGTGCGCTTGTTCCAGTGTTTGCAGCGTGGCTTTGGCATCATGGCAACCTGCAATAAACGCATCTGCCTGCGCGGTGCCTAGCGTGTACGGCGTAATGGTTTTTACACCGTGCGCATGCCAGAGCAACATGCAGCGAAAGCCTTGCTGAAACTCAGCGCTATACTGCCTTGCGCGCGCGTGAAAACGATCATTGGTTATTTGTTCAACATTGATATACATAACGCCCCCTTAAAAAGATGAAAAAGTAGCCAGCAAATTGAAGATAAGCCTGCGCGTTTCTGCGTGTAGAAAACGCGTTTCTTCCATGTCTAGGTCTAAGTGTTTTGCCAGCGCAATACCGCGCGGCGGCTGATACAACGCCAACATGAAGCACAACAACATTTTTTGCTCTGGCGTATCAAGCAATGCCGCGTAAGCGTGTAAAACATGCTGCTCTTTTGGCACCAACTGCCACTGATTCGTAGCATTCCAGTAATTGCCGTCACTCACGCTTTTATCTATCAAAAAACACATCTCCCCCACTTGCTCCACACCGCATTGCCACCAATGCAAAAACGGCTCTAGCGGTTTTTGTGCAGGGTTTTGCTCGGCAAACTTTTGCGCGCGCAAAATCAGTTTGTTGATGAACAAATACTGCTCAAAATTCTGCGTGAAGGCGTATTTGGGTATTTTGTGTTGGCGAAAATCGCGCTCATCCCCAGGCAAACGCCCACGCATCACAAACAGGTGATGGTTTTCTGGCGGCATGGCAAGCAGCATCCAGCGTGCCAGCGAATGCCACCGGTGCCTGCCATACAAAATGCCTGGTGGTGGTGGCGCGTTATGCCCTAATAAATCCAGTTGTGCTGTCATGCTGCACCTCCTTGTGCAGCGCACGGTGTGAAAACCATTACGCGTCTTCCAGCATTTCTGCCGTTTCGCGCAGCTCCTCGCTGAGCTTTCCCATCGTGATGGTTAAAGCGATGGCTGCATTGAAGCTCAACTGCAACGCATCGCCAGACAAGCCGCGATCCATCAATTCTTTGAGCAGTTGCAACTGGTCGGCAATGTTGTATAGCCGCATGGTTTTGTCGAATACCGCAATGCGGCGTTCTGTGGCTGCGCTGGTGCTGGATGATTTTCGCATGGTGGTGTACCTCGGGTAAGTTGAAAAACCCGCCACCACTGCTGCTAAACAAAGGGGGCGGACTGAACAGGGTTAGCAGACCGGTACCCAAGAGACCGGCAGGGCTTGCGCCCTCCCTGCCCAGCCCGCCATAAACTGCGCGTGCCGTGCGTGCACAAAAAAACCGCTGAGCGCGGTTTGTGCGCTTGAGTGATTCCGGGCTGCTAAACCCGGCACCTGATTTTGCAGGTGCGGGCAGAGTGTAAGCCGGAAACACAGCGCGGTGCAAGTTCATGCGTGGGCACCGTCCAGCATATCTGGCTGGTAGCTGAGACCAAGGCCGGTGGCGGTTTCGGTAATCATGGATTGCAGTAGTTGCCTGTTTGCCCGCACCGCCGTGCGGTTTTGCGCCTCGATCATTTTCACCACGGCCAGCATTTTCTTGAGGCGAATATCGATTTTTGGCATGGCCTGTGGCCGTGTTTCTACACTGCTTTGTGTCCAATAACGCCACAGCGCATCGTCACATTCTTCTTGGTATTGAATAATTTTGTCGCGCAGCTCAGGGGCTACCTTGTTGGGACTGATGGAGTAGAGCCAGCCCGGCAGCTTGCGCAATGGCAGGCAGACCATTTCATACTGTTTTCCATCGCCTCCAGTTGTCCCGATTATCGCGATACCTGAAGCAAATTTCTCTGTCAATTTTGTGTGCTGTGAATTCCATGAAAGCCCCATGTTCTCAACAATTGGCTTCATGGCGACAAACGGTTCATCGTTCTGGCCAACCAGTACGATGGTGTCTTGGTGAAATGGAACTGGAAATAATTGTGTGTTCATGTGCTATCCCCTTGGTTTCGTGGCATTAAAAATCCTGCGCTGCTGCCACATCACTGCGCAGGAGAGTTGTGTTCAAACACCCAGCAATGCAGTGTTTTGTTGATGATTTTGCTGCGTACCGTTTTCTGGCCTTTGAACTTGTGCAAGCGGCTGCTAACCAGCAACTTCTTCAGTTCGGTTTCATCGGGGAAGCGCGCCTGTTGTTTGGCGCACATCTGTTGCATGTGCGGTATGGAAATGGCTATTTCGTTCGGGCTGTCGCTGTGGTTCAGCACTTCTTTTTTGTAGGGGTCTAAATCGTCTTGCTCGGAATTGAGCAGGTTGTACAGCTCCCAGAATTTCTGCACCGTGGGGTGATCGGATGCCATGCGCATTTGCCTGCTTTTGGCGCGCACCATTAAAAACCGCGTCATGCTGTCGCACAGGTCTTTCGGCATATCTGGGCACACCAACGGCAAGCAGCAACACAGCGCCGCTAACTGCGCATGGCATTTAATAACGCGCGGGTCTTTCAGTTGTTGCTCTGCGTGGAATAGCGCCTCTAAGCGTTCTACATGCTGTTGATACGCCGCCAAAATGGTTTTTTCTTGCTTCAATACCTCGTGCAGCCATCCTGCAAACTCACTGGCTTTGGGTTTTTCAAACCGCTTGGCGAGCGTGCGGCTTTCCGGCGTGAAGTGCCCGCTGGTAAAAGCCAAATGCACAATGCGCGAAAGCAATGCGGGGCTGCCGTCTATTTCGGCGTTTTGCGCCATGCAAATAGCGGCGCGGAATGGCGGCTCTTCTGTTTCATTGCCGCGTGTAAATGAACCAGTGGAACGAATGGCGCGCCCGTTATATGCCGTTTTTAATTCTTCAAAATCGTATTGCCCTTTTTTGGCGGTATCTGCCTGTGCATGATCGGATTCGATCAACACCACCGGCATATTCGCCACTTGTGAAAACGTGCGCGCCCGTGCTGCAAAGGTAGATTTGGATGGATCAAACCCCTCGTAATCTTCACGGCCTACCAATGCCCATAAAAACTCTATCAAGGTAGATTTTCCCGTGCCGTGTTTGCCCGTCATTTCTAAAAATAAAAACGATTGGTGTGCTTCGCGTATTTGTTCGGCAAACAAAGCGCCCAGCCAGAACGCCAGCGCTGCTACGCCGTTGTGCCGAAATACCGCAAAAAAATCATTAAACCACGGTGCAATTTCACGCCGTGTATTCACTACCTTAAAGCCGCGAAAGGTGGTTTTTATTTTTTTATCACCGGCATTGAAGTAGGCGTGCTCGGTGGGTTTGAGCAGCTTGCCATCGTGGTAGGCAAAATCTTGAAACAAATACGCGCGGCTGTTTTTGTCATAACCCACAAAAGGCAGCGTTTGCACCATGATCGGGCGATGGTTAAACCAACGCTCACGCAAGCGCTTCATGTGCCAGCCGTCACCGTCAAATGTGGCACCGGCGGCGGTGTTCAGCAGCGCCTTGTTGAAGCTGGCTGCACTTTCCACAGCACTGCCCGGCAATGCCACCTGCGTTTTGGGTGCGCTGTGCGGAAATTCAATTTGAAAAAAGTAGGCAATGTCTTTGGTTATGGCATCCTGCTCGCAATAAACAAAATCTGGCAGGCAGTTGGTGATTTGTTCTATCTGCGTGAACTGCTTGAATTTATCAAAGCCATCCGGCGTGGTAATCAACACGCCTGCATCACTCAGCGTGGTTTGCAGCTCACTGCCGCGCGTTTTTATGCCCCACCATTTGTTTTTGAATGGCACCACGTTGGTGTACAGGCTTTTGTGGCAGTAATGCAGCCAAGCCACCTCGAGCACGCTGCTGGCTGTAAACAGTTTACCGCGCCACAAACAGGCAGAAAAAAAATCATCATCTAACTGGCTTTGTTTGTGTAAATCGTCCCAATCGGCTTTGCCGGTGCCCGTGAGCGCCACTTGCACCGCTTGCTCGTTTTCTAGCAGCTTTTTTCGGTGATTGGTGATGTAGTGATGCCCTGCCTTGTCATCATCCAGCGCCAGCACCCATGTAATTTTTTTGCTGTAGTAATCACGCAAAAACAATGCAGGGTAGTTGTTGGCAGAAATAGCCGCTATTACCTTCTTGCCGCTCAAGTGCAGCGCAATGGCATGAAAAATACCTTCCACCCACCACACTTCATCGCCTTCATGGATTTGCTGCGTGGGCGGTACCCAGCACTCGCCTTTGTAGAGCGTGCCGTCGAATGCTTCATAGTCTGGATCATTCACTGCAAACTTTTTGCGCGCACCGCTAATGTTGTGTCGCTGCTTGGCATCTTCTTTATTGCAATCAATGAGCCGTTCCCAATAGCGATTTTTTCCGGCATCAAAATAAAAGCGCACCGTGTCATAGGTGCGGTTGCTCTCTTTGTGAAAGTGTTTCTCTTGTGTATACCAGCCGCCCACTACCGAAAGCGGAAAGCCGCGCCCATCGCGCAGGTAAGCATCTGCCGTGGCTGTGGGGTTTTCTGGTGTGGAGGGAAAGCGTTTACTGAACTGGCTGAACAATTCAGGGTAGCGCTCGCGGGTGGTTTCGCTGTATCCGCATTCATTCAAGCGGTTGCACTTGAGCACATACGGTTTATCCACCGCAATAAAAATTTCTTTCTGCCCGCAATTGGGGCAAGTGCCGCCTTGCAGGTATTTTCCTTTCGCATTTTTGAAAGCCAGTTGTGCATCATTTTGTAATGAGCGCAACAACTCGGCATCTACATCAAAATGCGCTGCGTGTTTCATCGTCATGCCTGCCCCAATGCTCACTCGTGAGCGAATAAATCCAATGTTTCCTCGGTGTTTTGTTCATGCACTTTCGCTGAGCGGCGCATCGCGCTGGGCGCTTCTGGCAAACGCATTTGCGGGTTGGGCTGCCCTGGTGGGGAAAGCTCGTGCGTAAACTCAAAACGCCCTACCCACGAGGCACTGCACGCAATGTTGATGCACTGCATGTAAGTGGCGCGCAGATAAGCGTGTTGGCCAACGGATGTACGGATGCGCACCGCCGAATGGCAGTGCGGGCATTGCAGCTTGTAGGTACTCATGCGGCACCTCCTTGTGCCACGCTACGGGTGTAGCGCTCGTGCTCTTCTGCGCACCGGCGGTTGAGTGCCACCATGTTGATGTATAGATACTTACCCTGCTTGATAGCGGGCAAGTTGCCCAGCCGTATTTGTGTGCGCACAGATTCCTCCGACATTGACTGAGCTTTTGCAAATGCCTTCACGCTCATCTGTGGCAAAAAAATGCCATTGGCAAAAGCGGGTTGGTTAGCAGGGTTGAGGCTATTCATCGTTTGTCGCCACTTGCACGGCCTGCTGATCTGGCGAAAACAGATGGGGGAACATTTCGCTCAATTGGTAGGCACGCAACTCTGGGATGTCTTCAGCCCAGCCGCTGACAGAGGGTTGGGATATACCCAAGGCGCGGGCGGTAGCGGTAACGCCGCCCAACTTGTTAATAACATCGGCTTTTTTCACTGGCTCGAATCCTATAGGTGCGCTTATACAGGTACAGACTATAGCCATGCCTATATATCGCGTCAACAGGTTATCCTATATTTTTAGCAATAGGATTGCCTATATGGAAACGCTACAAGAAAGACTCAACAAAGCAGTGGCTGCACAGCCGACAGAAATCACTCAAACCGTCTTGGCGGAACGCTGTGGCATCCGTCAAGCGTCCGTTAGTGATTGGTTTACCGGGAAGACAAAAAGCCTGCGTGGCGACAACTTGATGAAGGTAGCTGCTTTTTTGAAAGTATCCCCTCGATGGCTAGGCCAAGGGGCTGGGTCTATGTGGCCTAGCAGTGCCGAGTCGGTCGAACTGATCAACAGCCCTCTTTACGAAGAAAAATTAACTCATCGAGGCTTGCGCATTGTTTCCCGTCTAGCTGAGGCGGAATCTGGTAATGCAGCAAATGAAAACGTGTACCGAATTATTGAGCACGCACTTGCCTTGGGTTTAAGCCAACCCGCATCTGAACAGCAAGAAATTACACAAGAAGAAAAACAAGGCATTTTGGCGCTGTACGAGGCGCTTCCACCGCACCGACGAGCAGCACTAATTGGCTTTCTGAAAAGTTGGGGAGAGTGAGCGTTCCAACAGTTAAAATGTAGCCGAAATGGCGCATTAAAAAGCTGCTGCTTATGGCGTTTTTATGGGGATGGGGGTGCACAATGAAAATCAGCAAGCTGCCTAACGGTAAGTGGAAGTTGCACTTTCGCCCAAACGGCACCACAGGAAAAGAAGTGAGCCGCCGATTTGATACCCGTGGCGAAGCCGAGCGTTTTTACAAGCATGTAATGGCAGAGGTAGCCAGCGGCAAACCATGGAACCCAAAGCCTGAAAAGTTGGATGGCCGCACGCTCAGTGAGGTAGTGACTGAGTGGTACCACGTTCGCGGATTTAGTTTGAAGTCTGGTTCTGCCCGCAAGGATCATATGCTGTATGTGTGCCGTGTGGCGGGCAATCCGTTAGCACGACATATTTCGCCAGCCACTTGGGCTGATATTCGCAGCACTCGCGCCGATGGTGGCGTTTCTGTGAACACATTGAATCACGACTTGGCGCACTTCAAAGGTGTGTTTACCGATTTGATAGCAGCAGGAAAATGGCCGTCACCCAATCCACTAGCCAGTGTAAAAAAAGAAAAAATTTCACAAAAAGAAATGTGGTATCTCTCGCATGAACAAATTGCAGAACTATTGGAAAAGCTGCAACTCTGTAAGAGCCGCGACCCATATCTCATTGCAAAGCTGTGTTTATCGACTGGTGCGCGATGGGGCGAGGCGGAATCCGTTACTGCCAATCGACTGAAAAATGGCTGTGTGTATTACCCGGACACAAAAAACGGGAAAGGCCGCACTATTCCTATAGCGCCAGAACTCACAAAAGAGCTGCTAGAAAATCGCATGAGTGGCTTTGATCCATTGTTTGCACGGTGTTACACCGCGTTCAGAAAACGATTGCAGCAATGCAGTTTCACGCTTCCGCCACAGCAATCTGCGCATGTGCTGCGCCACACCTTTGCAAGCCATTTCTTACAAAATGGTGGAAATATTCGAACGTTGCAACATATCCTTGGACACAGCAGCTTAGAAACCACCATGGTTTACGCGCATTTTTTACCAGACCACTTGCAAGCCACACTAAAAATGAACCCGCTGGCAATGATGTTGGATGTGTGATCGTCCATCTTTCTCAAGAAAAATAATCGGCATCCTCCCCAATCATTATAAGAAAATCATCTTTGTCTATTACCTCAGCATCGATAGCCTTTGCGGCAGATATTTTCTTTGCTGATGCTCTTCCACCTATTACCAAATAACACAAGTCTTTGACAACGCTTTGCGCCACATAAAAATTATTTTCTTCGGCAAGCTCCTCAAGCGCATCGCGTATAGATGATGAGAACCCAGTAAAATGAACAGCTTCTTTGCGTTCATAATGAGCCGCTGTTTTTTTGAATAAGGGTGAAGCGGTTTTGAATTCCCCTCCCCCTGTTTCTACAAGCAGAGTAGCCGCCCATTTTGCGGCTGGTAGCAGCTCACCCGTGCTCACATCCATAACCTCTCCCTGCACACGCTCTATAAGAAAGGTGCGCAGGTTACGAGCCGTGTGGCAGTACCCCTCAAAGCGGTATTTGTCTACCCCGAATACATTTACTCGCCTGCTACTAAAATTGCCATCAGCGTCAACATAATCAAATTCAACCCTCGCCAACCGTTGCGCAGCGCTATTCTTTTTTTTACTCTCAACTGGCGCAGCAAAACTATCATTATCAGCGCTGGTTTTTTTCATCACCGTCCCGACAATAGTTACAGCTCTACCGTAAGCATCTACAGTGTTTTTTGCATGCTGCTTTTCTTCTGACTGAGGAACATTACCCCCCCCCTGCATCTTGCTTAATTTTTTTGAGTATTCTTGCGCTGCCGATGTTTGTGTTTTCAATACAACGCACCGTAAATTCCACAGTGCTATGAACAACAACCCTGTAGCAAAAAATCCACCTTCAAGCGTTTGCTTTGGAGGGAAAAATAATACTGCGCAGATAAGTGAAAAAAATCCAAAAAATACGCCCACATGAATTCCAGCTACCCATCCAAGCCATAACCTCCATGCTCTTATTTGGAAGTAGCGGACAGTCAACCGACAGCTATAAATTCCTACTGCAAAAATCGCAGCCAAAATTACAAGAAAAGCTATTGCATATAGCGCTTCTGAGGTTGTCATCACTGAGTTTCTTTATATTTGTGTGCGTAAAAAGTGCGAAACTTCGATTTTCAGTGAGTGACGATCCATGTCTACCTCATTGATTTTATTGGTCGGGACGAGAGGATTTGAACCTCCGACCACTTGACCCCCAGTCTCAAACAGTGCGCTTGGTTGCGTGTCGTTATATTAAAAAACAACAAGTTATAAAGCCGTGTGCTTTGTTATGTGTGGTTATTTTAACTCTGGATGCGTAAAAAGTGCGAAACATTTTGAGGGTGCGCCAAAACTGCCCGCTACTGCCCATTCTGTAGTTTTTTCCATTCCCTATCCGCTGCCTTCTTGGCATTTTTTTCATTGGCGTAGGTGTGTGGCAGTGTTTTCACATTGCCTTCTTTGCCCGCCAGTACGCTGCTGCTCTTCCCTGTTTTCTTGTTGAACCATTTTGCGCGCACGCCGGTGTATTTTGGCTCTTTCTCTTCTGGACCATCTTTGCGAAGCTCTTCGCATTCCATGCTGCATGTGTAACCGCTGTCACTGATGTTGTGGGTGACTTTGGTGATGAGCCACGGGGTTTCGTCAATTTGTTTCTTCCAGCCTATGCAGCGCAATGGGGTTTCTGGGTACAGCACGGGATTGCCCATCGCCAGTGTGATGCTGAACGCACTTTTGCCGCGTTTTATTTTTCTGAATTCCGCTTTGGCTGCGCGCACTGCCGATGTTTCTGATGCGTATGTGTGGCGCAGGGTTTTGATGTTGTCGCCGCCGCCCTCGATGGCTGCGCCTTTCTTGGCGTTATTTGTGTCTTGCCAGTAGGCTTTAATGCCGCTGTAGGCATCGCGGTCTGCCACGCTGTAGCTGTGGCTGTCGCCTTCGCTTCGCTGCAAGGTATACGGCGGCACGGGCTTGCCGCTGGCCGTTACGCCCTGCCCCGCTACGATGAACAGCAAGCTGCCGTTTTTTACGGTGGCGATGGCATCGTGTTCTTTGGCCAAACGCGTGAGCAAGTTCAAATCCGATTCGTTGGTTTGATCCTGATGTTTTATTTCAATGCTGCTCAGGCTTGCGCTAATGACGGGTTTGAGATTGTTGGCTTTCGCAATGCTGGTAACGATGCTGCCCAGCGTTGTGCGGTGCCAGCTGCGTTCCTGCTTGATGTGCATGCCTTCGCGCAGGTTCACGCTGCGTGCGCGAATGGTGAGCTGGTCTGGTGCGCCGCTGTGCGCGCTTTCATCGACGATGAAGGTACCTTTGTCTACCAATGGCGCGTTTGTCCAGCCAATGGCCAGTTGCAGTTTTACGCCGCTGCGCGGGATGGTGAGCAGGCCATCATGGTCTTCTAGTGTTAGGTCGAGTTGGTCGGCTTCCATGCCTCGGTTGTCCGTTAGGGTGAGGCTGGATAACCGGCTCTGCACGCGCGCGGTGATGTCTTCCCCTGCCAGCGTGAGTTTATAGGCGGGTTGGTTATGGCCGGCCAGTTGTTCTAGCTGCGTCATTGCAGTAAATCCATTCCTGTGCTGAGCAAGTTGCCTAGCATTTCTATGGCGCTGTCATCCACTCGGCGCAAGTTGAGTGTGAAATCTATGTGCCGCGCTGCACCATCCTTAAAAAAAACGGTGCGGGTTTCGCTCAGGCTTTCGATCACAAACAAGCCGTAAATCATGCCTGTGCCTTCAATGAGTGGCCACGCCATGCCTTGGTCTGCCATCAGCCGCAATGCGCTGAGTGACAAGGTGCTGCCTGCTAATTCAGGCATCAGTGTGCCGCTGAGTGTGATGGTGTCATCGCCTTTGCCTAAAAACTGCGTTGTCGGCGCAACACCAATGCGGCTTTGGGTTGGGTGCCGCCACGCGGTTTGTCTTTGAAAATCTTGGTAGGCCAATGTGCGCAGATGAAACACAAACAGGCCGAGTGTCATCATCATTGAAACATTCATGTTTATTCTCTGTCGCTCAATTTTGATCGCTTGGCGGCTGCATCGCGTTGTTGCGCGGCAGCCATTTGTTTTTGTACTTCCTTCGCCAAAAGTTTTTCATCCATGCCTGCTGATGGATTTACTGTGATGGCAATGGGTGCGGCAGCGGGTTGCGCAGCTACGGCGGCTGGTGATTTGAGCATGCCCTGCCCGCCTAACGGCACGCCCGCTGTGAGTGGCATGGCTGCCATTGTGCCCATGGCTACGCCAGCGGTGATTTGTTTGCCTGCGTTCACCACACCACCAAAACCTGTTTTTTCTTTTACCCAATCCATCACGCCGCCCAATGACGGCAGGTTGCTCTTGATGCCATTTATCAAGCTGCTAATCAGTTTTGCGCCCGCTTCATACAGTGTGGCTGGCATTTCTATGCCGAGGTAGCTCATGAGCAACTGGAAGCCTTGGTATACCAGTCCGAGTGGTGAAAAGTTTACAAGCGCTGTTGTGATAGTGGTTATCACAGCTCCAACACTGCCGCCTAAATTCTCCCAGATGGCTTTTAATCCGCCGATAACACCGTCCCAGTTTTTCCATAACAAGTAGCCAGCGGCGATTAACAGGCCAATAGCTATACCAATGGGGCTCATCAAAATAATTTTCCCTGCCGCCATGAAGAAATGCCCAAAATTTAAGATGCCACCGCCGAGTGTTTTTAATGCTGTAAGCGCAGCTGGTGCATGTAACCCAATTTTCGCAATGCCGAAAGTGAGCATGGAAAATGGGCCAATTATTGAACCCACTGCGATGAGCACGCCCGATAGCGCACCTACAATCAGCGTGAAACCCATGGCAGCTTTCATGATGCCAGCTGTCAGTGCTGGGTGTTTTTGTATAAAACCAGAAATCGCTTGTAGCCAACCATTTGCCGTATTCATCAAATCAATCAGCGTTGGCCTGAGTGCATCGCCAGCGCGTTTCATCGAATCAAATAATCTGTTTTGCGTCATGATGTATTGCTGGCTCATGGCTTCATTTTTTGCATCTGCCTCACGCTGCATAGAGCCTTTGGCTTTTTCATCATTTACCAAGGCGAGTTGACGGCGATACTCTTCTAAATTGTTTGCGAGTTTTACTGCGTCATCGCCGTATTCTTTGCCGAACAACTGCGTAGCTGCTGTGAGTTGTTTTTCTTTGTCCAGTTTTTTGATGGCTTCCAGCACTTTTAATATAGTGCCAGTTGCATCTTTGCTCATGTCTTTTTGCACCTGAGCGGAACTCATGCCAATCATTTCCATGCCAGCCTGAAATTTCTTTGGCTGCATGTTGGCAATGGATAATTCACGGATCATCGCATTACCTGCTGTCCCTGCCACCTCTGCGCGCGCACCTAAGCTGAGGAATGTACTACCCAGCGCGGCAGCATCCTTAAAACTCATGCCAGCGCTGGTAGCAACACCTCCTAGGCGTTGCATGACTTCAATGATGTCGCCACCTTTTGATAGTGAGTTGTCATCCAAGAAGTTGATGGTGTCGCCTAGCGTGCGAATATCTTTGATCGGGATTTTATACAGGCCTGCAATTTTTCCCATGTTGTCGCCCACTTCTTCCACGGGCAAATCAAAAGCAGTGGCCGTTACCGCTGTGGTTTCTGCAAACGTGAGCAAGTTTTCTTTGCCTTGTATGCCCATGCGCGCGCCAGCTTCTACCAGTGCGGCAATTTCTGTGGCGGCCATGGGGATGCGTTTCGACATAGACAATATGCTTTCGCCCATGTCGTAATACGTTTGCGTGAGTTTGCCACTGGCATCACGAGAACCCTCCACCTGCCGCGCAACGCCGAGCATGGCATCTTCAAAGTCTGCCGCTGCTTTTACTGGAGTAGTTAATGCGTTTGCTGTTGCTCTAGCAGCCGTTAGCCCCGCGTATCCAGCACCACTTATCATTGCGCCGCGCTGAATGTTTTTATCGTGCCTTGCCGAAATCGCAGCAGATTTTGCTTGTAATTCATTTATTTTTTGTAGCTTTGCTTTTTGTTGCGCCATCTGTTCATTGGCTTTGTACAAACTTGCGGCCAGCTCACGCTCTGCTGAGGCCATATTCTTTGATGTGATGCCTGCACTGTGCAGTTTTTGTTTTAGCTCTTCCAGTTTTTTGGAATGATTGCCTTGCGCAGCGGATAGTTTTTGAAAGCTAGAAATGTCTGCCTGTGTTGCTTGAAGTGCTTTTATTTCCTGCTTGGCAGACTTCATAACGGCAGCCAATTCCTTGGCCGCGTTGCTGGTGTTTTTGAGCGGGCTTGTGATCTTGTCTTTAGCGTCAAGAATAACGCGCAACTGCATATCAGAGGACATTGTGCCCTCCGAAAATTAAATCTAGTTGTTTTGCGTTTGCTTTTGAGTAGCTAAGTAGGCTTCGGCTTCTTTCACGAGCTTTTGATGCTCTGCCAGTTGCGCGCGTGCCTCTCTGCTGTTTGGATCGTAAAACATCAGCATGATGGTAGACCACGCGCCATACAATACGACAAAAACAAAAAGGCCAGCCAGTGACCACCAGAACCAGTGCATGATTGTTGCCAGCATTTTGCTCCCCTGTTTTTTGTGCTGCTGTCACGATCATACCTCTCAATGCTGTTTTTCGCTACGCTCCCTCGCCAGCTCGCGCCACTGCATCAGTTCTGCCAGCCCTAGCTCGTGCATGTCGCTCAGGCTCCAGTGAAACACCACGGCCAAATCGGCCATGGCATCCTCTACGCGGCGGGGGAGGCTTCCGGCTTCGCCGCCTTCGGTAACAAAAAAACAACCACCTCGCTGGCCAACTGCACCAAATCGGCAGGATCCATTTGGCGAATGTCATCTTCTGTGAGCGTTGGGCGCGCAATGCGCGGCAGCACTTTTTGTAGGGCGCTCACATCCATGTTGAGCAAATCACTCAAATTTGCGCCACGCAATTCACCGGCACTGGGTTTGCGCAGTTCTACTACATCTATCACTTGCTCGCCGCGCACAATCGGGCTATCCAAAGTAACGGGCTTGCTATAGGTGCTGCTGTTGGTGCTTTTCATACGGTGCTCCCCGAGTTAAAAAAATTACAGGCCAATGGCTTTGCGTTGGTCTGCCAAGCGGTCTTCACCGTTGACGTTTTCGACCATGCCTACCAAATCAATTTCCACCACCGTGTTGCCATTGATGGTGAGTTTGTAATAGCTCAATACTGAGCTGACTTTGAATTCGCTTTCTTCGCCGGGCTTGGCATCGCCCATTTCCATTTCTTTGTGACGGCCGCGCACCACCACTTCCACGGCATCCACCGCTGCGCTGTCTTCACGCTGATACGCGCCTGCAAAGCGCAAGCCCACTGCATCATGCGTTGGCAGTGCAAATTGTTTGAGCACGGGTTCCATCAAGCCGCCGCACGTCCACTCCATGGTGAGGGCTTCCATGCCCATGTCCACAGACACCGGACCATTCATACCACCGGCGCGAAAGTCTTCCATTTTGCGTGACAGTTTTGGCAGTGTGACGCCAGTTACTTGCCCGTGAAAACTTTCACCTTCATCAAACAAGTTCATGTTTTTTAATTTGCGCGGCAGCATAAGCGGCTCCTGTTATTTCAATGCAAAAAAATGATTAAGCAGCGTTGATGCGTTGCGCAAAATCAGCCAAGTAACGATCTGTAATGCGCTGACGCAACATGAGGTTTTCGAGTGGCGGCACAGGCGTGTAGTCGTAATCAATATACAACTGGCCATCTTTCAGTGTGGTGGGACTGTTGACGGTTTCGTCATACCACGCGTTGGCATCAATGATGTAGCCCAGCGCTTTAAGCTGACGGAATTTTGCATTGATGCTATCGAGAATGTCTTTCACCAGCGATGGGTGCATGGGTTTATCCACTGCCCACAACATGGCTTCTGAAATGGTGTCTGCCAATACATGCGCCGTGCGCGTGTAGTTTTCAAACGCAAAGAGCGGATCATCCGAGCAAGTGCGAGAACCCCAAAAGCGAAAGCCTTTGTGGTTGACCATGGTGGTGACGTCATTGCCGTTCAGGTAATCGTTGTCTGATGCCGTAGATTGCAAATCAACAAACAGCAGCTCTGTTAATCCTGTCACGCCGTTCACTGCGACATTCGATATTGTTTTGTGCCAGCCCACTTCTTCATCAATTTTTGCTCGCAAGCCGAGTGCTGTAGCTACTGCTACCAAGCCTGCATCATCACCGGCGGTTGATCGCTTGAAATCTGGCCAAATAAGCATCAGATTGCGGGCGCTCAAAGAGTTGCGCAAAACTGCCGCATCTTCTTTTGCTGCGCAGCCGTAGGCGTACCCGTAATAAAACATTCGCAAGCCATCTAAATACCCTGCCGCACCGACTGTTGCTGCATTCTCCAGCCCAGGCATGCCGATAATTCTTGGGGTGATGCCG
>WBZP01000536.1_pt2 | contig 33396 bp, 27 predicted proteins | sample 5204301 | NCBI WGS metagenome assembly WBZP01 (sample SAMN12412401, study PRJNA552823) | activated sludge metagenome | isolation source: activated sludge from nitrification reactor of wastewater treatment plant... | place: USA: Pennsylvania | collected 2017 | reverse complement strand
CCCGCATCGGTGATGCCGGCCGACAGCCCCGAGGCGCGCAGAGCCTCCGCGATGCCGAGCAGTTCGCGGTCCAGCAGGTCGACGGTGGCCTCCGGGGTGACGTCGCGCGGGGTGACGCCGGTGCCCCCGACCGACACCACCAGGTCCACCCCGCCGATGACGGCGGTGTTCAGCGCGTTGCGGATCTCGATCTCGTCGGCGGAGACCACCACGACGCCGTCCACGACGAACCCCGCCTCGGTGAGCAGTTCGGTGACCAACGGGCCGCTGTGGTCCTCCTCATCACCGTGGGCCGTCCGGTCATCGACCACCACGACCAGCGCCCGCCCCACCAACTCCCCTGGCTGTTCCATGCCTGCCACCGTATATCCGGGCCCGGACAGCGAGGCAGGCGCTCCGGTCGGCGTCATGGGATGGTCACCCACGACCCGGATCACTGCGCCGCCTTTCCGAGCGTCACCTGCACTGTTTGACTGGCACCGGTCGAATCCAGGTAGGTCAGCGTGATCTTCTCGCCGGGCGCGCGCGACCGCACGGCGGCGACCAGCGCGTCGGCGCTGCCGATGGTGCGGTCGTTGACCTTGGTGACGACCACGCCGCTGGGCAGCCCGGCCGTTGCGGCGGCGCCGCCCTTGGTGACCTCGACGATCTTCGCGCCGTGGGTGGTGGTGTCGTTGCTGACCTGAACACCCAGCGACGCGTGGGAGGCGGTGCCGGTGCTGATCAGCTCGTCGGCGATGCGCTTGGCCTGATCGACCGGGATCGCGAAGCCCAGCCCGATCGAGCCGCTCTGCGCATCCGGGGAGTCCCCGCCGATGGTGGCGATCGCCGAGTTCACCCCCACCAGTTCGCCGTTCATGTTCACCAGCGCGCCGCCGGAGTTACCCGGGTTGATCGCCGCGTCGGTCTGGATGGCGTCGAGGACGGTGTTCTGATTGTTCGCGTCGCCGCCCGCGGCCACCGGCCGGTTCAGCGCGCTGACGATGCCCGTGGTGACGGTGCCCTCCAGGCCCAGCGGGGAGCCGACCGCCACGACGTCCTGGCCGACCCGCAGATTGGCCGACGAGCCCAGCGTGATCGGGGTCAGGTCCGAGACACCCTGAGCGCGCACCACGGCGATGTCACTGGCCGGATCGGTGCCGATGACGGTGAACGGTACGACGCGGCCGTCGGCGAAGGTGACCGTCGTGGTCAGACCGCCACCGGCCGGGCCGGTCGGCGCCGGGTCGCCCGGACCCCCGGGCGGCAGCGGAGTGCCGGGCCGGGCCGGAGCGTTCGGCGCCCCCTGCCCCTTGGCCGCGGCGACGACGTGGTTGTTGGTCAGGATCAGGCCGTCGGCGGACAGGATGATGCCCGAGCCTTCCTCGGACTGCCTGCCCATCTCGGTCTCCAGCTTGACCACGCTCGGCACCACCTTGGCGGCGACCTGCTCAACCGATCCGATCGGCAGGTTGGCGGCGGGCACGTTGTTGGGTCCGCTGGGCGCCGCCCGCTCGACCCGTGAGACCGGCTCGCGATCGGGCTGGGCGAGCAGCACCACGGTGCCGCCTACGCCGGCCGAGACCACCGCGATGGCCAGCGCGCCCGCGGTCAGCGCGCCGGCGCGGGAACGCTGCCGCGGCGGTGCCGCGACCATCGTCGGCACCGCGCCCGAATGGGTCGGGGGCCCCGCCCGGTACGGATCGTAGGGATCGCGGTACTGCTGCTGCTGGGTGGCGAACCGCCAGTCGTACGGCTGCTGGTAACCGGCCTGACGGGGTCCCTGCGGGTAGCCCGGGGGCGCCTGCTGATGCGGCACCGGGTTACCGGGCTGCGGCGGCGATGAGTACCTCGGTTGGTCGGTCATGTCGCTTGACTGCTCTTTCTTCTCCGAAGAGATGCGCGAACTGTTGGTACTACCTTGCCCGTTACGACTGAGAATCGACTGAGACAACACCCTGGACGGCGGCGCGATTCTCCTGCGCGGCGCCACCGCGGCCGGCCATGGTGGCGAGCCGTCGCCCGGTTTCCCGCTCGGCCGCGGGCTCCACGGGCGCCGCGGACCCGACGGGGCGCCCGGGCAACAACACGTAGAACGAGGTCCCCGGGGGCTGCCCGCCGGGAACCGTGTCGGCGATCCGGATCATTCCCCCGTGCTTGACCACCACCTGCTTGACGATCGCCAGGCCCAGACCGGAACCGGGCATCCCCCGTGCGGAGGTCGACCGGTAGAACCGCTCGAAGACCAGATCGCGCTCCTGTGGCGGGATCCCCGGGCCGTGATCGGACACCACGAGTTCGGCGTGCGCGGCATCCACCTGGCGCAGCCGCAGTCCGACCCGGCCGCCGGGCGGGCTCCACTTCGCGGCGTTGTCGAGCAGGTTGAGCACCGCGCGGGACAGGCCCGCCGCATCGCCGTAAACCTGCCAACCGACGGCGTCGACGTCGAACTCGATGTCGTTGCGGCGCCGCCGAACCCGCTCGAGGCTACGGTCGACGACCTCGCTCATATCGACGGGCTCGTGCACGACACCGCCGGCGTCGTCGCGCGTGAGGTCCACCAAATCGCCTACCAGAGTGGACAATTCCTCGATCTGGGCGACCACGTCGGCCCGCAGTTCGGTCATCTCGCTCTCCGGCAGCCGCGGGGCGCCCGGGGCCATCGAGGCGATCAGCAACTCGACGTTGGTGCGCAGCGACGTCAACGGGGTGCGCAACTCGTGTCCGGCGTCGGTGACCAGGCGCGCCTGCCGCTCCCGGGACTCCGCCAGCGCCCGCAGCATCATGTTGAAGGCCTCGGTGAGCCGGGCCAGTTCGTCGCTGCCGAACACCGGGATGGGCCTGAGGTCGTCGGTGCGGGCCACCCGTTCGGCCGCCTCGGTCAGCCGCGCCACCGGCCGCAGGCCGGTGCGGGCCACCATGCCGCCGGCGATCGCGGCGATCGCGACGCCGATGCCGCCGACCGCGAGCAGGACCCACTTCAGCCGGGTCATCACGGCGTTGGTGGGCGCCAGGGTCTTGGAGATCAGCAGGGAGCTGCCGTTGGGCAGGTGAACCGCGAGCACCCGCTGGTTGGACACCGTGCGCCGGGACATGAAGAGGTCACCGCGGATGACGGCCTGCTCCGGCTGGCCGACCGGCAGCGTCTGGCCCTGCTGGTTCGCGGTGTAGATGGACCGGCCGGGATTGACCAGCATGGCGTTGACGTCGGAGTAGGCGGTGCCCTCGATCGCCTTGCCCGGATCGGCGGCCAGCGAGCCGCTCGCGATCAGCAGTTGCGCGCGGCTCTGCAACTGGTTGTCGATGTCGTTGTAGAGCGCCGCGGAGACCACCGCGTAGACCGCGACGGCCATCAGGACCACGACCATCGCCACCATGGACATGGCGAGCAGCATCACCCGCCATCGCAACGAGAGCGATGTGGTGGCCTGTCCGGGCGCGCGCACGTGGCGGGCGCGCCGCCGCAATGCTGACATCAGGGGGGTGTCTCACGCAGGACGTAACCCACGCCGCGCACGGTGTGGATCAGCCGCGGTTCTCCTTCGGCCTCGGTCTTCCGGCGCAGATAGCCGACATACACCTCGAGGGCGTTGCCCGAGGTCGGGAAGTCGAAACCCCACACCTCCTCGAGGATGCGGCTGCGGGTGAGCACCCGGCGCGGATTAGCGATCAGCATCTCCAGCAGGGCGAACTCGGTGCGGGTGAGGCTGATGGACCGCTGGCCGCGGTGCACCTCGCGGGTCACCGGATCCAGCGTCAGGTCGGAGAACGTCATCACCGCCGAGTCGCCCTGATCGTCGGGGCCGGTGCGGCGCAGCAGCGCCCGCATCCGGGCCAGCAACTCCTCGAGCGCGAACGGCTTCGGCAGGTAGTCGTCGGCGCCGGCGTCCAGGCCGGCCACCCGCTCGGAGACCGAGTCACGCGCCGTGAGCACCAGGATCGGCAGGTCGTCACCGGTGCTGCGGAGCTGACGGCACACCTCCAGGCCGTCCAACCGGGGCATCATCACGTCCAGGACCAGCGCGTCAGGCCGGTCGTTGGCGATGGCGTCGAGCGCCTCGAGGCCGTCCTGGGCCAGATCGACGGAGTAGCCGTTGAAGGACAGGGAGCGGCGTAGTGACTCTCGCACCGCGCGGTCGTCGTCGACGACAAGGATTCGCACGGGCACCAGTGTCAACCCAACGCCTGAGATTCAGCTAAGAGGCGCGCCGAGCAGGCGATTCGCCACCCGGAAGGGGGTCAGCGCTTGTCGAGATCGATCAGGCCGAGGCGGGCGGCCTTGAGCAGCCGACGCGGGACCTTGTGCTGACGGCCGGCGACGGAGACGTTCACCAACCCGGTGGCTTCGGCCTTCCACTGCGCACGCCGACTGCGGGTGTTCGAGCGCGACATCCGGCGCTTGGGCACGGCCATGACGTACATCTCCTTGATCAGGGGGTTGTCGCCGCGCAGGACAGAACCAGGACAGAACGTAGCCGGCGGCCGACAGTTGTCCCCCAGGATAGCCGCTCACCTGGGTCGGCTCCAAAACCAGTCGCAGTGGAGCCGCGGATCCTATGCTCTGGTTCACAGGGGGTTACCAGTAATCACACCGGCACGCACAAGGAAACTCCCGTGAAACAGTTCGCAGCAGCAACCCTCCTGATCCTGGTCCTCGCCGGCTGTGGCGGCGCCACCAAGACGGAAACCTCGACGACAGCGTCGTCGTCAGCCGAGTCGACGGCGACCTCCAGCGCGACTGCATCCGGCTGTACAGCCAGCGGGTTGGACGCCATGACCGCGCTGTCCTCGTTTGAAATGGACATGGGCAAGGCCCAGAAGGACGGCAAAATCACCGTCGACCAGTTGACCGCCGCGCGCGACAAGCTGTTCAACGAGACCCAGGCCGCGGCCGACAAGAACGACTGGGTCACGTATTGCAAGGCCATCGATGACATGCGGGCCGAACTGGGACTCTGATCGCCCCACCCCTTGACTGAGCGCCCCGGCCAGCCAGTAACCTACCGGTTGGTTGGTGCGTCGAGGGGAGACAGCGCGCGTGTACGTCCGGATCGGCAACTGTTCGGGCTTCTACGGCGACCGCGTCGGCGCCATGCGGGAGATGCTCACCGGCGGTGAGCTGGACTACCTGACCGGCGACTACCTGGCCGAACTGACGATGCTCATCCTCGGCCGGGACAAGATGAAGAACCCGGAGCGCGGCTACGCCAAGACGTTCCTGATCCAGTTGGAGGACTGCCTCGGCCTCGCGCACGACCGCGGCGTGCGGATCGTCGCCAACGCCGGCGGGCTCAACCCGGCCGGATTGGCCGACGCCGTGCGGGCGCTGGCCGAACGTCTCGGCATCCCGGCGAAGGTGGCCCACGTCGAGGGTGACGACCTACTCCCCCGCTCGGCCGAACTGGGCTTCGCCGGGGTGCTGACGGCCAACGCCTACCTGGGCGCCTGGGGCATCGTCGACTGCCTGAACGCGGGCGCCGACGTCGTCATCACCGGGCGGGTGACCGACGCCTCGGTGGTCGTCGGGCCCGCCGCCGCGCACTTCGGCTGGCACCGCGACGACTACGACCGGCTGGCCGGCGCCGTGGTGGCCGGCCACGTCATCGAATGCGGGACCCAGACCACCGGCGGAAACTACTCGTTCTTCACCGAGATCCCCGATATGCACCACCTCGGGTTCCCGCTGGCCGAGGTGCACGACGACGGCTCGTCGGTGATCACCAAGCACCCCGGCACCGGCGGAGCGGTCAGCGTGGGCACGGTGACCGCGCAGCTGCTCTACGAGATCGGCGGCGCCCGTTACGCCAATCCGGACGTGACGGCCCGCTTCGACAGCATCACGCTGACCGACGAGGGCGCCGATCGGGTACGGATCAGCGGCGTGCTGGGCGAGCCGCCGCCGCCGTCACTGAAGGTCTCGCTCAACGGCATCGGGGGCTTCCGCAACTCGGCCACCTTCGTGCTGACCGGTCTGGACATCGAGGCCAAGGCGCACCTGGTGCGCACCCAGCTCGAGGCCGACCTCACCGTCACCCCCGCCGAACTGGAGTGGACGCTGGCCCGCACCGACACCGCCGACGCCGACACCGAACAGGCCGCCAGCGCCCTGTTGACCTGTGTGGTGCGCGACCCCGACCAGGACACGGTCGGCCGCCGATTCACCTCGGCCGCAGTCGAACTCGCCCTGGGCAGCTACCCCGGTTTCCACACCACCACACCACCCGGCGACGGGCAGGTGTACGGGGTGTTCACCCCCGGCTACGTCCCGGCCGGCGAGGTGCAGCACGTCGCGGTGCGGCCCGACGGCACCCGCACCGCGATTCCCGCCGCCGCCGAAACCCTGGAACTGGCCGACGCGGAGATTCCCGCGCTGCCGGAGCCGTTGGTCGCGGGCTCGACCCGGCGGCTGCCGCTGGGCACCATCGCCGGCGCCCGCAGCGGCGACAAGGGCGGCGCCGCCAACATCGGCGTGTGGGTGCGCACCGCCGATCAGTGGCGTTGGCTGGCGCACCACCTCACCACCGACGCCCTGCGCGAATTACTGCCCGAGACGAAGGAACTGGCGGTCACTCGCCACCTCCTGCCGAAGCTGCGCGCGGTGAACTTCGTCATCGAGGGGATCCTCGGCAAGGGAGTCGCCTACAACGCGCGATTCGACCCCCAGGCCAAGGGCCTCGGCGAGTGGCTGCGCGGCAGGCACGTCGACATCCCGGAGGAGATTCTGTGAGCATCTGGAATACCCCTGAACGCCAGGACCTGCGAAAGGCGGTGCGCGCCTTCGCCGAGCGCGAGATCCTGCCGCACATCGACGAGTGGGAGCGGCTCGGCGAACTCCCCCGGGAGCTGAGCCGCAAGACGGCCGCCGCCGGACTGCTCGGTGTCGGCTTCCCGGAGTCGGTCGGGGGCGAGGGCGGCGACGCCGCGGACGTCGCGATCATCGCCGAGGAACTCCACGAGGCGGGCACCCCCGGCGGGGTCTTCGCCTCGTTGTTCACCGTCGGGATCGCGGTGCCGCACATGATCGGTTCGGGGGATCCGCGGCTGATAGACAAGTTCGTCAAGCCCACGCTGGCAGGCGAACTGATCGGCTCGCTGGCCATCACCGAACCGGGCGGCGGGTCCGACGTCGGGCACCTGCGCACCACCGCGGCACGCGACGGGGATCACTATGTGGTCAACGGCGCCAAGACCTACATCACCTCCGCGGTGCGCGGCGACTACGTGGTGGCCGCCGTCCGTACCGGCGGCCCCGGCGCGGCCGGCATCTCCATGCTGGTGATAGAGAAGGGCACACCGGGTTTCGAGGTCAGCCGCAAGCTGGCCAAGATGGGTTGGCGATCCTCGGACACCGCAGAGCTGTCCTTCACCGACGCCCGGGTGCCGGTGGAGAACCTGGTCGGGGCCGAGAACACCGGCTTTCTGCAGATCGCTCAGGCCTTCGTGTCCGAACGGGTCGGCCTCGCCGTGCAGGCGTACTCCAGCGCACAGCGCTGCCTGGACATCACCGTGGCGTGGTGCCGGGACCGCGAGACCTTCGGCAAGCCGCTGATCTCGCGGCAGTCCGTGCAGAACACACTGGCGGACATGGCGCGGCGTATCGACGTGGCGCGGGTCTACTCCCGCAACGTCATCGAACGGCAGTTGGCGGGTGAGACCAACCTGATCGCCGAGGTGTGCTTCGCCAAGAACACCGCCGTCGAGGCCGGCGAATGGGTGGCCAATCAGGCCGTGCAACTGTTCGGCGGCATGGGATACATGGCCGAGTGCGAGATCGAACGGCAGTACCGCGACATGCGGATCCTCGGCATCGGCGGCGGCACCACCGAGATCATGACGAGCCTGGCCGCCAAGACGCTCGGCTACCAGGCGTGACCGCCATTCGCACCGCGGTCGACCCGAAGGCGCCGGCCTACCGCGAGGCCGCCGATGCCATGGCCGCCAAGCTGGCCGAGATCGAAACCGAACTGGCCAAGACGCTGGCCGGCGGCGGTCCGAAGTACGTCGAGCGCCACCACGCCCGCGGCAAGCTGACCCCGCGCGAGCGGATCGAGCTGCTGGTCGATCCCGACACCGCGTTCCTCGAGCTGTGCGGGCTGGCCGCCTACGGCACCGACTTCCAGGTCGGCGCCAGCCTGGTGACCGGCATCGGCGTGGTCGAGGGTGTCGAGTGCGTGCTGCTGGCCAACGACCCCACGGTCAAGGGCGGAACCAGCAATCCGTGGACGCTCAAGAAGATTCTGCGCACCCACCAGATCGCCCTCGAGAACCGGATGCCGCTGATCTGCCTGGTGGAGTCCGGCGGCGCCGACCTTCCCACCCAGAAGGAGATCTTCATCCCGGGCGGGCGGATGTTCCGCGATCTCACCAGGCTCTCCGCGGCGGGCATCCCGACCATCGCGCTGGTGTTCGGCAACTCCACCGCCGGCGGCGCCTACATGCCCGGCATGTCCGACCACGTCGTGATGATCAAGGAGCGCTCGAAGGTCTTCCTCGCCGGTCCGCCCCTGGTGAAGATGGCCACCGGCGAGGAGGCCGACGACGAATCGCTGGGCGGTGCCGAAATGCACGCCCGCGTATCGGGTTTGGCCGACCACTTCGCCGTCGACGAGCTCGACGCCATCCGGATCGGCCGGCGCATCGTGGCCCGGCTGAACTGGTCCAAGCGCGGCCCCGAACCGCGCGCCGTGGTCCCGCCACTCGCCGACCCGAACGAGCTGCTCGGCATCGTCCCGCCGGATCTGCGCATCCCGTTCGACCCCCGCGAGATCATCGCCCGCATCGCCGACGGCTCCGACTTCGACGAGTTCAAGGCGATGTACGGGTCCTCGCTGGTGACCGGCTGGGCCACCGTGCACGGCTACCCGCTGGGCATCCTGGCCAACGCGCGCGGGGTGCTGTTCAGCGAGGAGTCCCAGAAGGCCACCCAGTTCATCCAGCTGGCGAACCGGTCCAACACACCACTGTTGTTCCTGCACAACACGACCGGCTACATGGTCGGCAAGGCCTACGAGGAAGGCGGGATGATCAAGCACGGCGCGATGATGATCAATGCCGTGTCGAACTCGACGGTGCCGCACATCTCGCTGCTGATCGGCGCCTCCTACGGGGCCGGGCACTACGGCATGTGCGGGCGGGCCTACGACCCGCGCTTCCTGTTCGCCTGGCCGAGCGCGAAATCGGCGGTGATGGGCGGCGCGCAGTTGGCCGGTGTGCTGTCGATCGTGAACCGGGCCGCCACCGAGGCGCGCGGCGGCACCGTCGACGAGGACGCCGACGCCGCACTGCGGGCGGCGGTCGAGGCCCAGATCGAGGCCGAGTCGCTGCCGATGTTCCTGTCCGGCCGGCTCTACGACGACGGGGTGATCGACCCGCGGGACACCCGCACGGTGCTGGGAATCTGCCTGTCCGCCATCGCCAATGGCCCGATCGAGGGGACGTCGAACTTCGGCGTCTTCCGGATGTGAGCCCCCCTTGATAACTCGAGTTCTGGTCGCCAACCGCGGTGAGATCGCCCGCCGGGTCTTCGCCACCTGCCGCCGCCTCGGCATCGGCACCGTCGCGGTCCACACCGACCCCGACGCCGACGCCCCGCACGTCGGGGAGGCCGATTTCCGGGTGCACCTGGACGGCGTGAGCGGTTACCTCGACGGTGCCCAGCTGATCGCTGCGGCCAAGGCCGCCGGTGCCGACGCCGTGCACCCCGGCTACGGATTCCTCTCGGAGAACGCTGATTTCGCAGCGGCGGTCATCGACGCCGGCCTGACCTGGATCGGCCCACCGGTGGCGGCGGTGCGGGCGATGGGCTCGAAGATCGAGGCCAAGAAGATGATGGCGGCCGCCGGCGTGCCGGTGCTGGCCGAACTCGACCCCGACACCGTCACCGCGGCAGAGTTGCCCGTGCTGGTGAAGGCCTCCGCCGGTGGCGGCGGCCGCGGCATGCGGGTGGTGACCGATCTGGCCGACCTGCCCGGCCAGGTGCAGGCCGCCCGCCGGGAAGCCAGGTCCGCCTTCGGCGACGAGACGGTGTTCTGCGAGCGTTACCTGCCCACCGGCCATCACGTCGAGGTGCAGGTGATGGCCGACGAGCACGGCACGGTGTGGGCCGTCGGCGAGCGGGAGTGCTCGATTCAGCGCCGCCACCAGAAGATCATCGAGGAGGCGCCCTCCCCGCTGGTCGAACGCGTTACGGGTATGCGGGAGCGGCTGTTCGAGGCCGCCCGGCTCGCGGCCGGCGCCATCGGCTATGCCGGCGCGGGCACCGTCGAGTTCCTCGCCGACGACGAGGGCCGGTTCTACTTCCTGGAGATGAACACCCGCCTGCAGGTGGAACATCCGGTCACCGAACTGACCACCGGCCTGGATCTGGTCGAACTCCAACTTCTGGTCGCCGACGGCGAGCGGCTCGGTGCGCGGCCGCCGGCCGGGCACGGGCACGCCATCGAGGCCCGCATCTACGCCGAGGATCCGGCCCGCAACTGGCAGCCACAGGCCGGGCGGGTGCACCGGTTCGAGGTGCCCGGTGCGGCAAGGCAATTCGGCCTCTTCCATGGAACCGGGGTGCGGCTGGACTCCGGCATCGTCGGCGCCACCACGGTGTCGATCCACTACGACCCGATGCTGGCGAAGGTGATCTCCTACGCGCCGACCCGAGGGCGGGCGGCCCAGGTGCTCGCCGGGGCCCTGGCCGGGGCCGAACTGCACGGCGTGCGGACCAACCGCGACCTGCTGGTCAACGTGTTGCGTCACCCCGCCTTCCTGGCCGGCGCCACCGACACCGCGTTCTTCGACACCCACGGGCTCGACGCGCTGGCCCGGCCACTGGCCGATGATCGTGCCGTGCGACTGTCCGCAATCGCCGCGGCGCTGACCGAGGCCGCCCACAACCGGGCGATCGCCACCGTGCAGGCCGAGATCCCCAGCGGCTGGCGCAATCTGGCCTCCGGCGATCAACACAAGAGCTATCGGGACGCCGGCGGCGAGGAGCACCGGGTGGCCTACCGGTTCACCCGTGCCGGCGTGGTGCTGCCCGGCGACGACGGTGTGACGGTGGTGGCGGCCGAGCCCGGCGAGGCCGTGCTGGCCGACGCCGGCGGGGTGGCCACGCCGTTCTCGGTGAGTCGTTACGGCGCGGACGTTTTCGTCGATTCGCCGCTCGGCTCGGTCGCGCTCACCGCCGTGCCGCGCTACCCCGAGCCGGGCTCCGTCGTGGAGAAGGGGTCACTGCTGGCGCCGATGCCCGGCGCGGTGATCCGGCTCGGCGCCGCCCTCGGCGACACCGTCTCCGCCGGCCAGCCCCTGATCTGGCTCGAGGCGATGAAGATGGAGCACACCATCGCCGCCCCGTCCGACGGGGTGCTCACCCAACTCGACGTCCATGTCGGCCAGCAGGTCGAGGTGGGAACCGTCCTGGCCCGGGTCGAAGACCCGGCACCCCCAGAAACATCCCCAGAAGGAGAGTCATGACCGACACCAGCTTCATCGAGAGCGAAGAACGCCGGGCGCTGCGCAAGGCGGTGGCCGCGCTCGGCGCCAACTACGGCGCGGACTACTACCTGGAGAAGGCCCGGTCCGGTGGGCACACCGACGAATTGTGGCGGGAGGCGGGCGAACTCGGCTTCATCGGGATGAACCTGCCCGAGGAGTACGGCGGCGGCGGGGCCGGCATGTACGAGCTCTCACTGGTGATGGAGGAGCTGTCCACGGCGGGCTGCCCGCTGCTGATGATGGTGGTGTCCCCGGCGATCAACGGGACCATCATCGCCAAGTTCGGCACCGACGAACAGCGCAAGCGCTGGGTGCCCGGGATCGCCGACGGCTCGATCACGATGGCGTTCGCCATCACCGAGCCCGACGCCGGCTCGAATTCGCACCGCATCACCACCACCGCCCGCCGCGACGGCAGCGACTGGATCCTGTCCGGCCAGAAGGTGTGGATCTCCGGGGTGGATCAGGCCCAGGCGGTGCTCGTCGTCGGTCGCAGCGAAGAGGCGAAGACCGGCAACCTGCGCCCGGCGCTGTTCGTGGTGCCGACCGACAGCCCCGGCTTCACGTTCACCAAGATCCCGATGGAACTGACCATGCCGGAAAGCCAGTTCCAGGTGTTCATCGACGAGGTGCGGCTGCCGGCCGACGCCCTGGTCGGTTCCGAGGACGCCGCGATCGCGCAGCTGTTCGCCGGGCTGAACCCGGAGCGGATCATGGGCGCGGCCAGCGCGGTGGGCATGGGGCGCCTGGCGCTGACCAAGGCCGCCGACTACGTCAAGACCCGGCAGGTGTGGAAGACGCCGATCGGGGCCCACCAGGGCATCGCCCATCCGCTGGCGCAGGCCCACATCGAACTGGAGCTCGCCAAGCTGATGATGCAGAAGGCGGCCACCCTCTATGACGCCGGTGACGACGGCGGCGCGGCCGAGGCGGCGAACATGGCCAAGTACGCCGCCGGGGAGGCTTCCTCCCGCGCCGTCGACCAGGCCGTGCAATCCCACGGCGGTAACGGACTGAGTCGGGAGTACGGGGTGGCCGCGATGCTCACCGCGTCCCGGCTGGGCCGCATCGCCCCGGTCAGCCGGGAGATGATCCTCAACTTCGTGGCCCAGACTTCGCTGGGGTTGCCGCGCTCGTACTGATCGGGCCGCCCGACCGGGCCGAGTAGAACGCTCTGATGACGGATGATCCAACTCCTTTGCGGTTGGCAAACAGCGTCGTACCCTCGTAGACGATGAGCGACTTGACCCCGCGGGACGCATCGACGCGCGCCGCAGACACCGACCGCATTCAGGTCGCGCAGCTGCTCACCGACGCCGCCGCCCAGGGCAGGCTGCCGCTCAGCGAGTACGAGAAGCGGCTGGCCGAGGCGTACGCCGCCAAGACCTACGACGAGTTGGATCGGCTCACCGACGACCTGCCCGGGCTACCGGAGCCGGCGCACGGGCGCGGCGCCTGCAAACCGGCGCCCTCCACGCTGCTGCTCGCCATCCTCAGCGGCTTCGAGCGGCGCGGCCGGTGGAACGTGCCCGGCCGGATGACCACCTTCACCCTGTTCGGCGGCGGTGTGGTGGACCTGCGCTACGCCGACTTCACCTCGACCGACGTGGAGATCCACGCCTACTCGATCATGGGCGGACAGACGATTCTGCTGCCCCCGGAAGTCAACGTCGAGGTTCACGGCGTCGGGGTGATGGGCGGCTTCGACCATGACGTCGACGCCGAGGGCACGCCGGGAGCGCCGAAGGTCACGATCCGCGGCTTCTCGTTGTGGGGCGGTGTCGGCATCAAACGCAAGAAGCGCAAGTCCAGCGGTTCGGACGAGCTGCCGCGGTAGCTCAGCGCCGGTGCCGCCGGGAGCGCAGGTAGTCACCGACCACGGCCGCGCCCAGACCGTCGAGATCGGGCACCACCACCCGGCCCTCCACCCGCCGCGCGATCTGGTCGATGAAGCGGGCCAGGCCGGCGTCGTTGCCGAGCCGGAAGATCGTCACCTGCGCGCCGAGGCGGGCGACGTCGTCGAAGCCGCGCACGGTGTGGGCGATGGTCCGCGGATGCGGCGGGTAGTCAAAAAACACTGAAGAACCTCCGCCATTCCCGGTGTAGTCCTCCAGATGCGCGGTCGGCTCGCCGTCGGTCACCACCAGCACCACCGGCTGTGCATTGGGGTGGCGGCGCAGGTGCCGGGCCGCCAGGGCCAGGGCGTGGTGCAGGTTCGTGCCCTGCTCGTAGACACCTTCCAGCCCGGTGAGTTCCGCGGCGGTCACCGTCCTGGCGTACCGGCCGAACGCGATGATCTGCAGGGCGTCGGACCGGAATCGGGTGCTGACCAGATGGTGCAGTGCCAGCGCGGTGCGCTTCATCGGCAGCCACCGGTTCTCCATCACCATCGAGAACGAGGTATCGACCAGCAGGGCCACCGCGGCCTGGGTGCGGGTCTCGGTCTCGGAGACCTCGACGTCCTCGACCGCAATCCGCAGCGGACCGTCCGGGTCCCCGGTTCCGGCGCGGCGCAGCACGGTGTTGGTCAGGGTGCGGGTGACGTTCCACGGCTCGGTGTCGCCGAACGCCCACGGCCGGGTGGCACCGGTCAGCTCGCCCGCCGCGCCCGCCCGGCGGGTGGCCCGTTCACCGTGCCGGCCCGAAAGTTGTTGGGCGACATCGCGTAGCGCGGCCTGGCCCAGCTGGCGCATGGCCTTCGGCGACAGCCGCCACTGCCCGTCCGATCCGCGGTCGAGGAATCCCTGATTCATCAGCGCACGCTCGAGCTCGGCCAGGGTGCGTGCGTTGACGGCGGCCTCGTCACCGAGCTGGCGGGCCAGCGCGTCGAGGTCGACGTCGTCCATGGAGGCGCCGGCGTAGCTCTGCGACAGCTGCTCGGCGAGCTGCTCGAGTTCGGCGATGTCGGACAGCGCCTGGGCGCCCTCCCCCATGCCCAGCGGGTTGTCGCCGGAGAACTCCGAGGAGCCGTCCCAGTCCTCGCCCGGCCGGGCGGCCTGCAGATGGGCATCCAACCGATTCAGGGCGTTCATCAGCTGCGGGGAGCCGAATGCCTGCTGCGCCAACGCATCCAGCTCGGCCCGTTGGTCGGGTGTCAGGCTGTTGCGGAAGCGCTGCGCCGCCGCCGCGCGCTGCGCCAGCGAGTCCAGCAGCTCCTCGACGTTCTTCGGGTTCTCCGGGAAGTACTGGCCGTGCTTGCGCATGAAGTCTTGAAAGTCGTCGGGGGTGTCCTCCCCGCGAGAATGCTTGTCCAGGAGTTCGTTCAGGTCATCGAGCATCTCGTTGACGGCCTGCCGATCCTCGTCGGTGGCGTTCTCCAGCGCCTGCTTCATCCCGGCGAAACGCTGATCGAGCATCTCGCGGCCCATCAGATCCTTGATCTGGTCGTACTTCTGCCGCGCCTCGGGGCTTCGCCAGTTGTAATCCGACAGCTCCTGCACGGCCTTGGCCGGCGAGGGCGACAACGACTCGATCTGCAATTCGGAGAATCGGGCGTCGTCGTCGAGGGCGCGCGCCAGTTCCTTCCGTTCGGCCAGCACCGCCTCGTCAAGCAGCTTCTTGATCTCCTGCAGGGTGCCGTCGAGGTTGTTGCGGCTCAACAACTCCCGGCGCCGGCGGTTGACCTCGGCGGCCAGCCGGTCGGCGCCCTGCATGTTCTGGGTACCGCGCCGCAGCAGCTCGGACAGGGCCCGGCGCGGCGACGTCCCCTCCATGACGTCCTGGCCGATCTGCTCGAGCGCCTCGCGCAGATCCACCGGCGGCGCAAGCGGATCCGGGCCCCCGGTGTAGGCGGAGTACCGGGAGTCGTGCCCGTGGCGCTTGGGCCGAGGCCGCTCAGCCATAGACCGTTTCGCCCTCCCCGGTCACCTTGTCGATCCGCTTGGCGAGATACAGCGCCTCCAGCGCCAGTTCCAGTGCGGCGGCCCGTTCCCCGTCCGAGGTGGCGCCGAGCCGCTCGGCGATCGCGTCGATCACCGGCAGGTCGGGCAGCGCGGCCAGCACATCCTTGGCCGACACCTGCTCGCCCGTCGTCACCGCCGACCCGCCCTCGACCGCGGCGACGAGTGGGCCGACGTCGATACCGCCGAGCGCCCGCTGCGCGGTGTCGGCGGTGGCGCGGCGCAGCAGGTGCTCCAGCACGGCCTGCTCGCGACCCTCCTCGCCGGACTCGAACTCCAGCTTGCCGCGCAGCACGTCGATCACGGTGCCCAGGTCGACCACCCGGGCCACCGGCTCGTCCTCGCCGAGCACCGCGCCGCGGTGGCGCGCCGAGGCGGCCACGGTCTCGGCGGCCGCGATGGCGAACCGCGCCGACACCCCGGAACGCTGGTCGACCGAGCTCGACTCGCGCAGGTAGCGGGCGAACCGGGCGATGATCTGCATCAGATAGCCGGGCACCTGCGCCGACAGATGGGCCTCCTGGCCGATCACGCCGACCTCGGCGTCGAGTTCGCGCGGGTAGTGGGTGCGGATCTCGGCGCCGAACCGGTCCTTGAGCGGGGTGATGATCCGCCCGCGGTTGGTGTAGTCCTCGGGGTTGGCGCTGGCCACCACCAGCACGTCCAGTGGCAGCCGCAGGGTGTAGCCGCGGACCTGGATGTCGCGCTCCTCCATCACGTTGAGCATCGAGACCTGGATGCGTTCGGCGAGGTCGGGCAGTTCGTTGACGGCGACGATGCCGCGGTGCGCCCGCGGGATCAGCCCGTAGGCGATGGTCTCCGGGTCACCGAGGGTGCGGCCTTCGGCGACCTTGATCGGGTCGATGTCGCCGACCAGGTCGGCCACGCTGGTGTCCGGGGTGGCGAGCTTCTCGAAGTAGCGTTCGCTGCGGTGTCGCCACTCGACCGGCAGGTCGTCGCCGGAGTCGGCGACCCGGCGGATCGACTCGGGGGTGATCGGCGTGTAGGGGTGCTCGCCGAGTTCGGATCCGGCGATCACCGGCGTCCACTCGTCGAGCAGGTTCTGCAGGGAGCGCAGCAGGCGGGTCTTGCCCTGGCCCCGCTCGCCGAGCAGGACGAAGTCGTGGCCGGCGATCAGCGCCCGCTCCAGCTGCGGCAGGACGGTGTCCTCGAAGCCGAAAATGCCTGGCCAGACATCGTCGCCCTGGGCCAGCGCGGCGAGCAGGTTCTCCCGGATCTCCTCCTTGACGCCACGCTCCCGATGGCCGGATGCGCGCAGTTCACCGAGGGTGCGGGGCAGGGTGTCGGGTGAAGTCACCTCTCCACGCTACGACTGCCGTAGGCCGGAGGCACTCGGTACGTCCTTACCCATGCGTGACGCCATTGGTCACCTGGCCGGGGAGAGCATCTGAAAACCGGTCAGGATCGCCTCGGAGTCACGCTTATAGGTCGGGTTCTCCGGCTCGGCGCCCTGCACGGTCACCGTAACCGCGTACGTCCGGTCGTCGGTCTGCAGCACCGCGCACACGACCCGGGCCGGATGCGGCGGCAGGCCGCCGTCCGCGGGGATCGTGTAGTCGACGCTCTCGGCGGGCAGGCCACACAACGTCGTCTCGGCCGTGCGCACGTCGGTGGCACCCAGCCCGGACTCCAGCCCGCGGCGCTGGGCCTCGAACACCTCGTCGGGCTCGCTCCGGCCGGGTTGACTCTCCAGGGTCACCACCGCCGTCGGGGCGAAGCCGTCGCTGACCAGGTCGATGTTGCGCATCGCATAGCGGATCAGCTCGGAGTCCATCATCGTCACGCGCTCCCAGCCGTCCGGCTGCGGGATCTTGAGCACCGGCTCGCCCGTGGCCTGGCTGGGGATCGTGCTCAGCGCGACGTCGACCGCCGTGCACTCCGCGGCCGTCGCCCCGGCACCGCCCGGATTCGGAGCGGCGACCCCGCGCGCGTCCACGACCAACCGCTCGCACGAGGTGAGCAGCACCAGTGCCGTCGCCGCGATGATCACCGCCCGCGTGTCCATCGATAGACCTCAGTGCGCGAAGTGCCGCGCGCCGGTCAGGTAGAGCGTGATGCCCGCCTTGGCCGCGGCCTCGGTCACCCGGTCGTCGCGCATCGATCCGCCCGGATGCACGATCGCCTTGACCCCGGCGGCGGTCAGCGTCTCCAGGCCGTCGGGGAACGGGAAGAACGCGTCGCTGGCGGCCACCGCGCCGCGGACCCGATCACCGCCGCGTTCGACGGCCAGCCGAGCGGCGTCGACCCGGTTGACCTGGCCCATGCCCACGCCGACGGTGGCCCCGTCGGCGGCGACCACGATCGCATTCGACTTGACCGCGCGGCAGGTGCGCCAGGCGAAGCGCAGATCGGCCAGGGTGGCCGCATCCGCGGCCGGGCCGGTCGCCAGGGTCCAGCCGGCCGGGTCGTCACCGGGAGCGTTGAGGCAGTCCCGTTCCTGCATCAGCAGGCCGCCGCTGATCTGCCGGATCTCCACCCCGTCGACCGGCGGCTCGGCGGCGACCAAGACGCGAATGTTCTTCTTGCGGGCCAGGATCTCCACCGCACCGGGCTCGTAGGCCGGTGCGATGATCACCTCGGTGAAGATCTCCGAGACGAACTCGGCCATCTCCACCGTCACCTCGGTGTTGGCCGCGATCACGCCACCGAACGCGGACAGCGGATCGCACTCGTGGGCCTTGCGGTGCGCGTCGGCCACCGACACCGACGAGATCGCTATACCGCACGGGTTCGCGTGCTTGATGATCGCCACGCAGATCTGTTCGTGGTCGAACGCCGCCCGCCAGGCCGCGTCGGCGTCGGTGAAGTTGTTGTAGGACATCTCTTTTCCGTGCAGCTGCTGGGCCTGCGCCAGGCCGGGCCAGCCCACGTCGTCGCTGTAGAGCGCCGCCCGCTGGTGCGGGTTCTCGCCGTAGCGCAGCAAGGAGGTGCGCCGCCAGGTCCGGCCGAACCACGGGGGCAGCGGGGACTCGTCGGCCGCCGGCGCCAGGACGGCGTCCATCCAGCTGGCCACGGCCACGTCGTACTCGGCGGTGTGGCGGAAGGCCAGCGCGGCCAGCTTCTTGCGCTCCTCCAGGGTGAAACCGCCGGCGCGCACCGCCGCCAGCACCCCGTCGTAGCCGAGCGGGTCGACCACCACCGCGACGCTCGCGTGGTTCTTCGCGGCCGCACGCACCATCGACGGGCCGCCGATGTCGATCTGCTCGACGCACTCGTCGATCTCGGCGCCCGAGTCCACCGTCTCGCTGAACGGGTACAGGTTGACGACCACCAGATCGAACGGCTCGATGTTCAGCTTCGCCAGGGCCGCGACGTGGTCGGGATTGCGGGTGTCGGCGAGCAGGCCGGCGTGCACGTGCGGGTGCAGGGTCTTGACCCGGCCGTCCAGGATCTCCGGGAACCCGGTCACGAGTTCCACCGGAGTCACCGGAATGCCTTGTTCTGCAATGGTTTTGGCGGTCGATCCGGTCGAGACGATGTCCACTCCGGCCTCGTACAGACCACGGGCCAGTGGGACCAGGCCGCTCTTGTCGTACACGCTGATCAGCGCGCGCCCGATCGTCCTCTTCCCGGTCAATGTCCCCGACGTCATCCTATGGTCGCCTTTCTGCCACTCCAGGTCACACCGCGTGTCGCCAGCGCGGCAAGCACGTCCACCAGCAGTCGTCGTTCCACGACCTTGATGCGTTCGTGCAGGGTCTCTTCGTCGTCGTCGTCGCGCACGGTCACCGCCTCCTGGGCCAGGATCGGACCGGTGTCCATCCCCGCGTCGACCAGGTGCACCGTGCAACCGGTGACCCTGACCCCGTAACTCAGCGCGTCGGGCACGGCGTGCGCACCGGGAAACGATGGCAGCAGCGCGGGATGGGTGTTCACGACGCGGCCGATGAAGCGCGAAAGGAATTCCGGGCCAAGGATCTTCATGAAACCGGCCGAGACGATCAGATCCGGCTCATGGGCCGCGGTGGCGGCGGCGATGGCGGTGTCCCAGTCAACGCGGTCGGCGTGGTCGCCCAACCGCACGCAGAACGTAGGCAGGCCGGCGGCCCGGGCGATCTCCACCGCGCGGCAGTCCCGGTCCACCCCGAGCGCCACCACCCGCGCCGGGTAGTCGCCGACCGCGGCGTCCAGCAGCGACTGCAGCAGCGACCCGGTCCCCGAGGCGAGGACCACCAGGCGGGCCGGCGCGCTCGGGGGGACGCGGAGGGGATGCTGCACGGCGATGAGCCTAACGGGGGTTTGTCCCCGGTGATCGGCGGGCATCGAACGACGCACGCTGCGCCCGCAAGTCGACCAACGCCGACGTCAACGACCGCTACCCCGTGCCTCTCGGCGGCTGTGGCTCCTCCGGGTCCAGGTCGTCGTCGACGACCAGCAGGTCCTCGACGTCTTCGAGGTCGGGTGCCGGCGGGGGCGGTGGCCGCCGATCGACCGGTTCCGGTTCGGGTTCGGGTTGCTGCTCGGCCGGTGCGGCGCCGGACTCGTCGGACAGTTGGTGGTCTTCTTCGCCCCGTTCGGGGTCGCGCTCCGGGAACTCGATCGGCTCGCCCACCGGTTGGGGTTCGGCGTCCGGCGCGAGGTCCCATCCGGGCAACGGCTCGGGCTCGGGTTCGGGTGCGCTCACCCGTTTGGGCCGTCGGGTGATGCCGCCCGACATCACGACGGTCAGGCCACCGATGACGAAGAACCAGAAGAACACCGCGGGCCCGAAGGTCGCCTGGTCCACCCCGACGGCACCGAAGTTGCCGAGTTCACCGCCGCCGGCGTAGCCCAGCACAACCATCGTCACGGCAGCGATCAGGGCCGCGACCGCCAGCTTGGCGAACGCCTCGGGCGCGGGCAGCGGCCGGCGCGCACACTGCTGGCCCAGCGCCACACCGGAGGCGGCGCCCACGATCAGCAGCGCCACCCACACCGGGCCGAGCGGCGGGCTGGGCACCGCCGCCAGGATCGGCAGCGCCGGGATGTCGCCGCCGAAGACGGTGAACGAACTGAACGTCGCGAACCCGATGTGGGCGCTCGAGCCGACGGCCACCGCGGCGGTGCCGACGATGACGTTCGGCACGTACAGCGCGGACAGCACCGTCAGGCTCAGCTGCCCGAAGAACGAGTCGGTGATCGCGAAGAGCTCGTGCATGGTGCCCCAGTGCACGACGAGCGAGGCGGCGGTGACCGCGCCCGACAGGCCGAGCAGGGCCAGCAGTCCGGCGACGGCCGCCCGAACGGTGTCGGGCAGCCACGACGGCATCCGCAATGCGTGCAGGGCCCGCTCGCCGACCTTGGACCCGACGCCGAGCAGCGCACCGATGCCGTGCACCGCCAGCACACCGGCGAATGCGCGCAGGGCGTTCGGCGTCTGCAGCTCGGCGATCACCGACGAGGCGTCGTGGATGACCGCCAGCGCGATGGCCGCGATCAGCAGCGGACCGCCCAGCGCCGAGGCGACGACCCAGCGGACCACGAACCACGATGCCCGCGGCGGTACGGCCTGCGCGGTGGTGCGCGCGGTTCCCCAGACCATCAGCAGCACCGGCGCCAGCGGCAGCACCGCGAGCTGGTGGCCGGCGATGGAGATCGGCACCTGGTGCACCGCCAGCCACATGCTGGCGATGGCGCCCAGCGTTCCGGTCATGTCGCTGTTGGCGATGACCAGCTGCATCAGCGTCACCGCGGCGATGATGACGAGGGCCACCCCGGAAGGACCGAACGCGACCCGAACCAGGTCCCGTGCCTGGTGCGGGCCGTCGGTACGCGGCTTGTCCTGCATTCGATTCACTCGGCGCGCCGATCAGTGGAGGTGCGCGTGGGAGCGTCCGATCAGGACGGGTTGGGGCCCGACGGCGGGGCCGTGGACGGCGCCTGCGACTGCTGACCGGGCTGCCCGGAGCCCGGCTGCTGGCCCGAACCGACCGAGGGCGGCGGGCTGAAGCTCGGGAAACCGGTCGGCGGGGTGGGCGGGCCGCTCTGCGGGCCCGGATCGGTGAAACCGCCCGCGCCGGGTCCCGAAGAGTAGCCGCCGTACTGCGGCGGGTAGCCGGGGCGTTGCGGGGGGCCCTGCGGCCCGGGCTGGCCGTAGTAGCCCGGGGGCGGGCCGTACTGGCCGTAGGACTCGTAGCGCGGCCGCGGGGCCGGGGGCGTGATGACCCCGGACTCGAACAACAGGGCCGCGACGGCGGCGACGGCCTGCAGCAGCGTGAACGCGAGCACCAGCCACAGCGCCCACCCGATGGCGAAGCCGGCCGGCTTGGTGACCACCTGGGCGATCACCAAGAGCAGCGCCAGCACCGACACCACGGCGACCACCGCGGTGTAGTTCCCGGCCTTGGGCAGCACGCTGACCGCGGCCAGCAGCGCGGCGATCAGCGCGGCGATGACCGGGAAGCCCCCGCCGCTGCCGGTCAGCTCGGCACTGCCGAACGGTCCCAGTTCCGCGCTGACCGTGAACACCGGCCCGAAGCTCGCCAGGTACGCGGCCAGGCCCAGCACCACCACGGCGGCGGTCAGGTACACCGGCAGCCTGCTCGGGCCGGGCGACTGCGCCGGCGGGTAGCCCGGGTTGGTGGGCGGGTAGGTCATGGCCTCTCCTCCAGCCTTGTCACGCTGCGTGGTGCGGTGCTCGTGGTCTGCAAGCAGCGACGTGCGGCGCTGTGTCGGTTATGGCTCGTGAACGGACCCTTGGTCCGGTCCGACCACCCACGCTAGCGCACCAGGCTGCAGCCGTCCGCGACCGTCGGCGTGTCATGCGGGGGCCGGCGCGGCCACGCGAATCAGGCCGACGCGAGAACCGGCGCGCCGAACGAACCCTGCTCGGCCGCCTCGATCTCGCGCACCAGGGGCAGCACCCGGGCGCCGAAGTACTCGATCTCCTCCTGTAAGTGCAGGAAGCCGCCGAGAACCAGATCCACCCCACGCTTGCGGTAGGCCGCGATGCGCTCGGCGATCTGCTCCGGGGTGCCGATCAACCGGGTGCGGAAGCCGTCGTTGTACTGGACGAGGTCCTCGAAGCTGGAATCGGCCCACATGCCGCGCTTGTCGGCCGTCGAGTTGCCGGCCTGCTGCACCGCGTCGTGGAACCCCTGCACGGCGGGCCGATTGGCCTTGGCGATGATCTCGCGCAGCGTCTCCTTCGCCTCCTTCTCCGTGTCCCGGGCGATGATGAACCCGTTGAGGCCGAACTTCACCTCGCGACGGGCGGCACGGGCGTGCTCGCGCACATCGACGACCTGTTCGGTGACGCCGGCGAAGTCCTTGCCGTTGGAGAAGTACCAGTCGGCGTAGCGGCCGCCATTGCGGCGGGCCGCCGTCGAGTTGCCGCCCTGGAACAGTTCGGGATTGGGCCGCTCGACGGTGTTCAGCGGCTTGGGCTTCAGGGTGAAGTCGTGGATCCGGTAAAAGTCGCCGCGGAAGTCCACGTCGTCCTCGGTCCAGATCTTGCGGAGTACCTGCAGGAACTCCGCGCTGCGCCGGTAGCGCTCGTCGTGCTCGAGCCACGGCTCGCCCAGGTGGGTGAACTCGTCCTTGAACCAGCCGGAGACCACGTTGACGGCGAACCGGCCGCCGGAGATCTGGTCGGCGGTCGCGCCGAGCTTGGCCAGGACGGCGGGCTGCCACAGGCCGGGGTGTACCGCGGCGATCACCTTGAGCCGTTCGGTGGCCAGCAGCAGCGCCAGCGAGAAACTGGTCGACTCGTGCTGGTATTCCGCGCCGTAGCTGGCCTCGTAGCGGACCTGGGAGAGGGCGTACTCGAAGCCGTTGTTCTCCGCTGTCCGCGCCAGTTTCGCGTTGTAGTCGTAGTTCCAGTCGGTGCGCTGTTCGATGGTGCTCGTCACCAGCCCACCGCTGACGTTGGGCACCCAGTAGGCGAACTTCACATGGTCGGCGATGCGTTCGGTCGTCATGGTGGCCAATGGTGTCCGCCGCCGCCCCGGTAGTCACCGATTAAATTCGCACAGAGTGCAGGTTTGGGCCGCGGGCCGATGCGGGAACCGGTGAGCGGGACCCGCCTTGCCCGGCCGCACAGGAACACGTTCTAATTCTGCGCATGAACTACGGACTTGTGCTGTTCACCAGCGACCGCGGGATCACCCCGGCGGCCGCCGCCAAACTGGCCGACGACCACGGGTTCCAGACCTTCTACGTGCCCGAGCACACCCACATCCCGGTCAAGCGCGAGGCCGCGCACCCCGGCACCGGTGACGAGACCCTGCCCGACGACCGCTACATGCGGACCCTGGATCCGTGGGTGAGCCTGGGCACCGCTTGCGCCGTCACCAGCCGGGTGCGGCTGTCCACGGCGGTCGCGCTGCCGGTCGAGCACGACCCCATCACGCTGGCGAAATCGATTGCCACCCTTGACCATCTGTCCGGCGGGCGGGTCAGCCTGGGGGTGGGCTTCGGCTGGAACACCGACGAGTTGCTCGATCACCACGTTCCCCCGGCCAAGCGGCGCACGGTGCTGCGCGAGTACATCGAGGCCATGCGCGCGCTGTGGACCCAGGAGGAGGCGGAATACGACGGCGAGTTCGTCAAGTTCGGTCCCAGCTGGGCGTGGCCCAAGCCGGTTCAGTCGCACATCCCGGTTCTGGTGGGCGCCGGCGGGACCGAGAAGACCTTCAAGTGGATCGCCCGCTCCGCCGACGGCTGGATCACCACACCACGCGACTTCGACATCGACGCGCCGGTGAAGTTGCTGCAGGACATCTGGGCGGACGCCGGCCGTGACGGCGCACCGCAGATCGTGGCGCTGGACTTCAAGCCGGTGCCCGAGAAGCTCGCGCACTGGCGGGAATTGGGAGTGACCGAGGTGCTGTTCGGATTACCGGACAAGTCCGCCGACGAGGTGGCCGCCTACGTCGAACGGCTGGCCGGGAAGCTCGCCGCCCTCACCTAGGCCGGGGTGGCGCGGTTGATGCCGTCGTCGCCGGACTTCACGGTGATGGCCGCGCCCAACGGGTCGCCGTCGGTCATCAGGCTCACCAGATCCGGGTCGGTGGCCAGGGCCATGAACCGGCTGCCGTCGGCGTCGAGGCGACCGATGATGACGCCGGTGCGTTCCGGCCAGTCGTAGCGCACCGAATACGTCTCGATGACGCCCGGACCGTCGGCGTTGCGGGTCACCGCCACCTTCGGCAGCGCTGCGATGTCCGCCTGCAGCGCCTTTCCGCGGTCGGGCGCCCAGTCGACGGGCGTCGTGGAGTACACGCCGACGGAGTACTTGCTCATGACGCCCCCGTTGGCACCCACCAAGCCGAATCTTCCTGGCCGGTCCCGCATTTCGGCGACCATCTCGGCGATCGCATGTAGGGAGTAGCTGTTGCCGGGGCCGCCGAAATAGGGTAGGCCGCCGGTGAGGGTGAACCCGCGCGGATCGTCGGCATCCAGACCGAACGCATCGCACACCGCGAAGACCGGGAAGGGGAAGCAGCTGTAGAGGTCGAAGGCACCCACCTGGTCAATGGTGATGCCGGCGACCCGAAGTGCTTCCGCCACAGACTGTTCCGCCGAGATACTGACGCTGAGGTCGACGCGGTCAAGCAGGTCCTGCTCGGTCTGGTCGGCATGCCCGTGCAGATAGACCCACTTCTCCTCGGGCACCCCCAGCCGACGGGCGGCACCCACCGACATGATCAGCGCGGCCGCACCCTGGTTCACCTGGTCACGCGCCACCATCAGCCGGGGGTACGGGTCGCAGATCATCCGGTTCTGGTCGGTGACGGTGATCAACTCGGCGACCGAACGCTCCACCGGTGAGGATGAAAACGGGTTTTTGGCAGCCACTTTGGAGAACGGCGCGAACAGCTCGGCCATGTCCCTGCGGTAGTCGGCGACGCCGCGGCCGAGGCGGGCACGCCTGGCATTGTCGAGCAGCCCGTACTGCACCGGCGCGCCGGTCAGACCGTGCTTCGCGGTGTACTCGCTCATGTACTGCTCGTATCCGTACCCGCGATCCTCGAGCTGGCCGCCGACCGTCTCGCTGAAGTCGGGCTTGTCGTCGCGGCCCGCGTAGAACTTCTCGGTGGATCCCGGCTCCGAGCCGAGGATCAGCGCCACCTCGATATCGCCGGCGGCGATCGAGCCGGCGAACTCGGTGACCAGTTTCTGCGGGCCGTTGCCGCCGATGGACTCGAGCACCGCGCGCGCGGGATCGGCACCGACGCGGCGGGCCACCGAGCGCAGGTAGTTGTCCGAGCAGCCGAAGGCCGGCTTGGTGAACGGCGAGCAGATCTCGAACTGGCGCAGCCCGGCGAACACCTCGATGGCCCGGGCCACCGCCACGACGTCGGTGCCGGTGTCGGCAAGGGCGGCGCGAACGGCCTCGGTGGCCAGCTCGACCGACGACATTCCCCGGTAGCCGGGGTCGTCGACACGTTCGGTGAACTGACCGACGCCGACGATGACGGGGGTGCGCGAATCCACCATAGTTCGACAGGCTAATAGATCCGGCGGCACCGACCGTCATCGGCCGGTGAACGTCACAGGCTGGTCAGGATCTCCCTGGCCAGTGCGGCCGTCGCGGAGGGCGTCTTGCCGACCTTGACCCCGGCCGCCTCGAGGGCTTCCTTCTTGGCCGCCGCGGTACCCGAGGAGCCGGACACGATGGCGCCGGCATGGCCCATCGTCTTGCCCTCCGGTGCGGTGAAGCCGGCGACGTAGCCGACGACCGGCTTGGACACATTGGCCTTGATGTAGTCGGCGGCCCGCTCCTCGGCGTCGCCGCCGATCTCGCCGATCATCACGATGACCTTGGTCTCCGGGTCCTTCTCGAACGCCGCGATGGCGTCGATGTGGGTGGTGCCGATGACCGGATCGCCGCCGATGCCGATGGCGGTCGAGAAGCCGAAATCGCGCAGTTCGTACATCATCTGGTAGGTCAGCGTGCCGGACTTGGACACCAGTCCGACCGGGCCCTTGCCGGTGATGTTGGCCGGGGTGATGCCGACCAGCGCCTCACCCGGGGTGATGATGCCGGGGCAGTTCGGTCCGATGATCCGGGTCTTGTTGCCGTGCTCGACGTTATAGGCCCAGGCATATGCGGTGTCCTGCACCGGAATTCCCTCGGTGATCACCACCAGCAGCGGAATCTCGGCGTCGATCGCCTCGATGATCGCGTCCTTGGCGAACTTCGGCGGCACGAACGCGATGGACACGTCCGCGCCGGTCTCCTTCATCGCCTCGGCGACGGTGCCGAACACCGGCAGTTCGATGTCCTTGCCCGCCTTGTTCACGTGCGACACCGTGGTGCCGGCCTTGCGGGCGTTGACACCGCCGACCACCTGGGTGCCGGCCTTGAGCATCAGTGCGGTGTGCTTGGTGCCCTCGCCGCCGGTGATGCCCTGGACGATGACCTTGGAGTCCTTGTTCAGAAAGATCGACATCTGTTGGCTTCCTTACTTGTTCGCCAGCTCGGCGGCTTTGTCGGCACCGGCGTCCATGGTCTCGGCCTGGATCACCAGCGGGTGGTTGGCCTCGGCCAGAATTCGGCGACCTTCGTCGACGTTGTTGCCGTCCAGCCGGACCACCAGGGGCTTGTTGGCCTCGTCGCCGAGGATCTGCAGGGCCTTGACGATGCCGTTGGCCACCGCGTCGCACGCCGTGATGCCGCCGAAGACGTTCACGAACACGCTCTTGACCTGCTTGTCACCCAGGATGACGTCCAGACCCGCGGCCATCACCTCGGCCGAGGCGCCGCCGCCGATGTCGAGGAAGTTGGCCGGCTTGACCCCGCCGTGCTTCTCCCCGGCGTAGGCCACCACGTCCAACGTCGACATCACCAGACCGGCGCCGTTGCCGATGACACCGACCTGGCCGTCGAGCTTGACGTAGTTCAGGTCGTTCTGCTTGGCCTTGAGCTCCAGCGGATCGGTGGCGTCCTTGTCCTCGAACTCGGCGTGGTCGGGATGCCGGAAATCGGCGTTGCCGTCCAGGGTGACCTTGCCGTCCAGCGCCAGGATCTGGTCGTCGGGCGTGCGCACCAGCGGGTTGACCTCGACCAGGGTCGCGTCCTCGCCGACGAAGACCTCCCACAGCTTGGCGATGGTCACCGCGGCTGCGTCCAGCACCTCGGCGGGCAGGTGGCCCTGCTCGGCGATCGAGCGGGCGAAGGCCAAGTCGACGCCCTTGACCGCGTCGACGGGGACCTTGGCCAGCCGCTCCGGCTTGGTGGCGGCCACCTCCTCGATCTCCATGCCGCCCTCCACCGAGCACATCGCCAGGTAGGTGCGGTTGCCGCGGTCGAGCAGGAAGGAGATGTAGTACTCCTCGGCGATATCGCTGGCCTCGGCGACCAGCAGCTTCTTGACGATGTGGCCCTTGATGTCGAGCCCGAGGATGTTCTTGGCGTGGGCGTAGGCGTCCTCGGCGGTGGCGGCGTACTTCACGCCACCGGCCTTACCGCGGCCACCCACCTTGACCTGTGCCTTGACCATGACCGGCCGGCCGATCTCCTCGGCGATGGCCTTGGCGTCCGCGGGGGATTCGGTCACCCGGCCGGGAGTGGTGGGCACGTTGTGCTTGGCGAACAGTTCCTTCGCCTGATACTCGAAAAGATCCATGAGGCTCACTGTCTGTGTCGGCCGATTTCGGGGGAGACAATTTCTCGTTTGCGGAAGTCGCTCCTCGGGAACTGTATCGACAGCACAACGGACCCCTGACGCCGCGTACCGCTCATGTGGTCCATCTCACCGCTGGGCCGAAGTGATTCAACTCACAATCCTCAGCGGAATACCGGCATGAGTTGCCACCCTCGTTGGAATTTGGTTAACGTCTCTGGGTCTAGGTAACGCTTTGGTCACGACTCGAGGGACGATCCGTTTTGACGCAGCAACGGCCGGCCACCACTCCCACCGGAGAAGAGCCCGCTGCACGTCCCCTGAGCAGGGCTTTTGATCCCGCCCTTGTCGACGTGACGGATATCATCCCGTTCAACGAGTTCGGCGATCTGCATGAGCTGGACTTCAGCGAGCACGCCGCCTTCGACACCGGATCCCAGGTCATGGGCAGCCCGGAGCTCGACGACCTGCACGACATCGACGATCTCGCGCCGCTGCGGCTGGCCGTGCCCGCCGAGTTCGCCGCCAAGGGCGACAAGCGCCCCACCGAGCGGCCCCGGTACTCCAACACCGAAGACACCGACATCCTGCCGCGCACCCCGCAGCACCGCAGGCAGCCCACCAGCGCCGCCAAGGGCCGGGTCATGATCGCCGCGATGGCCGCGGGCGCCGCGGCCGCCGCCGCGTACACCGCGGTCAAGCCGCCGGAGAACGTGGTCACCAAGACCGTGCTGGCCGCCGAGAAGACCCCGATCGACGGCGCGGTTACCACCACCCCGCGCGGCATGCAGCTGATCGCGGTGCGGCCGGCCGCCGGCGTCGCCGTGCACAACGAGGAGCTGGCCAAGGGTGTCGCGTTCGCGCAGGAGCGCGCCGAGCGCGAGGCCCGGCTGCAGCGTCCGCTGTTCGTGATGCCGACCAAGGGCATCTACACCTCCGGCTTCGGCTACCGGTGGGGCGCCCTGCATGCCGGCATCGACCTGGCCGGCCCGATCGGCACCCCGATCTACGCGGTGTCCGACGGCGTCGTGACCGACGCCGGGCCCACCGCGGGCTACGGCGCCTGGGTCAAGATCCGGCACTCCGACGGGTCGGTCTCGCTGTACGGCCACGTCAACACCTGGCTGGTCCAGGTCGGCCAGCGGGTGTTCGCGGGCGACCAGATCGCCACCATCGGAAACCGGGGCGATTCGACCGGCCCGCACCTGCACTTCTCGATCCTGCAGAACGGCACGAACTTCATCGACCCGGCGTCGTGGCTTGCCGCTCGAGGGATCAAGCTCGGGCCCTACGCCGGCTGACCCGGTGACCGCGCCGAACGACCCGCGCTCCACCCCGAACATCATCCGGCGCCAACCGTCCGGCCCCCTTCCGCAGCCCGCGTCCGATGACACCCGGACCGGCATCATCCGTCGCGCACCCACCGGTTCCACACCGGTGGCGGCCGAACCCCGCACCACACAAGTCCCCCGCCCGGTCGTCGAGGATGCTCCGACCGGCCTGATCAATCGCGCCAGGCCGGTGTCGGTTCCGGGCCGGTCCGTCCCCGTCGACCTGTCGACGGGCCGCACCGCGATGGCGGCCAGTGCGGTCAGCATCGTCAGCGGCTGGGCCACCGCGGTGGTGGCGACCGATCTGATCACCGGGTGGTGGAGCACCGATCGGCTGTTCTGCGTCGCGGTCGGCTTCCTGGGCCTGCTGTTCGCGGTGACGACGGTGGCGGGCGTGATCCTGCTGCTGTTACGCCGCTCGGTGGGCCGCTACCTGATCGCCTTCGGCGCGGTGATAGCCCTGCTGACCTTCGGCAGCGTGTTCCTCGCCGGGGCACGAATCCCGTTGGCGGTCTACTTCATTCCCCTGCTGCCGGTCGCCAGTCTGGTGCTGGCGCTGCATTCGGAGACCCGGCGCTGGTGCCGCTTGCGGTGACGGCGCGGGTGTTGTCCCACCAGACGCCGACCAGCATGACCGCGCCGGCCCAGGCCGCGCCGAGGAGCCAGCCGGCCACGACATCGCTCACGTAGTGCACGCCCAGGTACACCCGCGAGAAGCCCACCGCACCGGTGACCCCCACCGCGACGCTCCACACGGCGACCCGGCCCGCCCATGAGGTGACCAGCCACCGGGACAGCATCCACGCGCACAGCAGGCCGACCGCGGCCGTGCCGGTCGCATGGCCGGACGGAAACGAGTAACCGTCCTCGGAGACGATCGCGTACGGCAGCGCGGGCCTGCTGCGGCCCACCACCAGCTTGGCGCTGAGGATCAGCAGCCCGATCCCGGCCGTCCCGATCAGGCCCAGCACCGCGGGCAGCCACTTGCCGGACCGCCGGGTCACCGCGACGCTGACCAGCACCGCGACCGTCACCTCGGCAGCCGTATTGCCAAGCAGTGAAACGCCTTTCAGCGCCGCCGTGAGCCAGGGATCACGGTGCGCCGCCAACCACGTCGTGGTGGGCCCGTCCACGGCGTTGATCCCATCACCGACGAGAACGTCCTCGAGCACCTCGGTTAGGGCGGCCGCCAGTGCGGCGACGACGCCGAAACCGGCCAACAGGGCCGCCGCCGCCGTGACCGTCAGCGAGAAACGTCGGGCCAGCATCCGGGCGGGCGCGCCGAGGTGGCGCCCGACCCACCGCGCCACCGCCCCATTGCGGATGCGCTCCCACGCGCCGGCCAGCAGCCGCGGGCTGTGCGCCAGCCACACCGCGGCCGCCACGAACGCCGCCAGCAACAGCAGAACCAGGACACTGACCGGGCCGAAACCGCTTGCGCCGGGCGGCTGAGCCACCAGCACGGCTACAGCTTGGTCAGCGGCGCGTGGTTGTGCATGAGCTTGACCCGGCCCGCGCTGCCGAAGTCGATCAGCGACATCGCCGACTCCCCCATCCCGGAAACCTCTTCGACCCGGCCCAGGCCGTACTTGTCATGGGTGACCCGATCCCCGGCCTCCAGCACCAGCAGCGGTCGCTTGCCCGCCCCGCCGCTGCGGGTCGGCGACGGGCGCGGCGTACCGAACATGCCACCACCACCGGTCGAGAACCGGCCGGGAGCGCTGAACGACGGCGTGGGATCGGTACGCCGCCAATCGATCAGCTCTTCGGGGATCTCGCGCAGGAACCGCGATTCAGGGTTCAGCATGGGCTGACCCCACGATGACCGGACCTTGGCGCGGCTGAGATACAGCCGCTGCCGGGCGCGGGTGATGCCGACGTAGGCCAGCCTGCGCTCCTCGGACAGCTCGGTGGGGTCGCCCAGCGCCCGCATGTGCGGGAACATGCCGTCCTCCCAACCCGTGACGAAGACGACGGGGAACTCCAGGCCCTTGGCGGTGTGCAGGGTCATCAGGGTCACCACGCCGGAGCCGTGCTCGGGCAACTCGTCGGAGTCGGCGACCAGCGACACCCGCTCCAGGAACTCGGCCAGTATGCCGGTCGGCGGCACGTCCTCGTCGTCGTCCTCGGTGTCGGTATCCGATTCCAGTGCGGCCGCGTTGGCCCGGTCGGTGCTGAATTCGTGTGCGACGCTGACCAATTCGTTCAGGTTGTCGAGTCGGGCCAGATCCTGCGGGTCGCTGGAAGACTCCAGCTCGGTGCGATATCCGGTGCGGTCGAGCACCGCCTCCACCAGGTCGCCGAGTTCGTCATCGAGCCGGCCGCGAAGGTCGTCGAGCAGGTTGACGAAACTCGCGATCGCCTTCTCCGAGCGGGTGTTCAACATCGGAACCTTGCCCTCGGCGGCCGCGCTCAGCGCATCTGCGAAGGTGCTGCCGGTGTTCTCGGCGTAGACCGCGACGCACGCCTCGGCGCGGTCACCGATGCCACGCCGCGGAGTGTTCAGGATGCGCCGTAGGCTGACCGCGTCGCCGGGATTGTCAAGCACCCGCAGATAGGCGACGATGTCGCGAATCTCCTTGCGCTCGTAGAACCGAACGCCGCCGACGACCTTGTACGGGATGCCGGCCCGGATGAAGACCTCCTCCAGGGAGCGCGACGAGTTGTTGGTCCGGTAGAACACCGCGACGTCGTTGTAGCTGATCTCGCCACGGTCGGCCAGCGCGTCGATCTCCCCAGCGACGAACCGGGCCTCGTCGTGTTCGTTGTCGGCGACGTAGCCGACGATCAGCTCCCCGTCGCCGGCGTCGGTCCACAGCCGTTTCTCCCGCCGGCCGCTGTTGCGGGAGATCACCGAGTTGGCCGCGGACAGGATGTTCTGGGTGGACCGGTAGTTCTGCTCGAGCAGGATCGTGGTCGCGTTGGGGTAGTCGCGCTCGAAATCCTCGATGTTGCGGATCGTCGCGCCGCGGAACGCGTAGATCGACTGGTCGGCGTCGCCCACCACGCACAACTCGCTGGGCGCCACCTGGTCGTCGTCGGTGTCGCCGCGCCCGACGAGTTCGCGGACCAGGACGTACTGCGCGTGGTTGGTGTCCTGGTACTCGTCGACCAGGACGTGCCGGAAGCGCCTGCGGTAGTACTGCGCGATCTGCGGGAAGTTCTGCAGCACCGCGACCGTCTCCCCGATCAGGTCGTCGAAGTCCAGCGCGTTGGCCGCACGAAGCCGGCGCTGGTACTCGCCGAAGACACCGGCCACGGTGCGGGCCAGATCGTCGGACTCCGGGGTCAGCGCGGCGAGCGCCTGTTCGGGGTCGATCAGCTCGTTCTTGAGGTTGGAGATCGCATTGGCCAGCAGCCGCGGCGAGTACCGCTTGACGTCCAGGCCCATGTCCTTGCCGATCATCAGCAGCAGGCGGCGCGAGTCGTCGGCGTCGTAGATGGAGAAGTTCGAGTTCAGACCGGGCAGCAGCGAGGCCTGGTTGCGCAGGATGCGAACGCAGGTGGAGTGGAACGTCGACACCCACATGTTGCGGGCCCGCGGACCCACCAGCGCCACCACCCGTTCCCGCATCTCGGCGGCGGCCTTGTTGGTGAACGTGATGGCCAGGATCTGACCCGGCCCGACGTCACGGGCGGCCAGCAGGTAGGCGATGCGGCGGGTGAGCACCGCGGTCTTGCCCGACCCGGCGCCGGCCACGATCAGCAGGGGGTTGCCCTCGTGCAGCACGGCCTGACGCTGCTGCGGGTTGAGTCCGTCGAGCAGTTCGGCGGCCTCGGCCGGTGGCTTGTAATCCGTCACGTGCACAGTCATGTCCGGAACCAACTTACCGCTGTCCGGCGACAGTTTTTTGCACAAGACCGGCGCGTGATGGCACACTCTTTTTCGTGCTCACTGCACCGCAGCTACGATGGCTCTTCGCGCAAGACGCTCATCGCCGATTTTTCTACGGGTACCGGATCGCGGTACCCGTGGAGGCATAGCTGCTCGAACCCGAGAGCCCCGCGGTCCGCATCCGGATCCGGGGCTCGTCTCTTGTGTGAGGCCCGGACCGAATGCGACCACAACCCGCACACGAGGAGAAGCGAAGCGATGACCGTAGAGACCGAGCAGATGTCTGATATCGACGCCCT